>MJGMH2__coassemble_791_pt1 | contig 184286 bp, 168 predicted proteins | sample MJGMH2__metabat2_low_PE_013 | metagenome-assembled genome bin MJGMH2
ATTGGACTGAAGAATCAATTCTGATTCATCAGTCCAATAAATTATAGAGCCACAAAAAATTGTTACAGCTTTTTTTTTCGAATAAACGGTGTGACAAGTAGCTTCTTTTGAAATAAGATAGAATTCCCAAAAATTTGAAAAACAATTTTCAGCAATTCCGTCTTATTACTTTCAGCTAGTCACTTCAATCGTAACCTCTTTTTTTATAAACGACATTTCATCAGCAACTTCTTTTGAAGAAATTTCGTCTTATCGCTTGCGTGGAGATGAGATCGTTTCATTTTTATTGTGTTATTTTATAAAGTTATTTTTGGTAGTGACAGCACTATCTTTTTACCTGGAAATAAAAAGAGGACAAAGTGATGTTTCCCAACTTTTGACCTCTGAATAATTATGCTATGACAATTCGTTTTTAAACGGAAATAATACGCTGCTATTCTTTTTTGTAAAGTGTTATTCTGAAAAAAATAACGCCTTTGTGGTTGACAAACCGCTGCCACAGTCTTATGATGTAGTCACATTAATAAATGATGACTGTGATGGAAACACAGTAGGATAATAGCCGCTGTTTAAGAGAGCTGGTGGGGCTGCAAACCAGTACACGCTATTGTGCGAATTACACTTCCGGAGTCTTGGCGTAAAGCCACGCGACAGCGTTAAATGTTTGAGTGATATACTTTTTTTAAAAGTATATAATTTGGGTGGTACCGCGAATTTTCGTCCCTTGGCAATTTTGCCAAGGGACTTTTTTGTTACTTTGTTTTTTAGCTGCTCAAATTTTAAACCCATTCATAAAACGCTTTAAAAAATTTTTTAATAACACCTATTAATTTTGCTATGCCAGCAGTTTACTGCTTTCATAAATATAGACGGAGGTCAATAAGATGAATATTATTGATGAATTAACGTGGCGGGATGCCATCAACCAACAAACCAATGAAGAAGGTCTACGTAAACTCGTAGATGAAAAGAGCATTGCGCTTTATTGTGGTGTCGACCCAACCGGCGATTCCATGCACATTGGACATTTAATTCCTTTCATGATGATGAAAAGATTTCAATTGGCGGGCCACCGTCCATATATTTTAATCGGTGGTGGTACTGGTACAATCGGTGATCCTAGTGGTCGTACAACAGAAAGAACGTTACAAACAATGGAAACCGTTCAGCACAATGTCGACGCGTTATCCAACCAAATGCGCAAATTATTTGGTAAAGATGCCAATATCAGTTTTGTAAATAACTTTGACTGGTTATCTAAAATTTCATTGTTGGAATTTTTACGTGACTACGGTAAAAACTTTAACATTAACACAATGTTAGCCAAAGATATCGTTTCAAGTCGTTTAGAAGTGGGAATTTCCTTTACAGAGTTCACTTACCAAATTTTACAATCCATCGACTTTTTACATCTATTTAAAACATACGGTGTGCAATTACAAATCGGTGGTGCCGATCAATGGGGTAATATTACAGCGGGACTTGATTTGATTCGTAAATTAGAAGGCCCTGAAGCTGAAGCCTTTGGTTTAACTATTCCATTAATGTTAAAAGCAGATGGTACTAAATTCGGTAAAACTGCCGGTGGTGCTGTTTGGTTAGATCCTAAGAAAACTTCACCATTTGAATTCTACCAATTCTGGTTAAATCAAGATGATCGTGATGTTATTAAATACTTGAAATTCTTTACTTTCTTAGATAAAGAAGAAATTGATGCTTTGGCACAAAAAGTTGCCACTGAGCCAGAAAAACGCGAAGCGCAACGCCGCTTAGCTGAAGAAGTTACTCGCTTTGTTCACAGCGAAGAAGACTTAAAAGAAGCACAAAAAATTACCGAAGCACTATTTTCCGGTAATATCAAAGATTTAAATGCTACTGAAATCGAACAAGGCTTTAGCAAAATGCCAACGGTTGAAATTTCCAGCGATCCAGAAAATATCGTGGAATTATTAGTAGCAACAAAAATTGAACCATCAAAACGTCAAGCACGAGAAGATGTTTCAAACGGAGCTATAAGTATTAACGGTGATCGTATCACTGATTTAAATTTTGTCGTAACACCATCTGATCATTTCGAAGGAAAATTCGTTGTGATAAGAAAAGGTAAGAAAAAATACTTTTTGGCCAAAGTATTAAATTAGAATTTGATAATTTTTTACCTTGAAAAACAATGATTTTCATTTTCCAATTCAAATGATGAACTGGTCTTAAAAAAGTAAAAATCACTGTTAATACGTTACAAGAGAGCACGATCTGTCTTTACAGGTCGTGCTTTTTTTTATCGTAGTTAAAATAAAATTACTTCACAAAGTTATTTACCATAACAGTGAGGCTTAATTTGAATTAATTCACGAAAGAGAAAAAATTGGTTGATTTTAAATAAATAAATAACGAGCGTTATCTACTTGCTTTGAATTTTCAGATAAAAAACAAGCCACTTTTTCTTTTATTAAATTTTCACAATTGACCATAACTTTAAAACAATTTAACAAATAAGAAAATGATTAAAAAAGGAGTAAGTTTTGATTTTACTTTTAAAAAAAACAGGTGTAACCTACAAACGACAAAATTTTTATCAATACTTTTTTAGGAGGAGTTCATCATGAGTGAACAAGGAAACGATTTGAATCTAAATGCCCTATTTATTGGGGACAAAGCTGAAAATGGCCAAATTTATAAAGCTTTGTTAAACGAATTAGTAGACGAGCATTTAGGTTGGCGTCAAAATTACATGCCACAAGACATGCCAATTATTACGCCGGAAGAAAAAAGCAGTGAAAGTTTTAAAAACACTGTCAACAAAATGGAAGATGTTTTATCAGAAATTTCTTCTCGCATGCGCAGTCATTCTGTACCATGGCATACAGCAGGACGTTACTGGGGTCATATGAACTCAGAAACATTAATGCCTTCTTTACTAGCTTACAATTTTGCTATGCTTTGGAATGGTAATAACGTCGCTTATGAATCATCACCAGCAACAAGCCAAATGGAAGAAGAAGTAGGACATGAATTTGCCCACTTAATGAGCTACAAAAATGGTTGGGGTCATATCGTGGCTGACGGTTCACTAGCAAACTTAGAAGGTTTATGGTATGCCCGTAATATCAAATCATTACCACTTGCTATGAAAGAAGTAACACCAGAATTAGTTAGCGGTAAATCTGAATGGGAACTTTTAAATATGTCTACAAAAGAAATTATGGACTTATTGGAAAGTGTACCTGATAAAATTGACGATATTAAAGCTGCTTCTGCTCGTAGTGGTAAAAACTTAGCTAAATTAGGCAAATGGTTAGTGCCACAAACCAAACACTATTCATGGTTAAAAGCTGCAGATATTATCGGGATTGGTTTAGATCAAGTTATTCCTGTACCTGTAGATCACAACTATCGCTTAGATGTAAATGAATTAGAAAAAATCGTGCGTCAATTAGCTGCAGAACAAACACCAATTTTAGGTGTCGTTGGTGTTGTTGGTTCAACTGAAGAAGGTGCTATTGACCCAATCGATAAAATGGCCGCTTTACGTGACGTTTTAGCAAAAGACGGCATTTACTTCTATTTACACGTTGATGCTGCTTATGGTGGTTACGGTCGTGCCATTTTCTTAGATGAAAACAATGACTTCATTCCTTTTGAAAACTTAAAAGATGTTCATTTTGAAAAAGGTGTTTTCACTGAAAATAAAAATTATATTTTAGAAGAAGTTTACAACGCTTATCGTGCGATTGAAGAAGCTGAATCTGTTACAATCGACCCACATAAAATGGGCTATGTTCCTTATTCAGCTGGTGGGATTGTTATTCAAGATATTCGCATGCGTGACGTTATCTCATACTTTGCAACTTATGTATTTGAAAAAGGTGCGGATATTCCAGCGCTACTTGGGGCTTACATTTTAGAAGGTTCTAAAGCTGGTGCTACAGCTGCTAGTGTTTGGGCTGCTCACCATGTCTTGCCATTAAACGTTGCTGGTTACGGTAAATTAATGGGTGCCTCAATTGAAGGCTCACATCGTTTCTTTAATTTCTTAAACAATTTATCCTTTAAAGTTGGCGACAAAGAAATTGAAGTACATCCACTAACTTATCCAGATTTCAACATGGTGGATTATGTCTTTAAAGAAAAAGGCAACGATGATTTAGAAGCAATGAACAAATTAAACCATGATGTTTACGACTATTCTTCATATGTCAAAGGTAGTATTTACGGCAATGAATTCTTAACTTCTCATACTGACTTTGCAATCCCAGATTATGGTGATAGCCCATTACAATTTGTGAACCAACTTGGTTTTTCAGATGCAGAATGGCGTCGGGTTGAAAAAATTACCGTTTTACGTGCTAGCGTTATGACACCATACATGAACAAAGCAGAAAACTTTGAAGAATATGCTGAAAAAATTAAAGTTGCGCTTCAAGAAAAATTGGAAAAAATCTATGCAGAAAAATTAGTACATTCAGCACACTAATCAGTTAGAAGACGGCAGGATCAGTTGCCGTCTGGCAACTGATCGACTGCGGTCCAATTTTAAGGAGCGTGTCAAAAGTGAGTAAGTCAGATATTAATAAAATTAGCTTGGGTACTTTTATCGGACTGACAATGGCATTGTGTGCCACAGTTCGTAGTATCCCAACTTTAGCAGCAGTTGGATGGACGTTAATTTTCTATTCCATTTTTGCGGTTGTCTTTTTTGCCGGCCCAATTTCAATGATTTCCGGTGAACTTTCTACCATGTTACCTGAAGAAGGTGGCCCCCAATTATGGGTAAAAACTGCTTTAGGTAGTAAATGGGGATTTGTTGTCGCTTGGCTATTGTGGGTGCAAATGTTCCCAGGAATGGTAATGGTTGCTTCGACATTAGGGCCTCTTTTAGGTAATACATTTGGTAATGTGGCGTTAGGCAATAATCACTGGTTTGTTTTAGCTTGTATTTTAATTATTTATTGGATTATTACCATTTTGAATTTAAAATTTGATATGGCCAAAGTTGGTGGGAACATCGGTGTTTGGCTAGGGGTTTATATTCCAGTTGTGGTCATGTTTGTTTTAGGTCTTTTTGCATTTTTCAAAGTCGGTTTAGTTTCAAACGGCTATTTGGGGGCTTTTTCTTGGTCTAAAATGTTACCAGATTTACAACACATTGAAACGTTAAAATATTTAGCAGGGATTAGCTTTATTTTCGTTGGGATTGAAATGAGTTCTGTTTATATGCCACGATTAAAAGATTCAACTAAGAACTATACAAAAGGTGTTTTCATTGCTTTAATTGGGTTGGTTTTATTAAATGTGATTAATGCGATGTTAGTTGCAAATGTAGTTCCTGCTGGCAAAATGGAATTAGCCAACATTACACAACCAATCATTATTTACTGTGAAATTTTAGGTTTACCAAAAATTATTGGGAATATTTTCAGTTTCATGGTTTTCATCGGGGTATTATTACAACTTTCAGCTTGGGTAACAGGTCCTTCAAAAACAATTATTCAAGTTGCCAGAGAAGGTTTCTTACCACCAAAATTTGGTTTCCAAAAAGAAAACAAATACGGTGTCTCTAAAAATGTTGTCTTAACCCAATCTATTGTCATTTCATTGTTTGCCTTATTATATGGGGTAATGGATGACGTTAGCGCAGTTTTCTTAACTTTAACAAATGCGACAACAATTGTTTATTGTATCGTTTATGTCTTAATTGCGATTTCGGTTTTAGAATTGCGCAAACACCGTCCTGAAATGGCACGCCCATACCGGATTGGTAAAAAAGGTAACGCCTTTGTGTGGGTTGTTAGTTTGATGTTGCTATTTTCAATTGTAGTCGTTACGTATGCGACATTAAGAACTTCAACTTTAGCAAACGCATTACTTGTTGCGGCAATTGCAATTGTGATGTTTGTTATTCCTTTGGTCATTAATCACTTTAAGAAAAATGACTGGAAAGTTGCTGTTAGTGACAATTCTGCAGACCACTTGCATCACAGTCATTAACAACTTTTTAAGCGTCCTGTCGTAAGACCTTGCGGCAGGGCGTTTTTACTATGAAAAAACTTTTATCTTAATTTTAAAGATAAAGTGTAAAGAAGGTATTGTTGTGAAAAAAATTTCTACTAAAGAAAGTGCTGCGATTTTAGCGGCTATGTTAGCTATTTTAGGTATTTTAATTATTGGCTTTCAATTAAGTCCGCATATTCCTATTTTATTTGTTTTTATGTTGTTACTTTTATATGGACGTGTGAGGAAATTTTCGTGGGATGATATTCATGGAGGCATTATTAATGGGATAACACCTGGAATTATTCCTATTATTATCTTTTTACTCATTGGGGTATTGGTCGCTTCTTGGATTTTAGCCGGAACGATTCCCACTATTATGGTCTATGGCTTTAAAATTATTTCGGTTCGCTTTTTCTTACCGACAGTATTTGTTGTTTGTTCGATTGTAGGTTTAACAGTTGGTAGCTCATTTACCACTATTTCAACGATTGGGATTGCTTTTTTAGGAATTGGTCATATTTTAGGATTTCACGATGCTTACACTGCTGGCGCAGTTGTTTCAGGGGCATTTTTGGGCAATAATATTTCGCCTTTATCAGATACGACGAATTTAGCTGCTGGTATTGGGGGAATTGATTTGTTTCAACATATCGCCAATATGCGTTTTACGGATTTACCCGCCTTTGCAATTAGTTTTTTACTTTATATTTTCTTAGGTCACACGAATAAAACCGCAAATTTAACCAGTGTCAATGAGATGATTACGAGTATGCAAAATAATTTCTGGATTTCACCGTGGACTTTAATTCCGTTGGTGGTGCTATTTGTGATGGCAATAAAAAAAATTCCCGCAATTGCGACCCTTTTAACTGGTGCAACAGTAGCAGTGGTTATTAGTTTTATTCACGATCAAAGTTTAACAGTTCAAAAAGTAGCTGATATTTTAATGAATGGATTTAAAGCGGAAACCGACAGTGAAAAGTTAAATACGCTTTTATCTCGGGGAGGTATCATGAGTATGCTCGGTTCGGCGAGCTTGATTATTTTAGCGTTAGCTTTAGGTGGTTTGTTGTTAAAATATAAGATTGTGGAAAATATTGTGGAAGCACTGAAAAATAAGATGGATCGTCCTTCTCGTTTAATTGGTCTGACTGCACTAAGCAGTATCGGCGTAAATATTATCGTGGGCGAACAATATTTATCGGTGATTTTACCCGGCGAAACCTTTAAAAAATCTTTTGAAACCGCGAAGTTAGACAATCGCTATTTAACTAGAACGCTAGCGGATGCCGGAGCGAGCGTTAATGCCTTAATTCCTTGGGGCGTTAGTGGTACCTTTATTGCAGGAACTTTGAAAGTAAGTGCACTAGCATATGTACCGTTTGCCTTTTTCCCGTTATTAGCACCTATAATTACAATTGTGGTCGGATTTATTTTGAATCAACGACACACACAGGCAGCGCATCCGGTAAGTTAATAAAGATAAAGAAAAGTTGTGACAAGACTCTTGTCACAACTTTTTTTGAAAATAAATGGTATGACAGAAGCAGCTTCTTATTTAATAAGCTGAAATTTCGCAAAAATTTGAAAAGCCATTTTTTTGAAATTCCTTCTTAGTTTTTGAAGTAGGTTCCTTCTGTCACAGACATTTTTGACTCTTAAATTTAATGACTGCGTATAATTTTTTTGCGAATTTCTTCAATCAAGATAAGTGGCAATGGGATACAAATTAGAAATAACCAGTCTTTAAGTTGAATGCCAGTCGTGCCAAATAATTTTTGTAAGAAGGGAAGATACATCAAACATGTGATTAAGATAATTTCAAAAATGATTCCTCCTAAAATGCGTTTATTTGAAAATAAGCCAATTTCAAATAAGGATTGCTTTTCAGTCCGACAGTTAAAAACAGCACCAATTTGACAGAAAACAATTGCCGCTAATGTCATAGTGGTAGCCATGAGATAAACTTTCCCGTTTGCTGCCAATGCGACAGCTGGCCAACCGTTTAGGTGATTGACAAAAAAGTAAGCGCCAATGGAAATAAATGAAGCCATTAGGCCATAAAAACCAAAAGCTTTGATGATAATCTGTTTGGTTAACAAATGTTCAGATTGTTTGCGAGGCGGCTTTTTCATAGTGCCAGCTTCCGTTTGTTCAGTGGCTAGTCCTAAGGCAGGAAGCATGTCAGTACCAAGATCAATGGTCAAAATTTGCATAACCGTTAAAGGTAAAGGAATAGTACCTTTTGATAGTAAAAATAGTAGTGATGGAATTGCTTCAGGCATATTACTATTTAAAATATAAAGTAAGAATTTACGAATATTATTGTAAACAGTCCTTCCTTCTTCAATCGCATTGACAATTGAGGTGAAATTATCGTCAGTTAAAATCATATCTGCCGCTTCTTTTGCAACATCAGTGCCTGTAATACCCATCGCAACGCCAATATCCGCTTTTTTTAAAGCAGGGGCATCATTTACACTGTCACCAGTGGAGGCAACTACTTCGCCTAAACTTTGCAAGGTGGAAACGACACGATATTTTTGTTCTGGCGCCACACGGGCAAAAATAACTTCATGACGTAAATTTTCTTTTAAGGTTGCTTCATTCATAGCAGCTAAATCATCCCCAGTAATCACCCGCACATCATCACTTTTAACAATACCGATTTTGCGAGCAATACTTTCAGCAGTTAGACCGTAATCGCCAGTGACCATAATAATACGGATCGACGCATCGTGACATTTTTGAATTGCCTCGATCACATTTTCCCGTGGTGGATCTTGGCTGGCGGTAATGCCGACAAAAATCAAATTTTGTTCGCAGTTCTCAATTGTTAATTCTTCATTGGGCTTTAGTGGACGATAGGCAAAAGCTAACGTGCGGAGCCCTTCTTTTGCGAAGTGATCGTTTTGAGTTAAAATTTGATTTTTGAGAGTATCGTCTAAAGGCGCGACTTGGCCATTTTTTAAATAACTCTGACAACAGCTTAAAACTTCGGTAATGCCACCTTTGGTAAAAACGTATTGCTGATTATCATGGGTATGAATAGTGGACATGCGTTTACGTTTTGAGTCAAAAGGAAGTTCGCTTTTTCGAGGATAATTTTTTTGTTCATCGCTTAAATCATAATCGGCTTTACTAGCTAAAATTAAAATACTACCTTCATCAGGGCTACCGACGAGTTGATAGTGATCATTTTTTTCTTCAATGGCAGAATCATTACATAAACTGCCGATGCGCAATAGTTGTAGTAAATCTTTTTCTTGGGATAGATCAATTCGTGTGTCTCCCTTTTTAACAATACCATTTGGTTCATAACCTGTCCCAGAAACGGTGTAGCTTGACTCTGGTAGCCATACTTTTTCAATTGTCATTTCATTTTTGGTTAAAGTACCCGTCTTATCTGAACAAATTACTGTTGTTTCACCTAGTGTTTCTACACTGTTTAAATGTTTAACTAACGCATTCTTTTTTGCCATTTTTTGAACCGCCATCGCCAAAGATAGTGTAACTGTCGGCAGTAAACCTTCTGGAATAAAAGCTACCACCATGCCAAGGGCAAAAATAAATGCTTTCGGCCAAGGATAACCGACAAAAAAGACCGCAGCGATAAAAAATAAAATACCAATTCCAATGGCTATGATGGAAAGCTGACGAGTTAAAATATCTAATTCTTTTTGTAAGGGACTTTTCACGTCGGTTACAGAAGTCGTCAATGAAGCGATTTGTCCAAATTCTGTGTCCATCCCAGTCGCTAAAACGACAAAGACCCCACTGCCGTTGACTACAGAAGTTCCTTCGTAAACTAAATTGGCTTCGGCATATTTACCAGCACTTTTTAATGCTGCATCTGTTTGAATCTCGATTTCTTTATTGACGGTAGTGGATTCACCTGTTAAAGACGATTGATTAGCTTCTAAACTGTCAGCAGTTAACAGGCGACCGTCAGCGGGAATGTTATCACCACTATTTAAAGTGACAATATCGCCAGGAACTAAATCAGCCGCTAAAATTTTATTTGCTTGCCCGTTGCGGATGACTTTCACGTAACTAGGTAGCATTTTTTGGAGTGCGCTTGTAGCTTGTTGGGCGCGATATTGTTGCCAAAAACTAAAAATACCATTAATAACATTTACGAGCCAAATTGCAATTCCTAATTCTGGTGTACCAGTTAACAGGGCAATAAAGCCGGCAATCCATAGTAAAATAGCCATCATACTGGTGAAGTTGGTTAAAAATGTTTTAAGCATAGACTGCTTTTGGGTAGTTGCGATTACATTTTTACCGTATTTTTCCAATCTTTTTTGGACTTCTTGATCGGTAAGCCCATTTTTTGAACTATTTATCTTTGCGAGACTATCTTCACTGCTTAATTTAGCGTATTCTTGCAGCGTGTTTGTTTGTGTCATCTCACATCACCACCTTTGCCTATATTTTCCAAGACTCTTAAAAAAATTGCAAAAAATAACCCTTTTTTTCGAGAATACTTTCTAATTAGTCGAAAAACCGCTAAAATGAAAGTATCACAAAAAAGAAAGTAGGAATAACTGTGAGACCAAATCTTGGTTATTATGTCCAAAATATTAATGATATCGTACAAGATACTGAAAAAATTGGGGAAGAGATGAATCCTCATTATGAAATTATTCGGAAGGCAATTGATGAAGACAACTTAGCAGAATTAACACCTGGAAAAATTGCTGAAGTAGTCGATGTCTTTACAGCCGGTACTAAAAAATACAAAGCGATGTTAGCACAAATTGAAAAATTACGTCCTCCTGCTAAAGTAATGGGAATTCATAAAAAATTTCAACGTTCTTATGAAAAATACGTCGCTGGTTGCGATGAGATGATTGCCAGTCTACAAACAGAACATGGAATTGATACGAAAGCCTTTGATGCTTCTGAAACAAAACAAGATGAAGCAACAGATGAAATTTCATTTTCAATTCAACGGATGACCAATTTATTACTTGGTAAGAAGTAAATTTGAAAGATAAAAGTGTTCAAAGAAGGTGTGACAAGACTTTTGTCACACCTTCTATTTTCGAATAAACGGTGTAACAGAAGCTGGTCGCTTCTGTTGCAACCTCTTTTTTTGTTGGTTTGACTAAAGAAATAATCATTTAAAAGTGAATTTTTTATCTTTTCTTTAGAAATAATCAATTTTATAAAACTACTTGGAAGACGTAATCGAGGTAGTGACAGTGAAATTAGCAAAACGAGAGTTATCTAATTTAACTATAACGTTATTTTTATGACAAAAAATAAGTTGTCGTTTATATTAAATACATAACCAACAACAACCTTTTTATTTTTCATTTTACTCCATTTGAGAGTAATTACTCCTTTTTCCATTGGGCCTAACCAACCCAATGGTTTTTTTGTGCGCATAAACTAAAAAAAGATAGCTGTCGATTTGTATTTTTGGACAAACTGATAGGAAATTTTTTTTCGTAATAAAAACAAAAAAAAGAAATGAATAATCAAAATATTAATCAAAAATAAATTATTTGTTTTTTTATTTGGATCCAGATGCTTTTTTATGATACTTTCTTACTTTTGCTGTATCTAAATAGATTGTTAAATTTTTAAAACCATGCTATTCTTTTCTTATTAAAAACGAAATGAGGGATCTTGCATTGAAATTTTAACCAATTTGTTGAAGCTGCATTCAGACGAAAAACTTGGAACGACCAAGGGATTCGTGTGCAGATTTTCAGGATTGGTTAAATGACAGTGTAAGGTCTTTTTGTTTACCTTATTTATTGTCATATCTCTGGTAGAGAACCCTTCCTGAAAATAGGAAGGGTTCTTTTTGGGGCTAGAGTAGATTTAGGCTAAAAATAAGCTAGTACGTAATTAAAATTAATCGCGCCAGCAGAATTTTTAAGCAAAAATCAGTTTTACGCCCTTTTATGAGGTGAGAATATGCCAGTGATAAAAATACATGATTTAACTTTTGGTTTTGATAATCAAGGGACATTACTGTTTGATCATAGTAATTTAATAATTGATACCAGTTGGAAATTAGGCTTAATTGGCCGTAATGGGCGAGGGAAAACAACTTTATTGAATTTATTGCAAAATAAATTTTCTTATGAAGGACAGATTACGCATCAAATGACTTTTACGTACTTTCCGCAAAAATTAGTCGATAAAAATCAAATCACATTTTATGCGTTAAATGAAGTAGCTGCTTTTGAACAATGGCAGTTAGAACGAGAATTAAATTTACTTGGGGTGGATCCACTTGTTTTGTGGCGGCCATTTGCTAGTCTCTCAGGTGGAGAGCAGACCAAAGTCTTATTGGCTTTGCTATTTGTCGATGAAGCGAATTTTCCTTTAATTGATGAACCGACTAATCATTTAGATGTCTTAGGTCGAAAGCAAGTAGCGCAATATTTGAAAAAGAAAAAGCAAGGTTTTATTGTGGTCAGTCATGACCGTCATTTTATCGATGAAGTGGTCGATCACATTTTGTCTCTTGAAAAAAGTCAGTTAGTGTTGTACCAAGGTAATTTTTCTATTTACGAAGAACAAAAACAATTACGCGATCAATATGAATTAGAGCAAAATACGAAAATAAAAAAAGAAATTGGCCGCTTACAACAAACTGCCGCAGAAAAAGCTGAGTGGGCTCGTTCTCGAGAAGGTGATAAAACTAAAAAGTCAAAAGGTTTCATCGATACCGAGTTACGACGGGTAAATAAAGGAGCAGTAGGAGCAGATGCTGCGCGAACGATGAAACGGGCAAAAGCGATTGTAAATCGCCTAGAAGAGCAAATGTCCCAAAAGGCAGAATTGTTAAAAGATATTGAAACGGTTAATACTTTGAAATTAAATTTTGCGCCAAGCCACCACAAATTATTACTTCAAGTAGAAGACTTAACATTACAATATCCTGATAGTTCTGCATTATTCAAACCAATTACATTTGAATTGCATCAAGGAGACCGCTTAGCAATTATGGGAGCAAATGGTGCTGGTAAATCTTCTTTAATTCATTATTTACAAAATACCTTTGAAGGAAGCGTCAAAGGAAAAGTCAATCGTCCTCAAAAACTTACAATTAGCTATGTGCGTCAAAATTATGAGGATAATCGGGGAAGTTTAGTGGAATTTGCAGAAAGTCACCATTTGAATTATGAAGACTTGTTAAATAATTTACGCAAATTGGGTGTTGAGCGAGAAGTTTTTTTTAATAAAATTGAAGATATGAGCATGGGACAAAGAAAACGCGTTGAACTTGCCAAGTCACTTGCAACGCCTGCGGAATTATTTATTTGGGATGAGCCGTTAAACTATTTGGATGTCTTTAACCAGGAGCAGCTAGAAGAAGTCATTCAGTCTGTGCAACCAACAATGTTAATTGTGGAGCACGATGAAACTTTTTTGAAAAATGTCGCTACCAAATTTTTAGAACTTAAAAAATAGACGAATTGTAATTAGAAAATAAAAGGTGAGGTCGCAATAGAAGTGGTGGGCTTTATGAAATAAGAAATATTTTTAATAAAATTACTGTTCAAGTTTTTTGTGAAATTTCTTCTTATAAGTAGCAGTCACTTTTCTAGCACCGTTTATATGCTAAAAAGAGAGGTGTGACAATATTCTTGTCACACCTCTCTTTTCGGATAAACAGTGTGACAGAAGCTGGTCGCTTTTGTCACAACCTCTAATATTTTAATTTTCTACGTTGCGAACGTAGTCATCAAAATATTTAATTAAATCACGTTTCATTTTTTGATATTCTTCTTCGCTATATTCTTTTTCTTCAATTTTTCCATTGAAATAAGGTAGTTTTAATTCTTCTTTTAAACGGTCCAATGCTTCTTGTTGATTCATAATATATTCTCCTATAACAGATTAAAAGATTGCGTTAACGCTTCGTATTGACTTTGCATGGTACTAAGTCGCTCTTTTAAACTAGTAATGTCGTCATCGTCATGGAATAAAACTTGTTTAAGTTCAAAATAAAAATCGTCAAAAGCATTCACGAATGCTTCAACTTCTTTGGTTTGTAACTCCGTATTTTGATCGCAGCGAATATAAGCTTTTTCGGCAATTGCGTAACCTTCTGAGGTAGTTAAAATTGCTAAGTTTTCGTTATAGCGGCGCGTACTCACTAAATCACAAACGGACTGGCATTTATTTAATAAGTTTGAAAAATCTTTTAGTAACAATTCAATCGGTGTTTTGGTAAACATGGGGGTTCCTCCAATTCTTTTCTTAGTCTTCAAATAAGACGCAGACACATTCTGGCGCATACACATCTTTTTGGACAGTGGTTAGGGTACCGTCAGTTTGATTACGGGTATAAAGAGTTAAATTATCGCTGTTTTGATTAGCACAAACGACATATTTGCCACTTGGGTCAAGGGCAAAATCCCGTGGGAAATCACCTTCAGTGCTGATTGTTTGGACTTTTTCAATCGTCAATCCATCTGTTGAAAGAGCAAAAACAACAATTGAGTTATGTCCGCGATTAGATGCATAAATAAAGCGCCCATCTGGACTAATGCGCACTGCTGCGCCACCATTTGCTCCAGTAAAATCTTTTGGTAACAAGGAATCTTGCATGATTTCAGTAAAGCTACCATCTTCAGGATTGTAACTTAAAACAGTCAGCGTACTATTTAATTCACCTAATAAGTAGGCGATATTTTTCGTAGGATGAAAAACTAAATGACGGGGACCAGCACCATCTTCGGTTTGATAAATGGCTACTTCGTCTAACTCTCCTGTTTCACTAACGTTATAAGTGTACACTCGGTCAGTTCCTAAATCACAAACGACAAGGCGTTTATCAGGAGTTAAATCGGTATAGTGAACATGGGGTTTATCTTGATTTTCATTACTGCCGGTAGGTTCATCGTGCTTAATTACCACACCAGGTTTAAGACTACCGTCTGATTTTAAACCGTAGACACTAATTTCACCTAAATGATAATTAGCGCCATAAACTAATTGGCGCTCTTCATCAACTGCCACGTAGCACAGTGGCGCTCCTTCTTTTGTTACGGCATTTAAAAAGTTAAAGTCTTTATCATAAGCACCACAACCACCATTGCCGTCAACAGCTGTCACAGTATAGAGATTTTTAGCGTTACTTTGGGCTAAATAAGTTGGACTGTTTTCTTTAGTGGCCAAACTTAAATCTAGCAATTGTTCTTTTTCTGTATCGAGGGTAATACGGTAAATCCCTTCGCTTTCACGTCTTGTATAAGTTCCTAATAATAAGTGATGTAACATAAGTCATCCTCCTACCAATTATTGCCAAATTTTTCTTAAGAAAAATTTTTGCTTTAAATACTTCACTCTCTTTTCTATTCTACCACAAAGAATCCGCTTTAGAAGTTAGAGAAAAGATCAGGTATGTTATAATAAAAACTGTTAAAACTACAACAAAAAAATGAGTATAAAAGTAAAAAAGTCTCTTTTGATAAAAAAATTCAAAACAGTCTTTTTTGTGTGAGTTGGATTTATGGATCAATCACGATATTTTAAAATGAATTTCAAACGAAATGTTATAAACATATAGGAGGTAACGATTAAATGATAACAGGAAAAATTACAGCAATCGGGAAAGAGGCAATTGATGCCGACGAAAAATTATTAATTTTCTTTGATGAAAGTGCCACAAAAGGTTTAAAGCCTTACGCAATTATCCAAGATGTACCAAAAGCTGATACGATTACTTTAAAAAAAGGAGACGAAATTCGTTTTGGTGAAGCTAAATATACGGTGACTCATGTTGGCAATACCGCATTAAAAGGGCTTCATGAAATTCAACATGCTTCTTTTATATTTGATGAGGTGCCAGTAACTGACAGTATTGTCAACGGTGTCTATCTTACACCTTTTGAAGTGCCACAATTAGAAGTAGGGATGACGATTACGTATCCATAAAAGTGCAGTCGAACTTATTTTATATTTCTAAAGGCCTAAAGTGCCAAACGGAGGTTTTAAAATGGAGAAAGATAAAAAAAGGTTATCTTGGTTTTGGAAATGGTTTTTAAATAATCAGTTTGTGACCGCCTTATTGATTATTTTATTGATTTTATTGATTTTAAATGCTTTTACTAAAGTTTCATATTTATTTGAGCCTATCGCACAGTTTGTTGGTGTCGTCGGCTTACCGATTGTTTTAGCAGGCGTTTTTTATTATCTAATGAATCCAGCTGTTGATTATTTGGAGAAAAAAGGGTTAAAACGAATTTACAGTATTTTCTTATTGTTTTTACTCGTAATTGGTTTAATTACTTGGGGCGTGGTGGTTATTGTCCCGAAAATTCGGGAACAAACCGCAAGTTTTATCGATAATTTTCCCAATTATTTAGATGTTATTGATCAAAAAGCCAATGAAATTTTAAATGATCCGATTTTTGGTACATTTAAAGATCAATTTGATAGTTATGGCGATAAGATTACTACTTGGCTGACCGACTTTATTCGTAATATTTCCAGCTCCACTATCTCTAGTTTAGGAAAAATTGTCGGGGCGGTTGCCTCTACTTTAGTGGCTATCTTTACAATGCCATTCATTTTATTTTATCTTTTAAAGGATGGCCGCAATTTAGCTCCATATTTTGTTAAGTTTTTACCCAATAAAATGCGTAAACCAACACTAAAAGTTTTAAAAGAAATGAACGAGCAAGTTTCCTCTTATATTAGAGGGCAACTGACAGTTGCTTTTGCTGTGGCTATCATGTTTATTATCGGCTTTTCGATTATCGGGTTGGATTATTCTGTGACATTAGGTGTCGCAGCTGGCTTTTTGAATTTGATTCCTTATTTAGGGTCATTTTTAGCCATGGTTCCCGCTATCTTTTTAGCGATTGTGGCAGGGCCAGTAATGTTAGTGAAAGTACTAGTTGTGTTTGTCATTGAACAAACTATTGAAGGTCGTTTAATTTCACCGTTAGTTTTAGGTAATGAACTTTCTGTTCACCCGGTGACTATTTTATTAGTATTATTGACTTCTGGTAAGTTATTTGGTGTGGTCGGGGTCATTTTGGGAATTCCTGTCTACGCAGCGGCAAAAGTCCTCATTACACATCTTTTTGAATGGTATAAAGATGTTTCCCAATACTACCATGAAGAAACAGAAGATGAATAAAAAAGAACCGTGGCCATTTTGGTCACGGTTCTTTTTACAGAAAAATAGTGTGTCAGAAGCGACGCTTGTCACACTTTCGTTTTTAAGCTGCTAATTGTTTAATATCACGCATACCGCCAATTACATGAATTGCCTTGTAACCGTGATTTTCTAAGAAATTCGCGATAATTTCTGAGCGACGTCCGGAGTAGCTGATTACGTAATAGGTCGCATTTTTATCTAATTTGTTTAATTCGTTAGGTAAGCTTGTTGCGGGTAAAGAAATGGCATTTAATAAATGGCCCATTTCAAAATCCTGCGAGTCGCGAATATCTAAGATGTTCAGCGCTTCGTTTTGACGTAGCAAGTTAAAATCTTGTACGGAAATTGAAGTCATCTTTCATCCTTCTTTCTTTTTGTAAGATGTTAGTATCTTATTTTATTTCACCAAAAAATTCAACGTTTTTCTTTTTATCTGATAAAATAATGAAAAGAAAATGAATGTAAACGATTTTCATTCTGATATTAAAGGGTTATATATGAATAAAAAAATGCATAAAAGAAAAAAACAAGCGTTACTACGCTTGTTTTTAAACTCTGGGATGAGTTGTGTTGGGAATTAAACCGATCAGAAAAAGCATAAGGACAAGGTTTCTCTTCGTTTTGGGCGTAAACTGTGATTTTTTACTTAAATTTTATCAAAGTTTTGATAGAGATACTGTAGGTCTGCCATCTCACGACAAATTTTAGTACCGATATTAGTTGCTTTGACTTTGGTTCGATTGGGTACTTCTGCCACTAAACGTTTGACTGAAATAATATCAGTACCATTTATTACCGCATCCGTGACAGATGTAAATGGTTGGTGGGCGGCTAATTGCATCCCATAGCTATTTGATAATAAAGTATAGCCAGCGATGCCGGTAGTTTTTTGATAACTTTTGGCGTATCCGCCATCAATGACAATTAGTTTACTATTGGCTTTAATTGGATCTTCGCCCTTTTTTTCTTTGACTGGGGTGTGGCCGTTAATAATATGACCGTAATCAGGCAAGTCAAATTCTGCTAATAACTCTTGACAAATGGTTTCGTCATTACGCAAAGTGTAATAGGCATTTTTCTTTTCGCGATGTGTTTTTTTGTCGGCGATATAGTAGCGTTCAAATGTCGTCATAGCTTCTTTACCAAATAAAGAAGAACGCTCGCCAGTCCATAAATACCACAACATATCTGTTGCTAAATCAAAATGACAATGAGGATTTTGATAACTTTTTCGTACTTGTTCTTCATAAAAATCTAATAGGCTCTTGCCGGCGTAGTTCTGACCATTAATACGGAGTGATTTTAAATCACCATTTTCATGTAGTGGAATACAGCCGTGAAATAATAAATTGCCGTTGTAACACAAATACATCGCACCCGCTTCTATTAAAAAGTCCATGTGGCGTTTTAATTTTTCAGATGCTTGGATTGAAGTCAAAAGCCGTGTAACTAAGTTTTCTTCTTCTGGTGTTAAAGCTAGCGGATTAAGCGGGTCAATTGTTGGCGCTTGAAAATCAATGAGCGAGTATTTTTGTCCCTGCAATGTGATTGTTTGGCTAGTATAGTCAATAAAGGTTAGCATATTACGCTGATCTAATAGAAATTCTGGTCGCCGCTCAATTAATTGCCCTTCTAGTTTAAATTGTAAAATTGCTGTTGCTTGTTGCATCTGATTTAATAAAATTTGCTCGCTTTTTGAAAATTCGTGAATGTTTTCAGCTTTAACATTAAACGCAGCTTTGGGCTGATAATATTTTTGGGCATAGTTTGCTAATGGTCGTAAATTGATGCCATAACGTTCCTCTAAAATATCTAAATTGCCATAGCGAGAAGAAATACGGAGCAAATTCATCACCGCCACAGGGGAACCCGCCACAGCCGCTAGCCAAACAATATCATGATTGCCCCACTGAATATCGACAGAAGGTAAAGTACATAGTCGTTCCATAATAAAATCAGGTTTTGGGCCACGATCGTAAATATCGCCTACGACATGCAGGTGGTCTACCACTAGTCGCTGAATAGTTTTAGCTAGGGCAGTAATCAGAGCAGGAGCTTGATTTAAAGTAATAATACGCTGAATAATCGTCGCAAAATAATCAACTTTATCTTTTTTGGTATCAACCTCAGTTAGTAATTCTTCAATGATATAAGCAAATTGAGGCGGGAGGGCTTTTCTCACTTTAGAACGAGTGTATTTACGCCCAGCGTAATTGGTAACTTGTAAAAGATAAGGAATATTTTCTTCATAATAAGCAATTAACTCTGTATTTGTTAAGGTGGCTTTTTGTAAAGCCAGTTTTTCTTCGGGATAGTAAATGAGTGTACATAAATCGCGAATGGGAACATTCGGGTCAGTTTGAAAACACTCTTTGACTTTTTCTTTTACACTACCTGAACCATTGCGCAAGACATGATCAAAGGCATCAAATTCACCATGAAGATCACTAACAAAATGTTCTGTTCCTTTTGGTAGTTGTACAATTGCTTCTAAATTGATGAGCTCTGTTAAAACTTGTTCTTTTTGGGGAAATTTTTCTTTTAGTAGTTGGTAGTACTTTTCTTCCAAATTAACACCTCCGTCATTATAATAATATAGCAAATCATTTCATTTGTGTATAGGTGTAAAAGTCTTTTTGTTTTGGGCGTGTTTTATAAAATTTGGTTATTGGTATAGTTGTCATGAAAAGAGGTACGATAAATAATTTTGGCTAAAAATAGAAAAGAACTCTGAAAGAACAAGGGAGGGATTCATTACAACTGTTTTTCCAGTATAATAAAAGAAAAATTATAAAAAGGAGACGGTAAATGAATCTATTAACGAAAAATACTTGGCAACAACATTTAGGTTATGCTGCAAAAATTGGAATTGGTAGCGCACTGGCGATTTTATTGGCAGAACTATTGGGTTTAAATTTTGCCGCTTCTGCGGGAATTATTACACTGTTGACAATCTCTACCACGAAAGTCCAAACATGGCGCTTATGTTTGCAACGCTTAGGGACTTTTTTAATCACTGTTTTTTTAGCATTTTTAATTCAACCGATCCAACATTTAGAATGGATTAGTTATGGTATTATTTTAGTTTTGCTGACATTTGGTTTAAGTGCGCGGAACTTATTACCGACACTGTCTGTTAATGCTGTTGTTTTGACCCATTTAATGGCCAAAAGCACACTGACCATCAATGCTATCACCAATGAACTTTGGCTATTAGTAATTGGGTTGTTAATTGCCATTGTCGTTAATCACTTCCAGCATTATGAAAGTCAAAAAAAGTATTTAAACTATTGTCGCCAGACGAGTGAAAAAAAATTCAAACTTGTTTTTGAAAAATTGGCTGCTTACTTAGCTGATAGCCAGTTACAAAACCATGTCTGGGATGATATCATCAGCTTAGAAAAAGAGCTGCATAACTACACCCAAGTGGCCTTTGCTTATCAGCAAAATCGCTTGCCGGTAAGCGATGATTTTTATTTGGATTATTTTGAAATGCGGACGCAACAATGTAATGTATTGCATAATCTCCATTATGAAATAAAAAAATTGCGTTTAATTAAAAGTGATTCGGCAGTGATTGTCGCATTTTTGAATGAAATTGCGCTGCATTTTGGCGAAATGAGTCAGCCGATTCATCAGTTGCAGATGGTGGATCAGTTGGTGCAAAAAATTGAAAAGACCCCTTTACCGCAAACAAAAGAAGAGTTTTTACGTAAAGCGCGTCTGTATCATATTTTAATGGATTTAGAAGAATTTCTAATCTTCAAAAAACGCTTTTTACAAAAGCACCATCCGGAAAAAGTTGCTGCTTATGAAGCTGCTCAACTAGCCACAGAAGAATAAGTAATGTAGACTTGGTAGCCAAATTTTTTTGTGTTTGCCAAGTCTATTTTATTTTTGACAGATCAGAGTATTCATCGCATTTTGAATCGTTAAAAAACGACTAAAAAGTTTTTTTATTGACTGAAATATCAGAAAATTCAAATGTTTATATTGACGAACGCATCGGAATCCTTTATGATAGCTACCAATAACACAAATGCGATGATAAGATAAGTACAGATGATGCGTTTTAAAGAGAGCTTCGGCTGGTGAAAAGAAGTAGACAAGGCATCTGGAAAATGGTCTTTGAGCAAGAAACTGTGAGTTTTTAAACGAGCAGTTAACGGGAGTGCCCGTTATAGCACGGTAGTATGAACACGTACTACGATGAGATCAGATGAAATATCTGATGAATAAAGGTGGTAACACGGAAGCTTGTGCTCTCGTCCTTATTTTGCTTAAGCAAAATAAGGACGAGAGTTTTTTTATTGCTGAAGAGTTTTTACACATAAGGGAAATTAAAAAAGGAGGAAAAAAGATGAAATTGAAAAAGATTGTAACAGGGGTTATTACTTTAGGAGCACTTATCACTCTAGGGGCTTGTGGTAACGGAAATCAAAAAACAGGACAAACCGCTTCTAGTGATGGAATAAAAGAAGTGGTAGTGGGAGTAGCGCCAGGTCCTTATGGCGATATGGTGACTGAGGTTATTTCACCTTTGATTGAAAAAGATGGATTTAAATTAACTACTAAACTATTTAATGATTATGTACAGCCTAATAAAGCTCTTGCGGCGAAACAAATTGATGCGAATTTATTTCAACATACGGCTTACCTTGAAAAATTTTCAGCCGATAACAAATTAGATTTGTCCGCTATTGGTACAGTACCTACGTTAGGAATGGGGATTTATTCTAAAAAAATAACCAGTTTAGCAGATGTAAAAGCTGGGTCGACTGTAGCTATTGCAAATGATGCTTCTAACTTAGCGCGAACATTACAATTATTAGCGGCTAATAATTTGGTTACGATTAAAGACGATATTGATGAAACAAAGGCGACAGTAGATGATATCGCGGAAAATCCTAAAAATTTGGAATTTAAAACTTTAGATGCAGCTCAATTGGCGCGTGCACTGGATACAGTGGATTTAGCGTTAGTACCGGGAAATTTTGCATGGGCGGCAAAACTAGATCCGGCTGATGCATTGGCATTAGAAAAATTAAAAGAAGAATATAAAAATGTTTTTGTTGTGCGCACTGCTGATAAAGATAATAAGTTGGCAAAAGCAATAAAGACAGCTTTAACCAGTCAAGCATTTAAAGATGCCATTGCTAAATCAGATTTTAAAGACTTTGACAAACCAGCTGATTGGCAATAAAGATCTTAAGAAAGGACAATTTTTAGTATGGATAAAATCATTTTAGAGCATGTCACAGTTAACTTTAGTCAGAAAAAAAAGCATTTTGCTGCGGTAGATGACGTTAGTCTTACTATTAAACAAGGCGAGATTTTTGGTGTAGTGGGACTTAGTGGGGCTGGTAAAAGTACTTTAATTCGTACTTTGAATTTACTACAACGACCAAGTGCTGGGAGCATAAAAATTGATGGTGTGGAAATTACACAACTACCAGCCGATAAAGTACGTAAACTGCGACAAAAAATTGGCATGATCTTTCAACATTTTAATTTAATCAATAATAAAACAGTCGAAGAAAATATTGCGTTTGCACTAAAAGCGGGGGATTACAAGCAAGCACTTCCTGAGCGCGTGAAGGAATTATTAGATTTAGTCGACTTAGGCGACAAAATTGACAGTTATCCTAATCAATTATCTGGTGGACAAAAGCAACGGATTGGCATTGCGCGGGCATTAGCAAATAACCCAGAAATTTTACTCTGTGATGAAGCTACTAGTGCTTTGGATGTTGAGACAACCGAAGAAATATTACGAATTTTAGCAGATATTAATCAAAAATTGGGAATTACGATTGTTTTTATTACCCACGAATTAGAAGTTGCCAAAAAATTGTTTCATCGGATGGCTGTAATGGAAAATGGTAAGGTGGTAGAAGCGGATTCTACCTATAATATCTTTGCTAATCCCAAGGCGGCTATCACAAAAAAATTAGTTGGACGTTATTTAAATCTACAATTACCAAATGAACTTTTACCAGATTTATCTAAAGGACGACTGGTTGAATTGCGTTATCAAGGTAAGAGTACATTAACGCCATTAATTACTGACGTTTCAAAAGAATTTGATGTGGCAATCTCAATTATTCATGGGAAAATTGAATATATTCAAAATGATGTAATTGGTATTTTATTAGTATATTTAACCGGTGATAAAAATGCTGTAGAACAATCCTTTTTACGATTATCTCAAAAAGTATTTGCTGCAAAAGAAATTAAGGAGGCAATTTAATGGCAGAAACAATCGAAATTTTACAAAATCATTTGCCTAAAGCATTGGCAGACACTTTTTATATGGTGGCTGTTGCAACTATCATTGGTGTTATTGTAGGAGGATTAATTGGGTTACTGCTATTTTTGGCAAGTAATAGTTTATTTCATCAAAATATTATCCTACATAAAACAGTTGGTTTTTTAGTCAATGCTATTCGTTCATTGCCATTTTTGATTTTACTTGTCACTTTAATTCCTTTTTTAGCTGCAATTTTAGGAGATCCGTATACACCAACTGGAGCTGCTATTTCACTGTCGATTGCTGCCATCCCTTTTTTTGCCCGTGTTGCCGAAGGAGCTTTTACTGAAGTAGATGCAGGTACCTTGGAGGCAAGTGTTGCACAAGGCGCTACGACTAAGCAAATTGTAGTAGGAGTTATTATTCCCGAAAGTCTACCTGGGTTAATTCGCGGTGTTGTTTTAACTATTATTAGTTTATTAGGATATTCTGCAATGGTAGGTACAATTGGGGCAGGAGGTATTGGAGACTTAGCAATTCAATACGGCTATTATCGCTATGAAACATTTGTTTTAATTATTATTATTTTGCTACTAGTGGTCGTCGTTCAACTCATTCAATGGGGTGGGGATCGCTTAGCACAATATTTTACCCGTTAAGTTTTAAACTTCAAATAAGGAAGTGAAAGAAGTGGATAAGAACGTACCAGCAGTATATTTACAAAATAAAATAACTGGAGAAATTGGTAATGCAGCGGGAATTTTTTATCCTACTAACACAGCTGAAGTTGTTGAATGTGTTAAAACAGTAAATGAAAAAAAACAAAAATTAATTACGATTGGTGGTTTTACTGGTTTAACCGGAGCCACTTTTGCCAGCCAAGGTGAAGTCTTGGTTTGTTTAAAGCAAATGCGACAAATTATTGAACTGGATCAAAAAACATTAACATTAACCGTTCAAGCGGGAGTAACGTTAGCAGAAATTCAGACTTATCTAGAGCAAACACCATACTTCTATGCACCAGATCCTGGTTCAAAAGAAGCAACTATTGGTGGAACGGCGGCTACAAATGCTGGTGGAATGCGGGCGATAAAATATGGAGTTACTCGTGATAACATCAGGGGAATGGAAGTCGTATTAGCGGATGGAACACTTATTTTAGTCGGTGGTTTAAATAATAAAGCCAGTTCTGGTTATGACTTAAAGGACTTGTTTATTGGCTCAGAAGGAACGCTTGGGATTATTACCAAGTTGCAACTGAAATTACGGCCAAAACCTGTTACAACACAAAGCGTATTAATTGGATTTAACGACTTAAATGAGTTGGCACCAGCTGTTTATCAAATTTTAGCTTCTAGTGTGACGCCGACTGCTTTAGAATTTTTTGAAAAAAGTGGCTTAGCCTTTGCTAGTAACTTGCTGGAAATTCCTTTACCCAATGTAGCTGGGGATGCTTTTTTGTTATTAACGGTTGATGGAAGTGCTAAGGAGTGCCAAGAACAAATTGAAAATTTAAAAAAAATACTAAAAGACGCAACAATTAGGGCGTTTAACGTTTTAAACGAAAAAGAAGCAAAAGAAATTTGGCAACTACGAGGAGCGATTGTTTCTGGTGTCGAAGCAATCAGTATCCAAGAGCCACTAGATATTGTGGTGCCAATTAATCAAATTACCACAACTATTTTATATATGAAAAAACTAGCGCAACAATTAGAATTAGCAGGTGTATTCTTCGGTCATGCTGGTGATGGTAATATCCATGCGTGTATTATGAGACAAAACTTAAGTGACTCCCTTTGGCAAAAACGTTTGGAAAGCTTTTTAAATCAGTTATACCGTGAAATTGCAGTAAGAGGTGGCTTGCCTTCTGCCGAACATGGAATTGGTTTATTAAAGAAAAAATATTTCATGGAAAATCTTTCACCAGCTAAATTGAAACTCATGCAACAAATTAAGGCAACTTTTGATCCGTTAGGAGTGTTAAATCCTGGCAAAATATTTGATTAACTTTGATTGTGTCTCCACTTGTGAGACACTTTTTTAGTTGATTATACAAAAATCGGATTAGCGGAGATATATTTTTTTAATATCTTTTATTTTTCTATAAACGCACTCACTCAAGAATCACTGCTTTTTTGTGGTTAATTTCCAGTTAACTAACAAAAAATGTCATTTTAAGAGATAATTTTATTTTTTTTTACCGAAAAAGTGATAAAATGCATGTTGATAGTTTGTTTTACGATAATTGGTTTAATTAAGACGTTTGTTATTTGAAAGCAAAAAGGGATATCATTTGCGACCAGACTAATTTCTAAGTACAATAGGCTTGTCGGAAGGGGAGTAAAGAAAATGGCTGAATTTGCACTATCGGCGGCGGGGCTTGAAACCGTGGCGTTACGCGTGAAAAATCGGAACCTAATGATTGAATTTTACCGAGATATTATTGGTTTTAATTTGAAAAGAGAAGAAAATGAGTTGGCAATCTTTGGCACAGCTAAAGATAAGAATGATTTGTTATGGTTGGAAGAAAGTCCTTATGCACAAGACCACACTGGTGAAATAAAAAAACTTAAACGTTTGTGTTTGGTGATTCCTTCTGAAAAAGAGATGGCAGATTTAGCACAACGGCTCTTACAAGCCAACTATCCTATTAAAGATGCTTTAACTGCAAATGAAGCATCTGGGATTTTAGTGGAGGATCCAGAAGGTAATCAGTTAGAAATTTATTTTGGCTCTAAAAATACCCATCAAAATCCAGTGGCGTTAGATCTAGTTGCATTGGCGCAAAAGGCGACTGGGGAATTTCCTCGCTTATCAGATGGCGTTCACTTTGACAAAATTCATTTAAATACTAGTCGACTAAACGAACAACAAGACTTTTTGAAAAATGTCATTGGTTTGAAGGTTCAAGATGAAACCAGTGGTATTTTAGCGCTTAATGGCGGTAATTTCCACGTTGGATTATCAACAGGGCAAGGCGGTACATTAGATCTTGCCACAGATGATGTGTTGGGTTTAGACTTCTTGCAATTTCGCGTTCCACAAGCAGATATCTTCGCTTTAGCAGACCATTTAGAAAAGCTGAGCGTTGAATTCTTTATTGATCACAAAAAGCAAATTATTACCGTTTATGATCCTACTGGTATTGAATGGTGGTTTGTGAGCGAAGAAAAGAAACGACATTAATCAATTTTTAAATCTGGACAGATGTCCAGATTTTTTTATTCTTATGGTTATCCCTGCTATTTTTAGGATTTTATGGAAGGTTTAAATGTTATAGAAAATAATGATACAATCAAAACAAAAAGATAAAGGGTGAAAAAATGTATTCTAAAACGAAGGCTTTGATTAAAAAACAGTTAAATGAAGGCGTTTTTCCTGGAGTTGCGTTTGCCTTTATTGAAAAAGAAAAAATAGAAGAAATCGTTTTGGGAAAAAAGATGCTGGTTCCTCAGCCAGAAGAATTGCAAAAGAATAGTCTTTTTGACGTTGCATCTTTGACGAAAGTTGTGTGTACTACGAGCGTCATTTTACGGTTAGTCGAACAAGGACGTCTTGATTTAGATGCACCTTTAAAAAAATACTTATCCGCTTTTGAAAATCAGCAGATTACATTGCGGCATTTGTTAACCCATACTTCAGATATTCAGACCTGGATTGAAAATCGCAATCAACTGAGTAAAGAGGAATTGAAAAAAGCTTATTTAAAGCTACAACCGGGAAAAAATTTAGGTAAAGTAGTGCAATATACCGATGCTGGGACGATTTTATTAGGCTTTATGCTAGAAGAAATCTACCAAAAAACGGCGGTAGAAATTTTTTATACTGAAGTTTTAGCTCCTTTAGGGATGAAAAATAGTCTATTTTTGCCCGCAGAAAAAATAAAAAGCAAAATTGTACCAACCGAAGTTTTAACTGATGGGACAGTCTTACAAGGGATAACTCATGATCCTAAAGCGCGGATTTTAAAAGAAGAAGCTGGCAATGCTGGTTTATTTACCAATTTAGCCGATTTGGAAATTTTTTCTCAGATGTATTTGGCTGATGGTAAAGACTATCTAAAAAAAGAAACGATTGCGCTACTTTTAACCGATCAAACACCCCAACACGACGGAAAGAGATCTTTAGGCTGGGACTTAAAGTATACACAAGATGAACAGAAACGACCTTTGTTATTTCATACTGGCTATACAGGGACTTTTCTTTTGCTAGATCCTAATGAAAACAGTGGATTTATCTTTTTAAGTAATCGTGTTCATCCGCATGACAATCGCAGTCTTTATTTAGCCAAAAGAGATGAAATACTGGCTTTATATTTAAAAGAAAAGGCTCACAAATTTAGAAAAGTGGTATAATATTGCAAGACAAGTTGTTAGAAAGTTAAGTTTAATTTTTAACACGAGATGAATTCATAACTAGGAGGAAATTAAGCGTGGAACCATTATTTATGAAACCTGTTTTTCAAGAGAAAATCTGGGGAGGTAATCGCCTTCACACTGTTTTTGGCTTTGATTTACCCAGTGATAAAATTGGTGAAGATTGGGCAATCAGTGCCCATCCCCATGGTGTAAGTGTTGTAACCAATGGCGAATTTACCGGACAAAAATTAGATGAGTTATGGCAAAACCATAAAGAATTATTTGGCAATCCGACCGAACCGGTTTTTCCTTTATTAATTAAAATTTTGGATGCTGAAGATGAACTATCTGTCCAAGTGCATCCTGATGATGCGTACGGTATGAAACATGAAGGGGAACTAGGTAAAACGGAGTGTTGGTATATTATCGATGCCAATCCTGGTGCTGAAATTATTTACGGACATCATGCTAAAACACGAGAAGAATTAGCCGAAATGATTCACGATGAACGTTGGGATGATTTATTGACGCGGGTACCAGTTCAAAAAGGTGACTTTTACTATGTTCCAAGTGGTACGATTCACGCTATTGGTAAAGGTATCATGATTTTAGAAACCCAACAAAGCTCTGATACTACTTATCGCGTATATGATTACGATCGCAAAGATGATCAAGGTAAGACGCGTGAATTACACATTCAACAATCTATTGACGTTACAACAGTTCCTGCCCGTAAACCAGAATTAAACGTAACAGAAGTGAAAAAAGGCGAGTCCAGTATCATCACTTATTTAAAAACGGACTTCTTTAACGTGTATGAATGGCAAGTAAATGGAAAACTTGAGCTACAAGCTCATGCGCCTTATACATTAATGACGGTTATTGATGGCTTTGGTGAATTAAAAGTAAATGGTAAATCTTATGAAATGCCAATGGGTACTAGTTGCATTATACCAAATGGTATTTCCAATTGGACCATTGAAGGCAAATGTAGCATTATCGCTTCAGAACCTGGTAAAAAAGAATAATCTTAAACAGAGAAAAAATTCAGGTTAACGGATTTTTTCTCTGTTTTTTAGCAGATAAAGGAGGAGAGGCTTTTGTTTTATGCACCATTACTTCTAACTGTAATTGCAAATCTGTTGTATCATTTTGCTTCAAAAAGTGTAAACGAAAAGAGTAATTTGTTTTTTTCACTCTTAGTTGTGTATGGAATTGCTTGGGTCATTTGTTTATTTTCTTTTTTATTTCGAAGTGACAAAACGCCACTTAGTCAAGAATTGCATTACTTAAATGGTGGCACTGTTTTATTAGGGATTGCAATCGTCTTTGTCGAAGTTGGCTATCTGTGGTTATATCGGGTAGGCTGGCCGATGAGTATGGCGGCTATTTTGGTGACAAGTTTATTGACGCTACTTCTAATTCCAATCGGTATTTTTATCTTTAAAGAACCGTTTTCCTTAAAAGAAGCAGCCGGTGTTTTATTTTGTTTACTAGGTGTCTATTTATTACGCTAGTAAAGGTAAAAGCAGCTTGCAAAAAGAGGTATCACTGCTCTTTTTGCAAGCTGCTTTTGATGAATTAATTCACTTTGTTAAATCTAAAACCGTTTCTCTTTGAATAAGTTTGTGGGGTACGATTACTTTAATACCATCGGTGAGTTGTTGGTTAATTTGTTCCATTAATTTTTGTGTGGCCATTTTCCCTAAGCGTGAAACGTCGACATCTAGACTTGTGATGTAAGGATGAACCAAAGTAGAAAAAATGGAATTATTAAAGCTAATCAAAGAGATATCATCAGGAATTTTTTTGCCATACATTTGGACCAACTGCATAATCCGCATCGCAAATAAATCATCAATTACGACAAGCGCGGTGGCCTTTGTTTCTTCCAAAATATTTTCAAACAAAATATAATCTTCCGGCGCTTCAAATTTTACTGCCGCATGTGTGGTCAAATTCGCAATCATTAGCGCTTTTTGATAGCCAAAGTAGCGCTCAAAATAGAGGTTTTCACGAGTTGTGTTGGTGACAAATAAAATATTTTTATGACCGCGGGTAATTAAGTATTCGGTAGCTTGTTTACCTAATAATTGGTTGTCGTTATCGACAAAAATGATTTCACTTTCTTTTTGATAAGGCTGACCGATTAGTGTAAAAGGAATTTTGTTATCCGCCAAATAAGCAATGACCGGATCATGATTATCCGAATACGTTAAAATAAAACCGTCCACTTGCTTTTGCAAATGCATGCGTTTGACATTTTCCAATAAGGTTTCAAAATTATTAGCAGAAGCGACAGCCACAGACATGTGGTATGTGCTGGCTTCTTCATTAACGGCTTCAATCGTTTCTAAATAAAAAGGGTTACCCAAGCGTTCTTTTGAATCTAAAGGAGGTAAGATGATGCCAATCGCACTAGCGATTTGTTTGCCCAGATTCCGCGCAGTAACGTTTGGTACATAACCTAAATCTTTCATAACTTTTCGCACTTTTTTCTTGGTTTCTTCTGAAATACTTGGGTGATCGTTGATGACGCGTGAAACCGTTGAAGTTGCGACACCGGCTTTTTTAGCGACATCTTTTACAGTGATACTCATAGCTTTGCCTCCAAATTTAATTGAAATGGATTCTTTTGCTATCATAGCAATTTTAGCGCCAGAAAACTAGCCAAATTAATGGATTAATAACGGTTAATTTTTTATTTTGTTTTACCAACTACTGCTTGGCTTGTAAAGTAAGTTTTTTAGCTAGAAAATTAGAAAAGCTAAAGGGATGCAGTTTTTCTTACGTCATACTTTATATAGATATACCAGAAAACGCCCGCAGACTGCGGGCGCAAGAACTAGTCTTTCATAGCGACTGTGATTTCGTCTGCTAACTCATAGTTTTCATCATATAATGTTACATTGATGGTATCGCCGGCAACAAGTTTTAAAGTAACTGTTTCTTTTTCAACGGTTACAGCTAACAAGCGGCCACGATAGTTGATATGAAATGCATAACTATCCCATTTGCTTGGTAAAAACGGCGCAAACGAAAGTGTCTCATGGGCCGTTTTCATTTGGGCAAAACCTTGGACAATGGCTAACCAGCTACCTGTCATAGAAGTGATATGCAAGCCGTCTTCGGTATCATTGTTGTAATTATCCAAATCAAGGCGAGCGGTCCGTTCATACATTTCTAAAGCTTTTTCCTCCATCCCTAGTTCCGCTGCTAAAATAGCGTGAATACTAGCAGAAAGTGAAGATTCATGGACAGTCATTGGTTCGTAGAAATTGAAGTTCTTTTGTTTTTCTTCCAAAGTAAACTCATCAGAAAAATAATAAATTCCTTGCAAGACATCAGCTTGTTTAATAAAGCAAGAGCGTAAAATTTTATCCCATGACCAATGTTGGTTCAATGGTAAATCGGCTGGATTTAAGTCTGTAACAGGCATAAGATCTTTGTCTAAGAAAGTATCGTGTTGCACAAAAATCCCCAATTCTTCATCAACTGGTAAATACATATTATGGTAGATATCTTCCCACTGCTCTTGTTCACTTTGAGGAATTGAAACAGTTGCTACATCTTCAAAACGACGATAATTTTCTAAGGTATATTTTAATACCCAGGCGGCTAGCATATTGGTATACCAGTTATTATTAATATTATTTTCGTATTCATTAGGTCCTGTTACCCCATGAATCATATATTTTTGCTGCCGTTTTGAAAAGTGAACGCGATCTGCCCAAAAACGCGCAATTTCAGTTAAAACTTCCAAACCTTCTTTTTGTAAATAAGTTTCGTCTCCAGTGTAATTCGTGTAGTTATAAATTGCGTAGGCAATAGAACCATTACGGTGGATTTCTTCAAAGGTAATTTCCCATTCATTATGACATTCAATTCCTGTAAAAGTCACCATTGGGTATAAAGCTCCTGCTAAGCCTTGTTTTTGAGCATTAATGTGAGCCTCTGGTAATTGATTGTGACGATATTTTAAAAGGTTTTTGGTAACTTTTGGTTCTGCTAACGCAAGATAAAGTGGAACAGCGTAAGCCTCAGTATCCCAATAAGTAGCACCGCCATATTTTTCACCGGTAAAGCCTTTTGGTCCAATATTTAGACGTTCATCGTCACCGTAATAAGTGGAGAATAATTGGAACAAATTAAACCGAATCCCTTGTTGCGCGGCTGGGTCACCATTAATCGCCACATCGGCTAATTCCCATCGTTTTTTCCACGCTGCAACTTGCTCATCTTTTAAAACGTCAAAACTTTCACTATAAGTAGACATTAATTCACTAGCTTTTTTGACTTGTGTTTCTTCTGGTACATCACGGCTAGTTAAAACGATAATTCTTTTTTCAAAATCGATTGTTTCACCGGCTTTTGCTTCATAACTAAAAGATTCTGAAATTGCTAATGGTGCCGGTGTAGTTTCAAGCGCTTGCTGATTATGCTGCATTAGTGCTGTCACGCTAAAACGTTCGATGCCAAAATTGTTTGGGATGGTTTGAACGGTTAAGTAAGTGCCATTATCTTGTGAGCCACTATCTTTTTCTTCCCAAAATAATTCATCGTAATTGCTATCTTCATTGCGAACATTACTATCTAAAGAAGAATCAATGGTAATTTCAGCTGCCCCTGTAATTACTTCTGCAGTCACTTTTAAAACTGCTAGTTCTTTTTTGACAATTGATAAGAAGCGTTCAAAATTAAAACGGACAGTCGCATCTGTTAATTTAATTGTAAAGCGACGTGTTAAAATTCCGGTTTGCATATCTAGTTCTAAGTGAAAATCTTCATGGGGAATTGTAGCTAAATCAATCGTTGTCCCATTGACGGTAATATTTAATTTTAGAAAGTTGATTGCGTTAATAACTTTGCCAAAGTAATCAGGGTAACCATTTTTCCACCAACCAACGCGGGTTTTATCCGGATACCAAACCCCAGCTAAATATGTTCCTAAATGATGATCACCAGAATATTGTTCTTCAAAATTTCCCCGCATCCCCATATAACCATTACCTGTGCTTGTTAATGATTCTTGTAAGCGACGATTTTGCTTGTCTAAGGTTTTGGTCGTAATTTTCCAAGGGTCAATGTCAAATAGGCGCTGAATCTGATTCATTTTATAATCCTCCTTGTGTTGTCTTCGTTAACTAAATAATAAACGCAATCGATTGCGTTAGTCAAGCGTTAATTTGCAAAAAGATTGCGACGGTCTTATTTTAGCTTGAAATAAGGACACACTCACGCTTACGCAGCCTTATTTTTATTTGGTTTGTAATTCATCCTCGAAATATGGTGAAAAATAAAAATATAATTTTACCTTTACAGTAAAATCGAACTCCGCTATAATAATTTGCAACGAAACCGATTGCGTTGTTTTCGGAATTGGTAACTTGGAATTATTTAATAGAACAATGGGAAATTATTAAAGGAGTGAAGGTTTGTGAAAGAAAATCTGAAAAAATTAATTAGTTTTGAGTTTTGGCAAAAATTTGGGAAAGCCTTAATGGTGGTCATTGCAGTTATGCCAGCTGCCGGTTTAATGATTAGTATTGGAAAAACAATTCCAATGATGAATCCTGATCTAGCAGCTTTAGTGACAACAGGTGGTGTAATTGAAAACATTGGTTGGGCTATTATTGGCAACCTTCATCTTTTATTCGCTTTAGCAATTGGGGGAAGTTGGGCTAAAGAAAGAGCCGGTGGTGCCTTTGCGGCTGGATTGTCATTTATTTTAATCAATCGCATTACTGGTGCTATTTTTGGCGTAACCAGTGAAATGTTAGCGGATCCAGAGGCACTTACTGAAACATTGTTTGGCACTAAAATTATGGTAAATGGTTTTTTCACTAGTGTTTTAGAAGCCCCAGCTTTAAATATGGGCGTTTTTGTGGGGATTATCGCCGGGTTTGTAGGTGCGACAGCTTATAACAAATATTATAACTTCCGTAAATTACCGGATGCTTTAGCATTTTTCAACGGAAAACGTTTTGTTCCTTTTGTAGTTATTTTTCGTTCAATCTTAGTTTCTTTAGTTTTAGCCATCGTCTGGCCGGTAATTCAATCGGGAATCAATAACTTTGGTTTGTGGATCGCCCAATCGCAAGAAACAGCCCCAGTTTTGGCACCGTTTTTATATGGGACATTGGAACGTTTACTTCTACCATTTGGTTTGCATCACATGTTGACCATTCCAATTAACTATACGGAATTAGGTGGAGCGTATACGATTATGTCTGGCGCACAAGCAGGACAACAAGTATTTGGTCAAGATCCATTGTGGTTAGCTTGGGCGACTGATTTAGTAAACTTAAAAGGCCAAGGCGATATGTCACAATATGAGTATGTCTTAAATCACTTTACTCCGGCTCGTTTTAAAGTAGGGCAAATGATCGGAGCTTCTGGTATTTTAATGGGTCTAGCTTTTGCGATGTACCGTAATGTTGATAAAGACAAACGCAATGCTTATAAATCGATGTATCTTTCAGCAGCATTGGCTGTCTTTTTAACTGGGGTAACAGAACCACTAGAATTTATGTTTATGTTTGCAGCTGTGCCATTATATGTTGTCTATGCAGTAGTTCAAGGTGCGGCTTTTGCAATGGCAGACATTGTACATTTACGCGTTCACTCATTTGGTAATATTGAATTATTAACAAGAACACCAATGGCCATTAAAGCAGGTCTGGGCGGTGATTTATTTAACTTTATTTGGGTCACGTTAGTCTTTGGTGTCGTGATGTTTTTTGTAGCTAATTTCTTAATTAAAAAATTCAATTTTGCCACACCAGGACGTAACGGAAATTATGAAAACGATAATAAGGATGCCGATACAACAACTGTTACAGCAGATGGGAAATTAGATCCAAACTCTCAAATCGTAAAGGTAATTAATCTTTTAGGCGGGAAAGAAAATATCATGGATGTCGATGCATGCATGACGCGTTTACGTGTTTCTGTCAAAGATCCTGCCAAAGTTGGCGGCGAAATGGATTGGAAAAATGCTGGCGCAATGGGATTATTGGTAAAAGATAAAGGGGTTCAAGCAGTCTATGGACCAAAAGCGGATATTTTAAAATCTGATATTCAAGATGCTATTGATTCTGGCATGGAAATTCCCCAAACAGAAGTAATTGCTGAAATCGGTGAAGAAAAAGCACCTAAAGAATTTAAAGGAATCAATGAAACAATTTTAAATGTAGCAGACGGCAATGTTAAGCCGATTTCGGCAGTGAACGATCCAGTTTTCTCTCAAAAAATGATGGGAGATGGTTTTGGGGTAGAACCTCAAAATGGGACTGTTTATGCCCCTGTTTCTGGCACGGTCACAAGTGTCTTTCCAACTAAACATGCATTGGGTTTACTGACAGACAATGGACTAGAAGTTTTAGTGCACATGGGCATTGATACGGTTGATTTAAAAGGTGCGCCATTTACAGTGAAGGTTAAAGATGGCGATAAAGTTTCAGCAGGAGATGTGATTGCCCAAATGGATTTAAATGCCATCAAAGCCGCTAGTAAACAAACAACAATTATTGTTGCCTTTACCAATGCAGAAGAAATTCAAACTGTGACGTTAACCAAGACAGGTGAACTTGCTGGTAAAACAGAAGTAGCCAAAGTGGCACTGTAAATATAAAAGGGCTGTGCTAAAGACATTGTGTCTTAAGGGCACAGTCCTTTTTCTTCGTCAATAAAATGTGCTATTCTTAAACGATGTAAAGAGATAGGAGTAAGAAGATGAAATTTTTAACCTTAAATTGCCATAGTTGGTTGGAAGAAAATCAAACAGAAAAATTAGACCAACTAGTAAAAAATATTGCGGCAAATGATTATGATGTGATTTGTTTACAAGAAGTTAATCAGCTTGTAAAAAGTGAAGTGGCGGTTTTAGATGATTGGTTTATTCCCAGTAGTACTGATGTGGTAATTCACGAAGATAATTTTGCGCTGCGTTTGCAAGAACAATTGCAATGTGTAGAAAAGGATTATTACTGGAGTTGGTGTTACAACCACATTGGTTATGATCGTTTCCATGAAGGTGTAGCAATTTTAGCCAAAACTCCTTTTATTGCAAAAGACCACCTAGTTTCAAAAACTACTGATGTAGCAGATTATCACACCAGAAGAATTTTAACGGCATTAACAGAAGTAGACGGTCAGCTTCTTCAAGTCGTAAGCGGTCATTTTTCTTGGTGGACAAAAGGATTTTCTGCTGAGTGGGAAAAAACACAAGCTTTTTTAGCGACTAATTCGTATCCGCTTGTTTTAATGGGAGATTTCAATAACCCAGCCCATACGCCAGGCTATGAATTAATCTTAGCTAGTGATTGGCAATTGCAAGATAGTTTTTATGCAGCCAAAAAAAGCGTTGGTAACTATACTACGCTAGCTAAAATTGCTGGTTGGGAAGAAAGTAATGGTGAACGGATTGATTACATTTTTATGACTCCTGAATTTAAAGTAGTCACCCATGAAGTTATTTTTGATGGGGGCAAAACCCCGGTTGTAAGTGATCATTTTGGTGTGAGTGTTACAGCGCAGTGGCAATAAGAGCATAAAGAAACAGCCATCTAAGGAAAAGTGAAGTGGCCCCAAAAGTTAAATTTTTTAGTCTAACTTTTGTAGGTCACTTCATCTTTTTTCAAGATGGCCTTTTTTTAACTAAAATGGGTGAGTAATTCAGTTAGCGCTGAATCGGTAAAATCTTCAATTACAAGTGAAACACCGGGTAATGAAGCTAAAGTAGCTTTTTTGGCAGAAGTCGCCACGGCAACTATTTTAGCTGGATTAGCGTTATATGCACTCGCAAGACCGGCGGGGACATCTTCAAAAATGACACATTCTTTGGCAGGAAGACTTAAGCGGGCCGCACCTTTTAAATAAGGATCGGGGTCTGGTTTACTAATCATCGTTCCATCGTCATAGACAACCTGATTTAAATCAAACCATTGTTCTAATCCAAGTGTTTCAAAATAAAAATCTAAATTAGTTTTCCCTGAAGCTGTAGCGATAGTAAAAGGAATTTGTTGTTTTTGTAATTGAGTTAGAAATTCGGGTACGCCTTTTAATAAACCGTAGTGGGGATCTTCTAAACAAATTTGGCGATAAATTGCTTCTTTTTCTTCGGCGTAATCCTCAATTTCTTTTTGCGTTAAGGAACGTTTAAAAACGTGTTCCAAAGTATGTTTGGCATTTTTACCATGAAAATATTTGGCAAAATCAGCATCGGAAACTGGCGATCCGGTGCTTTTGGTAATAAAAGTTTGCCAAGCATCTTCGTGTTTTTTTGTATCGTTAATCAGCGTACCATTGAAATCAAATAAAATTCCTTTCATATTAAACGTCAACCTCCTCAGATTTAAAAATAGTGAAAAAATTAGTGGAAAAATATTTTGATGAAAATATTAGTTTTCTAAACTTTTAGCATAAGCTGGATTAGCAGTACGAACTTTATTTGGAAATAAATTTGCAACACGATAAAAAGCCGCTAGTACGTCTTGGGGGATAAACACAGGAGCGATAAAATTTTTACCAGCAGGACCATAACCACTGAGCGTATTTTGTAGTCGGCTAATTTCACCCAGTAGCAATGTTATGTATTGATCCATCTCCCACATTCCTAAAAGTTTACGGTCAAAGTGCAACTGATTATCTTTTTCCATGACTTTCACTTTATAACTGGCATAATTTATGATTGTCGTATTAGGGGCAAATTTACTGCATGTCGCAGCCATCCGTCGCTGCATCGTCGCATCTTGGCACAAAATAAGGCTGTCTTTTTTTAATTCGCGCGTTTCAAGTAATTGTAAAAGATTTGTGATATTGTTGCCGCTATTGGTCGACTTTTCTTCTAAGTAGTCAGCTGTTTTGCCGGTTTTTAATTGCAAAATAGCATTAAACATTTGTGCTTCACTAGCATTTTTTGTAGGAACTTGGGGATAAAACTGATTTATTTTTAAACGCAGTGCATCAGTAGTGTGGCCTTGACCACCTACGATTAAGTAATTTGTCGCCACTTGGTTATTCATCGCTGTTACCAAGACATCTATTCCTGATAAAATGCTCCCACCAAATAAAACGAAAGCATCCGCCTTTTTTAGCTGGTATTTTTGATAAAGAGCATTTTGTGATAAATCGGTAAGATCTCGTACGCCGCAAAAAGCGCTTAAAAGGTTTAAATCATCAGCGAGTGTTTCCTTCATTTTCTATCTTCCTTTTGTTTTTTAGTTAGTAACTATCCAAACTTCTTTTATTTCTTGTTAAGTTCATTATACGCAAAAAAGATGGCAATGAGGTGACGTTTTCATATTTATCAAGCTAAAAAATTACGCACAATAAAAAGCACTACGACAAAATATGGTATCTATCGCAGTGCAATTTTTTAGGCAGTGAGTGCGGTTAATTCTTTTTTATTTAAAATAAGATAGCCCCCACGGCTTTTTTGTAAAATACCTTGTTCCTTAAAGTTTGTCATCGTTCGTAAAAGATGACGATAACTCACATTTAAAATAGCAGCGCAGTTATTTAGTTGAAAAGAAAAAAGGCCTTCTTTTTCATGTTCTAAAATAAACCGAGCCAGCCGTGTTTCCACCGGCTCACTTAATGAATTAGCTAAATTAATACCTGTATTTAAGCGATAGCTAAGGAGTTGACAGGTGTGTTTTAAAAAACGTAAGTCATTTTGTAAAAGGGCGCGGTATTGTTTTAAATTCACACAAACACAAGTACAAGGTGTCATGGCTTTAACGCTACTGCTAGGTGTTGTTTGCCACAAAGATGAGGCTTCGCCGATAATCGTTGCCTCATAGCAATAATTGATACAAATATTTTGGGTGTCATAAGTATAAGAATATACCATGGCAGTCCCTTCGACTAAAAAATAGAGGTACTTAGAAGGGGTACCGGCTTGAATGAGATCTTCATCTTTTTCAAAAGTACATAGTGTCGCGATCGAAAATAAATCGGTATCTAAATAGTCTTGGAGGTTATGACTGGTAATAGCTTCTTTTAACTGGCTTTTATCAAATAATTGTTTCATAAAAGCTTCCTTTCTCATCTGCAAGTTTGTTATTGATTATAACGGCAATCGCGCAAAAAAGCATCCCTTCTTACTACTTTATTAAGATAATGTTCGGATTTTACCTAAACTTTACAAAAAAATTACCTTCAAAGTGACACAGGTCATTTTTGTTTGGGAAAATTCTTGCTATTATGTGGGAGCAATATAAATCAATTTCCAATAGGGGGAGAAAACATGCGTTTCAAAATGTTGGCAACGGGTCTTTTAACGCTAGGAATTTTAGTTGGTCTTGCAGGATGTGGCAGTGAACAAAAAGCACAAGGGGACTCAAAAGAAAAATTGGTAGTTCAATTTGTTCCTACTAATAATGACGGTTCCATGGAAGCTAAAACAAAACCATTTGCAGAGTATTTATCTGAAAAACTAGATAAGGATGTAACGGTAACATTAGCAACAGACTATTCTACTATTGTTGAAGCGATGGCTTCTGGCCAAGTCGATGTGGGGATTATGCCACCGGCGGCTTATGTGCAAGCCAAAGATATGGATGCCGCAGAAGCATTGTTAACCTCTCAATTGGGTGCGTATGACCGAAAAACTGGTCTACCAACCGACGAATTAACTAACACTTTTAAAGGTGAAATTTTAGTTAAAGCCGATAGTGATTTGAAAAACTTGTCCGATTTAAAAGGGAAAAAGATTGCCACACTATCACCAAATTCAGCTAGTGGCTATATTTATCCAGTGGCAGAATTAAAAGATGCCGGCATTGATCCTACAAAAGATGCCACACTGACAACTGTTAATGATATTCCAAGTGAAATGACTGCTGTTTTAAACGGCCAAATGGATGCGGCCTTTGTTTTTGAGGGCGCGCGAAATGTCTTTGCTTCAAAATTTAGTGACCAAGATATTATGAAAGAATTACGCGTTTTATCTTTAACCAAAGGGGATATTCCCAACGACGCAATTGCGGTGCAACCTAAAATGGATGCTAAGCTGAAAGAAGAAATTAAAGATGTCTTTTTAGCAATGCCAAAAGATGAAGCTGGTCAAGAAGCGATGGCGTTATGGGGGCATAAAGGGTATCAAGAGGCTGCAGATAGCGCTTATGACACAATTCGCGAATATACTAAAAAAGCTTCCGAGTAACAAATATGCCAGTTCGTATGAGCTGGCTTTTTATAACTTAATCTTTACTAAAATATAGGAGCAAAATACATGATTGAATTTAAAAATGTCGCCAAAGTATATCCTAATGGTGTCAAAGGACTGCAAAATATTAATTTAACGATTCAAGATGGTGAATTTGTTGCAATCATCGGGTTGAGTGGAGCGGGAAAAAGCACATTGTTACGCTCTATTAATCGCTTGGTTACTACAACTGAGGGCGAAATTATGATTAATGGTGACTCCATTACTAAAGCCAATAAGAAAAAACTACGCCAAATTCGCCGCAATATCGGGTTGATTTCCCAAAGTTTTAATCTGGTTAAACGCAGTACCGTTCAAAAAAATGTTTTGTCTGGTCGACTAGGCTATTACTCTACTTGGAAAAGTATTTTTGGCCTGTTTACTAAAGAAGACTATGAAAAAACCACAACTGCCTTAGCGCAGGTTGGTTTATCAGATAAATTGCATACGCGCAGTGACGAATTAAGTGGGGGCCAACAGCAACGGGTTTTAATCGCTAGAGCATTAGTTCAACAAGCAGGAATTATTTTAGCCGATGAACCAGTAGCCTCTTTAGACCCTGTAACGGCTGAAAAAGTAATGGGAGATTTAAAAGAAATCAACCAAAGCTTAAACAAAACAATTATCGTCAACATTCATTCTGTCCCACTGGCAAAAGCTTATGCAACACGAATTATTGCGCTAAAAAGTGGTGAAATTGTGTTTGATGGTGCAGCAGAAACCTTAACGGCGCAACGCCTGAAGGAAATATACGGTGAGGCCTATGAAAAGGATGTGGCACCTGATGCAAATTAAAGATACGGTGCATTTTAATTGGTATAAACACTTATTTATTGTCGTTATTTTACTTGCTTGTCTACAAGGGAGTATTCTTTTAACTGGCGCAGATTTCCAAGCAGTCTTTCAAAATTCCGATCAGATGGGGATCTTTTTAGCACGTTTTCTAAAACCGGATTTTGGCTATTTGCCAAATCTTTTAACCCCGCTTTTAAAGACATTACAAATGTCTGTGTTTGGGACTTTTTTAGGTGTTTTATTTGCGGTACCAGTTAGCTTTTTAGCGACTCAAGTTGTAACCAAACAACGCGTATTATCGTATATTATTCGTTTTTTCTTAGGCGTCATTCGGACAATTCCTAATTTATTATTGGCAGCTTTATTTGTCGCGGTCTTTGGGATTGGCGAGGCAACAGGGGTTTTAACTATCGCTGTATTTACATTTGGCATGGTATCCCAATTAGTTTTTCAAGCCATTGAGACGATTGACTTTGGCCCGATTGAAGCCAATGAAGCAGTAGGAGCTAATAAAATGCAAGTTGCTATTTGGTCTGTTGCACCACAAGTGATTAATCAAATTATTAGTTATACTTTTTATGCTTTTGAAGTAAACGTGCGAGCTTCGACGGTTTTAGGTTATGTCGGAGCAGGGGGGATTGGTGTGATTTTAAATTCCTCTTTGGCACTCATGCGCTACGACCGGGTGGCAATTATTATTTTGACGATATTTGTAGTTGTGGCGATTGTGGATGGTTTGAGTGAAGCAGTTAGGAGGAGATTGGGATGATAATAAGCCAAATTAGTAAAAAAACATATTTTTTCCTGCTGTTACTTGTGGTACTGGTCATTTATTCTGCAGTGGGGATTGATTATAGTAGTTTAGAAACTTTTTCTCTAGCGATGGGAAAAGAAGTTTTACAAGGGTTGGCTCATCCAGATTGGCACTACCTTTATGACGGCAGCGGCGAAGATTTAATTAGCCTCTTACTTTTAACGCTAGGGATTGCTTTTTTAGGTACTTTTATTGCGACTATTTTAGCGTTACCGCTAACTTTAATTAGCGCCAGTAACTTGTGGCAAAATCATCCTTTGATTGCTAAAATTGGCAAATTTATTTGTAACGTTTTACGAGCATTTCCGGAATTAGTATATGCGATTATTTTTGTCAAAGTTGTTGGACCAGGACCATTTGCCGGCGTGATGGCAATTGGAGTTCATCAAATTGGGATGTTAGGAAAATTATTTACAGAAGAAGCAGAAGGCATGAACGAAGCGTTAGTAGAAGACGCAACAGCAATTGGTGCTAATTTTTGGCAGATTATCTTTTCCGTGCGGGTACCTTATTTATTACCAATTTATAGTTCATTATCTTTAAATCATTTTGAAATTGCGGTTCGTAGTGCGGCAACTTTAGGTTTAGTTGGTGCTGGCGGGATTGGTGCACCACTGATATTTGCCATTCAAACTAGAAGTTGGGATCGTGTAAGTATTATTTTATTAGGAGTCGTTGTAACAGTCTTTTCTTTAGACTTATTTACCGGCTGGATTCGTAGGAAGTTACGCTAATGAAGATTTTACAATTATCTGATTTACATTATCGCAGCCAGTATCTACCCGCAGAAAATGGCTACCAAGAAATGCTGATGAAAATGGAAAATCCTCTTCATTATCTCGATCTTGCAATAAAAAAGGCCAAAGCTCAAACAGCGATTGATTTAGTGCTGATTACCGGTGATTTGACTGAAGATGGTGAAGTAGCGGATTATGCGTTTTTAAAAGATTACTTTGACAACGCATTTCCAGATACACCGGTTTTAGTCACACTAGGTAATCACGATATTAAAGAGAATTTTTACCAAGGCTGGTTAAAAAACGTTCCAACAAGCAATTACTATAATTTTGTTCACGCTTTTGAAGATTTTTATTTATTATCTTTTGATAGTTCGGTGTATGGTCACGCAGATGGGCAGATCGATCGGGGGCAATTAAATTGGTTGGAAGATATGCTTTCAACGCATCAAGACAAACCTGTTTTGGTTATGACACATCATCATTTGCTTGAAAAGCAATACGCCACACCGCAACTCCCGCAAGCTCAACAAGTTTGGCAAATTTTAAAACGTTACGATATTTTAGCGGTTATAAATGGCCACACTCATAGTCATTACCAGACTACAGTAGCGGGAATTGCCTATTATACTGCTGATGGACTTTCTTTTTTAGGTCAAGATGAAGGCGCTGGAATGGTGCGTTTCATTCAACATGCAGGTTTCAGCCTTTATGAATTAAAAGATGGGCAACTAGCAGAAATTAACGCAGAAGTAGTCACAAGTGGCCGCTTTTTACAAAAAGTAGACATGCGGTTGTGTTAATCTAGGCAAAAAGCGCCTCATAAAGCAAGTCAATCGACCAGCTTTATGAGGCGCTTTTTGATTTTGTAGCGAGTTAAACACGTTTGTTTAGCTTTTCTTTGATCTAGCTTCATGAACGAACTCTTAGCGACATTAAGTCGAAATGCTAAGAAATTTGAGAAACAATTTCGTATCATTCCGCCTTAATGCTAAAGAGTTGACCACGTTTATTCTGCTTTTCTGTGATCTAGCACATGCAGCAACTCTTCGGGAAAAATTCAAAAATTAGTTTCTGGTAAAGAGCACCAGAAATCAAATTTCTGAGATTTTTCCAAAGAGCTAACCGCTGCCTTTAGCTTTTCTTTGATCTAGCTTCATGAACTAGCTTTCTACGGCAATAAGGTAAAATCTTGCGAAATTTGAGAAACAATTTAACAAGATTTTACCTTATTGCTTGAAAGCTGGACGAGTTCATTTAGCTTTTCTGTGATCTAGCTTCACAAACGAACTCTCTATGGTAATAAGCTGAAATTTAAAGAAATTTGGAAAACAATTTATTAAAATTCCATCTTATTACTTGAGAGTTGACCACGTTTATTCTGCTTTTCTTGTTTTAAGCAATTTCGGCTAATGTGGGGATGTTTACTGTACCGTATTTTTTTTCAAGGGCTGTTTTTAACAAGCGATAGGCTAATTTTTCATTACGAGCTAAAATTGGGCCGTGAAAATAAGAACCATAAACGTTACGGTAAATGACACCTTCTGTTTGATCTTCTCCGTTATTGCCTTTTCCTTCGACGATTTTACCCAAAGGACGTTCGCCTTCACCTAAGAAAGTACGACCGTTGTGATTTTCAAAGCCGTAATAAGTTTCGTCAAATTCTTCATTGTGAATGACAATATCGCCAATAAAGCGATTGTTTTCCTGGCTTAAAGTATAATGATCTAATGCGCCAATACCTTTAATTTTTTCGCCATTAGCGCCCATATAATAATGGCCTAACAGTTGATAACCGCCACAAATAGCTAACATAATACCGTCGTTTTCAATATAGTCGGTTAAGTCTGCTTTTTTTTGTTGAATATCTTCTGAAACAATCAATTGTTCAAAATCTTGACCGCCACCAAAAAAGACTAAATCATATTTTTTAGCGTCAAATTTTTCATGGATACTAACGATCTCAGTATCCAATTGAATTCCCATTTTTTTGGCCAAGTATTGTAAAACCAATAAGTTACCGTTATCCCCATAAGTGTTTAATAGGTTGCCGTATAGATGGGCTAATGTTAGTTCGTAATCAGCCACGATCCATTCCTCCTTTAATGTAACCTTGTTCCGCTAATTTTTTTCGTAATTGTAACACAGCAGTATAAGTTGCCAAAATATAAACATTTTCAGTTGGCAATTTCTTAATATCTGCAATAACTTCGTCTAAATCTTTTGTTTCCGTTAATTTATCTTCTGCAATGCCAGCAACTTTTAAACGCAATGCCATGTCTTTATGACGCTCACCACCGGCAATGACTGCTGGAATATTCATTTGCGCAAAGGCTTCGTGATTTCCATCCCAAATCCAGCTGACGTCAATTCCGTCTGCATAGTTGGCATTTAATAAAGCCACTAGTGAAAAAGGATAAGGAGAAAGGCCAATCATGTCGATGACTTGATTTAAACCTACCGGATTTTTAACTAAGACTAAGGTACATTTCTTGCCGTCAATGTCGATAATTTCTTGTCGACCAAAAACTTTTTCGTCATAACCAAGACCGGCTTTAATTTTTTCTGCCGGCACATCGTAATACTCTGCCACAGCCGTTGCAGCTAAGGCATTGTAGACGTTATACATGCCACCTACTTCAATGCCATATTCGTGTCCATCTATTACAAAATCCGCAGAAGTATTGTCCATGGCTACCATGTTGGTCAGTTTGTAATCTAATTCAGGACGATGAAAGCCACAGTTAGGACAATAGTATTTGCCAAGATTGGCGTAAGTAATCATTTTGTAGTGCAAAATATGATGACATTGCGGACATAAAACGCCGTCGGTATTATAGTGGGCCATTTGTTCTTTATCAGGTAAGTGATCAAAACCATAATATTTTCGTGGATTGACCGTATCCAAGGAATTGAAAATCGGTGAATCACCATTACATAAAATTGGTGCGTGAGGTGATTTTGCGGCACCTTCGACAATTAAACGATAAGTTGTATAAATCTCACCATAACGGTCCATTTGGTCACGAAAAATATTGGTAAAGACAAATAATTCAGGTTTGATATATTCGGTCACTTTGCTTAGGCTGGCTTCGTCAATTTCTAAGACTGCAAAGTTTTTTTGATTTTTCTTAGGCTTTGCTGATAGAAAAGTTGAAACAATCCCTTGAACCATATTAGCTCCGGTTGGATTGGTCAACACTTCGTCAAATTGTTGTTGTAATATATTGAAAGTTAAAGCAGTTGTAAGTGTTTTACCGTTGGTGCCCGTTACAACCACAACTTCATAAAGGTCAGAATAGTGATCCAAAACATTGGGATCAATTTTTAAGGCGAGTTGGCCAGGATAACTGGAACCACCTTTAAAAAATGTTTTCAAAATCCATTGGGCACTTTTGCCGGCAAAAATTGCCAAGTGACTACGTAAGCTCATAAATTCTGCTACTCCTTTTGGTTAAACTAACGTTACATTGTTTCCTAAATTCAACTTATCATACCATAGTCTGAAGACATTACGGTAACACCTTTGCTTTTTCTTAAATTTTACTTGGGGTGAGTAAAAGTGGTTAAAAAAGAAGCTACCACTAAAGAGTACGTAGCTTCTTATAAAAAGTCGTTTATCTGTAAAAAGTGGTGTTGCACGTGTTATTACGCTTATTGAAATTAGCCAATAATAATTTGTTCTGTTGGATATTCATATCCTTGGTCACGAGTTTCTTTTGGAATGAATAGTAATAATGTATATAACATGCCAATGCGCCCGATAAACATTAATAAGGCGATAACGATTTTACCAACTACAGATAAATCAGCGGTGATGCCAAGGGATAATCCAGTTGTTCCAAAAGCTGAGGTAACTTCGACAATAATTGCAATTAGCGATTGGTCTTCTGTTGCACTTAGCAATAGGACGCTAAAAAAGCACATGGCCAGTGACAACATAAAGACGACCACAGACTTACGAACATCGGCGTCACTAATTCTACGCCCAAAAATGTTAATGTTATCTTCGCTTTTTAAAAATGAGGTCATATAAAGTCCAATAATTGCAATTGTTGTAGTTCGTACACCACCACCGACAGAACTTGGGCTACAACCAATAAACATTAGGAGTGAAAAAATGATTAATGTTGTGACTTGAAAATCCCCTAAATCATGAATTTGTAAACCGGCATTACGAGTAGTCATGGAATAAAACATACTGTTCACCCAGCGGCCAAAAGGATCAATACCTAAAAAGAGGTGATCTCTTTCCAGTAAGTAAATTAAAAGCGTACCACCGATAAATAAAATGACAAACGCTAAGACGGCGATTTTAGTAAAGAGTGAAAAACGAAAAGGAAGTCGGCGTTGGACTTTTTTACGCCGGTATAAAAACCATTCATAAAAGTCCATTAAGACCGGAAACCCAATTCCCCCAATAAAAATTAAAAACATAATTGCCAATAAAAAAAGGTAATCATGGGCAAATGGAATAATGGAATCACCGGTAACATCAAATCCTGAGTTTGTGACAGCTGAGATAGCTTGATAAAATCCATAAAATAGTGCATCGCCAATTTTTTGATAATAGCCTTGCCATAAAAAGTAACCAGCAAATAATAGACCAAAACTAACTTGAAAGACTAAAATCATGGTAAACGTAATCCGAATTAAACGGACAATGCCACTTAAACGGGGCTGGTTCATATCTGTCATAATCAATTGTCGCTGTTTTAAAGAAATTTTGCGACGAGAAATGATAAAAAAGAAGGTGGAGATCATCATAATCCCCAATCCACCAATTTGAAAGAGCACTTCTAGTAAAATGACACCATTTTCGTTGAAGATGTGATTGATATTAAAGGTAGTTAAACCCGTAACACTTACGGTACTAATCGCCATAAATACCATATCTAAAAACGGAACATGAACATTTGGTTGGCGAAAAAAAGGTAAATAAAAAAGCAGTAATGAAACTACCGTCATAATTAAATAGTAACTGACAATTACTTGAATAGAAGAAACATTACTGGCAATAAAAAAACGTGCACGACGTGACTTTTGTCGGAGCACCCGCATAATATGCATAAAAAACTCCTTTATACTCTCATTTATTTTTCTTTAGTATAGCAGACAAGCAGAAAAAATGTGGCAAATTCCTGTTTCATTTCTACATCTACATAAAGGAAGTGTCAAGAAGTATAGATTTTAAAAAAATAAAGGAGCCGTTAGAAAAAAAGTACGGTTTTGCCAAACTCTTGTCATAAATTGTTCACATTTTCTGGCTACTATATATACATACCAACAAACAACCCAAACCCAACAAACTTTTCTTTTCATTTTCTTACTCCCTAAAAAAGCTACCGTCTGATTTTGACGGTGGCTTTTTTGTTTTTTCAGGGAACTTCCATCTATTTCTAAAAAGAAATTCCTACTGTAAAAAGCTGACTATTTCCGCTATAATAGCAAAGAGTGAAGCGGAGGAATTGGTAATGGCACAATTATTTTTTAAATATGGCGCAATGAATAGTGGTAAAACAATTGAAATCTTAAAAGTTGCCCACAACTATGAAGAACAAGACAAGCCTGTCGTTATTATGACAAGTGGGTTAGATACACGTTCAGGAGTTGGAAAAGTTTCGAGCCGTATTGGCTTACAAAGAGAAGCACTTCCAATTTTTGCTGAGACCAATGTCTTTGATACGATTAATAATTTAACGTTTAAGCCTTACTGTGTGTTAATTGACGAGGCACAATTTTTGCAAAAACAACATGTTTTAGACTTTACTAGAATTGTTGATGAATTGAATATTCCTGTGATGGCATTTGGTTTGAAAAATGATTTTCGTAATGAATTATTTGAAGGGTCAAAATATTTATTGCTTTATGCAGATAAAATCGAAGAGATGAAAACAATTTGTTGGTTTTGTCATAAAAAAGCAATTATGAATCTCCACTATATTGACGGCAAGCCCGTCTATGAAGGCGATCAAGTTCAAATCGGTGGCAACGAAGCCTACTACCCTGTTTGTCGCAACCATTATTTTCATCCAGAAATATAAAAAATTATCTTTAGTAGAAAATACACTCTACTAAATTATCTATCTTATAATAAAGGAGCAAAACAATATGTATGATCAGCTGCAAGCGATTGAAGATCGTTATGAAGAATTAGGCGAGCTATTAAGTGATCCAGACGTAATTAGTGATACGCAGCGCTTTATGGAGCTTTCAAAAGAAGAAGCCAATACCAGAGAAACTGTAGAAGTTTATCGTCGTTATAAACAAGTTGTCGATGGCATTAAAGATGCTGAAGAATTATTAGGTGAAAACTTAGATGATGAAATGGCAGAAATGGCCAAAGAAGAATTAAGTGACTTGAAAAAAGAAAAAGAAGTATTAGAAGATCGTATTAAAATTTTGTTATTGCCAAAAGATCCAAATGATGACAAAAACATCATTATGGAAATCAGAGGCGCTGCCGGCGGCGATGAAGCGGCACTTTTTGCTGGTGACTTATTTAATATGTATCAAAAATACGCTGAAGCCCAAGGGTGGAAAGTCGAAGTTATGGATGCCAATATTACTGGTATTGGTGGGTACAAAGAAGTAATTATGATGATTACTGGAGATAACGTCTACTCCAAACTAAAATATGAAAGTGGCGCTCACCGCGTTCAACGTGTACCATCGACAGAATCCCAAGGACGAATTCATACTTCAACTGCGACAGTGGTCGTTATGCCAGAAGCAGAAGAAGTGGAAATTGAAATTGCAGATAAAGATATTCGAACTGATATTTATCACGCTTCAGGTGCGGGTGGTCAGCACGTCAATAAAACTGCTTCTGCGGTACGTTTGACTCACATTCCCACCGGCATTGTCGTAGCGATGCAAGATGAACGTTCACAGTTGAAAAACCGCGAAAAAGCGATGAAAGTTTTGCGGGCACGGGTTTATGATCAAATTTCTCATGAAGCTCAAAGTGAATACGATGCAACCCGTAAATCAGCTGTAGGTACTGGGGATCGTTCTGAACGGATTCGTACGTATAATTTCCCACAAAACCGGGTAACCGATCACCGAATTGGCTTAACGATTCAAAAATTGGATCAAATTTTAGCTGGAAAATTAGACGAAATTATCGATGCCTTAATCATGTACGATCAAACATCGAAATTAGAAGAGATGCAAAATGGTTAAGACTTATCGAGAAGCTCTGTTAAGAGCTTCTTCTTTTTTAGAAGCAGCGGGAAAAGAAGGACATAGTATTGAGTTTGTCTTTTTAGCCCGCAAAGGTTGGGATAAGACCAAGTGGTTATTAAATATGAATCAACCAATTTCAGCCAGCGATGTACAGCAAATAAAGGCAGATTTAGAGGCGTTATTAGCCAATGTTCCCCCCCAATATCTGTTAGGCTATGAATATTTTTATGGGCATAAATTTAAAGTAAACGAAGCCACTTTAATTCCTCGACCTGAAACAGAAGAATTGGTTGAGTGGTGTTTAAAAGAAAATGCTAAAAATACAACCAAAAAAGTAGTGGATGTCGGGACAGGAACAGGTGCGATTGCTATTTCGTTAAAATTAGCGCGCCCGAATTGGCAAGTAACAGCTGTGGATATTGTCCCAGAAACATTAGCTGTAGCCAAAGAAAATGCCGAAATGTTAGGGGCTAAATTAGATTTTGTCTTAGGCGATACGTTAACGTGGGCCAAAGAAGAGTATGATTTAATTATTAGTAATCCGCCTTACATCAGTGCCAGTGAGTGGGAACTAATGGATGAAAGTGTGCGGGAATTTGAGCCGAAAAGTGCATTGTTTGCTACAGAAAATGGTTTAGCAATTTATCGTAAATTAGCCCAACAAGCCCAACAAGTTTTAGCAAAAGATGGTCAAATCTTCCTTGAAATTGGCTTTAGACAAGGTGAGGCGGTCAGTGAAATTTTTCAACAGGCCTTTCCGGATAAAAAAATTCAAGTAAAAAAAGACTTAAGCGGAAATGAACGAATGGTCTATGTGCATTAATTATTACGCAAACTTGTGGAAAAAAATTTTTTAAAATTGTTTCACGTAAAAAAAACATAGCTAGCAGAATGGTTTCACAATAAAAAAGTTATTAACAAACTTTTGCACACTTGACAAATCGTTTATCCACAAAAAGTGGATAACTTTAATGAAATTGTTGAAAACTCGCTTATTTTGTAAAAAAAGGATGTGGATAAAAATTGGAAACAAAGGTATACCAAACTGACCAACTACAAGAAGCTGCCGACAAATTAAAAGCAGGCGAACTGATTGCATTTCCAACTGAAACAGTCTACGGATTGGGAGCTAATGCGCTTTTACCAGATGCAGTCAAAAAAGTTTTTGCTGTGAAAGGCCGCCCTAGTGATAACCCATTAATTGTAACAGTCGCCAATTTTGAAATGGTAAAAGATTATGTGGATAACTTTCATCCTTTAACTGAAAAAATTGTGAAAACATATTGGCCAGGACCATTAACTTTGATTTTTACTATTAAAAAAGATAGTTTGCCGTCGGTTGTCACTGGTGGTTTATCCACAGCTGCTTTTCGCATGCCAGCCAATAAAAAAACACGTGATTTAATTACTTTGGCAAATGTTCCTTTAGTAGGGCCCAGTGCTAATACTTCTGGTAAACCAAGTCCGACTACAAGTGAGCACGTTTATCATGATCTACAAGGCAAAATTGCGGGGATTGTGGATGACGGTGCGGCTCAAATTGGTTTAGAGTCAACAGTCTTAGATTTAAGTGATCCAACCAGTGCACCGGTAATTTTACGTCCCGGTGCAATTACTCAAGAAGAATTAAGTCAAACATTAGATGTAGCGGTGGCGTTGGATAAACATCTTGTCGGTGAATCAGAGGCCCCTAAAGCACCAGGAATGAAATACAAACATTATGCTCCTGATACAAAAGTTTTGCTGGTAAAAGATGGCGATTGGCAAAAAGCCAAAGAATGGGTAAAAGTGAATCATTTGCGGGCTGGCGTTTTGGCGGGGCCAAAAATTTCAGAAGAAATGCGCTATGATACCGCTTGCGTCTTTATGTACAGTCAAGATACTGCTAGTGCGGCGGCTAAGGGACTTTTTGCTGGTTTGCGGGCGTTAGATGATAAAGCACTAGCTTTAGATGTGATTTTGGCAGAAGTTTACCCAGAAACAGGAATTGGGGCAGCCTATATGAATCGTCTAAAAAAATCGGCCAATCAACAATATTTTGTGGCTAAAGATTAATCGAAAAAATAAGGGGCGAAAGATTTCTTTTGCGCCTTATTTTTGTGATACAATTTCAATACTAAGTGGCTTTTAGACTTAGCTTAAAAGTTCTAAGAAAACGAGTGTTAATTAAAGGAGTGGCTAAAATGGATTATCGTGAATTTGACCCAGAATTATGGGAAGCTGTGGATAATGAGTTCAATCGTCAGCAAAATAACTTGGAGTTAATAGCTTCAGAAAATATTGTTTCACCGGGTGTTTTAGCAGCTCAAGGTAGTGTATTGACGAATAAATACGCAGAAGGTTATCCAGGCCGACGCTATTACGGTGGTTGTGAATTTGTTGATATCGCAGAAAACTTAGCGATTAATCGGGCTAAAGAATTATTTGGGGCCCAATTTGCAAACGTTCAACCCCATTCTGGTTCACAAGCTAATACAGCAGCATATTTGGCTTTGGTTCAACCTGGCGATACAATTTTAGGAATGGATCTTGCAGCTGGCGGGCACTTAACTCATGGTTCAAAAGTAAACTTCAGTGGTAAAACCTATCACTTTGTTAGTTACGGTGTGGATCCTACTACTGAAGTTATCGATTATAACGTTGTACGTATTTTAGCGCGTAAACATCAACCAAAATTAATTGTTGCCGGTGCTAGTGCTTACTCTCGGACAATTGATTTTGCTAAGTTTAGAGAAATTGCCGATGAAGTTGGGGCCAAATTAATGGTTGATATGGCGCATATTGCTGGCCTTGTTGCCGCAGGCTTACACCCATCGCCAATTCCTTATGCGGATATTACCACTACTACGACGCATAAAACATTACGTGGACCTCGTGGTGGAATGATTTTAACCAATAACGCTGATTTGGCTAAAAAAATTAATAGTGCGGTTTTCCCTGGCATCCAAGGCGGGCCACTAGAACACGTAATTGCGGCTAAAGCTGTTGCGTTTAAAGAAGCGCTAGACCCAAGTTTTAAAGAATATAGTCAACAAGTTATCAACAACGCGCAAGCGATGGCTAAAGTCTTTAATCAAACACCAGAAACACGGCTGGTATCTGGAGCAACAGATAATCATTTATTGTTAGTTGATGTTAGAGGACTAGATATCACTGGTAAAATAGCGGAAAATATTTTAGAAACAGTTAATATTACGCTAAATAAAAATTCTATTCCTTTTGAATCACTTAGCCCAACAGAAACAAGCGGTATTAGAGTAGGAACACCGGCTTTAACAAGTCGTGGCTTTAAAGAAGAAGAAAGTACTCAAGTTGCGCAATTAGTAGTGAGTGCGCTAAAAAATCGTGAGGATAAAGCGGAATTAGCTAAAATTAAGGCGAGCGTTAACCGATTGACGGATCGTTTTCCAATTTATCAAGATCTAGAGAAATAAATTTTATGAGCAGGCGATGGCAATTTTTTGTGCCACCGCCTCTTTTTTAACTTTTTTATGAAAAATAATATTTTTCCAATAATTTGAGGGAATTTTCTATCATATCTTATGCTTATTGTAACTAGCTTAAAATTTATAATCTTCGTACCAAATTTTCTATAAGAAATAATCCATTTTTATGCGTGAAAATAAAATACACATTTTTATCCCTGTCAGATTGTAGTATGATACTTAATAATACGGGGATTTACTTTACGTAAAAAATTAAAACCACTAGTTTAAAGGTGTTTTAATAGGGAGTGAACAAAATGATTACATTACAAGAATTAGGAAAAGATTATGGGACAAAAACAGCATTACAAAATTTAAGCTTGACGATTAAAGAAGGCGAAATTTTTGGCTTTTTGGGACATAATGGGGCTGGAAAATCAACTACCATCAAAAGTTTGGTCAGTATTATTGAACCAACTCGTGGTCAAATTTTAGTCGATGGCAAAGAACTTTCAGCTAATCGCATGGAAATCAAAAAAAGAATCGGTTATGTTCCGGATACACCTGATATTTTCTTGCAATTATCTGCTGGAGAGTACTGGGATTTAATTGCGGCAGCCTATGAGTTAGAAAATAAAGAAAATCGACTAAAAGAATTAGTTGAATTATTCAGTATGGAAAATCATGTGAATGAAACATTGGCGAGCTTTTCTCATGGGATGCGTCAAAAAACGATTATTATTGGGGCGCTATTGCCAGATCCGGATATTTGGATTTTAGATGAACCAATGCAAGGTTTAGATCCGCAAGCATCTTTTGATTTAAAAGAATTAATGAAACAACATGCCGCAAAAGGTAAGACCGTTATTTTTTCAACCCATGTGTTAGACACAGCACAACAGTTATGTGATGAATTAGCTATCTTAAAACAAGGCGAACTAATTTATAACGGTTCAGTCACTGATTTATTAGCCGAAAACCCAGAAGAATCTTTAGAGGCAATTTATTTAAAAATGGCAGGTAGAAAAAATAGCGAAGAAATTGTCAAAGAACTAGCAGGTGAGAGCGATGAGTAAGCAGTTGAAAGCTTTAATTGCTGTCAGTTTACGTTATTCCAATCCACAAGTAACGGATCGTTTGCGTAAAAAAGGACGCAAAAATTTATCGCTGGCAATTATAAATCAGTATTTATTATCAGGCCTTATCTTTTTAGTAATTTATGGTTCCATGCTTTTTATGACTAATTTTGCGAAAATGCCAGGAACATTTACGTATTTTGCCACGCTATTTTCTTTATTAGGCTTATCCCAAGGGGTAAGTGTTATTTACAATATTTTCTTTGAGAGTAAAGATTTAGGTAGTTATTTACCTTTACCTTTTAAGCAAAGTCAAATTTTTATTGCAAAAAACATTGTGGTGGCGTTGTCAGTCGTTCCGTTTATTATTCCACTTCTTGTTTTGTTTTTACTAACGAGTTTAAAAAGTGGGGTAAATATTTTTCTAGCAATTGTTCTGAGTGTTGTCTTGTTTGTGGTCGTACTATTAATTTTATTTGCAGTATGCAGTTTAATTGTTTTTGGTCTGACCCGAACAAAAGTTTTTCAAAAACACAAAAAACTGATGACGACCTTGCTTTTATGGGTCACGATGGGTTTAGTTATTATTGGTATTATGCTGATGAACCGTGATTCAGCAGATGACTATTTAGCCGATCGTAATATTATTTTGCCACTGTTGCCATTATTTCATATTGTTCATGCTCCTTTTTCTAGTAGTGGCTTATTGAGTTTAGCTGGAGTGATTGGCTTTTTACTCATTTTAGCTTTCTTAGTGAAATGGCAAATTTTACCCCAACTTTATGAACAAGTAACGACTATTTCTAGTACCGATCAGGTTGTCCGCCGTGTGCATAAGAAAAATCAAAATCTAGCGCAAGTGTTACGACGATATAATTTTGAACTGGTAAAAAATCCAACGTTAATCACTCAAGTTCTCTCGTCATCGTTGATTTTTCCAGTTGTCTTTATTGCTACTTTTGCTTTTAATGGGGATTTTAATTTGAGTCATTTGCCTTTAAAATTTGCAGGTGTCGCTTTTTTAAGTGGGATTATTTTAGCGTTCATAACGATTAATCAAACCTCATTTGTGGGGAACTTAATTTCTTTAGATGGTGAAAACTATTCTTATATGCAAACTTTGCCAATTAGCCGCAAAGATTATCTAGTCGAAAAATTTAAAACTGGTCTATTAATTCAAGGTGGAATTTCGCTAATTTTAGCTTTAGCAACTGGACTTGTTTTAAAAGCTTCTTTATTGTTCCTGCTATTCTTTGTAGTTGGGGCGATTTTAGGAACAATCCTCTTATCGCAATTTTATTTTGTCCGGGATTATCGTTTACTTTTGGTGGATTGGACGAATTTTAGTCAACTTTTCTTACGGGGAAGTGGTCGCGTGGGGCTAATTTTTATGATGTGGGGGAGTATGATTATCGGAGCCTTATTGATTGGAGGCTACATTTTACTCTTAAATATCATGGCTGCGACGCTTGTTAACAGTATTGTGGCCGTAGTGATAGTTACAATCAGTATTGGACTAGTTTATTACTATCGCCATAATTTCTGGCAAAAATTAGATCAAGTTTCTTGGCAGCGCAAAATTGAATTGGCACGCCAGAAAAAAATGAAGGGATGAGTTGTTAAACTAGCGCATTTGCTTTAAAATAAAATAAAAACTAAAGGAGTTTTTACAATGGGCAAATTTCAAGTAATCGATCATCCATTGATCCAACACAAATTAACAATTATTCGTGACAAAAATACTGGTACAAAAGTATTTCGCGAGGTTGTTAACGAAATCGCAATGTTGATGGCTTATGAAGTATCTCGTGATATGCCATTAGAAGATATTGATATTGAAACACCAGTAGCGCAATCAACGCAAAAAACACTAACAGGTAAAAAAGTTGCGATTGTGCCAATTTTACGGGCTGGTTTAGGCATGGTAGATGGTATCTTGGAATTAATTCCAGCTGCTAAAGTCGGACATGTCGGTTTATACCGTGACGAAGAAACGCTACAAGCTCACGAATATTTCTTCAAAATGCCAGAAGATATCGACAATCGTCAAATCTTTGTGGTTGATCCCATGTTAGCAACTGGTGGCTCTGCTATTATGGCGATTGATTCATTGAAAAAACGTGGTGCGTCTAACATCAAATTTGTTTGTTTAGTAGCAGCTCCAGAAGGCGTGCGGGCATTACAAGAAGCACATCCTGATATTGATATCTTTACAGCGGCTTTAGATGACCATTTGAATAAGCATGGTTATATCGTTCCTGGTTTAGGGGATGCCGGTGACCGCTTGTTTGGTACAAAATAATAGCTAAAAAATTACTGACGCCAAAAGTTAGACTAAAAAGCTAGCTTTTGGTGTCAGTATTTTTTTGTTTTCAATCTCTGCTTTAATCTCTGCCCCAAGATGAAATTTAAGTAAAATATACAAAAAAAGAAGCCTTGATTAACAAGGCTTCTAGCAATGCCAGCTGCAGGGATCGAACCTGTGACCTACGCGTTACGAGTGCGTTGCTCTACCTACTGAGCTAAGCTGGCGAGTACGTTAGAAATTATAGCAAAAATAAATTATTTGTAAAGACAAAACCCTTCTATGAAACAATGACTTAGAAAATTTTCACAAAGTGTGGTATACTAGTATTAATTAAAGGGAGGTTTTCTATAGTGGCAAGTTTTGGTAAGTTTGAAACAACAATTATTCCATCGGATGCAGGCAAAGGTTTTCAGGTCGATACCCATGTGAAATTTTCAATTTACGGAAAACCGCAGACCGGTACCGTTACGAAACAGTTAAAAAATTCTGCTGTCGTTGAAATCGATGAAACTGGTGATAATCAACAACTTATGACCCAAAGTAATGGTGTCATGATTATTAATTACAAACAATTGGAAAAGTTAAAATAGTCTTTTTTGACTTAAGTTGACCTCTCAGTCAGCTTGAGTCCTATTTTTTTGGTTATATTTTTATGGCAGAAGTGTTTTTGCCATAAAAATGAAAAATGCGGACAGTAGAAATTTTTAAATTTTTCCTAGGGTATTATTCCCTTCTTTTCTTTCCTTTCATTAACCTCTATAATGAGGAAGTGCACTTTTTTACTGATTAAAATTTAGATTATAAAACGTAGGAGAAACACTGTAATTAGTTTTTTTATAGTGTTTGGCTAAACGAACGCGAGGACTTCATTATTTTGTTAGAGTTAAAAAAAGCAAAGCAATAATTAAGATCTTAAATGCGTTTTGTAAAGCTTTTTTGGAAAGAAGAGGAATCATGGAAAACAGACGATCAAGAAATGATAATCGGATTGATTATGGTGTAATTTTACCAGTCTTTTTGTTGTGCTTAATCGGGCTAGCGGCATTGTACGTTGCCTTGACGCATGACCGCAATAATCCTAATGTTCTAGCAGGAGTAGCAAAACAAGCGGTTTGGTATGGCGTTGGCACAGTAGCAATTGTTGTTATTATGCATATGAAGTCCAAGTGGATTTGGAAATTAACACCTTACATTTATGGTGCGGGTCTTATAATTATGACCTTATTATTGAAATTTTATGACCGCAATTTAGAAAGTGTAACAGGTTCAAAAAACTGGTTTACTTTTGGGCCAGTGAATTTTCAACCCGCTGAATTGATGAAAGTAGCTTTAATCTTGATGCTAGCACTCGTTGTAACGACCCATAATGTGAAGTATCGCAACCGTAATTTACCGACAGACGGCTTACTTATTTTAAAAATTCTCGCTGTTTCGTTACCGGTTTTAATTTTAGTTATGTTGCAAAAAGACTTCGGGACGATGTTGGTGTTTGTCGCCATTATTGGCGGTGTCTTTTTAATGTCAGGGATATCTTGGCGGATTTTAATTCCTCTAATCGCAATTTTTGCAATTGTAGGAGGAGGAACTATTTTTCTAGTGACAACAGAGGTTGGTCGTGACCTTTTATATCACGTGGGCTTTAAATCTTATCAATTTGCCCGGATTGATTCTTGGTTGAATCCTTTCCACGATATGCAAGGCAACTCTTATCAATTAGCGTATGGCTTGTTGGCAATTGGTTCTGGAGGGATGCTGGGTAAAGGGTTTAATGTAAGTGATGTCTATGTCCCAGTTAGAGAATCAGATATGATTTTTACTGTTATTGGAGAAAATTTTGGTTTTATTGGTAGTGCTTTTGTGATCCTCTTGTATTTTATCTTAATTTATCATATGATTCGCGTATGCTTTGATACAAATAATGAATTTTATGCTTATATCGCAACGGGAATTATTATGATGATTTTATTCCACGTTTTTGAAAATATCGGAGCAAATATTGGACTTTTACCATTAACTGGTATTCCACTACCTTTTATTAGTCAAGGTGGTTCAGCTATTTTGAGTAATATGATTGGTATTGGACTGATTTTGTCGATGCGTTATCAAGCGGAAACAAAAAAAGAAGAAAAAGATGCTACTTTTGCTTAGACGTGGTAAAGTGAATGCGGAAATAAAAGTAAAGGAGCAAGGCTATGCTGACTTTATATTGGTATCCAAAATGTAGTACTTGTAAAAAAGCGAAAGCGTGGTTGGATTCCCAAGATATCGCTGTTCAAACCATTGATATGGTGCAAAATCCGCCAACTGCTGCAACTTTAATGCATTGGATGGAAGAAAGTGATTTGCCGATTCGTCGCTTTTTTAATACGAGTGGGATGAAGTATCGTGAAATGGGGCTAAAAGAACAAGTGCCCAATTTGTCACTTCAAGAAGCCAGTGAATTATTGGCAAGTGATGGGATGTTAATAAAACGTCCAATTTTAGTGCGTAACGACAAGCTTTTGTCGATTGGTTTTAAAGAAACTGAATATGAAGGGATCGCGAAATAAGATGCAACAAAAATGTTTGAAAACAAAAGATAATTTGTGGGTATTGTACAATGGGAATGAGTATGTCGTTGGTTTAACGGAAGCTGCGCAATCTGATTTAGGTAAAGTAACATTTGCCTCATTGCCAAAAGCCGGTCAAACGTTTAAACAAGGCACACCGCTAGTTGAAGTAGAAGCAGAAAAAGCAGTTCAAGAATTTCCAGCACCATTAAGTGGCACGATTTCTTCTGTCAATGAAAAAGCGTTGGAAAATAGCGATGTCTTAAACGACGAAGATGAAATGAATGCTTGGCTAGTTGCATTTAAAGATGTTGACGCCACAGAATTCCATGAACTGTAAAATTTTTCTGAAAATATTTGACAGTTGATTTTTACCTTGTTATAATTTCACCAATAACTTGAAAGCTTTGAAAAGAAGAGTACATGTCACCGACATTTCACAGAGAGCCTGGGATGCTGCAAACAGGTAATGAAGGTAAGATGGAAGATGGTCTTTGAGCAGAGTAAGTGAGCGACTAAGCAAGCTTATTACGGGAGTGCCCGTTATAGCACGACAGTATGCACGATTTAGGTAAGTACTGGGTAAGGTTATAGTTGTGAAACTGTAACAAATTAAGGTGGTAACACGAAATTGCGACAGCTTTTCGTCCTTTTGTAATCGAAAGAATTACAAGGATGGAAAGCTGTTTTTTTATTGCTGAGAAGTAAACAAAGAAAGAGGCTGAAAAAATGGCTTTAATAAAACTGACAGATGTCAAAAAAAGTTTTAACGTCAAAAAGCAAACTATTCATGCAGTAGATGGTGTTTCCTTGACGGTTGATAAAGGTGACATCTATGGTATTGTCGGTTATTCCGGCGCAGGTAAATCGACTTTAGTCCGTTTGTTAAACGGATTAGAATTAGCAACTAGTGGTAGCGTAGTCGTGGATGGACAAAATATTGGTACTCTAAAAAATAAAGAATTACGAGATTTTCGTAAAAATGTCGGAATGATTTTTCAACACTTCAATTTATTGTGGTCCCGGACTGTTTTAGAAAATATCGAATTGCCGATGGAACTTGCAGGTATTCCGAAAGAAAAACGCCAACAAAAAGCACAAGAACTTTTAGCTTTGGTTAATTTAGAAGGTCGTGGTGATGCCTATCCAGCCCAATTATCTGGAGGCCAAAAACAAAGAGTAGGTATTGCCAGAGCTTTAGCCAATGATCCTAAAATTTTACTTTGTGATGAAGCAACAAGTGCGCTTGATCCCCAAACAACTGATGAAGTACTGGATTTATTATTAGCAATCAACCAAAAGTTGAACTTGACGATTGTTTTAATTACCCACGAAATGAATGTTATCCGCAAAATTTGTAATAAAGTGGCGGTGATGGAATTAGGTAAAATTGTTGAAGAAGGCGAAGTATCAAAAGTCTTTCGTAATCCTCAACAAGCTGTAACAAAACGCTTTGTCCAACAAGACTTACAACCAAGTGAAGAACCAAAAGAAGTCTTACAAGAGTTTATTGCAGAAAATCCTAATGGCTTGCTGGCTACACTTGTTTTTAAAGCAGACAATGCCAATGAACCAGTGATTTCACAAGCAATTCGTCAGTTTGATGTCGACATTAACGTAGTGTATGGTAATATTCGTCAATCAAAAGAAGATTCATTTGGCTCTTTAACTGTCTTAATTACCGGCGCAGAAGATGCGATTGATAAAACAATGGCATTCTTTTCTGCCCAACAAGTAGGAGTGGAGGTGTTGCATCGTGGATAAAAGCTTTTCTGAAACGTATCTAAATTTTGATAAAGTGGACTGGGCTAAGATGCAGACATCCACCATTGATACACTGTATATGACGGTTGTTTCGATGATTGTAGTTTTTGTTTTAGGCATTTTGTTAGGTTTATTATTGTATAGCTTAGGACGCAAAAAAAGCGCTAGTTACCAAATCTTATACAATATCGTCTCGATTATTAGTAATATTTTTCGTTCAACCCCGTTTATGATTTTGATGGTTTTAATTATTCCTTTTACGAAAACATTGGTGGGAAGTATGATTGGAGCCAGTGCGGCTTTACCTGCTTTGATTTTATCAGCGGTTCCTTTTTACGCTCGTTTGGTTGAAATTGCTTTTCGGGAAGTATCTCCTGGTGTACTAGAAGCGGCTAATGCCATGGGTGCTAATTATTGGCAAGTTATTTATAAAATTTTAATCCCTGAAAGCATGCCAGCGTTAGTTTCTGGTTTTACCGTTACTTCTGTTTCTATGATTGGTTTTACAGCGATGGCTGGCGCGATTGGGGCTGGCGGTTTGGGATCATTGGCGTGGTCTGAAGGTTTCCAATTGGGGAATCAAACGGTTACTTTGGTTGCCACAGTCATCATGTTACTGATCGTTTTTATCGTCCAAGGTCTAGGAGATTACTTCACACAAAAATTAGATAAACGCTAAAAGTGTCGAAGTTTAAAAATTAAAATTAAAATTTAAAGGAGAAATGAAAATGAAAAAATTATTTGGTCTAGCAACAGTATTACTAGCAACAATCACATTAGCCGCATGTGGCAATGGCGATTCAAAAGATGATGCAACAAATAATTCATCAGGTGAACAAACAAAACTAGTTGTAGGAGCTACCACTAGTCCCCATGCTGAAATTTTAAATGAAGCCAAACCTTTATTGAAAAAAGAGGGCGTAGATTTAGAAGTTAAATCATTTACAGACTACACTTTATTGAACAAATTACTCGCTGAAAAAGAAATTGATGCCAACTACTTCCAACACAAACCATATTTTGAAGATCAAGTAAAAGAAAATGGTTATGATTTTGTCGATGCCGGTGCAATTCACATTGAACCAATGGGTATTTATTCAAAAGATATTAAAAGTGTAGATGATATTAAAGACGGTACAACTGTTATTACATCTAATTCAAATACTGACTGGGGCCGAATTTTAACTATCTTGGAAAATGCTGGGTTAATCAAATTGAAAGATGGTGTTGAAAAAACAACTGCTACTTTTGATGATATTGCTGAAAATAAAAAAGATTTAAAATTCAAACACGACATTGATCCTGGTTTATTAGTTCCAACTTATGAAAATGAAAAAGATGCTTTAGTAGCAATCAATGCCAACTTTGCTTTAACAGCTGGTTTAAATCCTGAAAAAGATGCGTTACTAAAAGATGACGATAACTCTCCTTATGCAAATATTATTGCCGTACGTAAAGGCGACGAAGACAAACCTGCGATTAAAAAATTGATTGCAGCCTTGCATAGTGATGAAGTGAAAAAATTTGTAGACGATAAATGGAAAGGTTCCGTTAAAATCGTGGACGCAAACTAATAAAGTGATAAACGAGTAGCCGCAAATAGCGGTTACTCGTTTTTTTATAATAGAATGAATGACATAATTTTTTTATAAGGATATATTTTAAAATTCTATCTTATTGCTAGAGAGCTGGACGAGTCCATTTAGCTTTTCTATGATCTAGCACATGAACTAACTCTCTACGGCAATAAGCTGAAATTTGAAGAAATTTGAAAAACAATTTATTAAAATTCCATCTTATTGCTTGAGAGTTGACCAAGTTCATTTAGCTTTTCTGAGATCTAGCACATGAACTAACTCTCTACGGCAATAAGCCAAAATCTTGCGAAATTTGAGAAACAATTTAACAAGATTTCGTCTTATTGCTTGAGAGCTGACCAAGTTCATTTAGCTTTTCTGAGAAATAACAAATTTGGAGACGGAAAAGTTTTGCTTTTTGTTCTTTTAATTTATAATTATTCTAAATTAAAAATAATTAATTCTATAATAGTAAAAGAATAAGCAAATTTGTTTGTCTGAGTTTGCTTATCATTCTCAATTAGCGTAAAATGAGTGAGAATGAAAAATGATGGAGGCGAGACGATGGCAACGTTAGAAATTAAAAATTTACATGTAGCAATCGAAGATAAAGAAATCTTAAAAGGCGTGAACTTAACGCTAAATACAGGCGAGATTCATGCCATTATGGGACCAAATGGAACAGGGAAATCAACTTTATCAGCTGCGATTATGGGCAATCCAAATTATGAAGTAACGCAAGGTGAAATTTTACTTGATGGTGAAAATTTATTGGAAATGGAAGTTGATGAACGGGCACGGGCAGGTTTGTTTTTGGCAATGCAATATCCAAGTGAAATTCCAGGTATTACCAATGCTGAATTTATGCGGGCTGCAATCAATGCAAAACGAGAAGAAGATGACAAAATTTCTGTAATGGACTTTTTGAAAAAATTAGATAAGAAAATGGAATTACTAAATATGCCAGAAGAAATGGCAGAACGTTATTTAAACGAAGGGTTTTCTGGTGGCGAGAAAAAACGAAATGAAATTTTACAATTACTAATGTTGGAACCAACTTTTGCCATTTTAGATGAAATTGACTCAGGACTTGATATTGATGCGCTAAAAGTTGTTGCAAAAGGTGTAAATGAAATGCGTGGCGCTGATTTTGGTGCGTTAATTATTACCCACTACCAACGCTTATTGAACTACATTACACCAGATGTGGTGCACATCATGATGGATGGACGTGTGGTATTAACTGGTAATGCTGATCTTGCTAAACGCTTGGAAGCAGAAGGTTATGCTGGAATCAGTAAAGAATTAGGTATTGATTACAAGGAAGAAGTTTAAGAGGAGGTCAAGTTGATGACAGAATTGAAAAAGTTACTGGCTGATGTGACCACCTTTTCTGCTTACAAAGAAGAACCAACTTGGATGTTGGAATTACGTTTAGCGGCATTAGAAAAAGTTGATGAATTGTCTTTACCTAAAATTGATCGCGTACGTTTCCATCGCTGGCCATTATTAAATGTGACAAGTGAACATCTAAGTGTTGAACCAAAAGAAGCAGGGGTCGCAGCTTTTGATGTGATGGCAGATAATCCGATGTTAGTCCAAACAGACGATACCACGGTCTTTGAACAGTTACCACAAAATCTAGTGGAACAAGGTGTTATTTTCACGGACATTTTCACCGCAGCAAAAGTTTATCCTGAATTGGTCAAAGAATATTATATGACCAAAGCTGTAACACCTTTTGAAGATAAATTAACTGCAGCACATGCCGCTTTTATGAATAGTGGATTGTTTTTATATGTTCCTAAAAATGTTGTTATAAAAGAACCAATTGAAGCAATTTTAAATCAAACTGGTGCAGAACATTTCTTTAAACACATTTTAATTGTCGCTGATGAGCATAGTGAGTTTACTTATTTAGAACGCTTTAGCTCAACTGCTGAAGATGCTAAAAAACAAGCTGCCAATATCGTGGTGGAAGTAATTGCTAAAGCTGGCGCTAAAGTGAAATATTCTGCGATTGACCGATTAGGTGTTAATTTAACTACTTATTTGAATCGTCGTGGCTATGTTATGCGAGATGCAATGGTAGATTGGGCCATTGGGGTTATGAATGACGGTGACGTAGTAGCAGACTTTGATACGGATTTAGTTGGTGATGGAGCCCATTCTGAAATTAAAGTTGTAGCTATTTCAGCTGGCAAACAAATTCAAGGAATTGATACTCGAGTTACTAATAAAGCGCCTCATTCTATCGGTCATATTTTGCAACACGGTGTCATTCGTGAAAAAGGAACTTTAACTTTTAACGGCATCGGACATATTTTAAAAGGTGCAAAAGGTGCAGATGCCCAACAAGAAAGTCGTGTTTTAATGCTTTCTGATAAAGCTCGCGGGGATGCTAATCCAATTCTTTTAATTGATGAAAATGAAGTAACTGCTGGCCATGCTGCCAGTGTTGGGCGAGTAGATCCAGAAGAAATGTATTACTTAATGAGTCGTGGCTTGCCAAAAACAGAAGCGGAACGTTTGGTTATTCGTGGTTTCTTAGGATCAGTGATTACAGCAATTCCGGTTAAAGAAGCTCAAAAAGAATTTATTGACGTGATTGAAGGGAAGTTGAATCAATGATTGATGCGCTAAAATTACGACAAGATTTCCCGATATTGCATCAATTAGTAAACGATGAACCATTGGTTTACTTAGATAACGCTGCGACTACCCAAAAACCAGAAGCAGTTTTAGCTAAAGTAGCAGCTTATTATCATCAAGACAACGCAAATGTTCACCGCGGGGTTCATACTTTAGCGGAACGAGCAACCAAATCCTATGAAGCTGCTCGTGAGAAAGTTCGTGCGTTTATTAACGCCAAAGAAACAGCAGAAGTGTTGTTTACTCGAGGAACAACTACTGGTTTAAACTGGGTAGCGAATAGTTTTGGAGATCAATTTGTTGAAGCCGGCGATGAAATCGTGATTTCTTATATGGAGCATCATTCCAATATCATTCCTTGGCAACAGTTGGCCCAAAAAAAAGGCGCAAAATTAATTTATATCAACATTACGCCAGAAGGATATCTAGATTTAGCTGACGCTAAGCGAAAGATTGGGGCAAAAACGAAAATTGTCTCTATCGCTCAAGTATCAAACGTTTTAGGTGGCATTAATCCCATTCAAGAACTAGTTACGTTGGCTCACGAAAACGATGCGATTATGGTGGTTGATGGTGCTCAAGCGGTTCCTCATATGAAAGTAGACGTCCAACAATTAGATGCTGATTTTTATGCTTTTAGCGGGCATAAAATGTGTGGCCCGACAGGAATTGGGGTCTTATACGGTAAACGTAAGTGGTTGGAACAAATGGAGCCGGTGGAATTTGGCGGTGAGATGATTGATTTTGTGAATTTGTATGACAGCACTTGGAAAGAATTACCGTGGAAATTCGAGGCGGGTACACCTAATATTGCTGGTGGAATTGGTTTGGGTGCTGCAGTAGATTACTTAACTGAAATTGGCATGGATGAAATTCATGCTTATGAACAAAGCTTAGTTGATTATGTGATGCCAAAATTAAAAGCGATCGAAGGGGTAACGGTTTATGGTCCGCAAGATCCAAAAGATCACACTGGTGTCATCGCCTTTAATATTGAAGGATTACATCCCCATGATGTCGCCACGGCCTTAGACATGGAAGGCGTTGCGGTTAGAGCCGGACATCACTGTGCGCAACCGTTATTGAAGTATTTAAATGTACCAGCAACAGCACGAGCAAGTTTTTATTTTTATAACACTAAAAAAGATGCGGATCGTTTAATTGATGCGATTCACAAAACAAAGGAGTTTTTCCAACATGGCTCTATCTAAATTAGACAATTTATATCGCCAAGTCATTCTAGATCATTCCAGCCATCCGCACCATCGCGGAACGTTGGGAAAATCAAATGTGACCATTGAAATGAACAATCCAACTTGTGGCGATGTGATTCATTTGGAAGTAGAAGTAAACGATGGTATTATCTCAGATATTGCGTTTGACGGTAGTGGCTGCTCTATTAGTACAGCGAGTGCTTCGATGATGACAGATGCTGTGATTGGAAAACCATTATCAGAAGTTGAAAATTTAGAACAAATGTTTTCTGACTTAGTCCAAGGAAAAGATGTACCTGAAGCGGATAAACTAGGAGATGCAGCGATGTTAAGTGGCGTGGCTAAATTTCCTACTCGTATCAAATGTGCGACATTAGCTTGGAAAGCGTTAGAAAAAGCGGTTTTAGATTCTAATACTGGCATTGCAGAAACAAGTTCTATTCATCCACATGAAGAAGATAGCTTAGGTAAAAACAATTAAATAACTTTTACCTATCAAATTGAAGCTATATAAGGAAGACGAAATAAAGTAAGGAGTAGTGATCCCATGGGTGTTCCTGAATTAGAAGAATACAAATTTGGTTTCCATGATGATGTCAAACCTGTTTTTAGTACTGGTGAAGGTTTAACTGAAGAAGTGGTCCGGGAAATTTCCGCTGTAAAAGGCGAACCAGAATGGATGCTAGATTTTCGTTTGAAATCACTAGCAGCATTTAATAAAATGCCGATGCAAAAATGGGGACCAGACCTTTCTGACATCGACTTTAATAAAATTAAATATTATCAAAAAGCCAGTGACAAGCCAGCTCGTGATTGGGATGATGTTCCTGATAAAATTAAAGATACTTTTGAAAAAATTGGGATTCCAGAAGCAGAACGAGCTTACTTAGCTGGTGCTTCTGCGCAATATGAATCAGAAGTGGTTTACCATAACATGAAAGAAGAATTTGAAAAGTTGGGAATTATTTTTACCGATACCGATTCAGCTCTAAAAGAGTATCCTGAACTTTTCAAAGAGTACTTTGCGCAATTGGTACCACCAACAGATAATAAATTAGCGGCATTAAATTCCGCTGTTTGGTCTGGGGGAACCTTTATTTATGTACCAAAAGGCGTGCGAGTTGATACACCATTACAAACCTATTTCCGAATCAACGCTGAAAATACCGGCCAATTTGAACGGACATTGATTATCGTCGATGAAGGCGCAAGCGTACATTACGTAGAAGGATGTACTGCACCAACTTATTCCAGCAATAGTTTGCATGCGGCAATCGTTGAAATTTTCACCAGAAAAGATGCTTACTGCCGCTATACTACGATTCAAAACTGGTCAGATAATGTCTACAATCTAGTCACAAAACGAGCTAAAGCCTATGAAGGTGCAACCGTTGAATGGATTGACGGAAACCTAGGTGCAAAAACAACAATGAAATATCCAAGTGTATACTTGGATGGTGAAGGTGCGCGCGGCACAATGCTTTCAATTGCTTTTGCTGGTGCTAACCAAATCCAAGATACAGGTGCTAAAATGATTCATAATGCACCCAATACATCAAGCTCTATTGTCTCAAAATCTATTTCAAAAGACGGCGGTGAAGTAAACTATCGCGGTCAAGTAACTTTTGGTAAGAAAAGTGCGGGATCGGCTTCTCATATCGAGTGTGATACGATTATTATGGATGAACTATCAAAATCAGATACGATTCCTTTTAACGAAATTCACAATAGCCAAGTGTCCCTTGAACACGAAGCAAAAGTTTCCAAAATTTCTGAAGAACAACTTTACTACCTGATGAGCCGTGGTTTATCTGAATCAGAAGCGACTGAAATGATTGTCATGGGCTTTGTCGAACCATTCACCAAAGAACTTCCAATGGAATATGCGGTTGAGTTAAATCGTTTGATTAGTTATGAAATGGAAGGCAGCGTGGGGTAATACATTTAAAAAGTACCAAAACATTGAAATACCAATGTTTTGGTACTCTTTTTTTGTGGTAATTTAAGATTGGCTATGAAAATAAAGAGATAGGTGAAGTCAGTTTCTATTTTCTCATCATCTTCTGCATTGATAGATCATGAGATATTAAGAAGTATAACTAGCAAAATAACTAGACAAGTAGTTGTCATGTAAATAATATTTTCAAATTTTCGTGTCTTTGTTTTAAAAAAGAAACCAGGTTCAGTTGAAAAGAAATTACTACGATACTTATGTGGGATAAAATTTCCTATTAATATTCCTACCAACAAGAGATAAAATGGCCAGTTTGGGGTAATTCCTCTAGCTAAAAATGCCCATGCTAACGAAATTCCATAGATTATATATTGAGTGGTTGTTACAATTAAAAAAATTTTTTTATCTTTACTCAAACACTGTTCCTCCTTGTACGTTATATTTGCTTCATTTTACCATTCTAGTAAGTACCTAGATAGAATATTTTATACTTTTCTAGATTATTCTGAGATAAACAATGGGTAATGGAATTTTTTAAATAGAGATTGAGCATTCAAATTTATAAATCTATCTTCAATTTTTCGGTCAAGTTTAAATTCCTTTCTAAATTTTAAGTTATTTCAAAATAAACATTTTAGAAATCGCTATCAATCTCACTTTAAAATTGTTATGTTAAATATAATAAGGAGGAGATTATGATGTTTAAACGAGGTAGCTACTCGATATAGTTTTATTTGATAGGCGCTATATCGAGTAAAAATTTCCTGTCAATCTAAGCTATATCGCTCTCACTGATAATTATTAGGAGATGAAAGTATGAATATAGCAATGTTAAAAAAGCAATGGTTACAAAGTGAAGTGAACCAAAAGAAATTTATTGGTTGGGATTTTTCTTATTTAAAAAATAAGTGTTTTTGTGAAGTTCCTGATTGGGATTATCAGAAAATTGTCTTGAAATATTTGAAAAAAGATATGCAGTTATTAGACATGGGAACAGGGGGAGGCGAATTATTAGCAACATTTGGTCATCCTTATGAAAAAACTGCTGTGACAGAAGGATATGAAAAAAATTACCATTTACTTTTAGAAAGATTACAACCAAGAGGCATTAATGTTCAATTTGTTAATGAACAAGATGAACTAAATTTTTCTGAAAATGCTTTTGATATTGTCATTAATTCCCATGAATCATTTGATATTTCTGAAGTGAAACGCGTATTAAAACCTGGAGGCATCTTTATTTCCCAACAAGTTGGTGATTTTAATGGTGTTAATCTAGCATCGCGGGTTATTCCCGGCTACAAGAAAGTGACTTTTGACTTTCATCTTGCATTGGTGACGAAAGCTTTAAAAAATTACGATTTTGATATTTTGTATCAAGATGAAGCCTATTTGAAACAAGAATTTTATGATATGGATGGTCTAATTTACTACTTGCGGACAATTCCATGGGAGTTTCCTGATTTTTCTGTCGCAAATAATTTTGCTGAATTACTTGATTTACAGCAAGAATTGCTAAGACGAGGAAGTATTTTTAATTTGCAACATCGCTTCGTTTTTGTTTGTCGAAATATGAAATAAGGGATTGCTAGTATTAATTAGCTGTTTTAATTTAATTTTTTTTGCAAACAGATTATAAGTGGTGCACAAGGAATAATGGTATTCCGCTTTTCTTATAGTCTAGCCTATTGTCTAAGACCAAAAACAACACCATTAAACTTTCCTGTAAAGAAAAAGGGCAATCTTTTTATAAGATTGCCCCTTGTTGGTATACTGAAGTAGAACTCATTTTGTTTTGAAAATTAGTGTAATACGTTAAAAGGAGGTTTTTGATGGGAAAAGTCGTTTTTTACGGAGCAATAAGTTTGGATGGCTATTTGGCAGATGATAATGACAATTTGCAGTGGTTATTTGATACGGATTTAGCTGGAATATCGACTTATAAAGATTTTGAGGAAAAAGTTGCAGCAGTAGTAATGGGACGAGTGACTTATGATGAGGTAATCGGACTACTAAAAGGAGAACCCCTATATCCTAAGAAACAAAAAATTATTTTTTCCCACACACGAACTGATGAAATTCAAGAAGGCTTTTTTACCGCTCAAGATCCTATTAAAGTCATTGGGGATTTAAAAAAGCAAGTTCATGGCTACATTTGGATTGTTGGTGGTGGAAAACTTTTGACACATTTAATGGAAGCTAACTTACTAGATGAATACTGGATTCAAATTGCTCCGGTGTTATTGGGTAGTGGCAAACGATTATTTCCAAAGGGGGATTATCAACAGCGTTTGACTTTTGTTGATAGCACAACGATGGGGGAAATGGTAGAACTTCATTATCGCAAAAAAATGGAATAAAGAAGGTATAAATGTGAAAAAATGGCGTTGGTGGCAAAAAATGTTGCTGGGAATTTTGGTTGTTTTTCTGTTTGTGACTGCAGGTGGTAGCTTATATCTAAAAGAGAATACGTATGAGCCAAGTAAAGCTGCTACGGTGATTAAACCTACAAAAGCGACAAAAGATTATGAGCTTTTTGTCAGTTCACAGCCAAATAAAAATGAAGAGCAAACCAATCTCATTTTTTATCCCGGTGCTTTAGTGGCACCTGCTAGTTATCGTATTTGGGCACAAGCAGTAGCAGATGCAGGTTATTCGGTTTATGTATTGAAGTTGCCGTTAAATTTAGCAGTACTTGCGCCAAACAAGGCGGATGTTGTCCTAGGGAAAAATGCCAAAGCGAAAAATATCCAAGCAAAAAATATTTTGGTAGGCCACTCATTAGGTGGGGTAATGGCTAGTCGATATGGACAAAATCATCAAAAGGAAATTGCCGGTATGATTTTTTTAGCTAGTTATCCTGATGAAAAAGGTTCGCTTAAAAAAGTGAATATTCCTGTCTTATCTATTACTGCAAGTCAGGATCAGGTTTTAAATAAAACCCAATATCAAAAATCAAAAGCTTATTTGCCAGATAATACTACTTTTTTAGAAATTAAAGGTGGTAATCATGCTGGTTTTGGCAGTTATGGTGCGCAAAAAGGCGATGGCAAAGCTACAATTTCTAATTCACAACAACAAAAAGAGCTGAGTGAGGCTATCATTAATTGGTTAAAGAAAATCAAGTCGTAAAAACTGCTTGCAATTTAACAACTAAAGAACTCATAAAGCAATCTGATAGTATCGTTTTACTGGAATGTTTAAAGACTAAACATTGTTCTTTTCTTTTACTTTAAATTGAAAACGTTATTTCAAATAAAGTTATGAAGAAATGATGAATTTTTTACGTTTGAAAATTAGGTGGAGGTGCCAAAAAACAAAAAAATAATTTTCATTATAAGATAAACGCTGCTAGGTAAGCTGTTTTGCTTGTTAGAATAACGTTTTTCTTATAAAAAATTCTATGAAAATTATTATGCAAAATGCTTGCAATTACCAAAAATGGGTGTATAATGACACATTGTCACATGACATGGCGTCATTTATTTAAAGTGAAAATTTTTAAAGTAAGGAGGAGAGATCATGCCAAAGGAAACCTTTTTTCATCTGACTAAAGAAAAGCAGCAACGGATTATGAAAGCTGCGAAAAAAGAGTTTTCCAGAGTACCTTTAGGGGACGCGTCTATTGCTCAAATTATTAAGGATGCCGGTATTCCTCGTGGCAGTTTTTATCAGTATTTTGAAGATAAAGAAGATCTTTATTATTACTATTTTCAAAGTATGCGAAGAGATAGCCAGCAAGAACTCAATAATGCAATGGAAGAAGCACAAGGGCAACTTTTTGATGGTTTTGAAATTTACTTTACTAAAATGGTCAAAGAAGTGTTACATGGAGAAAACGCAGCGTTTTACAAAAATTTATTTATGAATATGGACTATCGTTCTTTTCATAAAGTTGCGCCTCACCTAGGTAAGCAACAGGCACCACCACTTCATGCTACTGATGCCAGACAAGAACATCGGAAGAGTATGCAGGCGTTTTATAACATGATTGATCTAACGACTTTAAAAGTTCAAAATCAAAAAGAGTTGAAAATTTTAGTCAAAATGTTGATGCACGTCGTTTTTTCTACGGTTGCAGAAGGCTATCGTCATCTGGTAGGACAAGATGATTTTGATATGGAAGAAGCTTTATACGATTTTTCATTAAAGCTTAACTGGCTAAAAAGCGGTGCTACTAAATCTGAAGAAGAAAAATCTAATATGTAAGGAAGGTTGCAGACGTGAAATTATTTAAATATCTAGGCAAATACTGGTATGCAATCCTAGCGGCACTGGTACTCTTAGGAATTCAAGCTAATAGTGATTTGACATTACCAAGCATTACGTCAGACATCGTGGACGTAGGGATTCAACAAGGCGGTCTGGAAAATCCAACCCCAGAAACAATTCGAGAATCTACGCTTTCAGCAGTTGAACTTTTTATGACTGATGCTGAAAAAGATACGATTAAAGAAAACTATAAAGCCGGCACTAAAACAGTGGATGGCAAAAAAGTTGAGGTATATAACCTCAATTTACAAAAAGGGATGACCAAAGAAAAGCTAGCGAAAATTTTTGAATTACCAATGATGATGCTCGCTTCTTCTCAGGCCAAAGATTCAAAAGACGGCAATGCCGCCAAAGAAATTTTAGATACCTATCAAAAACTAGGTACAGATGGTAAAAAAGCACAAGAATTAGGTGCACAGGCTAAATCGTTAGGCGAACAAGCCCAAACTGCAGCAACAGAGGCCCAAACAGCAGCGGCAGCTGGCGACATGGCAACAGCACAAACAAAAGGCGCACAAGCGCAACAACTCGCTGATGAAGCAAAAGAAAAAGGTGCACAAGCGCAAAAAATTGGCGATGAATTGCAAAAGACCAATGACGCGATGCCTGAAAAAGTAGCAGCAGCGAGAAAAGAAACAAAAGCTGAACTGGGCGATATGGGTGAAGATTCCATGAAAACAGTTGGTGTCCAATTAACATTAGCTGAATATAAAGCATTAAACAAAGACACAAAACAAATTCAAACAGATTATATGGTGAAAAAAGGAACACAGATGATTATCTTAACTTTAATTTCAGCAGCGGCTGCTATTTTAGTTGGTTTAATTGCTTCTTTAGTTTCATCTTCTGTCGGTAAAAATTTACGGGTTGGACAATTCAATCAAATTTTAAAATTCTCCAATGCCGAGATGGAAAAATTCTCACCAGCTTCATTAATCACCCGTAGTACTAATGATATTCAACAAATCCAAATGGGGTTAGTTATGACCATTCGTATGGTTTTATATGCTCCAATCTTAGGACTTGGTGGGATTTATGAAGTTTATAAAACTGGAACTGGCATGGGCTGGATCATCGGCGTTGCCGTTGGGTTAGTTTTGATTTTAGTTTTGACATTACTTGGTTTTACGATGCCAAAATTCAAGAGCTTACAAAAATTAGTCGACCGCGTGAACTTAGTTTCTCGTGAAATTATCACTGGTTTACCTGTTATTCGTGCTTTCTCCCGTGAAAAATATGAAGAAAAACGTTTTGACGGTGCCAATACTGATTTAATGAAAACACAAATGTTTGTTAACCGTTCAATGTCCATTATGATGCCAATTATGATGTTACTTATGAATGGGATTTCCGTCTTAATCGTTTGGGTCGGTGGTCACAATATGGATGCCGGTCAATTACAAGTTGGGGATATGATGGCATTTATCACGTATACAATGCAAATTGTGATGGCCTTTATGATGCTTTCAATGGTTTCAATTATTTTACCTCGTGCGAATGTTTCTGCTGGACGGGTAGATGAAATCTTGGAAACAAAACCAACTATTACTGATCCAGACCAACCACAAGATGATCACGACTTTACTGGTGAAGTGAAATTTGAAGGTGTTACTTTCCATTATCCTGATGCAGAAGAAGATGTATTGCATCACTTGAATTTCACAGCTAAACCAGGTCAAACAACAGCCTTAATCGGTTCAACTGGTTCTGGTAAATCGACTGTTGTAAACTTAATTCCACGTTTGTTTGATGTTTCAACTGGTCGTATTACAATTGACGGTGTTGATATTCGTCAGATGAGTTTACACAAACTCCATGATTTAATTGGTTTTGTACCACAAAAAGGGGTTTTATTCTCTGGTGATATTAAATCAAATATTAAATTTGGGAACGTCGATGGTATTTCAGATGAACAAATGAAAAAAGCGGCCATGATTGCTCAAGCAGAAGAATTCATTAATTCAAATGATGCAGGTTATGATCGTGCTATTTCTCAAGGCGGGACCAATGTTTCTGGTGGGCAAAAACAACGTTTGGCGATTGCGCGTGCGTTAGCCAAAGATCCAAAAATCTTAATTTTTGATGATTCTCTTTCTGCGTTAGATAATAAGACAGATGTCGCTTTACGACGAGCATTAGCCGAAAATGTTAAAGGTATTACGCAAATTATCGTAGCGCAAAAAATTTCGACGATTTTACATGCCGATAACATTATTGTTTTAAATGAAGGTCGGATTGTTGCACAAGGTACTCACGAAGAATTGATGGAAACATCTGCTGTTTATCAAGAAATTGCTTCTTCACAATTGAGTAACGCTGAATTGGGCTTAGAAGCAGAATAGGAGGCGAAGAAAATGGCAGAAAATAAACAACGAACTCCCCGTGGCGGTCGTGGCCCAATGGGTGGCGGCATGGCCGGTGGCGAAAAAGCCAAAGACTTTAAAGGCACTATTAAAAAATTAGTCTCCTATATGGCAGAATACAAGATTGCAGTCTTGTTTGTCATGATATTCGCAGCAGCGTCAACTGTTTTTAATATCTGGGGACCAAAAATCTTATCAAAAGCCATTACGGAATTATTCAATGGCTTAATCAAAAAATATCAAGGTACTGGTGGCATTAACTTCGATAAAATCGGTCAAATTCTACTCTTTATGTTGGGTTTGTATTTAGTCGCAGCACTCTTTGGTGTGATGCAAGGCTGGATCATGTCGACTGTTACCCAAAAGATTACTTACCGGATGCGTAAAGAAATTACCGAAAAAATTAATCGGATGCCAATGAACTACTTTGAAAGCCGGACAACTGGTGAAGTTTTATCCCGTATCACTAATGACGTGGATACTTTAGGTCAATCATTAAACCAATCTGTTACACAGTTAATTACTTCGACATTTACTATTGTCGGTGTAATTATCATGATGTTATCTATTTCTGTTCAAATGACGGGAATTTCAGTTTTGATTGTGCCAATTTCCTTGTTGTTAATTATGTTTGTCGTGAAATATTCACAAAAATATTTTGCTACCCAACAAAAATATTTAGGTAAAATTAACGGTCAAGTAGAAGAAACTGTAGGTGGCTATAACATTGTTCATTTGTTTAACGATGAAGAAAATGCCATGAAAGAATTTAAAGAACAAAATGATATCTTATTCAAATCTGCTTGGAAATCACAATTTCTTTCAGGTTTGATGCAACCAATTATGAACTTTGTTGGTAACTTAGGTTATGTTGCAGTGGCGATTATTGGTGGGATTTTAGCTTACAACGGCACAATTACCGTTGGGGATATTCAAGCCTTCATTCAATATGTCCGCAACTTAACTCAACCAATTGCGCAATTAGCGCAAGTTTCAAATATGTTGCAATCAATGGCAGCAGCTGCTGAACGTGTTTTTGAATTCTTAGGTGAAGATGAAGAGGCACAAACTGTTGAAAATCCAGTTAAAATCGGAAAAGTTAAAGGTGAAGTGGATTTTGAACACGTACATTTTGGCTATACACCTGATAAAATTATCATTAACGATTTTAGCAGCCATGTTGATCCAGGTCAGATGGTGGCAATCGTTGGGCCGACTGGTGCTGGTAAAACGACAATGGTTAAATTGTTAATGCGTTTTTATGACGTGAATTCTGGTGCTATTAAAATTGACGGTCATGATATTCGTGACTTTAACCGAGCTGATTTACGTCAAAACATCGGGATGGTTTTACAAGATACTTGGTTGTTCAAAGGAACCATTATGGACAACTTACGCTATGGTAATTTAGATGCAACTGATGAAGAAGTTTATGCCGCGGCCAAAGCTGCCCATGTGCATCACTTCATTGAAACATTACCTGGTGGTTACAATATGGAACTTAATGAAGAATCTTCCAACATCTCTCAAGGTCAAAAACAATTGCTAACAATTGCGCGGGCAATTTTAGCAGATAAACCGATCTTGATTTTGGATGAAGCGACATCTTCTGTTGATACACGGACGGAAGTCTTAATTCAAAATGCCATGAACAACTTAATGGCTGGCAGAACTTCTTTTGTTATTGCTCACCGCTTGTCAACAATTAAAGATGCCGACAAGATTCTTTATATGCAAGATGGGGATATTAAAGAACAAGGTACCCATGAAGAATTATTAGCCAAAGGTGGCTATTATGCGCAACTTTACAATTCTCAATTTGAAGAATTGGCAGGCTAAAAATTAATACTAGTTGCGGTTCATACTTTGAAAGTTATTTCAAAGTATGAGCCGTTTTTTTGTTTAATAAAAAGTATTTTAAGTAGCCAAAATAGGTTCTATAAAGCTGCTGAATTTTGTGGCAACTCGCCAATACGCCAATAGTAGTAGCTAGTTTAAGAAAAATTTAGTAAGTCTATGCTATACTAAAAATAAGCTATCAAGAGAAGCTAAGAGAACAGGCTCTATGACGCTTCAGCAACCTGTCCATGACAAGGTGCTCCATCCTGCCAAAAGGAAAGATAGGGGGAAATAAGATGAAAAAAAGATTTACCGGTGACTATGCACTTTATTTGCGCTTTTTAGTTCGAGGTGGTGGCCCTAGAAGTTTTGCTGAAGCCATGGCATACCATCATGTTAAGGGGAAATTTCAGCATTTGACCATTTCAAAAGAAGATTTAGCGGCTATGAAAGTGCAAATGGAAGAAGAGAAAAAAGAATCCGCAGAAAATCTGCGGAAGCTTACTCGCTCACTGTCACAAGGTAGAGTGATTAAAGGCAACTTTCCAGTGCCGACTAGAAAACAAGAAAAACTGCATCACGATCAGCCAATACCTGATAATATGGTGGCTTTTCGAAAAAGAAAATCATAAAGAATAAAAAGTTCAAAAAGACCAGTGTGATCTCTTCCAAAAGTTAGCTTTTCAGCCAATTTTTGGAAGGTGTTTCACCCAGGCTAGTCTTTTTGAACTTTTTTTATTTCATCTTTGGTGACGATTTGCCGAATTAATTCGAGTAGCTTTTCCATTATCGGCGGTAAAATACTGCTATTGCGATAGACAAGGGAAATGAGAAATTGAGGTTGATTGTTATCGGTCAAATCCAAGGTAACTAAATTATCATCTGAATTAATGGCCAATTCCGCTAAAAAGCCGACTCCCATGCCAGACTTAATCATGCCTTTTAAAATATCTAAATCATCACTTTGATAAATGACTTGTGGATCCAAATTATTTTGCTGACTGAGACGTAAAAAAGCATGGTGATGGACATATTGCTCACTTAACAATAAAAATTTCTCTGTCGCCAGCTTTCCAAAGGCCACTTCTTTTTGTTGAGCCAGGGGATGATTTTTAGCCACTACAATTTTGAATTTCTTTTTCGTTAAAATTTCAGCGGATAAAGATTCAACTTGAATCGGATCTAATGAGCCGATGAGACCAACATCCAATCTACCAAGTTTGACTTGACGTAGCAGATTCTCTGAACCTTCCCGCCGAATGATTAAATGGGGTAAAATATCTGCTTTTAGCAATTGAGGAGATAACTTGGGAAAATAATAATTACCAATAATAGGAGGTAGCCCTAATGGTAGTTTTTTGATTGTCAAATGACTGATTTCTTCTTTGGCAATCCGTAACTCCCGTAAAATTGTATTGACGTGCTGTAGAAATTGGCGGCCAGAACTGGTCAATGCGACATTTTTATGTGCTTGACTACGGTTGACTAAGGGAATATTTAATTCCGTTTCTAATCGTTTTATCGCATAAGTAATAGTTGGTTGGCTCACATGATAAAATGCGGCAACCTTTGAATAGCTTTTTTCTAAGGCAAGACGTTGAAAGTATTCTAAATCACGAATATTCATCTAAGACCTCCTATTTGACGTATGTAAATAAATACCTGTATCCTTTTCATATAAACAATATTTATCATAACGTTTCTTTTTGACTATAACAAGTGACAGGAACTATTCTAATTGTTGTAAAGGATATGAAAAATAGGAGGAAGATAGTATGAAAGGCATTGAAGTTTTAAACAATCCATTTTTAAACAAAGGAACTGCTTTTACCAAAGATGAAAGAGAAAAATTAGGTTTAGTTGGCATGTTGCCTAGTCATGTGCAAACACTAGAAGAACAAGCAGTCCAAGCCTATGGCCAATATTTAAGTAAAACTAGCGACTTGGAAAAACGAATTTTTCTAATGAATATTTTCAATACTAACCGTACCTTGTTTTATAAATTAATGGGCCAACATATTGTAGAATTTATGCCTATTGTTTATGATCCAACCGTAGCTGATTCAATTGAACAATACAATGAATTATTTGTGCAACCACAAAATGCCGCCTTTTTATCAATTGATGCACCAGAAGATATTGAAGCAAGTTTAAAAAATGCTGCTGCCGGCAGAGATATTCGTTTAATCGTGGTCACAGATGCAGAAGGTATCTTAGGGATTGGTGACTGGGGTGTCAACGGTGTAGATATTGCGATTGGTAAACTAATGGTATATACAGCAGCCGCTGGTATCGATCCGAGTCAAGTTTTACCGGTATCATTAGACGCTGGAACGAATAATGAAAAATTATTGAATGATCCTTTATATTTAGGCAATAAACATGAACGCGTTTATGGTGAACGTTACATGGACTTTGTCGATAAATTTGTGACAGCTGCTACAAAATTATTCCCTGAACTATTATTGCACTGGGAAGACTTTGGCCGTAGTAATGCAGCAACGATTTTGGAAAAATATCAAGATAAAATTACGACATTTAATGATGATATTCAAGGAACTGGGATTGTTGTTTTAGCCGGCGTTTTGGGTGCAATGAATATTGCCCAAGAAAAATTAACCGACCAAACCTTTTTAACTTTTGGAGCTGGTACTGCTGGTGTCGGAATTGCAAACCAATTATTAGATGAATTAATTCGTGAAGGCTTAAGTGAAGAAGAAGCAAGAAGTCGTTTTTATTTGGTAGATAAACAAGGTCTGTTGTTTGAAGATACACCAGATTTGACAGAAGGACAAAAAGCATTTGTACGTAAACGTGATGAATTTGATCAAAATATTGACTTAACCAATTTAGAAAATGTTGTGAAAACTGTTCATCCAACGGTTATGATTGGTACTTCAACCCAACCTGGTGCTTTTACTGAAACGATTGTAAAAGAAATGGCTGCACATACAAATCGTCCCGTTATTTTCCCACTTTCAAATCCAACCAAATTAGCTGAAGCAACAGCAGCTGATTTAATTCATTGGACAGAAGGTAAAGCTTTAGTAGGTACAGGAATTCCAGCAGCAGATGTAGAATATAACGGAGTAACTTACCAAATTGGGCAAGCTAATAATGCGCTAATGTATCCTGGTTTAGGATTAGGTATTATTGCATCGACTGCTAGTCGGGTAAATGGTGAAATGTTATCACAAGCAAGCCACGCTTTAGGTGGTTTAGTTGATACTTCAAAACCAGGTGCCGCAGTTTTACCACCAGTTGCAAAACTTGCTGAGTTTTCAGAACGAATTGCAGAAGTTGTGGGTCAAAGTGTCTTAGATCAAAAATTAAATAAAGAACCAATTGAAGACATTAAAGCAGCGGTTAAAGCAACAAAATGGGTTCCTGAATATTAAAGAGAGAAGGGGTTATTGTGGTATTCTTTCAATCAATTCAAAGTGTTATTAGTATTATTTTGATGATTGCATTAGGTTATATCTTGAAAAGACAAGGTTGGTTTGATGATAATTTTGGTAAAAATATTTCCAGCTTAATTACAAAAATTGCGTTACCAGCTTCAATTTTTGTTTCTGTTTTAAAATATTTGACTAAAGATAGTTTGGTTTCATTATCTGGTAGTCTTTTATTTCCAGTTTTAGGCGTTATTATTGGTTATCTTATCGCCTATCTATTAGTAAAAGTGATGAAAATTCGTCCAGGACGTCGCGGTATTTTTATGAATGGGGTCGTAAATGCAAATACGATTTTCATTGGGTTGCCGTTAAATATTGCTTTGTTTGGTGATAAGGCATTACCATACTTTTTAGTTTATTATGTGACGAATACGATTTCGACTTGGGCTTTTGGGGTATTTTTAATTTCAAATGATGACCCTACAAAAGAAAAAGGTAGCCAAAAAGCTAAATTAAACTGGAAGAAATTATTGCCACCACCACTATTAGGTTTTATTGTGGCATTAATATTTCTAATTTTTAGTATTCCTGTCCCAAGTTTTATCAACGCAACATTAGGTTATGTTGGTGGAATTGTAACACCGTTATCACTACTTTATATTGGGATTGTCTTATACGATGCTGGTTTGAAGAGTATTCGTTTTGACCGAGATACTGTGGTGGCATTAATTGGTCGTTTTGTTTTATCACCGGTTATTTTGATTGGTTTAATTAGCTTAGGTTCATCTATGTTTGATATTCATTTGGCTAGTTTATTAAAACAAACATTGATCGTTCAATCAGCGACACCAATGTTAGCTGTATTGCCAATTTTAGCGGCAGATGCCCATGGCGATGTTAAATACGCAACGAACTTGGTAACAACAAGTACTATTTTGTTCGTTGTAGTAGTACCAGTCTTAATGGCTATCATCCAATATATTTAACAGAAATAAAACATTCAAACACAAGCGCTACTTTTATCATGATAGAAAAGTGTTACGTGTTTGAATGTTTTTTTATTTTGGTCGAAAAATTATTGTGAAAAATCAAAATTAGAATATTTATTTTATTTCCCAGTGTAATCTCGTTTTTTTACTGCTAAAATTAACATAAGAGAAAGTTTTAGAAAGAGGTACGAGATGACACAATTTAAAATTGCATTTTTTGATATAGATGGCACGTTAGCTGATAATGAATTACCTCGTGATTTGGGAATTATAGAAAGGATTCCTTCCTCTGCCAAAGAAGCACTACGCCAGTTAAAACAAAACGGAATTGAACCTGTGATTGCTTCAGGACGCAATTATTTGATGTTGCAAGAATTTGCCACAGAATTAGGCGTTGAAAGTTTAGTGGCCTCTAATGGCACACAAGTTTTGTACAAAGGAAAAGAACTAGCTTGTCATCCCATCCCACCTTCACTTTTAAAAGAAACAATGTTAGCTTTTGATCAGCAACAAATTCATTATATTATTGAAACACCGGATCGTTTTTTGGCAACGAGTGAAAAAGTTGCGACAGAAGATGCTGCCGCAAAATATATCGAGTATGTCACAGATATTAAAACTTTACCGGCAGACGTGATTCAGTTAATTGTTCGTTTAGAAGATCGTAGAAGTATTCAAATAAAAAATGAATTACTCGTGGCAGAAAAAGTTGCACCAGTGGTTATGGATGTACACTTGGCTCATGTATCAAAAGCGACAGGTGTCCATGAAATCTTAAAAAAATTGAACATTAAACCAGAAGAAGCGCTAGCTTTTGGGGATGAAGAAAATGATTTAGCCATGTTTGATGCAGTTGGATATCCAATTGCTATGGGCAATGCTTGTGATGCTTTAAAAGAAAAGGCAAAATTTGTCACCAGCAAAGTGGGTGAAGACGGTATTTGGCAGGCTTGTCAGAAATTAGGATTAGTTAAATAAAAGAAACCTACTTGTTAACTTTGGACCCATGTTGTGAGCTTTCAAAAGATAGACTAAAAATCTAGCCTTTTGGATTGCTACAAAAGTGACCGAAATAACAAGTAGGTATTTTTTATTCAAATTCTTCGTATTCGTTAGGATCTTGGTCATTAATGCGACCATCGGCTTTATTTAGTGCCGTAATCGCCTCAATTTCATTTGGCATTAAAGCAAAATCAAAAATATCCAAGTTTAAACGTTGATGGGTTAGTGAACTTGCTTTAGGAATTGGCACAATACCACGTTCATGGTGCCAACGTAAAATAATCTGACCAGCATTTTTATGGTATTTTTTTGCTAAATCTTGAATCAAGGGTTCATTTAATGATGCACTGGCGCGACCCAAAGGACTCCAAGCCTCTGTTATAATACCGCGTTTTTTATTTTCTGCGACCATTTTTTCTTGTGTCCAATAAGGATGTAATTCGATTTGATTAACGGCAGGGGTGACACCTGTATCACTGATGATTTTATCTAAATGTTCGGGTTCAAAATTTGAAACACCAATTGAACGGATAAGTCCCAATTTTTGAGCAGTTACTAGTGCTTGCCAAGCTTCAGAATAAAGACCACGTTTTGGAAGTGGCCAGTGAATCAAGAAAAGATCAAAATACGCTAACCCCATCCGTCGTAAAGATTCTTGAATAGACAATAATGCATCGTCGTAGTGATGGTATTTACCCGGTAATTTTGAAGTGATAAAAAATTCTGAACGAGGGATACCAGAGCGTCGCACCGCCTCACCTACAATCCCCTCGTTATCATAGTTTGTCGAAGTATCAAGCGCACGATAGCCATCTCGAATAGCACTTAAAATTTGTTGCATCCCATGGTCGCCACGAATTTTATACGTGCCAAAACCTAGTGCTGGAATATAATTGCCATCATTTAAAACAAAATTTGGTACGGTCATCATTTCTCCTCCTTAAAATGTTCTTTTTTTAACTTATCACGAAATTTAATTTGAGTGAAATGATAGGGTAGTAAAGAAGATAAATATAACAAAGTAGGGGTTTAAAATGAAAATTAAGGGATAATCTGATAAAATTAAGTAAGCGTTAACAAATTGTTGAGGAGGATTAAAAATTGGATAAGACAGAAGTAAATATAGGCTTTGATATTGGAATTTCAAGTGTCGGATGGAGTGTTGTCGCCACTAAATCAGGACGAATTTTAGAAAGTGGCGTGAGCCTTTTTTCAGGTGCTTCAGCAGCCAAAAATGAAGAAAGGCGTAATTTCCGACAAAGTCGAAGATTGTTACGTCGGCGAAAAAATAGAATTTGTGATTTGAAAAAGTATTTAACAGAACAAGGTTTTACATATAACGAGAAATTGATAAATGAAAATCCTTATGAAATTCGGGTTAAAGGTTTAACGGAAAAATTATCAAAAGAAGAAATTGCAACAGCTTTACTTCATATCGTAAAACGTCGAGGTGTAAGCTATGACTTAGGCGACATTGAAGAAGAAGGAATTACTGGCAGTTATAAAGAAGGTGTAAAAAAGAACCAGAAATTGTTGAAAGAAAAAACGCCCTCGGAAATCCAATTACAGCGTTTAAAAAATTTTCATAAGGTTAGAGGTCAAATCATAATTGACGAAAATGATGTGTTACTAAATGTCTTTCCAAACCATGCTTATGTGGATGAAGCTAAACAAATATTGGCTGTTCAGCAAGAATTTTATCCAGAGATTGACGAGGAGTTTATTAATCGAGTTACAGATTTTATCAGCCGTAAACGAGACTACTTTATTGGACCGGGTTCAGAAAAATCGCGAACAGATTATGGCATTTACCGAACAGATGGTACAACGCTCCAAAATCTATTTTCGATTTTGATTGGGAAAGATAAGATATTTCCAGACGAATTTCGGGCGGCGGGAAATTCCTATACGGCACAAATCTATAATCTTTTAAATGATTTAAACAACTTGGCAATTGATGATACCGAGACCGGAAAATTAACGAAACAACAAAAAGAAAAAATCATTACAGAACTAAAAACAACTGAAAAAAGTGTCAATATGATGAAGTTGATTGCTAAAACAGCTGGTGTAACGGTTGAGCAAATCAGCCGCTATCGGATTAATCGGGATGGAAAACCAGAAATTCATAACATGGCTGTCTATCGCAAAATTAGAAAAGTGTTTCTTGAATTAGGATATGAAATAAATGAGTGGCCAGAGCAATTGCTTGATGAACTTGGTGATGCATTAAGTTTAAATACAGAAAATGGGGAAATTCGACGTATTTTAACGGATAATTTAGCAAATAAATACACAATTTTAGATCAACAGTTAATTAATTTGATTATTGAAAATAAAAATGCTTTTACACTAAGCACTAATCAAAAATGGCATCGTTTTTCCTACAAAACAATGAAAATCTTAATTCCAGAGTTACTGGAAACTAATAAAGAACAGATGACTATCTTAACTGAGATGGGTTTAATGAAAAAAGATCAGCGTAATTATGCTGGCAAGAATAAAATTGACAGTGAGGCATTATTAGAAAATCTATACAATCCAGTTGTCCGTAAATCTACGCGTCAAACTATGAAACTTTTCAATACATTGCTAAAAAAATATCCTAATATCGCATATGTTGTAATTGAAATGCCAAGAGAAGATGATGAAGACAAAGCGCGACGTGATTATGTGAAATTTCAAAAAGACAACGAAAAAGAAAAAGATGCAGCACTTAAAAATTTCATTCTGGAATCTGGTAAAAGTGAAGCTGAAGTTATTGCAAAATATCGTCAATCGAAAAAGTTTCGAAGTAAAGTACGTCTTTGGTATCAGCAAATGGGAAGATGCTTGTACTCTGGAAAAGCAATGCCAGCTGAAAGAGTCTTTCGTGATGATCACTTTACTGATATAGATCACGTAATCCCATTATCTGTTTCTTTTGATGATGGTATGAATAATAAAGTCTTGTGTCTTGCGGAAATGAATCGACAAAAAGATAAACAAACACCATATGCCTTTTTTAACGCTGGTCATGGTCAAGGTTTTCAAGCAATGGCTGCCATGTTGAAAAATAACAATCGAATTTCAAGTGCCAAAAAACGTAATTTACTTTTCACAGAAAACCTTAACGACTTGGAGGTGCGTAAACGATTTATCGAACGTAACTTAGTAGATACGCGCTATGCTTCTAGAGTAGTTTTAAATGAATTGCAACAATTTGTGAAAGCCAAGCAATTAGATACTAAAGTTACTGTCATAAGAGGAAAATTTACGAGTAAACTACGCGAAAAATGGAATATCAATAAATCGAGGGATACACATCATCATCATGCCATCGATGCTGCTGTCATTGCAGTATCTCCAATGTTAAATTTGTGGGAAAAAGGTGCTTCAATTATTCCAAATAAAGTTGGAGAAAATGTTATTGATATTAAAACAGGAGAAATTATTACAGATCACGATTACGAGGCCGATGTATATGAATTACCTTATGCAAAATTTTTAGAACAGCTACCAAAAGTAAAAAAAGACATCAAATTTAGACATCAAGTTGATAGAAAGAAAAATCGAAAAGTAAGTGATGCAACAATTTATACAACCCGCAAAGCAAAAGTTGGGAAAGATAAAGAAGAAACAGATTATGTATTGGGAACAATTAAAGATATATATAGTCTAGAGGGGTATGTTAGCTTTAAAAAAATTTACAATAAAGATAAAACCAAATTTTTAATGGCGCGAATTGACCCTAAGACTTTTGAAAAATTGGAAAAAATTGTAGCGGAGTATCCCGAATCAATCGAAGTTGTGAAAGATAATGGAAAAGTAGACGTTCAAAAAATAAGTCCCTTTGAACTCTATCGCAAAGACAATGGTTTTGTAACTAAATTTGCGAAAAAAAATAATGGCCCTGCTGTTAAATCATTAAAATACTATGATTCCAAATTAGGTTCATCAATAGATATTACGCCTGACAATGCTAAAAATAAAAAGGTTGTTTTACAATCTTTGAAACCATGGCGTACAGATGTATATTTTAACGAAGAAAATCAAGAATATGAGATTATGGGATTAAAATATTCAGATTTAAAATTTGGTAAAAATGGAAAATACGGGGTTCCAAAAGTACGCTATGAAGAAATAAAGCAGGAGGAGGGAGTGTCTGAGGGATCTAAGTTTCAGTATTCACTATATCGCAATAGTAGGATTCGTGCGATAGGTGAGGATGGAAAAGAAATAGAAGTATTATTTGGTTCACGTACTATGCCAAAACAAAGAGGGTATGTAGAATTTAAACCTGTTACAAAAAGTCTATTTCAACCTAACGAGGACGTAGGGCCATATGGAAAAGTTAATAATTCTGCACGGTGTCAGAAAAAATTCTCTATACCAAATGTAAAAATTTTAAAACTAAATACCGACGAGTTGGGAAATACTTATATTGAAAATGGTGAAAAAGAACCAAGTGATATCCTTGACATGTAACCGCTATCTTGGTAAGATAATTATGCAAGCGACGGCTTGCTACCGTTATTCAATTTTTAAGAATCTACAAAAATAAGGCTTTATGCCAAATTTCCCACTCTGTTTTCAGAGTGGGTTTTTTATTACTTTTTGGAGGTACAAATATGACGTGGCGGATTGTACATATTAAAGAAAGTGACAGCTTAAATTTGAAGTTAGATAATCTTGAAATTCTGAAAAAAGGACAAAAATATCATATTCCATTAGCCGATATTAGTATGGTGATTATTGAAAGTAATTCCACTATTACAACAAATTTACTTGCACGGTTTAGCAAATATAATATTGCGTTGATTGTTTGTGATAACAAGTATCTGCCAACGGGGCTATTTTTAAATTATGGAAACTATCATCGATGCGGTAAGAGATCACAGGAACAGTTAACTTGGGATAATGCGATTAAACAACTTATGTGGCAGAATATCGTCGGACAAAAGATCTCAAATCAAATTCAATTTGCAAAATATAAAGGAATAGATGATAACCGTTTAGATATAATGATTGGATTGTACCAACAGTTAAAACCTGGAGACGAAACAAATCGTGAAGGGCACGTTGCAAAAGTTTATTTTAATTCGTTATATGGGATGGAATTTACAAGGGATACTGATGATTTAGCTAATATTGCAATGAATTATGGTTATGCCGTTATTCGAGCTGCAATTGCACGATTAACTGTAGGACAAGGCCTCATGACAATGTTGGGAGTATTTCATTGTAATGAATATAATTCTTTTAATCTAGTTGATGATTTAATGGAACCTTTTAGGCCACTTATGGATTATTGGATTGATAAAGAAATCTTGTCACAATTTAATTATTTATCTTATCAATCAAGATTAAAAATTATTGAATTTTTACATCAACCAATGCAATATAAATCAACAAAAAGTACAGTTGATCAAGTAATGCTAAAATACGTGAATAGTTTTGTTAAAGCCATGAATGAGCGTAACGAAAATGCTATTCATAACATAGCATTGAGTGACTTTATTGAGGTGGGAAGATGAGGTACCAGCAGATGAGGATTTTATGTATGTTTGACTTGCCGATGGAAACAAAAAAAGAGCAACGGCAATATAGAATGTTTCGTAAAGAACTATTGTCAAATGGCTTTGTAATGTTACAGTATTCAATTTATTATCGTGCAGTTCCAAATCGATCAGCGGGAAAAAAATTTGAAACTATTTTAAAACGTATGGTTCCTCCAGTTGGCGAAATTCGATTACTTTATGTTAGCGAAAAGCAGTTTGAAGAAATGGAATTATTAGTTGGACAGCGAAGTCATCAAGAAGAAGTAATTGGCAACAATAAAATGGTGGTGATTTAGTGGAGGTGAAACTGGAATACGAATATAAAAAATATTTAGCATTTGATGCAGAACATATTACATATTTTCTAGGTTCAAATCATGAAATTAAATGGAAGCTTTATCGAGGCTTGAAACGGTTTAGCTCAGGTAAGTCTTTGTCTGACTTAGAAGAAAATGTGTATGGTGATGACGGAATTGTAATTATTTGTAACGACAAACAAGTTAAAGCAAAAGACTTATCTTTGTTCTTTTTAGATTGTCGAGAAAGTTTATTAGAAAACTGTCGTATAAAAAAAGATACATTAATGTCTCATTATCTTAGCGAGGCTGAATCAAATTTTACAATACAGCGACAGTTGGAGCAGCTTAACAATGAATTTTTGAGCTTAGAGGCTATCTTACAAAAATATATGACAGAAGATTTTAACCATATTGTTCCAGCTTTAAGAAGTGTAACTTATGCAGATATGGTGAAGATATTTTTAGAACTGGGATTTTTTGAAGAAGATGTAGCTTATCCACTTGAAATGTTGGATATTGACCAATTAATAGGAGATTATTGTGCATTATTAGCTACACATATTAAAAAATCACAAAAAATGACGTGGTTATGGATTAATAATCCAAACGCCTTTATGGGACGTGAAGCTTTTCAAAACCTATTGTGCCAACTCGCAACCATTAATGATGAAACGGGATTATTGTCTGTATTTGTTTTAAGTGAAGATTATTTAGATTTAGAATTCAACCAGCGCAATATTTCTGAAACTGTATTATTATTTCAAGGATATCAACAATTACCAGAATTTGAAATATTGAAGGAATCCTTTGCGCGTAATTATCCTTGCGAATTTACGTTGAAAGATGAAGTTTTTATTGCTAGTTTGTTTAGAATTTTTCCATATATTGGGTCGGTTAAGAATCCTTACTTAAAAGAAAAGGACATGGTATTATTAAAAGTGTTAGAGGCGTTATTAGGGATTGATACTTTAAATCGTCAATGTCAAAATAATGAAAAATTGAATGATTTAGAGTGCAATTTTCTTAATAATTGACCAAAAACCAAGAACTTTTGAATGGAGACGTCCATTTGAGGTTTTTGTACTCTTAAAAATTGAGTAACGGTAAAACTACCGGAAATTAAGAATAATGAGGAGACTAGTTTTTGTACTCTTAAAAATTGAGTAACGGTAAAACACTCTGTGCAGAAAATGCACGAACCACTGAGTTTTTGTACTCTTAAAAATTGAGTAACGGTAAAACCCATTTTGTCGGTATACATACCACCCCATGGTTTTTGTACTCTTAAAAATTGAGTAACGGTAAAACGGTTTGATGAGTAAGATTGGTGGCGTGTTTGTTTTTGTACTCTTAAAAATTGAGTAACGGTAAAACACAAGCATTACAAGATTTCTATGCCGAATTGTTTTTGTACTCTTAAAAATTGAGTAACGGTAAAACTGATTGCCGTTGAGGATTTTACCGATTATTGTTTTTGTACTCTTAAAAATTGAGTAACGGTAAAACTTCTGATATGCAATCTATTGCTGTACCAGAGTTTTTGTACTCTTAAAAATTGAGTAACGGTAAAACCTTTTAGCAAATAAATAGTAGTCATGATACGTTTTTGTACTCTTAAAAATTGAGTAACGGTAAAACAGAAGATAAATAGAAGTGGGAGGCAGGCAGGTTTTTGTACTCTTAAAAATTGAGTAACGGTAAAACTTGGTGATAAATTTAAGGGAAATCCCAACAGTTTTTGTACTCTTAAAAATTGAGTAACGGTAAAACACACGACGTCACAGCTCGCCTCTGCGACACGTTTTTGTACTCTTAAAAATTGAGTAACGGTAAAACATTGTAGTTGCATTGCTACGTCACTTAATAGTTTTTGTACTCTTAAAAATTGAGTAACGGTAAAACTTGCTGTTAGCATTGTACATTTGTAGTTTAGTTTTTGTACTCTTAAAAATTGAGTAACGGTAAAACTTTTAGTGAAGTATAACGAAATTAAACGCAGTTTTTGTACTCTTAAAAATTGAGTAACGGTAAAACTGGCATGGACTTTACGAAGAAAAACAACAAGTTTTTGTACTCTTAAAAATTGAGTAACGGTAAAACAATTTGTTACTTATCTCAAATCACGACGGAGTTTTTGTACTCTTAAAAATTGAGTAACGGTAAAACAATCGCTTCTAGCTGAAATCGAAGAAGAAGGTTTTTGTACTCTTAAAAATTGAGTAACGGTAAAACAAGAAACTCTTGCGCTTCTTTGTTCTCTTCGTTTTTGTACTCTTAAAAATTGAGTAACGGTAAAACGGACTTAGAGAAAACTATTGATGACCGTGTGTTTTTGTACTCTTAAAAATTGAGTAACGGTAAAACGTACGACCCAATATCCAGTCCTTCTTCTGGGTTTTTGTACTCTTAAAAATTGAGTAACGGTAAAACGAATTTGAGAAAGTAGAACTTTTTAACTAAGTTTTTGTACTCTTAAAAATTGAGTAACGGTAAAACTTGGTAATTGATTGCAGCCTTCTTGAAAGAGTTTTTGTACTCTTAAAAATTGAGTAACGGTAAAACTTGCGATTTGGTAAGCACGTTTCAAGAATTGTTTTTGTACTCTTAAAAATTGAGTAACGGTAAAACAATTTGTTACTTATCTCAAATCACGACGGAGTTTTTGTACTCTTAAAAATTGAGTAACGGTAAAACAATCGCTTCTAGCTGAAATCGAAGAAGAAGGTTTTTGTACTCTTAAAAATTGAGTAACGGTAAAACGGATTTAAACAGCGCACGGAAACTTTTCTGGTTTTTGTACTCTTAAAAATTGAGTAACGGTAAAACTTCATTACGACCTTTCTTAATTAATTCACTGTTTTTGTACTCTTAAAAATTGAGTAACGGTAAAACTGCCTATGTGGTCTTTTATAAATGATTTTAGTTTTTGTACTCTTAAAAATTGAGTAACGGTAAAACAATCAGCAGCTATTCTCAGATATTAATACTGTTTTTGTACTCTTAAAAATTGAGTAACGGTAAAACACGATCGACTTAGAAGAATCAATAATGAGCGTTTTTGTACTCTTAAAAATTGAGTAACGGTAAAACCTTAAGGCAACATCTACAATTGATGATGTAGTTTTTGTACTCTTAAAAATTGAGTAACGGTAAAACAAAGAGTTGGTTTCGTATACTTCGCCGGATGTTTTTGTACTCTTAAAAATTGAGTAACGGTAAAACACTGTTAAAGCACACAATGAAAGAGAAGGTGTTTTTGTACTCTTAAAAATTGAGTAACGGTAAAACTTCTTCAAATTCAAAAGGTATTCTTTCTTTGTTTTTGTACTCTTAAAAATTGAGTAACGGTAAAACAATTTGTGATGGATTTTATCGAACGTCTTTGTTTTTGTACTCTTAAAAATTGAGTAACGGTAAAACTCGATTAGACTTTTTCATCCGCGGCCTCCAGTTTTTGTACTCTTAAAAATGGGAATCCTTGATATTCAGGATTTGTTTGATTGATTTACTTGTATTTTTCATCGATACATTTGATATTCTTAGTGATGGACATTTGGTTATCCTCCTATGATTGGGTTCAGCGATTTAATTATAGGGCAACCAAGTGTCTTTTTGTTATAAAAAAATACTTGGTGTCCTTACTCGTTTGAGAGTAACAACACCAAATAACATAGAACCATTTTTTTTGAGCTTTCTTTTGTCCTTGTCTTTAACTTTTCTTTATACTTTTTCGGTCATTTCATTTATCATTTCCCTTCATACTCACTGTATACTCAATAAAAAAGGAGTTATCAAAATGAACGAAAGTATTTTAAAGGCCAGTAAAGTGACCAAAATTTATGGGAAACATGCGGCTTTAGAAAATGTTTCCCTTGAGATTAAGCGGGGAATGATCTATGGACTGATTGGAGAAAATGGTGCTGGAAAGTCAACGTTTATGCGTGTCGTGATGGGATTGATTTCCAGCACTTCAGGTGAAATCGAACTTTTTGGAAAAAGCGGTGCTACAGAACTTCAAAAAGCGCGACGGCGTATGGGACAATCGATTGAAACACCTGCACTTTATCCAGATTTAACTGCACGTGAAAATCTTCGTGTTCAAGCAGCAAATGGCGGAGTAGGTGAAAGCGAAATCGAGAATTTACTTGAACTGATGAATTTACAAGATACGGGAAAGAAAAAGACAAAGAATTTTTCCCTTGGTATGCGACAACGTTTGGCTATTGCTGTTACGCTAATTACAAATCCTGAATTTTTGATTCTAGATGAACCGACGAATGGACTAGACCCAGCTGGAATCGTCGAGATGCGTGAAATCATCCAACGACTAGTTTCTGAACGGGGCATCACGGTGATGCTTTCTAGTCATTTGCTTGATGAATTGTCACAAGTAGCGACTCATTATGGAATTTTACATAACGGGAAGCTGATTCAGGAATTTTCTAGAGAAGAACTGGAAAATAAAACACGACGATATATAGATTTAGCAGTAGATCAGCCAGAAAAAGCAATCGTTGTATTTGAAAAAATTGGGATCAAAGACTACGAGGTAACTGCGAATTCTCATATTCGCATCTATCAAGCACTTGAGCGGGCAGCCGAGATAAACCGAGCATTGATTTTGAACAATGTATCTGTCTTGCATTTAGCGATTGCAAATCAAAAATTGGAAGATTATTTCTTGCAGCTTACTGGAGGAACACAACATGTTTAATTTATTAACAGCTGAAAAACTAAAATTGCAACATAGCTGGAAACTTTGGGTCTGTCTTGGTATTTTTATTTTTTATCCGCTACTACAGCTTGTCGGTATTATCGGTGAAGCGAACAACGGTAAAGAACTGTTGCAGCCAGTCGAAACAGTCATCAATGGCGCGACTGGCGTCTTGATGATGGCAAAAATCAGCGCCGCTGTTCAACTGGTAATAGCAGTGTTTGTTAGTTTTATCATTGGAGAAGAATTTCAAAACGGAACGATTCGTAATGCACTTTCTCTTGGCAGAAGTCGCGGGCATTATTATTTTACCAAATGGTTGGTTTCTGCAGGTATAACCCTGATTGCGATGGTTGTTATTACATTAATAGGTGTAATTGGCTATGGAACAGCTTTTGGCTTTGGCGAAGTAGCTGGAGTAGCAAATTACATGGGGTATGCGGTGCAAGTGGTGATTGTTCAATTTTTATTGATGCTCTCAGTCACAAGTGCGTTTGTGGCCCTTGTTTTTTGGACTCGTTCTAGTGCAATGGCGATTGTTTGGACCTCATTATTTACGATTGGAACAGGTTTTGTGCCAGGGATTTTTCAAAAGTTTGAAGCCACAAAAGAAATTACTTGGTGGTTTACCCAAAGTTTTATGTTCTATTCGAACTTTGCTTCACAAGCGGCAATTCACCAATTTCCGAAAATGATTTTTGTTAGTGTCGTCACAATCGTGGTATCATCATTGTTAGGATATATAATCTTTTTAAAAACAGATATAAAGTAAGGTGATAACAATGGCATCGCTTTTAATTATAGAAGATGATTCAATCATCCACGGATTAATGAAAGAAACATTAACACGTGCGGGCTACACTGTATTTAGTGCTTATTCAGGTACTGAAGGTTTAATGGTTTTGAAAAATGAACGAATCGAGTTGGTTTTACTTGATTTGATGTTGCCAGGGCTAACAGGAGAAGAAGTGATTCGTGAAATCCGGAATGATTCAAACGTACCAGTCATTGCGATTTCTGCAAAAGTAGATACTGCTTCAAAACTTGAAATGTTAATAAATGGGGCAGATGATTATTTAACAAAACCATTCGATTTGGAAGAGTTATTAGCAAGAATCATGATTCAGTTGCGTCACGCAGAAGGAAAAACAAAAAGTAGCAATTTTTTGACCTACAAAAATATCACAGTTGATGAAGAAACGCGAGAAGTAAAAGTTGGTAAGAAAAATCTACATTTGACAGGACGGGAGTATGAACTGCTTTTACTTTTCATCACTCATCCGCAAAAAGTGTTTAGTCGAGCAAACATTTATGAGACCATTTGGCGGGAACCTTATTTTGATGGTGACAAAACAATTAATGTTCATATCAGCAACTTGCGTCAAAAACTCAAACAAGCTGGCGCAGATTATATCAAAACAATATGGGGCGTTGGATTTCGTTTTGATTAGGAGCGTGAACCAAACATGATTTATATTTTGATTTTCTTACTTGTTCTGGTGCTTTCTTATTTGATTTTATTGAAACGACAGATCAAAAAACTGAATACCAAAATTATTGAATTGCCGCAAAATGCACGATTCGGACAACGCCTTTCCTTGGATTTTCGCGAAAAAAATCTGCTTCAGTTAGTGGATTCTCTTAATCAAATGATTAATGTGTTTGAAACTGAGAATCAGAATATTCGAGGGATGGAAGAAAATGTGCGCCTTTCGATTGCTGGTTTGTCTCATGATTTACGGACACCTTTAACTGCTATTAATGGTTATGTCCAGTTGCTAGCAAGAACAGAAGATAGCCAAAAACGGCAAGAATATTTGCAAATTATTGCTAATTCAACGAATCGTTTACTTGAAATGGCAAATCAGTTTTATGATTTAGCACGGATTGAAACGCAGCAAAGAGAATTGGCGATTGAGAAACTGAATCTACCACTTATGGTAGAGGAAAATCTATTCTCTTTTTATGAAGCACTTGAGCAGGCACAAATTGATGTTTCTTTTACTGAAAATCAAACTGATCTATATGTTTATGCTGATAAATTAATGTTGACACGAGTTTTACAAAATATTATCCAAAACCTACTTCGGTATGCCAAAGATAGCGCAGAAATTGGCTATCAGCGCAAAGGTAAAGAGGTCGTTTTTGTCATCAGGAACAATCTTAAAGAAGATAATAAATTACGAGTTGAAAAAGTTTTTGACCGTTTTTACACTGAAAGCAGCGCCCGCTCAAATGCAGAAGCAAGCGGTTTGGGATTGTACCTTTCAAAAAAACTGATCCAATCCATGAACGGAAGGATGGATGCCACTTTGGATAATGATTGGTTTGCAATTGAAGTGACACTTCCGGCTTTCAAAATAAGTAAATAAAATAAAAAGTAAAAATACCCGATAAATTTTCTATACACAGAAATTATCGGGTATTTATGTATGCTAAAAATTAGAAATTATTGCTTAAACGATTTATTTTTGCATGATTTATAATAAGCTCAATTACAGGAGAAATATAAAATGGGGGATCATTTTTGTAACGTTAAAACAAATAAGTGTAATAAACGCTGTGGATAGTTTTTGTACTCTTAAAACTGCATAATCCTCGAGCCTACTTGCCTTACTACAGTGTTTTCCAATGTATTAGAAAATATTTTAATTTATTCGCTAGTTTGCGCTGAAAAATTAGCAATCTGCCAACACTTCTCTTGTCAGAACTCGTTTCGATGGTTACAATTAGATTAGAAAAAAATGAGTTTTTTAGATGGACTGTTAAAGAGGAGGAATTCCAGTGAAGCGGATTTTTTTACTAATGGGTACATTATTACTTTTAGCCAGTGGCGCTTGTGGCTATTTTTTATATCAAAATCAACAACTTTATCATCATTCGCTAGAGCAAGCAGATGAGGCGATTGCCAAAAAAGATTACCGAAACGCTGCGATTCATGTAGAACGAGCCCTATTTATTAAAAAAAGTTCTAAAGAAGCGTTAGCCTATAAAGAACAGTTGGAACCAGCTATGACTCTTAGTGATGAGAGCAATCTGGATTTGACATTTATCAGCCTTCAGAGCAAGAAAATTTTGCAGATCCCGCAAGGCTCAGCAGAATTAAAAGCACAAGCTCGTGCCTGGCAAGATGAAGTTGCAAGATTAACGGAGGAAAAAAAGGAGCTACAAAATAATTTAACGGAACTTCAGACAGCATTAAAGCAAAATAATGTTGTTAAAGCAGAATCGGAACTTGAAATTCTAAATAAAGCAGATGAACAAGCAACACACCTGAGTGAAATTTGTGAACAACGCAATACGTTAGCTTTAGAATTTGAAATACTTATTACAAAGCAAAAAGAACAGTTACAAAAAGAGGTAAATAAAGCCAAAGAATTATTAACAGTAGGAAATTATCAAGAAGCTACTGCTATTATTACACCAATTATTGCTAAAGAAGCAAAAGCTTTTGCAGATATCCAACTAGAAGCTAAAAAACTATTTGGTATCATTCAGCAGTCTGAAAAAATTGAACAAGCAATGTAACACTTTTCACTAAAAATTTTGAAATGTAGAAGTGGCGAAAAGCTTCTTTCTACATTTTTTTGTTATTCTTTGTTTAAATTAAAGACTATTATATTAAAGGATAAATTCAGGCAATTTAGTGAGTCAAAAACGGCATATTTTTCTTTTTGTTACTTCACGAGTAGACTAAAAGAATAGTAAGAATAGCTGCCAAAATATTGTCTGCCAAAATTAGTATGATAAGCCAGTGTGATGCCGTAATTTTTAAAGCCATTTTGTGATTAATCGCAAGGAAAGAAGGTATTTAAATGGAGCGTAAAAAAGGTGTTGTCTTCTTAATTACAACGGATAAAAAACATTTAAATCAAAGTCTTTTGCAAATGATTAATGAAGTAGCCTTACAACTTACTGTCCCTTTTGAAATTTGTTTTCTTAATGAAAAAAACAGGTTAGCTGAAAGTATCTTGGACTTAGCTACAAAGGGGAGTCGTGAAATTATTTTCTTGCCAGTTTCACTATTTTCAACGGCTGAAATTAGTCAGACTTTGCCAGAGCGAGTAAACGCAATTTTAAAAAAAGAGCCTGTTCTTACTGCAACTTTTTTGCAGCCTCTTGGGAGTACACGAGCAATTTTACATTTTCTGGTGGATCAATTAGCACAACAGCCCAATCTTTTACCTCAACCGGTTTTGTTAATCGCAGCAGATACAGCTAATAGTGCGACTTTTTATGAAGAAGGCAATACCTTAGCCCAAAAACTAACCATTATTTCTGGTCGGAAAGTGTATTTTGCCGGTCTTTTAGGGGAATCTTCTTACAAAAAGCTCTTGGCGCAAATAAAAACACCACTGCTGATTCAATTACTTTTAACAGATGATGATTTAGCGGCAAAGGTTACAGCTGAAATTTATTCATTGCGGGGAAAACAAGCGATGATTTTACCTTCTTTAGTTGAAAGCTACCGATTAGAAAAGGCGATGTTAGAACGATTAAAGAAAGTCGGTTGCATTTGACAATTGTAAATTTTGGCAATTTAGTCGATATTTTTACAAGACGGTTTCAGGGGAACAAAGATTTCTTAAATTGTTAGAATTTTCTTGACAACATAAATGAAGCTGGATACAATAAGTGCAATAATTAAAAGTGATGATAAGAAATAGTAAGTAAAAATAAGAAGACAGGAAGTTGCCGGTCATTGAGAGGCGCGAGATTGTTTTTACTGAATTCCTCTTTGAACTTCGCACCGAAAAAAGTAGGCTGCGACGGATGGTGTGTCTTCGTTAAATGGGCCAGGGTATAAGTATTTTTGTACCTGTTGAGGTAGTTTTGCGCGAGCAGACTATAAAAAAAGGTGGTAACACGAGTCTATTTTAGACCCCGTCCTTTCTAAGGAAAGGATAGGGTCTTTTTCTTTTATGTAAAATGAGAATTTAAAAGGAGTCGATGAAAAATGTTTAAAGCAATTAGTAAAAAAATTAATGCAGAGTCCGTTAAATCTTTAGCCAAATTATCTGAAGCAGAAGCTGCACAGAAAAAGGCACGCGATTTAGAATTGGAAAAAATTATTACAGGTGAAGATGAACGAATTTTATTGATTATTGGTCCTTGTTCGGCCCATGAAGAAGAAGCGGTGATGGAGTATGTACGTCGTTTGGCAAAACTGCAAGCAGAAGTTGCGGATAAAGTTTTCATGGTTCCGCGTATTTACACGAATAAACCACGTACAAATGGTGATGGCTACAAGGGGTTATTGCATCAACAAAATCCAAATGGTGAGAGTAATTTGATTCGTGGGATTGTCTCAGTTCGTAAATTGCACAAACGAGTTTTAACCGAAACAGGTTTAACGACTGCCGATGAAATGCTGTATCCTGAAAATTTGGAATTTGTTGAAGACTTAGTCAGCTATATTGCTGTAGGGGCACGCTCGGTGGAAGACCAACAACACCGCTTTGTTGCCAGTGGTATTGATCAACCTACCGGTATGAAAAATCCGACCAGTGGTAATTTAACCGTTTTATTTAACTCTTTATACGCAGCTCAGCAAAAACAAGAGTTCATCTATAATGGCGCGGAAGTGGAATCTTCTTCTAATCCATTAGCGCATGTTGTGTTACGTGGTGGTCTAAATGAAGTAGGTAAAAATATTCCCAACTATCATTATGAAGATTTACTAGAAGTTACGAGCCGCTACGAAGCTGGTAATTTCAAAAATCCATTCATCGTCGTTGACACCAATCACGATAATTCGGGTAAAAAGTATTTAGAGCAAGTACGAATCGTTAAAGAAACACTGGAAAACCGCAACTATAACGAAAAAATTAAAAAAATGGTGCGGGGCTTTATGATTGAAAGTTTCATTGAAGATGGTCGGCAAGAACCGGATGGCACTGTTTTTGGCAAATCGATTACAGATCCTTGTCTGGGTTGGGAAAAAACAGAGGAATTAGTGCGCTACATCGCTGAACATGCGTAAGTAATCTGTTTAAAACGATAAGGAGCAAAACGGTTTTTTGATAGAAAATAAGGTTCTAAGAGAAGTATTTAGCTTCGGTCAATAAGTAGGGATGTTAAGAAAATCGGGGCACCAATTTTTGTGAAATTTTGGCCTATTTAAAAAGAAGGGGCTTCATTAACAACGTTTATTTGAAAAATGGAGGTAGGATAAGACGAAGATGCTTATCCTACCTCTTTTTCTTGTCTAAAAATACTGTACTCGTAGTTGTTTAAATTTATATTATTATTTTATCTTTAAGATTTGTTTCATTAAAAGAACGTTTGAAGAATAGAGTAAATAAATAAAAAAATAAAATGACAGCGGTAATAATCGGAATTTTCAGAAATTACAAACTTTTAAAATCGCATTGTAGCAAGGTATTGACGTAATAGGCATTTTTATCTTTATTTCAATTATCCAAAAAAAATTACAAAAGAAACGTATGATTTTTGACTAGAATAACTTATAATATTGTTATCGTATAAAGAGAGGATAGAGATATGAAGAACAAGAAGAAACGTGATTTAACAAAAATGCGTACGCCCCACACTTATGTCATTATTTTTATGGTTGTTATTGCGGCGTGGCTGTTGACGTTTATTGTACCGGCCGGAAAATTTTCAACGACTGAAGTTGAGTACAAAGACGCCAACGGTGAAGTGGCAACACGGACAGTCTTAGAACAAGATACTTTCCGTTATGATTATCCGCTAGATAAAGAGTTTGTCTTTGATAAACTGGAAAATTTAGCGCAAGATCAAAAAGAACTTGATGAATTAGACGTAAACAAAGAAGATGTGCAAGGTGTTTTAAAAGAAGGGGAAAGTAACCTTTCACAAGAAACGCTCGACGGTATCAATCTGACAGATGATACACTGTATAAATTATATGGTGATAAAATTTATGATAAGTCAGAAAAATTGCACAAAACAGCAAAAATTTGGGGAACCGATGATTTTAATGGTTTTGGTTTTTTAAATTTTGTTTTTGAAGGGTTAGTTTCAGGGGATAAATATGGCTCAGCGGTCGGAATTGTTGCATTAATCTTAGTCGTAGGTGGTGCTTTTGGAATCATCATGCGTACAGGAGCGATTGATGCTGGTATTTTTGCTTTTATTTCTAAAACCCGTGGCTTAGAGCGTTTAGCAATCCCGCTATTATTCTTTGCTTTTTCATTTGGTGGTGCAACTTTTGGGATGGCCGAAGAAGTTATTCCATTTTCAATGGTCATGGTACCTTTTGTGATAGCGCTGGGATATGACTCCATTGTCGCAGTTACGGTTACCTATGTTGCTTCTCAGGTGGGGAATGCAGCATCGTGGATGAGTCCATTTAGTGTTGCGGTAGCACAAGGTATTGCTGGTATTCCAGTCTTATCAGGTGCAACTTTCCGTTTGGTGATGTGGTTTGTTATTACGGCACTTTCTGCTTTGTATTTATCTATTTACGCAGAGCGAATCCGCAAAAATCCAATGAAATCAGAAGTTTACGAATCTGATGCTCACTTTAGAGATCAAATTCAAAAAACTACCGATGAAAAGAAACCGTTCTTACTTGGTCATAAATTGATCTTAATTGAAATGTTAGCAGTTTTAATCTGGATTATTTGGGGAGTAACCCAAGAAGGCTATTACATTCCAGAAATTGCTTCTCAATTCTTTGTAATGGGCTTAGTGGCTGGTGTGATTGCAGTACTATTCAAACTAGATGGTATGGGCTGGAATGATATTGCCAAAAGTTTCCAAGGCGGTGCAGCTGATTTGGCTGGAACGGCGATTGTAGTTGGGATGGCAAAAGGGATTTTACTTGTCCTAGGTGGTTCTGATGCCAATATGCCATCTGCTTTAAATACTATGCTCCATAGTGTTGGTGGATTATTAAGTGGCGTACCTGCAATGGTTGGTGCGTGGGCAATGTATATTTTCCAAAGCTTATTCAACTTAGTCGTAACTTCAAATTCAGGTCAAGCGGCCTTAACAATGCCAATTATGGCACCTCTAGCAGACTTAGTTGGTGTATCTCGCCAAGTTGCAGTTTTGGCTTACCAATTAGGTGCTGGTTTTGTCGATGCCTTTACACCGGTTTCAGCAAGTTTAATCGGGGTTTTAGGTGTTGCGCATATCGAATGGGCAAAATGGGCGAAATTCCAAATTAAGATGCAAGGATTCTTCTTTGTCTTAGGAACAATCTTCATTATTGCTGCGATTGCAGTTGGTTTACAGTAAAAATTGGACTTCCTCTTTTTAGAGGAAGTTTTTTTATAAGTAAAAGAGTATGTCTCTTGATAGTTTTTCAAACTTTTTTAACTATCAATACTAATAAAAAAATTGAAAAGTATTAAAAATTTAATGGGAAATTTTAAGGGTCACTGTTATTTATTTATCGACGTGATATGATTACAATAGATTTTTTACTAAAGGAGAATAGTTATGAATAAAGAAGAAATGAATATGCTTGGTTTTCAAATTGTCGCTTATGCCGGTGATGCTAGAAGTTCACTTTTAAAACTTATTCGTGAAGTTCGCAGTGGTGAGTTTCAAAATGTCGAAACTTTATTAGCAGAAGCTGATGCTAGTTTAAAACAAGCACATAACGCACAAACAGAAGTTTTAGCGAAAGAAGCCGGTGGAGAAGACGTAGAATTAGGTTTTATCTTCATTCATGGGCAAGATCATTTAATGACTACCATTTTATTGCGGGAACTAGCTGAAGACTTCGTGAATTTGTATAAAGAAAAGTATAATAAATAATCGGTAAAGTTATAATAGTAGCTTTGTGATAAAAAAGATTTAAAGAGTAATAGAATCTAAAATTTAAGCTGTAATATCTTGCTACGAAAAATATGTTTGAATTGATAATAGCGTTAATTTAGTCGCGTTTGGTAAATAGAAAATCCCTTAAGCTCACTTTCTTACACTGGCTTAAGGGATTTTAATTGGTTAAATGATTTTTTTATTCTTATAACGCCGGCGGAACAAATTGATATCCACGACTTTATTTGTTTTATCGGTAGGTTTTTCAGTCCCATCAGTATCGGGTTGTTCATCTGGAGCTGAAGGTACCGTAGTGCGGTCAGGAGTGTTAAAATCATTTTGCGTTTCAGCTGTTGGCTCTGTTTTTTCTACTGTAATCTGTTTTTCAAAATTGAAATTACCATCAAAATTCTCAAAAATTTGGCGCTTGTTAGAAAGATGATAATAAACAATTTCAGGGGGAACACCAAAACGTGCAGGGATCATGGTCATACCAATTCCCGTATTGACTGATAAAATAGTATTTTTAGTGGGTAAATACAAACTTTCAGTGTAATGTTTGGCCCCTTCAGTTTTAATATACAGATGTGGAAAACGAATTTGTCCGCCGTGACTGTGGCCGGATAAGACTAAATCATATTGAGATAAGTTGTGAATTGCTTGAATTTGATCAGGTTGATGTGCTAATAAAATATGCCATTCTGCTAAGGTAGAGTCAAAATTGTAGTCAGGTTTACCGCCACTTAAATCATCAATACCGACGATATTCATCGAAATTTTGGCATCAGAACCAAAAACTTCTTCGTTCACAAGAGTTGTAAAACCAGCTTCTTTTAAGACCTCTTTAACAAAATATTGTCCGCCGTGTTTATAATCGTGATTTCCTAACACTGCAATTTTTCCCATTGGTGCTTTTAGCCGTTTTAATTTTTCGATTAGACGATTGGTCTGTTTTTTAGGCCAATATTTATAGTCATCAATCAAATCACCGGTAAAGACAATAATATCAGGTTTCATTTCCATCACAGAGCGGATAATTTTATTCATCTTACGTGGTTTAAACCAGCGGGAAAAATGTAGATCGCTAATATGGGCAATCGTCACATCCCCTTCATGAGCAAACATATCGTAAGCATCAGAGATATCCAACACCCGCTGTTTGTTTTTGCGAATCAGGTAATGCCGTTGTTTCAGCCTACTAGGTTCGATAAAGAATGCATATAACGCAAATGCGAGTAAAATAGTGATGATACCTAGAATTAACTGCACAAAATGGCCTCCTTTTGAATTCTGCTAACTAGTATAGAATATAAGATTGTGGGACAAAAAGCAATCGAACATGAGATAAGATTTTGCTAAATTTAGATGAAAAATATTTCGTTTTCATTACAAATAAAATAAACACCCTCCGTATCTTGACAGCGAGTGTTTAAAATGATTAAAACCTTGTTGTTACTTTATTTTCTTGATATTTTTTGAAGGATTTTGACGCAAACGGTTGTTCTTTTTTGGAATAATAAATAACAGCAATTCATAAGGAGCTGCGATGAGGAACCACAAGAGTGAAAGACTGGTGAAACCTTGGCGATAAAATTTTTGCAAGACGAAATGTAGCCCGATTATTCCCAATAATAGTCCGCCATTTTTCACCCAAAAAGGATCTACGTTACTAAAAGTTAACAGCAGTGAACTTAGAATCGGCAGACTATAAAAAGACAATGCGACTAGGTTTAATTGCCAGTTTCGTTTTAGTTCCAGCAGTGAAATGACAAATAAAACAGCTGATAGGATTATTCCAAGAGGTGGAAATAAGCTGGTTAAAAAAAGATAAACCGCACTATACAAAATTAATAACGGACCTCTGATAATTGCGGTAATCCCAATAAAGGTTACGATCAATAAGAATTGTCCCGTATAGCTAAATTTTATCAATAGACCAAATATAGCTAAGAGTAAAAAGTGGCTCCAAGTTAAAGTTTGTTCTTTTGTATGTTGTTGATATTTTTGACGCAAATAATGCGCGAATTGTGGGTAACGATGGTTAAAATTTTCGATGGTTATTCCTCCATTCCCGGCTTTTTTTAGAATAAAAAAGCTACTTTAATTATAAAGAAAAGCATCAATTTTTAATCAGGCTTAGGGCGGATTTTTAAAAGGCGCAGCATTCTTTTAAAAAGAATGTTTAGATTTTTTCAGTATCTGCTAAATTTTTTGGTAAAAGCTTTAATTTGCGATAGCTTTACTTTAGACCCAAGCAAATTTGTGCTAAAGTTACTATTGAAATGGATGAAGTAGTAAGTGACATTTATTTTTTAGTGTTTGTAGAAAACGATGCTACTTAAATGCCAATTGAGCTGTTTAGTACGAATAATTTTGATGAAAATATTTAAGGAAGTGGACCGGATGATTTTTGATTCCCATACGCATTTAAACGCAGAACAATTTAACGATGATATTCCTGAAACCATTGCCCGGGCGCAAGAACTTGGCGTAACCGAAATGGCAGTGGTCGGCTTTGACACGCCCACAATTGAAAAAAGTTTAGCCTTAAGTCAAGCCTATGATAACATTTATAGCATTATTGGGTGGCATCCCACCGAAGCAGGCAGCTATACAAAAGAGATTGAGAAAAAACTGCAAGAACGTTTAACTTTACCAAAAGTAGTGGCGTTAGGTGAAATCGGTTTGGATTATTATTGGATGGAAGATCCAAAAGACGTGCAAGAAAAAGTTTTTCGTCGCCAAATTGCGATTGCAAAAGAAATGAAGCTACCAATCAGTATTCATACCCGTGATGCAATTGAAGATACGTATCGTATTTTAAAAGATGAAAGAATACAAGATATTGGCGGAATTATGCATAGTTTTAGTGGCAGTGGCGAATGGGCCAAGCGCTTTTTAGATTTGGGGATGCATATTTCTTTTAGTGGTGTGGTTACTTTTAAGAAAGCATTAGATGTTCAAGAGGCTGCGAGTATTGTGCCTTTAGATCGTCTACTAGTGGAAACTGACGCACCGTATTTAGCCCCTGTACCTTATCGAGGTAAGCGCAATGAACCCGGTTATACTCGTTATGTCGTTGAAAAAATTGCTGAGTTACGCAAATTGCCTTTTGAAGAAGTGGCAAATGTGACAAGAGAAAATGCGCATCGTTTATTTCGGATTAGCAAATGAAAAAGCCGTTAATTGAAGAAATTATTGTCGTTGAGGGAAAAGACGATACTAGACGTTTGCAAGAAGTGGTGCAAGCAGACACGATTGAAACAATCGGCTCTGCCATTAATGATGATATTTTAATGCAAATTGAACATGCCCAAGAAACTCGTGGGGTTATTGTTTTTACTGATCCTGATTTTTCTGGCGAAAAAATTCGCAAAAAAATTATGGAGGTGGTTCCAGATGCCAAACATGCATTTTTACCCCGTAAAGAAGCAGTACCCAATCGGCGATATGGTAGTTTAGGCGTAGAACATGCGAGTGATGAAGCGATTTTAGAAGCTTTAAAAAAAGTCGTCACGCCTCAAGATAGCAAAGAAGAAAAGCCATTAATTAGTAGACAAAGTTTAATGGACTATGGTTTAATAGCGGGAGCTTCTGCCAAATTATTACGAGAAAAACTTGGGGATAAATTGCGCATTGGCTACACCAACAGTAAACAATTAACTAAGCGGTTAGCGATGTTTCGCATCACCGCCGAAGAATTAGACACAGCGATGCAAGAAATCAAAAAAGAGCTGGAGGATGACCTTGAAAGACACACGTGATATTGCAACCCCTTCAAAAACAAAAGAAATTTTACACAAGCATGGCTTTACTTTCAAAAAAAGTTTAGGTCAAAATTTTTTAACAGAGCCTAATGTTTTACGCAAAATTGTAGCGACAGCTGAAATCGATGACACCACAAACGTCATTGAAGTTGGGCCGGGAATTGGAGCGTTAACTGAACAATTAGCTAAATCCGCAAAAGAAGTTTTGGCATTTGAAATTGATGACCGCCTAATTCCTGTTTTAGCTGATACATTATACGACTATAAAAATGTGAAAGTTATTCATCAAGATGTTTTAAAAGCGGATCTAATAAAATTAACTGCTGAAAATTTTACTGATAATACTTTGCCTTTAAAGGTTGTCGCAAACTTACCTTATTACATTACTACGCCAATTATGATGCACTTTTTAGAAAGTGATCTACCAGTAGCTGAGATGGTTGTAATGATGCAAAAAGAGGTTGCAGATCGTATTTCAGCTGAACCTGGGACAAAAGCGTATGGCTCGCTATCAATTGCAGTTCAATATTTTATGGAAGCAAAACTTGCCTTTATTGTTCCCAAAACGGTGTTTGTGCCTCAACCAAATGTTGATTCTGCCATTTTAAAACTGACACGGCGCAGTGAACCGGCCGTTGATGTAATCAATGAAAAAGAATTCTTTAAACTAACGAAAGCCGCTTTCCAATTGCGACGCAAAACATTGTGGAATAACTTACTGCACGCTTATGGCAAAGACGATACGACTAAAAATTGGCTGACAAAAAGTTTGACACAAGCTGCTATTGATCCAAAACGACGCGGAGAGACTTTATCTCTTAGTGAATTTGCGGCATTAAGTAATGCCATGATGTCGATTTCTAAATAATAACTATTATACTGACAGCTTTCACCTCAATTAATGGCGCGAAAGCTGTTTTTTAGTGTTAGTTGGAATACGTACTTTTGTAAAAAGGGCGAAGTTTCAACGAGCTTAAAATGTAATGGAGATGAAATTTTTCATTTATTTTTCGTGAAAAAGAAAATATATGTCTTGACACCTCGGATGATTCCCACTAAAATAAGGAAGAATTAAGTGTCTTGACACTTTGCTTTGCATTAAAAATAAAGATAATGTTTTTTCAAGGAGGAAAAAATGAGAAATAATTCTGTGCGACATTTAACTATTGCGGCATTATTAATTGGATTAGGGATTATGATTCCAATGGTCATGCCTAAAATTGTGATTGGACCTGCTTCTTTTACTTTGGCTAGTCATGTCCCTTTGTTTATCGCGATGTTCTTTTCACCAGTCGTCGCAATTGCAGTTGCTTTAGGCACAACTTTTGGTTTTTTAGTTTCGGGCTTACCTGTAATTATTGCATTACGTGCATTGACACACGTTATTTTTGCGACAATCGGTGCACTTTATTTGCAAAAGAATCCGCAAATTGTTTTACAAAATGGTCAGTTCACTTTAGGAAATGTTCGTTTCCAAATGTACAATCTTCTGTTGGGCTTAATTCATGCCGCAGCTGAAGTAGTCGTTGTTTTAGCTTTTAATATGATTAATTTAGGAACACCTGGAACTTATGATGGCGGCGTCTTTTATTTCTATTTTGTCCTATTAGGTTTTGGTGGTGTCGTTCACAGTGTAGTCGATTATAATATTGCCTACTTTGTAGCAGGAACATTAAGTAAACACTTTGATATTCCGGTCTTCACCAAAGCGATGAAGTTACAAAATAAAGTAGCAGGTAAAGTTAAACCAGCTGCATAAAAAATTAGTAGATTGATATCCTGTCGCTATTTGCGACGGGATATTTTTGTGGCTAAAAGAATTATATGATTAAGACAACAAGTAAGATTATTGTGTAAACGGTTGGAATCTTAACGTTCGTTTTAAAATTTTGAAGCGATAAGCTTGTTAGCTTGTTGGCAAGAATGTTTCGTGCTATATTTTATCCGTGGTTTAAAAACCACAAATATGACAGAGTAGGAAATAAAGCGTTAAGTGTCTGAGGGATGGGATGTTGCCCTTGGGACGAAGGATTACATTGTAGTTCGCGGTTTTATTTTCGCATTCGCTGCATTATTTTTATGCGGCAGCTCTATTAAGGAGATGCTGAAGTTATGAAAAGAAAAGTCGACGCGTATATGATTGCAATCATGGCGATGTTAATCGCTTTGATGGTGGTATTGTCGCAAGTTTTTGGGTTTGAAACCCAACTTTTAAAAATCACTTTTAGTTTTGTGCCAGAAGTGGTGATGGCAACTTTATTTGGTCCTTTTTGGACTGGGGTTGGTGCGGTAATTGCCGATGTGATTGGCAACACCTTACTGGCCAAAGCGCCTTTTTTTATTGGGTTTACCTTTAATGCTTTTTTAGGCGGATTAATTTATGGGTTTTTCTTTTACAAAAAGGAAATTACGCTAAAAAATTCGTTGATGTGTGTAATTGTTAATACGGTGGTCTTTAGTTTTTGTTTAACACCATTGTGGTTGTCTTTGATGTATGGAATTGATTTAACCAATCCAGGTTTATGGACAACACGTTTAATCAAAGCGGCAATTATGATCCCAATTGAAACGATGATTATTTATATTGTAGGACGTGCTTTACCTTATCGTCGGTTGGCAAAACGTCTTCATTCCAATTAATGAATAAAATATAAGGTCCTCCATCCCAGGACACAAAACCGTAACAATTGGCTATTTGGCTATTTGTTGCGGTTTTTTTAGTTTAAAATTTACCTGTTGCTTTTCTTCAAGAGATTTTTATCAGCCGTGTTAGAATAAAGGAAAGAAAAAGGGTGCTTTTAGGCAACAGGAGGAAAAGATGAAGAAGTTTTTAATGATACTATTAACTGCAACTGTTTTAGTTTTGGGCGGATTTTTTATTCTAAATTTATTTTTTGATTTTACTAATGATAAAAATGAGGAAAAACAGACGGCACAAACGAATCAAAGTGAAGTAAAAGAAGGTACAACTGCTAGTAGTGAAGTCCATGATACAATAGAAGATACATTAGAAAAGATGACGGTAGCTGAAAAAGTGGGCCAATTATTTTTTGTGCGGGTTCCAGAAGTAAACCAAGTTGAAGATATTAAAACGTATCATTTGGGTGGCTACGTTCTTTTTGGACGCGATATGGAAAATGAAACGAAAGAAAGCTTAACGACAAAAATAAAAAGTTACCAAAGTGCTAGTAAAATTCCATTGTTGATTGGTTCTGATGAAGAAGGAGGCACGGTTACTCGCCTCAGTCAGAATCCGAATTTAGTTTCGTCTCCTTTTGCTTCACCCCAAGCGCTTTATGCAGCTGGTGGTTTTGCTGCGATTAAATCAGATACCATTAGTAAAGCAAAAATTTTACGTGAATTTGGCATTAATGCTGGTTTATTTCCAATCGCAGACGTGGCAACAGATCCCAATGCTTTTATTTACGATCGTACAATTGGTTTAGATGCGGCTGGCACAAGTGAATATGTAACCACAGTAGTGAAAGCATTAGCGACAGAAAAAAGTGGTTCAACCTTAAAACATTTTCCCGGTTATGGGAATAATCGTGATTCTCATGTTGAAATTGTCCGCGATACCCGCACTTTAAAAGAATTACGCCAAACAGATTTTCTACCTTTTAAAGCGGGCATCAAAGCAGGAGCAGACAGCGTTCTGGTTTCCCATAATATTATTGATAGCATCGATCAAACAAAACCTGCCTCAATCTCAAAGGCAGTCCATGATGTTTTGCGGCATGAGTTGGGCTTTAAAGGGGTTATTATGACTGATGATATGGATATGGCGGGATTAGCAGATTTTATTTCACAAGAAGATGCTGGTCTTGCAGCCTTACAAGCGGGAAATGATTTAATCATGTCTTCTAGCTACCAAGTGCAAATTCCGAGAATTTTAGCTGCTCTAAAAGCAGGAGAATATTCAGAAGAAGAGTTGGATACGGCAGTTAGCCGTGTTTTAACATGGAAACAAGAATTAGGTTTATTACCATAAAAAAATAACGAACACCGTTGACATTTTATTTTAATGCCGATGGTGTTCGTTTTTTATTTAATTGAGGATAGTCGAAAAATTCTTTTAAGATTGTTCAAATTGGGCGTGATAAAGTTCAGCATAATATCCGTTTTGAGCTAAGAGACTTTCGTGAGTTCCTTGTTCAACAATTTGTCCGTGATCCATCACGAGAATTTTATCAGCGGCTTGAATTGTAGCTAAACGATGGGCAATAACAAAGCTAGTTCTCCCATTCATCATCGCCAAAAAGGCGGCTTGAATTTTGCGTTCGGTTAGTGTATCCACTGAACTAGTGGCTTCGTCTAAAATAAGCAGATGCGGCTGCGAGATCATCGTGCGGGCAATCGTTAATAGTTGTCTTTGTCCTGCCGAGATTTTCACACCACTTGTGCCAATAATGGTATCAAGCTTTTGGGGTAAACGACTAACATAGTCATACATATAGGTTTTCTTTAATGCATCATAAATTAATTCATCGCTAGCAGTCGGGTTACCATAAGTCAGGTTTTCCCGCAAACTGGCATCAAAAAGCCACGTATCTTGTAAAACCATCCCAAAACTTTGGCGTAAACTATCCCGTGTCAACTGGCGAATATCGTAACCATCTAAAGTGATTTTTCCGGCATCAACTTCATAAAAGCGCATTAAAAGATTGACTAAGGTAGATTTTCCAGCACCGGTTTTTCCGACAATGGCGACTGTTTCCCCAGGAGCAGCTTTAAAGTTAAAATCACGAATTAAAGGTTGTGTTTTGGTATAACTAAAATCAACTTGTTCAAAAGAAACGGCACCTTTGACATTTTCTAACGTAATAGCATCTGGGGCATCTGGTGTTTCAACTTTTTGGTCTAAGATTTCAAAAGTTCGGTTCAAACCGGCAATGGCTGTTTGAATTTGCGTAGTAATGCCAGAAAGTTCAATAAAAGGCTTGGTAAATTGGCTGGCATAAATGGTAAAACTCGAAATTACGCCGACTGTGACTAATTCACTTCCATTTAAAACGAGCAGTCCTCCGACAAAACCTACCGCTAAATAAGCTAGGTGGTCAACAAAACGCGACATCGGATTAGTCAAAGAAGAAGAAAACTGTGCTTTTTGGCCTCTAACGTTTAATTCTTGGTTGAGAACTTCAAATTTAGATTGGTTGACGGCTTCTTGCTGAAAGGCTTTGACAATTTTTTGATTGCCAACCATTTCGGTGACAAAACCCGAAATATCCCCGACAATTTCTTGTTGGCGGGCAAAGTTTGCCTGAGAGCGGGTCGCAACTAACCAACTGACTAAAAAGATAATTGGAGTCGCAATTAAAACGACTAATGTCAAGATTACATTTAGACGTAACATGACGATAAATGCGATTATCACCACCGAGACGCCGGAAAAAACTTGGTTAAAGACAGCAGCTACAGCTACAGCGATATTATCCATATCATTGGTAAAACGACTCACAATATTTCCGTGAGGCGTTTGATCGTAATAACTTAAAGGTAACTTGTTTAAATGAATAAAAGCATCTTTACGTAATTGGCCAGCCGAATAATAGGCAATTTTATTAGACAAACGTTGAATAAACAATTGACTAAAGACAGTCAATAAAACGACACTGGCAAAGAGTAATAAGATATGATACAAACTGGTAAAATTCACTTGATTTTTGCCTAGCATTTGATCGACAGCTTGCCCGATTTGATAGGTGATATATACACTGGTTCCACCAGCTACAATTCCTAATATGACAGCAAGTAAAATTTCTTTTTTAAAAGAGAAGAGGTAAGGGTTAAAACGTTTTATTACGGACCAGTCTACTTTTTTTGGTTTCATGCTATGCTGACACCTCCTCTTGCGATTGAACAATCGCTTGATATTCAGGACAAGTCGCCATTAGCGTTTGGTGGCTACCGAGTCCAACTTGTTTGCCGGCATCCAGTACTAGAATTTGTTTGGCTTCTTGGATTGAGCGTACTCGTTGTGAAATAATAATTAAAGTTCCATCTAATTCTTTTTGTAAGGCTTGTCGTAAGTCTAAATCTGTTTTGTAATCAAGGGCACTTAAGGAATCATCCAAAATTAAGATACGCGGTTTAGCGATGACTGCCCGGGCAATAGTCAGACGTTGTTTTTGACCACCAGAAAAGTTTTTCCCACCTTCAAAAATTGGTGTCTCTAATCCTTGCGGTAATGCGGCTACAAAATCTTTTGCTTGCGCTAAACTCAAAGCGGCCCAACATTCTGCATCAGTGGCGTCTTTTTTACCCCACTGGAGATTTTCTTTAATCGTGCCGGTAAATAAAACTGCTGTCTGAGGAACCATCGTAATTTCAGCGCGCAATTTTTCTAAAGGCCATTTTCGCACATCGACACCATCAACGATTACACTACCTTCAGCCACATCGTAAAATCTCGGGATAAGTTGTGACAAAGCAGATTTGCCACTACCAGTAGGACCGATAATTCCTAAAGTCGTACCAGGAGCAACTTTAAAATCAATATCTTTTAAAACCAAACCAAATTGAGGCGCAAAGCGAAAAGAAACGTGTTGAAAAGCAATCGCTCCTTTTTTAGCTGTTGTAAGAGGAGAAAAACTTTCATCATCTAAATTTTCTTTTGAATTGGTGATAGTTGGTGTTGTTTCTAAGACCTCATTGACACGATTTGCAGAGGCAGCTGCCCGAGTGAAGATAATTACTAAATTTGAAACAACAATTAAAGCCAACAACATTTGGTTCATATAATTAACTAACGCCAAAATTTGTCCCTGTTGTAGCTGACCGACGTTTACTTTAAAGCCACCAAGGTAAAAGAGAACTAAAATTCCAATATTCATAATAAAAGTTGTTGCCGGTGTTAAAAGAGCAGAAATATTTGTCACTCGCACATAAACATCGGATAAATCATCGGTACGCTGAGAAAAACGCTCAATTTCAGTTTTCCGTCGTGAAAATGCCCGAATTACCCGCACACCACTTAAATTTTGGCCAACCAATTCGTTAATCACATCTAGTTTTTGTTGGACTTTTTGGTACAAAGGAACGGTTGTTTTAATAATGAAAAATAAAATCAAACAAAAAAGCGGTAATGTAATTAAGAAAATAACGCCCGCCTGCCAATCAATCATAAAGGCCATAATAACTGCGCCAATACTTAGAAAAGGGGCGCGAACCACTAAACGGATGAGCATCGCCAGTGCTAATTGTAATTGATTGATATCACTGGTCATACGCGTGATCAGTGTATCTGTCCCAAATAAATTTAATTCCGTATGGGAAAAACTGTTGATCTTTTTCAAGACCTGATTACGAAGCTCAGTCCCGAAATTTTGTGAGGCCACAGAAGCATAATATTGACAGATGACCGCGCACAAAAGGCCAACAAGGGACATTAGTATCATCCAGCCTGTCATTTGCCAGACGACTTTACTATTGTTTTGCCGAATTCCTTGATCGACTAGTTGGGCCATTAAAAGTGGAAGAATGAGTTCAAAAACAGCTTCCAAAAATTTGAAAAATGGTCCTAAGATAATTTGTTTACGATATTTTTTGGCGTACACCAATAATTTAAACATAAAAAAAACTCCAATCTTTCTGGCGAGTGAGGCGGTTAATAGTGCAAAACTGCTTATTGCGCGTCTATTGCCAGAGTTTTACTCCTTTCCTTATTGTAACCTAGGAGTGAAATGGTGAAAAGCGAGGCCTTTTAAACAATAAAGTAGGCAAAGTTTGATACAATGAAAGTAATTTAGAAATTATTCGAAATATTTTGCAGTAAAATGGTTAAAGAGGTGATTTAGCTTGCAAGAGTTTATTACAGTAGTTCTTTTATTCTTTTGTTATTCTTTTATCGGGTGGTTATGGGAAACGATCTTTTGTTCCATTAAAGCCAAAAAATTTGTATATCGAGGCTTTTTGGTGGGGCCGATTACGCCGATTTATGGCTTTGGTATTTTAATGGTCTTGTATTTTTTACGTCCCTTCCATAATAATTTACTACTATTATATATCTTCGCTGCTGTGCTGGTAACAATTTTGGAATATGTCACCAGTTATGGCTTAGAAAAATTATTTCATGCTTCGTGGTGGGATTATCATGACGTTCCTTTAAATATTAATGGCCGCGTCGCAATCCCTGTTTCTTTGTTTTGGGGCATAGGTTGTGTCTTGATTGTAAAAGTCGTCCATCCGCGGGTGATGTTAGGGGTGAATTGGTTAGCCATGCACTTTGGTTTTTATCTACCGGTCATCTTAATTGCGATTATGATGTTTGATCTGGGCTACACACTAGCCAACTTAGCTTCTTTCCAAAGCATGACCAAAAAAATTGCAACAGAACTAGATCAGCGTAAAGAAGAGTTAAAAGATAGCTTTGACGAGAAAAAAGATGAAGTCCAACAACGTTTAGCACTAACACAATACTTTAAAGATCATCCTGAGGCGGAAAATGCCTTGCCTCGTCTGAATTTTCATCAAAGAAGACTACTAAAAAACTTTAATCGGTTGAAATTAGACAATGTCAAAAGTTTGGAAAACGTCCGTCAGTACGTCACCAATCGTAAAAAAAATTAGGCATATATTACAAAAATATTACGAAAAAACAAAGCGAGCAAAGGTCAATACTTTGCTCGCTTTGTCGTGAAAAAAACTTTTTACCAAGCGCTAATTTTCATTTACTAACACAGCGGCTGTAACAAATTGTAATCTAACTGAAATGGTACATACACCTTTCCTTTGTATAATAAGTGACGTTGGAGATTAGAAAAGAAAGGTGTGGATTTTGTGAAAGCAAAAAAATTGGTGACAGTTTTGACAGCTGTTGTAGCTATCAATCTTGTTAGTCCGGTATTTGCTGCTGCGGAATCATTGGACTCGTTAAACGAACAAGAGTCAACTATCACACGTCAAAGTAACCAAATCAGCGCCGAGGTACAAATGGCCTTAAACGACGTGAATGACAAATATGATCAAGTAGAGAAAACAAAAGCGGAAATCGCAGAAAACGAAGCAACTTTACAAAAAGCACAAAAAGATATTGAAGCGACTAAAGCAAATATCGCAAAGCGTAAAGAAGTGATGGCACAACGCTTGAAAGAAATTCAAGTAAACGGAGGAGCAGAGCGCGATTGGTCTGTTTTACTGGATGCCAAGAATCTACAAGAATTTATTAATCGTGCTTATGCTATGACCTTATTACAAAATGCTCAAAAGCAAAAAGTGGCCGATTTAAATATTGAAAAAGAAAAACTAGAAAAGCTTGAAGCAACTGTTCAAAAAACAACTACCAGTTTAAAAGAAAATAAAGTAAATCTAGAAACAGAAGCTAGTGAACTCGATGGCAAAATTGCTAATTTAAAACAACAATTAGCAGATAATCAAAGTACATTACAAAAAATTGCCCAAAGTAAAGAAGTCGAAACCGCACGCTTAGCAGCTGAAAAAGCGGCAAAAGAAAAAGCTGCCGCTGAAAAAGCCGCCGCCGAAAAAGCGGCTAAAGAAGCCCAAGCTGCCCAAAAAGAAGCTGAAGCGGAAAAACCGACAAGTTCTACTAATAATAGTTCTAGCAATAGCTCTGGGGCTAATTCTGAATCTAGCACCAATAGCTCAAACAAACCAAATAATAATGGAAGTAATTCAAATTCCAATAATTCCGAATCAAATACGAATAACAACACCAACAATAATGGCGGTAACTCTAGTAGTGGTGGCCGAACTCTAATAATGGAGTCGACGGCTTACTCTTATGCAGAAGCTGGCGCAAGCTACTTAACCGCTAGTGGCACGGACTTGCGGGAAAATCCCCAAGCGGTAGCAGTGGATCCAAGCGTGATACCACTAGGAACTGTAGTCGAAGTGCAAGGTTACGGTGTCGCATTAGCCTTAGATACAGGTGGCGCGATTAAAGGAAATATTATTGACGTGCATTTTCCTACTGTGGCGCAATGTACCAAATGGGGACGCCGTCAAGTTCAAGTAACAATTCGTGGATGATGAGTGAAATGAACAAAAAAGATACCTCGTTGTGGGTATCTTTTTTTATGCAAAATAATAAAATGATTAATATTTTCTTTTTTTTTACTCAAAAATGAAATTTTTGTTAAATTTTATAAAAAAGTCATGAAATTTTCTTGCTTCCCTCAGCGTTTTTTCAAAAATATACGAGCTTAAATTAATTATTTCTTGTAAAATTCACTTTTTCTGTTTGTTATAAAATTCACACTGGAAATTTCCTTATTGTCTAACTGGCTTGACCTATTGGTGGTTTTTTTAAGGAGAATATAAATAAAATAAATTAGTTGATTTTATCCCTTGTTATTTTAAATCTTTTTTAAAACTAATTGGCCAAATAACTTCTGTTTTTTTAATGGAAATGAGTTTCCTTAAGAATTGGATTTCCCCTTTAAAAGTTCCTATTATTCACGTATAATAGGCTAGAGCTTTTTTATGCTATTGTGTTATCTATTATTGAAAATGTTAGTTAGGAGCGTGTGTCCATGGGTAACCCCCTTATTAAAACGATCGCAGTCGCAGCTGTGGGGATAGGAGCAGTGGCGATTTGTTTTGTCGGTTATCGTGAAAACAACAATAAACAATATCAACAAAAAGTTAGCTACGCAGAAACTGCTGTTAAAAAAGATGAACTTTCTATTAAAGAAGTAAACGAAGCAATCACTAAACTTTACACGAATCAGGATAAAGTTTTTTTGAAAAAAGATTTAACAGAAGCTGAGTTAACTCAGACAGGTGCCAAGTTAGATGGTGTGAAAGTTTCAGCCGAAGATTTTGGCATTGAAGATAAAGATATGCCGAAAAATATGAAAAATATTGCAAAAGAAAAAGAAACATTGAACAAGCAAATGGCGGATGCTGAAACAAAATTTGCCATTCAAAACAGTGTAAATGCGTTGTTTGAAAAACCAGTTAGTGATTGGCAAAAAGCCAAAAATGATGTTACAATCAAAACTAAGTTGAAAGATACTGATGTCGGTGCCATCAGAGAGCGCTTGAGCTTTGTGGACGAAAGCGACTGGACGAAGTTAGTTAAAACGTATTTATCTTACGCTGATGCCCAATTAAAACGGGTCGCAGAGATTAATCAATCACTGAATAGTATGTTAAAAGACGGAAAAGTTACAAATGCCGCAACTTATGACAAATATTTGAGTTTGGTTGAAAGCATTAGTCAAGTACGCAATAACAATTTAAAAACTGAATTCACTGAAAAAGCCAATACGATTTCAAACCAATTAGGGCTTGGTGCTAGCAATTCATCTGACTATTCTAATTCAAATGACAGTACTGATTATGGTACAGAAACACAAGATGCCAATACAGGTGAAAATTATACAGATTCAGAAGCAAATTATAGCGATAATTATTCTGAAGCAGATACTGGTTATTAGAAAAGGAGAAAATAATGTCTAGAGGAAAGAAGATTGTTTTAGGAATCGTCGGCTTTATCGCAGTACTTACAATTGTAGCTGTCGGTATTGGCGCAAAAGTTTACATGGACTTAAGCGGCTCTGTGCAAAAGACTTATGAATCGGTGGAGCGTCAATTAGATTCCAAACGTAAAGAAGAACAAGGCAAAGTTATTGCTGAAAAAAAACCATTTTCAGTTTTATTACTGGGAATTGATACTGGTGATTTAGGCCGAACAGAAGTAGGTCGCTCTGACACGATGATGGTAGCAGCGGTTAATCCTAATTTGAAAAAAACGCTAATTACAAGTATCGCTCGTGATACATATGTCGATATCGTCGGCAAAGGAACCAAAGATAAAATTAATCACGCCTATGCTTTTGGTGGGGCGGGGATGTCAATGGATACTGTTGAAAAGTATCTAGATATTCCAGTCGATCATTATGTTGCTATCAATATGAAAGGTCTAAAAGAACTTGTGGATGCTGTTGGAGGCATCACTGTTAGTAACGATCAAAAGTTCACACAAGACAGTTACACCTTTGAATATGGCAAAATTCATTTAGATGGTGACCAAGCACTGTCATTTTCACGGATGCGACATGAAGATCCAAGAGGTGACTATGGTCGTCAAGAACGGCAACGAAAAATCGTGGAAGGTGTTGCCAAAAAACTATTAACATTTGACGGCGTAACCCGTTATAAAGAAGTATTAGATGCGATGCAAGAAAATGTTAAAACGGATATGAGTTTTGATGATATGAAAAAAATTGCTGCTGATTATCGTGGAGCGTTTACAACTATTCAACAAGATCAGCTGCAAGGTGAAGGTTTCATGCAAGATGGTATTTCTTATCAACGGGTAAGTGAAACAGAATTAAATCGCGTACAAACCGAATTGAAAAAAACACTCGATGTAAATAATTAAAGAAAGTGGCGGAGAAATGGAAGAGACAATTAGTCTGAAACAAATTTTTGATATTTTACGAAAACATTTGGCTTCAATTTTTATTTGTAGTTTTGTGGGGTTAGCATTAGCTGGTATTGCAACATTTTTTATCATTACACCAAAGTACAGTTCACAAGCGCAATTAATTGTGACTTTACCCCAAGGAGATGCAACAGCAAATCCTAACGATGTTAATACAAACTTACAGATGATTAATACGTATAAAGAATTGGTTACTGGAGATCTGGTGCTTGATCAAGTCAAAGACCGTTTGGAATCTGAATACAATCTAGATATGACAACTTCACAAATTAAAAGTGCGCTAGAAGTAACGCAACAACAAAACTCGTTAATGTTTTCAATTAAAGCAACAGATAGTAGTGCGATTAATGCTGAACACATCGCTAATACAACGTCACAAATTTTCCAAGAGACAGCTAAAGATGTGTTAGAAGTTAATAAAATTTCTATTATTTCAAAAGCAACGGCTAGTATGGCCCCAGTATCACCGAATAACAAGCTGAACCTTGCGATTGGACTTGTCTTAGGGGTTATGATTGGGATTGGTCTAGCCTTCTTATTAGAATTATTAGACAGAACAGTTAAAGACGATAAATTTGTTTCAGAAGATTTAGGTCTGACTATTTTAGGTACGGTGCCACAAATGAGTCAAAAAGAATTAGATGCAACGATTCAAAAAAAACCGTTAATTCCATCTTTTAAAAAGGCTAGTACAAATAATGATAGTAAAGAAAACAATGTGTCTCGGCGCAGCCGCTCACGTGTCTAAGGAGAGTAATCATGGCAAAAAAACATACAGAACGTAAAGGCACTCAAACTCATCCGGTGAGTTTAATTACTTTAGTTGATCCATCCTCACCAATTTCAGAACAATTTCGGACAATTCGAACTAATATTCAATTTGCTTCTTCTGCTGATCGTCAAATTAAAACAATTGTTGTTACGTCTTCTGGTCCAGGAGAAGGCAAATCAACCAGTTCAGCAAATCTAGCAGTCGTTTTTGCTAAGTCTGGGCAACGTGTTTTATTAGTGGATGCAGATATGCGTAAGCCAACTGTATATAAAACTTTCAAATTAAATAATGAAGTAGGTTTAAGTACAGTTTTGAGTACACCAAAAAGTGTCTTAGAGGCTGCACAACAAACTACTGTTGAAAACTTGTCGGTATTAACAAGTGGCCCTAAGGCACCTAACCCTTCTGAATTATTAGGTTCTGCTCGCATGGACCAAGTGATTGACGAGGCCCGTAACTTATACGATATTGTCATCTTTGATATGCCGCCAGTAGTTGCAGTAACCGATGCACAAATTATGGCCTCAAAAGCGGATGGTACAGTGCTGGTTATTCGTGAAAATGTATCTCGCAAAGAATCATTGATTAAAGCCCGTGATTTATTAAAAATGGTTGGTGCTCGGGTTTTAGGTGTGGTTTATAATGGTGCCCAACACACTAAAGATCAAGGTTATTATTATTACTACGGTAGTTAAATTTAAGGAGTGAGAAACGATGATTGATTTACATTGTCATATTTTACCCGAAATCGATGACGGGGCAGAAGATTTAGATGCAAGTATTGCTATGGCTGAAAAAGCAATAAGTCAAGGTATAACTCATATTCTTTGTACCCCCCATCATAATAACGGCAAATATACCAATCCAAAATCAGAAGTCGTTTCTCGTGTCTTGAATTTACAAGAGGAACTAGATCGACGCAATTTGCCCTTAACAGTTCTAGAAGGTCAAGAAGTGCGGATTACAGGAGATTTGATGGAAGAAATCGCAAGTGGCCAGATTCTGTTTACTGATTTAGATGATACATATATATTAATTGAGTTTCCGACAATGGATATTCCAGCTTATACTGAAAATATATTTTTCCAATTACGTAGCATGGGAAAAATACCAGTGATTGTCCATCCAGAACGGAATGCTAAATTTCGTGAAGATCCCAATCGATTAATTGAATATTTAGAGATGGGGTGTTTAGCGCAACTAACCGCACCAAGTTATGTTGGCATTTTTGGAAAATCAATTCAAAAAACAGCAAAAGAAATGGTTGAACACAATCTGGTGCAAATGGTTGCATCTGATGCCCATGGGGTAAATAAACGTAATTTCTATATGAAAGAAGCCTATGAGGCAATTGCTAAAGATTTTGGTGAAGAAAAAGTTGTCGCAATGCAACAAGTGGCAAAAGACTTGTTAAATGGGGATCAAGTTGAAATGCCAGCCTATACGGCAGTTAAAAAGAAAAAATTCGGGTTGTTTTAGGGGGAGTAAGAGTGTTTGCATTAACACGAAAAAGAAAAATTGCGATTTTGGTTATAGTCGACTGTTTACTAATTGTACTGGCTAATTTTTTAGCCTATTTATTTATGAAACCTTTTGTACCAATTACAGAAAGATTTGTCATGGTATCAGCCGGACTATCTGTTGGGTTGTATTTGATTTTTGGCTTTGCTTTTCGCGTTTTTACTAGAATTAATCGGTACACTAACTTACGAGAAATGATTGCGATTTTTTTGGCGACCACTTCCCAAACCATTATGAGTCTTATTTTATTAGAAATCTTATTTGATGAACAGTACAGTCGACGGTTAGAATTATTTACATATATTTTAGCAACATTTCTAATTATAAGTAGTCGTCTTTTATGGCGCCTTTTTGTTGAGTGGCGCAATATGCATGGAACAAGTAGCGAAGAAGTGAAACGTACCCTCGTGGTGGGAGCCGGTGAGGGTGGAAGGATTTTACTGAATAGTTTTCTTGGCTCAAAAACAGCCGGTGATATCGATGTTATCGGCTTTGTCGACGATGACCCTAATAAACAAAAAACCTACCTTTCGGGTAGAAAAGTTCTAGGTTATATCAAAGACTTACCTGAACTTGTTGAAGCAAATCAGATTGACATGGTTACGATTGCTATTCCTTCTTTACCGCGAAAAAAATTGCGGGAGATTTTTCAACTTTTAGAAAAATATGAAGTGAAAGTTAACACGATGCCTTCTATGGAAGAAGTTGCAGCCGGAAAAGTCAGTCTTTCACGCTTAAAAGAAATTGATGTGGTTGATTTATTAGGCCGGGATGAAGTAAAACTGGATATTGCTTCAATTAAAGATCAATTGACAGGTAAAACAATTCTAGTAACTGGGGCTGGGGGGTCGATTGGTTCAGAAATCTGTCGCCAAGTAGCCCAATTTAATCCAAAAAGAATTTTATTACTTGGGCATGGTGAAAACTCAATTTATCAAATTCATCGTGAATTAACCACCAAGTATAAAGATAAAGTAACCGAGTTCATTCCCGTTATTGCTGATATTCAAGATCGAAAATTAATCTTTCATTTAATGGCCCGTTATCAACCAGATATTGTGTACCATGCGGCGGCACATAAACATGTTCCTTTAATGGAATATAATCCCAGAGAAGCTGTTAAAAACAATGTCTTTGGTACCAAAAATGTGGCCGAGGCAGCAAAAGAAAATCATGTAAAAAATTTTGTCATGATTTCAACTGATAAAGCCAATAACCCACCAAATGTGATGGGATCAACCAAACGAATTGCAGAAATGATTGTTACCAGTCTTAATGAAACTGGAAAAACGAAATTTTCTGCTGTGCGCTTTGGGAATGTTTTAGGTTCTCGTGGTAGCGTTATTCCATTATTTAGAGAACAAATTGCAAAAGGTGGACCGGTTACCGTCACTGATTTTAGAATGACGCGATATTTTATGACAATTCCTGAGGCGAGTCGTTTAGTAATTCAATCAGGAGCACTAGCAAAAGGTGGCGAAATTTTTGTCTTAGACATGGGTGAACCAGTGAAGATTTTAGATTTAGCGAAAAATATGATTCGTTTAAGTGGTTATACAGAAGATGATATTGAAATTGTCGAGGCCGGTATTCGTCCTGGTGAAAAACTCTATGAAGAGCTACTTTTAGATAAAGAACGTAACGATGAAGAAGTTTATGAAAAGATTTTTGTTGGTAACATTAAAGGCTTTGATTTAGAGCACGTTATGACGTTTGTTCAAGGTCTAGTTAATGTTGATGATAAAGAATTGGCTAAAGAGGTTGTTGCTTTTGCCAACGCATCCAATAAATAGGAGGAGTTAAAATGGAAAGTAAACGTATTTTATTATCTTCACCACACATGAGTGATCAAGGTTATGAACAAGAGTATGTAAAAGAAGCATTTGATACAAATTGGATCGCTCCTTTAGGTGCAAATGTTACAGGATTTGAAAATGAATTGGCTGAATTTGTTGGCGCTGGACATGCTGCAGCGTTAGTATCGGGAACTTCTGCAATTCATATGGCTCTGAAAGCTGTAGGCGTTGGTAAAGGGGATATAGTTATTTGTCAGTCACTTACTTTTTCAGCTACAGCAAATCCAATTATCTATCAAGATGCTACTCCCGTGTTTGTTGATAGTGATAAAGACTCTTGGAATATGGATCCTAACTATTTACGTGAAGCTTTAAAAAAATATCCCCAAGCAAAAGCTGTTATTGTTGTTCATCTTTATGGTTTATCTGCAAAATTAGATGAAATTATGGAAATTTGTAAGGAATTCAATGTACCTCTAATTGAAGATGCTGCAGAGTCATTAGGGACGACCTACAAAGGAAAGTACACAGGTACATTTGGTGATTATGGAATTTTTTCTTTTAATGGAAATAAAATTATCACAACTTCTGGCGGTGGCATGTTAGTTTCAAACAATGAAGAAAAAATTGCAAAAGTGCGTTTTTGGTCAACTCAATCTCGTGAAAAAGCAAGACATTATCAGCATAACGAAATTGGCTATAATTATCGTATGAGTAATATTGTAGCTGGAATTGGTCGAGGCCAACTAAAAGTTCTTAACGAAAGAATTGAACAAAAAAGGTATATTCATAATTTTTACAAGAAAGAGTTAAGTGAATTATCTCAAATTTCTTTTATGCCTGAAAATGATTGGAATAAGCCTAATTATTGGTTGTCAGTAATTACTTTAAAAGATATGAGTCCCAATTTCTTAATGGACGAATTGGAAAAAGAAAATATTGAATCACGACCAATTTGGAAACCAATGCATATGCAACCAATCTTTAAAAATTATGACTTTATCGGTAATAATGTATCTCAAGAATTATTTGAACATGGCATTTGCTTGCCTTCTGATTCTAAAATGAGTGAAACTGATTTGGAAAGAGTAACTACAATTATAAAGAGAGTTGTTTTAAATGAAGAAGGGTAAAATATATGAAAGTATAATAAAGAGATATTCAGACTTACTTTTTTCTATATTGTTATTATTAGTTTTACTTCCTATACTTATTGTTATTGCCATATCTATAAAGTTAACATCAAAAGGACCTATATTTTTTAAACAAGAACGTATTGGATTACAAGGTAAAACATTTGAAATTTATAAATTTCGAACGATGTGCGTAGGCGCTGAAAATATTGGAGATGGGTTAACTGTTAAGTCTGATACTGATAACAGAATTACAAAAGTTGGTAAGTTTTTAAGAAGAACAAGCTTAGATGAATTACCACAGTTAATAAATATTGTCAAGGGGGAGATGTCATTTGTAGGTCCAAGACCTCCGGTAACCTATTTTCCTTATAAAAGCTATAAGAATTATCCGGATTGGGCAAAGAAAAGGTTCGAAGTTCGTCCAGGTGTAACTGGATTCTCCCAATGTACAGTAAGAAATTCTGTGCCTTGGGATGAAAGAATAGTTCTGGATAATAAATATGTTGAACGAGTTTCTATACAATTTGATTTGAAGATTTTTATGATGACGCTAATTAAAGTTTTTAATTCTACAAATATTTATGGTGAAGGGAAATAATTTAATAATGGAGAGTTTTACTTTGCGACCAATTGAGATTGAAGATGCAAGATATATTTATGGATGGAAAAATGATTCGGAAATTTTTAAATATTTAGGGGGAGGATATGCTCCGCAATCATTAGCTGATATTAATAATAATATATCTTTTTTAGTAAAACAGTCCACTAGTACTAAGAGATTTATTATCATACACAGAGAAACAGAAGAACCTGTGGGCTTGGTTGGGTTATATGACATAAATATGGTTCATAGAACTTGTGAGATTGGAATTTATATAGGTAATAAAAAGTTTCAAAAAAGAGGAGCAGCTTCCATAGCGGTAAACAGAATTGAAAATTACGCCAAACAATTTTTGAATTTAAGGAAAATAATTCTCTCTGTAGTTTCAGAAAATGAATCTGCCGTGAAGTTTTGGAAAAAACATAATTATCAACATGTTGGTACCTTGACAAAACATCGTTATATTGATGGAAAGTATGTTGATGTAGAACTAAGAGAGAAGTTTTTATAGTACGAAAAAAGGGAGATAATTAATATGAATGGATTGATTTTGAGTTGTGGTACGAGAAATAAAATAATTCAATATTTTAAAAAAAGTATCTACGAGCTTGGAGGGAAGATTTATGGCGCGGATGCTAGTAAATTGGCCCCAGCGCTGTATGAATGTGATGATTTCTTTATAGTCCCTGAATTTATGAATGATCAATACATTCCTACTATTCTTGAAATTTGTAAAAAAAAGAAAATTAATTTTTTATTATCGTTAATTGATACAGAATTAACAATCATTGCGAAATATAAAAATGATTTTGAAAATATTGGGGTTACTGTGATTGGTCCTACTTATGAGGCTGCTCAAATATGCTTAAATAAGCAGAAAATGTATGATTTTCTGCTTAATAATGAAATACCTACTCAAAAAAGTTTTTTTTCATTGGATGATTTTAAGAATGCTAGGGAAAAAGGAGACATAGACTTTCCTGTTTTTATAAAACCTATTTATGGAAGTGCCAGTTTAGGAATACAAAAAGTTGAATCAATTGAAGAGTTATCTATTGTATTTCAATTGTCTAAGCAAGCATTAATGATTCAGGAAAATATGAATGGAAAAGAATTTGGTGTTGATTGTTATATTGATTTAAATACAGGGCACTTGGTTGAGATTTTTATAAAGGAAAAGTTGAAAATGAGAGCGGGAGAAACTGATAAGGCTGTTTCAGTAAAAAATTATTCGATACTATCTCTTGTCGAAAAATTTGTTGAAAACAGTGAAGGTTTTTTTGGTCCGATTGATATTGATATTTTCGAAAAAGACGGAAAGTACTATTTATCTGAGGTTAATCCGCGTTTTGGTGGTGGATATCCCCATGCATATGAATGTGGTGTTGATTTTACAAAATATATTATTCAAAATATTAAGGGAGAAATAACTCGAGCAAAGAATTTAGATTATTCTAGTAATGTTTTTATGTTGAAATATAATGAAGTTAAGATAATAAAGAAATAGTATAGCGTATTTTGGATTAATTGGATGAAGTGTTCAAGTGTTTTTGTGATAAAAAGTTCCTTTGAATTTGAGCTTCAACATATAAAAATGTTTTTTCATGAAATAAAAGTAATTTGTGTAAACCGATAAGTATTTAATATCTCATTATTCTTTAAAAATAATGAGGACAATTGATAACTATTTTCAGATATTGTTATAGTTACATTTGAGTGAATCTCTAAGTTACTTTCAATAGATATTCGAATAAATATTTTGGTATATTGATCAAAGTGTTTATCAGTACAAGTATATGCACATTATTAAATTAGAAATTATCTAATGGAATTTCACACTACCGTCTCAATGTTCATAAATTCAATGTAGGTGAATGAATTAGAGAAGCTGATATTCTAAATTATGAAAAATATACATACGTATCTTTCTCAGGTTTTTGATAAATTTTCAAATAAAAGTTTAGTCAATTTCTTTGGTTCGACTCCATTCATATGCTAATTCTTAATTAAGTAGCAAAAAATATGATAGTTTTTAATAAATAACTAGTTTAATTGAAATATAAAAAACTACGTATGAAAAAACAACAAGGAGTTTATGTAGTGAAAAAAATTATATTTATTGTAAATTACCTTACTCTTGATGAAGAAGGCGGAAATTCTCGTTTTTTATATTTAGCAAAAAAAATGTTAAAGAAATATGATGATTTAGAAATTGAGATAATTACTTCTAACTTCTTACATTCGAAAAAAACTTTTAGATATGATAAAGAAAAAAATATAACAATTGAAGATAAAAATTTAAAGATAACTTTTCTTTCTACAATTGGTTATGAACAGAACATTTCTCTTAAAAGAATTTTATCAAACAAAGTATTTGCGCGAAGTGTATTTAGATACTTAAAAAAAATGAAAGATAAAGATGAATTACCTAATTTAATTTATTTTTCAGTGCCATCCTTAGAATATGGTGCAGAAATAATTGATTTTTCAAAACAAAATAATATTTTTACAATTGCTGATATACAAGATATATGGCCAGAAGCATTTGAAATGGTTAGTCCATTTCCTGAAATGGTAAATAAGGTGTTGTTTTTTAATTCAAGAAGACTTTCTAAAAAGATATATTCGCAAGTTGATTATACGGTTGCAGTATCAAATACGTATGGAAAGATAGTGGATAAATATCGAAAAATGAATAGCCATACAAAAGTGGTGTATTTAGGTTCTGATTTTAGAAAGTTTGACAAATATTTTAATAAAAAAAATGAAACAAATGATGTTATAAGATTTACGTATGTTGGAACCTTAGGTCATAGCTATGATTTAAATCATGTACTTGATGCATTTTCTATTGTTAAAAATTTGAAGAAGAAAATTGAATTGCATATTTTTGGAGATGGTCCATTAAAAGAATCACTAGAAAAAAAGACAAAAGAATTAGAGATAGAAGATATAGTTACTTTTTATGGTAGATTGCCTTATCTTGAGTTAGTAAACAAACTTGGTGAAATGGACGTAGCCATTAACCCTATAAGAGACGGTGCGGCTCAAAGTATTATCAATAAAGTTGGAGATTATGCTGCGGCAGGTTTACCTGTTATTAATACACAAGAAAATTTAGAGTATAGAAATTTAGTGGATAGTTGGCACATTGGAATTAATACCTTTAATAATACAGATGGGTTAAAAAACGCAATTATTGAGATAATCGGAAAATCAAAATCAGAATTAAAATTAATGGGTGAAAATAATAGATTGTTAGGTGAAAGCCTTTTTGATAGAAGAATAACGTATGATGATCTCGCAAAGATGATAAGGAAAGTAGTTGATATGTCTTGAAGACTATAAAAGTATTAGGACGTTATAGGAGTTTTTTGCTAAATTTATTTAAATCTGAGGAGTTTAAGTTTGAATATGATACTAATAAAAACTTTGAAGTTCCACAAAAATATAAGCGGATATTATTAAGACTGTTTAATTTAAAAATATTTGATTTTTTGGGACTATTTTCATCTTATGATGGTAAAAGTGATTTAAAATATAACTACTTCAGTTATAACAGATTTGTAAGAAATGTAACTAATAATTATATTGTTTTCTTAGAAAATCCGACGGCATTAGTTAACTACAGCCATACAAAAATGAAGTACGGAATTGGAAAAATTCGCGTAAATAATTTTATTATGAATAAGCATTTAAAGAAGATTATTTGTATGTCAAAAATTTGCTATAGTAGTTTCAATGAATTCTATGAAGAAAAACATTTGGAAAAAGTTATTCAGATTTACCCTTTGTATCCTGATTTACATGAGAGTTTACAAGAAGAAGCCTTGTATGTAGATGAAAAAATAACTAACATTTTATTTGTAGGTGCAACTTTTGTTGGTAAAGGTGGATTAGAGCTTTGTAAGGTTATTGAGTTTTTTAATTCTTCCCAAAACGAACAATTTTCTTTTGTGGTTGTTACAAAAATTGAAAATATACCTGAAGAATTCTTTGCATTTTTAAGTGAACAAAAAAATGTTGAAATATTTGATTTTAATTTGACAGCAAATGAATTGAAAGAATTATATGTTGCTGCCGATATATTTTTATTACCAACAAGATATGAAAGCTTTGGAATGGTTTTTTTAGAAGCAATGAAGAATGGTTGTGCTCTAATTGGCCCAGATATTTATGCTATTAATGAGATGATTAAAGATACAAAAAATGGCTTTTTGTATTCACCTAAGTTAAAACCGTGGGATTCATCTGGTATACCAAATGAAGATGTTTTAAAAAGAATAAAAAAAATGAATAATAAATTTGAAATTGATAATCTGTTAGTCGAGTACTTAATTGAAAAGCTAATTTACGTTGATAAAAATAAAGATCATCTATTTAATATGAAGAAAGAATCACTAAGTTATTCTTTGAATGAGTCTTTTGGAGAAAAATCGATTATTTGTAAGTGGAAGGAAACTGTGGGAGAACTTGAATGAAAAGTAAAATTGGCATAGTAATATTAACATATAATAATGGAAATTTGACTAATGATTGCTTAAAATCAATAGTTCTATCAAAGTGTGATGATTTTGAATACTTGTTTTATTTAATTGATAATTCTGAAGAATCACAGTTACACTTGATTATTGATTCACTAGAAGAATTCATTGATTATAAGTACTTTTATGTAAAAAATAGAGGCTATTCTGCAGGAAATAATGTGGGGTGCTTTGAGGCACAAAAAGATTTTTGTGAATACATAATTGTTACAAACAATGATGTAATATTCAATGAAAATACTATTAAAGGGTTGGTAAATGAATTTGGGAATAATTCTAATGTAGGGATTATAGGTCCAACAGTATTTCTTCCTAATGGACAATTACAAGAAATTTCTATGAAATCTGATGTCACACTTAAAAGTACCTACTTATCTATGTTGAGAAATACTCCACTAAAATTTTTAGCAAGAAAGACTATAGAAAAATTTTTCTATACGAATCGTGAACGTCCTGAATTATCATTTTATGTATATGCAGTATCTGGTTGTTGTTTTATGATGAATAGAGAATGTTATGAAAAGATACTCCCTTTTGATGAAAATGTATTTCTTTATCATGAAGAATTTATACTGGGAATGAAGATGAAAGAAATAGGGTACAAAACTTTATATAGTAGTAAGGCTGATATAATTCATATTGGGGGAGCCTCCACAGGCATCGGCTCTACCACAGCATTTAATTACTTTATGGAGAGTGAGCTTTATTTTTATAAAAGATATACAAATTCTTCCAATTTAGCTTTGCTATTACTGGTTATTATTAGATTTACACAATACGTAAAAATGTCTTTAAAAAACGGAGAGAAAGTAGACTTGAAAAGGTTATATAGCTTACTATTTAGATTAATGAAAAATACGGAGGAAAAGTATGAAAGTTAGTCTAATTCTATTTTTCATTATTATTTTCTTGAATTTATTTTTTTCAAAAAGTAAATTTACATTTTTTTTATTAAACTTTTATCTTTTTATATTGATGGCATTTAACAATAGTATTGCTGATAGGGTAACATATAAAGCAATATATGTTTATCCGGAAAATTATATTGATATTGATATAGGATTTCAGTTATTAGTTAAGTTAAGTAAATTAGTCGGTTTAAACTTCCAGTCATTTATAAATTTGATCTTTATAATATCATTACTATTAATTGCGAGAATAGTTTTATTATTATCTGACCGTCCAGGGATTGTATCAGTCCTATATTGTATCTATCCTTTTTTTAATGACGCGGCTCAAATTAGGAGCTTCCTAGGAATGGCCTTAATGATTAGTGGTGTCTATTATCTTTTTTTTGCTGAAAAAAGTGATAAATTGAAATTTTTCTTGTTTTTAATTTTGGCAGGTTCTGTGCACTATACTTTCTTTCTATTTGTCTTTTTGTTGTTTCTTAGAAATACAGAAGATATTCTAAAAGTTTTTAAAATGATTCTGGTATCGATTGCTACTATGCTATTATTATTTCCCATAATTCTGACTGTGATTAGAAAATTTTTTCCACCAATATGGGTACGTATTTCCCACTACTTTGATTTATCGACAAGCATAAATACAAAAATAGGTGTTTTTATGATTTTTATTACAACTTTTATGCTTGTTGTTTTTTATATGAACAAGAATATCTATACTGGAGATAGTAATATTTATGCAAGTAAGCAGTATCTAAACTTAAATTTATTTCTATTTGCACTGTTCCCATTAGTTTTTTATTCAATTGAATTTTTAAGGTTGTATCGGTCTATGCTGATTTTTAACTATATTTTATTCTCAAATACATTAGGTATTAGGAAAAAATTTATTGGTAAAGATTTAGTTATGAATACAGTTTTAGTATGCTATTTTGCTGTACTATTTTATTATTTTGATTATTCTCTTATTTATGATTCTATAATTATTCCATTGTTTGAAGAAAATACATGGTTAAAGTAATTGTGAGCTAAGGATTAAAGAGAATGTCATATGTTAATACTATCCACTTTAATCTATTTTTATGTAAGTAAAGCTACTTCTTATTATATTATTAGGAATTTTCAAAAATAGATAATATTTTTATCCGTGATATAAATTGAAATTTAGTATTTTTTTGAATAAGCTAAATGGAATAAATTATAAAGAGGGGAACTAAAGTAATGAAAGGTATAATTCTAGCAGGAGGATCTGGCACACGCCTATATCCTTTAACAAAGGCAACATCCAAACAACTTATGCCAGTTTACGATAAACCGATGATTTACTATCCAATGTCGACATTAATGTTGGCAGGAATAACAGAGATTTTAATTATCTCTACCCCACAAGATACACCACGTTTTGAAGAATTATTTGGTGATGGACATGAATTAGGAATTCACATTGAGTATGCTGTTCAGCCAAGCCCCGATGGTTTAGCACAAGCTTTTATTATTGGTGAAGAATTCATTGGAAATGATAGTGTTTGCTTAGTTTTAGGGGATAACATTTACTACGGTGGTGGCTTATCTAAAATGTTACAACGTGCAGCTACAAAAGAAGTAGGTGCAACTGTTTTTGGCTATCACGTCAATGATCCAGAACGTTTCGGTGTAGTTGAATTTGATGAAAAGATGCATGCTATCTCAATTGAAGAAAAACCAACAGAACCAAAATCAAATTATGCTGTAACGGGTTTGTATTTTTATGATAATGACGTCATTGAAATTGCCAAAAATATTCAGCCTTCACCACGGGGTGAGTTGGAAATTACGGATGTCAATCAAGTGTATCTGGAAAGAGGAGATCTTTCTGTTGAGGTGATGGGACGCGGCTATGCTTGGTTAGATACAGGCACACATGAATCTTTATTAGAAGCATCCACTTTTATTGAGACAATTGAAAAACGACAAAATCTTAAAGTGGCGTGTTTAGAAGAAATTGCCTATCGGATGGGCTATATCACAAAAGAGGAACTTAAAGAGTTGGCACAATTTTTAAAGAAAAATCAATACGGACAATATTTACTCCGTTTAGTAGAAGAGGCATAGTGATGGGAAAAATTAAAGTAACAAATACAAATTTACAGGACGTTAAAATTATTGAACCAGCAGTCTTTGGAGATCATCGTGGCTTTTTCACTGAAAGTTATTCCGAACAAGATTTTAAAGAAGCTGGAATTACATATAATTTTGTTCAAGATAATCATTCGCTTTCGAGCCAACCTGGTGTTTTACGCGGATTGCATTTTCAAAAAGGGGAAGCGGCACAAACGAAATTAATACGTGTTGTTTCCGGTGTCGTCTTAGATGTGATTGTGGATATCCGTAAAGGAAGCCCTACTTATGGAAAGTGGGAAGGCTATCTATTGTCAGAATTCAATCATCGCCAATTATTGGTACCAAAAGGATTTGCCCATGGGTTTGTCACCTTAACACCGAATGTTAACTTCTTGTATAAATGTGATAATTATTATAATGCTGAAGCGGATGCTGGTATTGCTTTTGACGATCCAGATTTAGCTATTGAGTGGCCAATTGCTTTAGACAAAGCAATTCTATCAGATAAAGATAAAAAACATCCAACTTTAAAAGAATTTGAAGTAGAAAATCCATTTGTTTATGGTGAAATTTAGGAGGTTGAAATAGTGAAAAATATTATTGTTACCGGCGGAGCTGGTTTTATCGGATCCAATTTTGTTCATTATGTGGTAAATAATCATCCTAAAGTTCATGTAACAGTATTGGATAAATTAACTTATGCTGGCAATAAAGAAAATTTAGCTGGATTACCTTCTGATCGCGTAGAGCTAGTAGTAGGAGATATTGCGGATGCTGCTCTTGTTGAGAGCTTGGTAAAAGAGGCGGACGCTGTTGTTCATTATGCTGCTGAGTCTCATAATGATAATTCGTTAAAAGACCCTTCTCCATTTATTCAAACGAATATCATAGGTTCTTTTGTTTTATTAGAAGCGTGTCGTAAATTTGGCGTACGCTATCATCATGTTTCAACTGATGAGGTATATGGAGATTTACCATTACGTGAAGATCTTCCTGGGCATGGCGAAGGTGAGGGTGAAAAATTTACCGATCATACACCCTATAACCCGTCTAGTCCGTACTCTGCTTCTAAAGCAAGTTCAGATTTATTAGTTCGGGCTTGGGTGCGCTCATTTGGTTTACAAGCAACCATCTCCAATTGTTCGAATAATTATGGTCCGTATCAACACATTGAAAAATTCATTCCACGCCAAATTACAAATATCTTGAGTGGTATTAAACCAAAACTTTATGGGGATGGAAAAAACGTACGCGACTGGATCCATACCAACGACCATTCTTCTGCAGTTTGGTTGATTCTCACAAAAGGTAAAATTGGCGAGACTTATCTTATTGGAGCCGATGGCGAGGAAGATAATAAAACTGTAATGGAAATGATTTTGGAAGAGATGGGCTTACCTAAAGATGCTTATGAACATGTTAATGATCGCCCAGGGCATGATTTGCGCTATGCTATTGATTCTACAAAATTGCGTGAAGAGTTAGGTTGGCAACCTGAATTTACAGATTTCCGATCTGGTTTAAAAGATACCATTGCCTGGTATACAAATCATCAAACTTGGTGGCAAGCTGAAAAACAAAAAGTTGAAGACAACTATGCCAAACAAGGCCAATAGTGATTTGTTGAAAGTTTAAAGCAGGAGAATTCCTGCTTTTTTAGGAGGAAAAAAATTGATTTTAATTACAGGTGGAAACGGACAATTAGGGTCTGAGTTACGTCATTTATTAGATGAAAATAAGGTTGAATACATTTCGACTGATGCAAAAGAGTTGGATATAACCGATGCGGAAAAAACACTACAATTTATTATGAAACTGAAACCAGCAATCATTTATCATTGTGCTGCTTATACAGCTGTAGATAAGGCCGAAGATGAAGGAAAAGAATTGGACGAAATAATTAATGTGATTGGGACTGAAAATGTGGCAAAAGCTGCGAAAGCAGTTGATGCAACGATGATTTACATTAGTACAGACTACGTCTTTGATGGCTTGAAAAAAGGACATGAGTATCGTGTAGACGATAAAACAAACCCATTAAATGAATACGGGCGGACAAAACTTTTAGGTGAAAATGCTGTAAAAAATGTACTGGAAAAATACTATATTATTCGAACTTCTTGGGTTTTTGGACAATATGGTCATAACTTTGTTTTCACGATGCAAAACTTAGCAAAGACGTATGATACACTAACGGTTGTGAATGATCAATTTGGTCGCCCAACCTGGACACGAACTTTAGCTGAATTTATGCTTTTTGTGATTGAAAATAAAGCAGAATATGGCACATATCATTTATCAAATGAAGGCAGTTGCTCATGGTATGAATTTGCAAAAGAAATTTTGAAAGATACAGATGTGAAAGTCTTACCTGTAACTTCAACAGAGTTTCCACAAAAAGCAACACGTCCACAATATTCTGTAATGGATTTATCCAAGGCAAAAAGTTTAGGGTTTGAGATTCCTACGTGGCAAGATGCATTAAGTCGCTTTCTAATTATTGGTGATAACGGTGAATGAAAAGGCAAAATCCTTATTAAAAAATATTAATTATACAGTATCTGCAAATTTCTTGGTACTAGGAATATCTATTATATTAAATCTTTTTGTACCGAAGTTTCTTGGTGTGAAAGAATATAGCTTTTGGCAACTCTATGTTTTCTATTCCAGTTATGTTGGCTTTTTTCATTTTGGCTGGTTAGATGGGATATATTTGAAAATTGGTGGTGAGGAATATGAAAACTTACCAAAGAAAATTTTAGGTACTCAATTTTGGTATCTCCTCTTTTTTCAATTAATACTTGCACTTGGGTTGATATCGTATGTTTTATTGTCAGGTATTAAAGGGCAGAGAGCACTTATTCTTTTATGTGTGTCAATAATATTGATTATTACAAATTGTAAAACTTTTATTTTGTATATATTACAGTCAACAAATAGAATAAGAGAATATGCTCTGCTTTCTCAAAATGATCGATATCTCTATTTATTAGGAGTAATTGTTTATCTATTTTTTGGTGGAAGAAACTTCTTTTTCTTAATCACGATTGATATTTTATCAAAGCTTCTGATGACAGTATGGGGTGCTCGTTGGATAAAAGATATTTTAGTTGGAAAATTTGAACCATTTACGCGCACAGTCAAAATTATTGTGGAAAATATTAGTATTGGCATTAATTTAATGATTAGTAACATAGCGAGTATGTTAGTAATGGGTGTAACAAGAATATTTGTTGAAAAACAATGGGGGATTGAGACTTTTGGACAATTATCGTTCACTTTAAACATATCTAGTATGTTTATGACTTTTATTAATGCAGTTGGAGTAGTGATGTTTCCTTTATTGAGAAGGACAGATAGATATCGTTTAAAAAAATTATATTTGAATTTGAGACATTCTTTTGTTCCTATTACTTATGGATTACTACTTACTTTTGTTCCTATAAAATTAGTGTTAAGTTATTGGTTACCTGACTACGCCCAAAGCGTAAATTTTATGGGAACCTTATTTCCGATGATAATATACGAGGGAAGAATGTCGCTTTTAGTTAGTACTTATCTAAAGACAATACGCAAAGAGAAGAGTATTTTAATAGCTAATATTTTGACATTAGCAATGACTTTAGTAGTTTCGTCTTTTACAGTTTTTTATTTGAAAAATATTTCTTTAACGGTTGTAGGAATAATTTTTTGTATAGCATTTCGTTGTGTATTTGCAGAATTGTTACTATCAAAGATATTGAATATCCAAATAGTATCGGAATTACTTATTGAAACTATATTAACTGTAATTTTTGTTATGGGTAATCTATTATTGAATAGGTTTACTAGTTTTTGTGTATATTGTGTGTCATATTTTATCTATTTAGTAATAGTTCGCAAAAAAACTACTGCTAGTGTAAAGGAACTTTTAAGTTTAATGAAATAATCATCTAAGAATAAAAAATATTACTAATTGTTCAATCTTAGTACGAAATATTTAATAGTTGTTTAAACAAAAAAGAATACATTAGAATAGTAAGTATCAAATTTTGACGAATTGATTACAACAGTCATCAGGAGGTGGCTCCCATCTACAAAAACATAATCCGCTTAATAGCGTTACTCACTATCATTATAATGTATACGACTAAGTTTTATTTTCTATCATTAAATACTTTATTGGCCTATATTCCGTTAGAGTTATCATTTCATATTAAGGATATACGTTCACCAATATTACAAGTCATTTTGGGTTGTGTTTGGTTATTATTTTTCCCGAATATTCCGTATCTTGTGACTGATATTGTCCATTCGGATATGTTGCAGCTGTATAATTACGCTGATGGGAGTAGTTTACCGAGTGTGCGCTTATGGGCGCTTTTGATTGCTTTATTCTTAGTAATATTTGCCTTTAATTTATGGGGTTTTTCTGAGTTGTTAAAATTAGCGCGCTACTTTAAAGATAAGTTTCGTATCCATCCTTTTGTAATGCGTATGATAATTGGTGGGATTTGTTTTCTCTCTGCGATGGGAATTTACGCGGGACGATTTCCGCCACGATTACATTCAATTTATTTTCTTACAGATCCGCTGAAAGTATTTGATATTATTTTCCTACAATGGTCGCAAAAAAAATTAGAGTTTGTTTTACTATTTTTTATTCTTCATTTGGGAATTTTAACTGTACTATATATTCAAAACTTACTAATGGAACGCCAATTTGAAAATATTTAATAAAAAGGCCCATTTATCGCTAGGATAATTGAGCCTTTTCATCTCCTAATTAGCTCTCTTTTTCATTTTGTGGTACTTTTGAATTAGGCAAATGTTAGCAAAATTTAAAAGTGAAAAAGTGATTGGGAGGGATTTTTATGAGTCGGTATCAAAATATTTTAGTGGCAATTGATGGATCAAAAAACGCAGAGAAGGCGTTTTATGAGGCTGTCGCCTTAGCCAAAGGGAGTAATGGTGCGTTGTATTTGGCTTGGATTATTGATGAAGCGTCGCTTTCAACGAGCTCTTTTGCGGTTTCGAAGATTTTAAAAGAAGAGCAAGAAAAAGCCAAGATGGTTTTGGAAAATCTAGTTTCTGAAGCGCGTAAAGCAGGAATTGAAAATGTAAGTCAGATCATTGAAACTGGAAATGTAAAAGATGCGATTGCAGAAAAAATTCCTGCTGAGTATCCGATTGACTTGATTGTGGCAGGGGCTACGGGTAAGGGTTCTTTGACTCGAAAAAAAGTGGGTTCTACTATTCAACATATTGTAAATCATGCACCTTGTAATGTTTTAATGGTGAAATAAAAAAAATTAGCTATTAAAATGTGCTAGCTGTTGTTTTGTACATCAGAATAAATAAAAGCGACCGATAATAATCTTAAGTGATTTTATCAGTCGCTTTTTGTATGCATAATTTTTATGAGCCAGTTAAAGAGGGGGATAACTGGCTAACAAAAATTAACAACTTATTTTGTTTCTAAATCGTGTAAGAAGAGGCCGCTTAATAACTTTGGTTCAAACCAAGTTGATTTTGGTGGCATAATTTTTCCTGCGTCAGCAACATCTAATAGGTCGGTCATTGCAGTTGGATATAAGGAAAAGGCAACTTGCCACGCACCGCTATCGACGAGTTTGACGAGTTCTTCTGGCCCGCGGATGCCTCCGATAAAATCAATGCGTTGATCGGTGCGAACATCTTTGATGCCAAAAATTGGCGCTAAAATATTATTTTGTAGTAAAGAGACATCTAAATGCTCAACTGGATCATCACTTTTGATTGTTTCTTTTGCAGTTAGTGTATGCCATTGTTTGGATAAATACATCTGTATTTGCCCTGGAGCAGCTGGTTTTTCTCGCGTTGTTTTTGTAATGGTAAAGCTAGCAGCGACTTGGTCAAAAAAGTCAGCTGGCAAAGCAACGTTGACTACTCGATTGTATTCCCAAATGGCTAGTTCGTTTTCTGGAAAGACAATTGCCAAAAAATAATCACTTTCTGGACTGTTTGTACCTTGTTTACGTTTTTCTAATCCGACTTTGACGGCCGATTCTGTCCGATGGTGACCGTCTGCGATATAAAGGGCAGGAACCTCTTCAAATAATGTGGTTAAAGTTGTGATAATATTTTCATCATCGATTACCCAGACCTTATGATTTACATCGTGATAGCTGTTAAAATCATACACGGGTGTGTGACTTTCTTGCCACGCTTTGATTATGCTCTGAATTTTATTTTCATGGCGATAAGCTAAAAAAATAGGACTGGTATTGGCATCACAAGCTTTGATGTGATTAATCCGGTCGATTTCTTTTTCAGGGCGGGTAAATTCGTGCTTTTTAATTTTGCCATTAACGTAATCGTCAATTGATGCAGAAAAGGCGATGCCGGTTTGCGGGCGACCATTCATCGTTAATTGATATAAATAAAAGTAAGGTTTGGCATCTTTTTTTAGCCAGCCTTTAGCTAAAAAGTCTGCTAAATTAGTGGCAGCTTTTTGATAGACCACAGGATCATAAGAAGAGATGTCTTGGGGTAAATCAATTTCTGCCCGGTCAATATGAAAATAGCTATAAGGATTACCTGCGGCTAGATCCCGCGCTTCTTCACTGTTAATGACATCATAAGGTAATGCGGCTACTTGGGCAGCTAAATCTTTAGCCGGACGAATCGCTTTAAAGGGTTTAATTACGACCATTAATAACTCACTCCTGGATTTTTAATAACCCGGACACGAATAATATCGGGATTTTTTGTTAAGCAGGTAGCAACAGCTTGCGCGCTTTGTTCATCGTCACAAGCGATGTCTACTAATGTATAGGCATAGTCATCTCGGCCACGGTTGACCATATTATCGATATTGATATTCATTTCCGCAATAGTTGAAGAAATTTGGCCCAGCATATTGGGAATATTTTTATTAATAATGGTAATCCGATAAGGAGAATGAAAGGCCATTTCCACAGTAGGAAAATTAACTGAGCGTTTAATCGTACCTTCTGTCAAAAAGCGCTTTAGGGTTCTAGCGGCCATTTTGGCACAGTTGACTTCGGCTTCTTCAGTTGAAGCGCCTAAGTGAGGTAAGACCAAAACTTTTTCATTGTGTAATAATTTTTCGTCAGCAAAGTCTGTCGTATAACCGGCTAATTCATCTGCTTTTAAGGCTTTTAAGACGGCGTCATCGTCTACAATTCCCCCGCGGGCAAAGTTAAATAATTTTGCTGTCTTTTTCATCTTCGCTAATTCTGGTTTACCAATCATGCCTTTGGTTTGGTCTGTTAATGGTACGTGAACGGTAATAAAATCGCAAGTCGTTAACACTTGGGCTAATTCATTAGCGCGCTGTACTCGCCTTGAGATACTCCATGCGGTATCGACAGAAACATAAGGATCATAGCCGACTACTTCCATCCCTAAGCGGTAAGCGTCATTGGCAATCATAGCACCAATTGCACCAAGACCGATAACACCTAGTTTTTTTCCTTCTAATTCATGACCGGCAAATTGTTTTTTATTGGCTTCAGCTTTTTCCTGAACATCTGTACCAGTTAATGTTTGTACCCACTTGGCGCCAGATAGAATCGGGCGCACAGAGAGTAATAAACTGGCCAAGACTAATTCTTTAACGGCATTGGCGTTAGCACCTGGGGTATTAAAGACGACAATGCCTTTTTTAGTGCAGTCTGCAACTGGGATATTATTGGTGCCAGCGCCGGCACGGGCAACGGCTAAAACACTTTTAGGAAAAGCGTAATCGTGTAATTTTTGACTGCGTAAAAGAATACCATCAGGGAGTTCACTTTCATTAATCGCATAGTTTTCTTTCTCAAAACGGTTCATGCCTTCTGGGGCAATTGCGTTAAAGGTTTTAATCTGAAACATACTAAGCGCCTCCGTTTTCTTTTTCGAATTTTTCCATGAAAGCAACTAGCGCTTTCACACCTTCTTTTGGAAAAGCGTTGTATAGACTTGCCCGCATACCACCAACGGAACGGTGACCTTTTAAGTTTTCAAAACCTGCAGCCAAAGCTTCAGCGTTAAATTTCTGATCTAATTTTTCATCCCCAGTGACAAAAGGAATGTTAGTAATAGAGCGGCTTGTACTTTGAATAGGACTGGTAAATAATTTTGATTTATCAATAGCATCATAGAGTAACTGCGCTTTTTCTTGGTCTTGTTTTAAAATTTCAGGTATGCCCCCTGATTCTTGTAGCCACTTGAAAACCAGTTGTGCCATATAAATCGCAAAAGTTGGGGGCGTATTGTATAAAGAATCGGCATCTGCTTGGACTTTATAATCAAGCATTGGTTCTTTTACTTCACATAAGCCCAGTAAATCATCCCGAATAATGACGACCGTTAAACCCGCTGGCCCAATATTTTTTTGGGCACCGGCATAAATTAAACCAAAATCTGTGACATTGTAATTATTGGCTAAAATATTTGAAGACATATCTGCGACAATCGGAACATTACCAGTATCGGGAATATTTTGAAAAGCAGTACCGACAATTGTGTTATTAGTTGTAATGTGCAAGTAAGCTGCATTTTGATCAATCATATCTGGTGTAATGGTAGGAATATAACTAAAATTATCTGCTTCAGATGAAGCAATCACTTCCACTTCGACGTTGTCTAAAGCTTTTGCTGCTGCAATGGCTTTTTTTGACCAGACGCCGGTATTGACGTAGAGCGCTTTTTTATTTTGCGCCAAATTTAACGGCACCATTGAAAATTGTAGACTAGCACCACCTTGTAAAAATAAAACGTGGTAATTGTCGGGAATATTCATTAATTCTCGCAAACGTTTTTTGGCGTCTTTTAAAATTGCATCAAAAAGAGAGGAACGATGACTCAACTCCATCACGGACATGCCGCTACCTTGGTAATCCATCAATTCGGATTGGGCCTGCTTTAAAACGGATGTGGGCATTACGGCAGGACCGGCTGAAAAATTGTAAACAGTCATAACAATTCGCTCCTTTGAAAAAGTAATTTTAACTCTAATTGAGTTATCGCTTATTGTAACAGATGAATTTTAGCATTTAAAGATATTTTTCAGAAAATTGCAAATAAACAACGTATAAGTATTGGTTGATAAATGTAAAAGCAACAGGCGACAAGTGAACCTAATCACAAATAAGACTTTGAAATAACGAAAAAATTTTTAACTTTTTTTCTAAAGTGTTTGACAGTTACTTTAAAACTTTCGTTGTTAATGTGTAAGGGCGCTACTTACAAAATAAATTGCTTAAAGCCGGACGCAAAAGCAGACTACTATTAAAACTAGTTATTCTAAGGAGGAAACCAAATGAAAACACATGTTAGTACCAATTTAGCCGTTACATTTTTAGAACCAGGCAAAGAACGTCTTACCAAACAAAAATTTAACAATAGTATTGAAAATCCTGTGGAAGCAGATGTTTTAACTTTTGGTCGTGCCTATAGCCAATTGTTACCAGCAGATGTTTCTTATAACAGTGTTATTGAAACAAAAGAAGTGGAATATACCGAGTAATAATTATTACGCAAAAAATATCGTAAAACATCACGCAAGAATTTAAAGGAGGAAAACCAAATGAAAAAATTGCATTTAACGTTTGTAAATAGTGAAGGAAAAAAACACAAAATGATTCCCCGTGTTGCAGATGAAAATTTAAGCGGGCAAACTGTTCGGCAAGTGATGGCAGAAATCAGTGGGTTGCCGTTATTTGTCAAAAATGGTGTCACACTTTTTGTAGCACCGGCAAGTGCAAAATATGTTGAAACGATTGAAACAGAACTTTTCACTGAAGAAGTTTAAAGCCTGTTGATGAGAAAACTGTGGAAGTAAGAGATTATAAAAAAGCATTCTTCCACAGTTTTTTTTGAAAAAAATAAGGAGAAGACTATGATTCCAACACCAGTGATTATTGATCTTAGTGAATGGCAATTACCAGAGGCGATTGATTATAAAAAGCTCGCCCAAAATATTGATGGGGCGATTGTGCGGGTACAATATGGCTCGTTGCATCGTGATGTTCATTTTGAAACGCATCTTAAAAAGTTGCAAGAACACCAGATTCCAGTTGCAGTTTACGCATGGGTAAGAGGAACAAGTCTAGCGGATATGAAGCAAGAAGCCAGAGATTTCTATCAGCGTGCTAAAAGATTTCAACCGGCTTTTTGGTGGTTAGATGTAGAAGAAAAATCTTATTATGATATGCGCAGTGGCTGTGAGAGTTATCGTCAAGAATTAAAACGTTTAGGTGCCAAAAAAGTAGGGGCCTATATCGCCAATCACTTGTATCGCCAGTTCAATCTTGCTGTCGAAAAATTTGATGCGATCTGGATTCCAGCCTATGGACAAAATAATGGGAGGTATGAAGAGTTTAATCCAACTTGTACCAATCGTTATGATATTCATCAATATACTTCAAATGGACGTATTCCTGGTTATAAAGGGCCATTGGATTTGAATCGCTTAACCGCAGGTAAAAATTTTGCCACACTGTTTGGTAGTAAGAATCTTGAAGATGAAAAACCCAATAGTGTAGCTGGAAATTCAACTGCCGATTGGACAAAAGGAGGTCTAGCTAAAATGAAAACTATCACCTTAAATACAAGCGTGTATCTAAAAAAAAAAGCAGATACAAAAGGACAAGTGATTGCTTTAATGAAAAAAGGTGATCAGATAAAATTTGATGATATTATTTTAAACCAAGGTTATTTATGGGGTGTACAACCGCGAACAAAAGGGTCAAAAGGGTATGTCGCTTTAGGAAAAATAACAAGTTATGGCAAAATAAAATAAAAAATAAGACTTGGATTTAAAAATCCAAGTCTTATTTTTTGCTAGTGTTCTAGCCATGATGACGTAAGGAATAACACTCTCCCCTACACGTTGACGGAAATCTTCCCCAAAATTTCCCTTATCCTTATTATAGTATAGGAAGACAATAAAGTTAAATAAAGTGACTTTCCTAAAAAAGATAAAATAATTGAGAGAAGTGAAATTATTTGTTATGATACTTACAATTAGTAAGTTTTAGATAGCTAAATTTTTCTCACTTATTCGTCGTTAAAATAAAAATCACAGAATATTTATAAAAAACGACTGCTAAAAGTTTTTTTATCGTGATTTTTATAAGCTTGTTAAACCTGTTGAGGAGGTAGCAAAATGAAGTATTTATATGACGCGGGAAGTAAAGGTGGTAAGAAGTTACTGCTTTTACACGGTACTGGTGGTGATGAAACATCATTGGTGGATATTGCCCGTTTTTTAGATGGTGGCTGTGAAATTTTATCTTTTCGAGGTGAAGTTAAAGAAGATGGAATGAATCGTTTTTTTAAACGGAATGGGTTAAATCAATTTGATTTAGAAAGCCTAGAAGAAGAAACCGATAACTTGTATGAAGAAATTAAGCGGGTGAGTGCAAAAAAAGATGTGCCGCTAAGTGATTGGGTTTTAGTCGGGTATTCCAATGGTGCCAATATTGCAGCGCACTTGTTATTAGAACGAGAAACTGAATTGACCCAAGGAATCTTTTTTCACCCAATGTCTCTGGGAGTACACAAGCAAAAATTCAGTTTAAAAGATAAACGTGTTTGGTTGTCTTTTGGGCAAGGAGATCCAATTGTTTCACCGGAATCTTTTAATGAATTAGCTGAAGCTTTTAGTAGTCGGAACGCAGATTTAACGATTAAACAGACAAATTATGGACACCAACTTGCTGCTGAAGAAGTGAATCAGGCTCGTAATTGGTTACATAATTTGCCATTGTAAAAATAGAAGACTGTCACTTAATTGTGGTAGTCTTTTTTGCTACAGCATAATTGTCGTAATTTTCTGAATCATATTTTTGTATTTACTGAAATTTATTTGAAATTGTGCTAAAATAGCCAAAATATCAATTCCTTGTCGATGACAGGTGAATTTTGTACTTAGGAGTGTAGTAGATGGAAAAAGGATATCGTATTGCTGTTGTTGGTGCAACTGGTGCTGTCGGAACAAAAATGATTGAGATGTTAGCTGATACAACTTTACCAATTGCAAGTGTTAAACTTCTGGCTTCAAAACGTTCAGCTGGTAAAACCAGAGAATTCAAAGGGCAAACATTAACGATTGAAGAGTTAGTGCCAGATTCTTTTAACGACGTGGATATCGCATTATTTTCTGCTGGTGGTGGCATTTCAAAAGAGTTTGCCCCCGAAGCTGTGAAACGTGGTGCTGTAGTCGTGGACAATACCAGTTATTTTCGCATGGATGAAGAAGTGCCTTTAGTGGTACCAGAAGTCAATCGAGAAGCGTTAAAACAACATAAAGGAATTATTGCCAATCCGAATTGTTCTACTATTCAAATGATGGTGGCTTTAGAACCAATCCGTCAAGCTGTTGGCTTAAACCGCATCATCGTTTCGACCTATCAAGCTGTTTCTGGTGCTGGGGCAAAAGCAATTGAAGAGTTAAAACAAGAAGCGAAAGATTTACTGGCAGGAAAATCTAAAACAGAATTAAATCCGCAAATTTTACCAGCAGGTAGTGATAAAAAACACTATCCAATCGCTTTTAATGCTTTACCACAAATTGATGTCTTTGCAGAAGATGATTATACTTACGAAGAGTGGAAAATGATCAATGAAACGCATAAAATTATGGCAGATGACGCGATTAAAGTGGCAGCAACTTGTGTCCGTATTCCCGTTGTGAGTGGACATTCTGAATCGATTTATATTGAAACCAATCAAGAACTAACACCCCAAGCGGTAAGAGAGTTATTGGCACAAGCTCCTGGTGTAATTGTACAAGATGATCCAAGCCAACAAATTTATCCCCAAGCGTTAAATAGTGTTGATCAAAAAGCTACTTTTGTCGGTCGCATTCGTCGGGATTTAGATGTGAAAAATGGCCTTCACATGTGGGTAGTGTCTGATAATTTATTAAAAGGTGCGGCTTGGAATTCAGTCCAAATTGCCGAAACGTTACACGAAATGAATTTAGTTCGCGTTCCACAATAAAGTAAAGTAATTCTTGTCACAAGTTGTTAATCATACTTTTACGCAATTTATGTGTTTAAAAGATTGGATTAGCGACTTGTGGCTTTTTTACTTAGGCTAGAGACTTTAAGAAAGTTTTATTACAAAACGCTTCCAATATTATTTAGCAGTTTGCCCCGACTTTTTATAGCGTTATAGTGTATAATGGACAGTGGCTAGTTGGGCACAGAAAAGAAAATAACTATTTATATAGAAAAAAATTTTGAGAGGTGAATGTTTTTGAGTAACATCAAAATCATTCCACTTGGCGGCGTTCGGGAGAACGGCAAAAATATGTACATCGCCGAAGTGGAAGATGATATTTACGTATTAGATTGTGGGTTAAAATACCCTGAAAATGAATTATTAGGAATTGATACAGTTATTCCTGATTTTACTTATTTAGAAGAAAATGCAGAGCGCGTTGTTGGCGTCTTTTTAACGCACGGACACGCCGATGCAATTGGCGCATTGCCTTACTTTTTAGAAAAAGTGGATGTACCAGTCTTTGGAACGAAATTGACTATTGAGTTAGCCAAAATTGGGGTCCACAAAAATGAGGCGACCAAAAAATTCCGCGATTTTCATATTATTGATGAACATACTGAAATTGATTTTGGCACTACGACAGTCGGCTTTTTTAGAACGACGCACTCGATTCCTGATTCAGTCGGAATTACATTAAAGACTAAAGTCGGAAATATCGTTTATACGGGCGATTTCAAGTTTGACCAAGCGGCAGTGCCGATGTATCAAACAGACTTTGGACGTCTTGCTGAAATTGGCAAAGAAGGAGTATTGGCTCTTTTAAGTACTTCCAGTAATGCAGAAAATCCGGCACCAGTTGCTTCTGAACGCCAAATTGCAGATGAAGTATATGACACGATTAAATACTGGGAAGGACGCATCATTGTCGCGGGAGTTGCCAGCAACTTACAACGGGTCCAACAAGTTTTAAATGCCGCTTATCGTTGCAATCGTAAAGTTGTTTTAACAGGACAAGATTTCGGTCGTATTATTCGAACTGCGATGAAATTAAACAAATTGGAAGTTCCCGATGAAAACTTGTTTATTACCCAAAAAGAAATGAAAAACTATCCGCCAGAAGAAATTATCGTCTTAGAAACAGGTCGGATGGGTGAACCGATTAAATCATTGCAACGAATGGCAAATGGTTCTCATCGTACTTTGCGGATTCAAGAAGGGGATTTGGTATATATCACTACCACGCCCACAACTGCAATGGAAACGACTGTGGCTAAAACAGAAGACATTGTCTTTCGTGCAGGTGGTACGGTTAAACAAATTTCAGATAATATGCGCGTTTCAGGACATGCTAACCCAGATGATTTGCAACTGATGCTAAATCTTTTAAAACCCAAATATTTAATTCCAATTCAAGGTGAATATCGGCAACTTGCTGCCCACGCAGAACTTGCGCAATTAACAGGTATTCCATTGAAGAATATTTTTATCACTGCTCGTGGGGATATTTTGGAGTATAAAAAAGATCAAATGAGCCAAGCTGGTTCTGTTCCAGCGGAAAATGTCTTAATTGATGGAATTGGTGTGGGCGATATTGGAAATATCGTGTTGCGAGATCGCAAGATTTTATCAGAAGACGGTATTTTCATTGCGGTAGTTACCATTAATCGTCGGGAAAAGAAAATCGTATCTTCTCCTCAAATTACTTCCCGTGGTTTTGTTTATGTCAAAGCTAGCCGTGATTTGATTCGGGAAAGTGCGGAAATGGTCAGTGAGATTGTAGAAAAACATTTACAAGATGACGAGTTTGAATGGAGTAAACTAAAACAGGATATTCGTGATCGACTAAGCCGTTACTTGTTTGAACAAACAAAACGTCGTCCCGTTATTTTGCCGGTTATTATGGAATCGTCACAACGTCAAAAAAGAAAATAAATAAAAAGGTGTATAGAAGTGGTCAACTTCAAAAGATAAAAAGAAATAAGAAGTTCTGCTCAAATTTTGCAAAACTTCGCTTTATTTAAGCAGAAGTTACTTTTAAAACACCGGCTATGCGTAAAGAAGGGTTGTGACATGATTTTTGTCACAATCCTTTTTAGCTGGAATGGATGCGTTAGTTTTCATAAGGAATTATCAAAGAAATTTACGCTTTAAAACTTTAGACTTTAAAAATTAGGTGTTTTTTTCAAAACATTTATTATTTTTAAACAAAACATATGAAATCTTTCTGAAAAACGATTATACTATTTTAGTGACACTTTTTGACGTTAAGCTTTGTTAACCAAAAAGTTTTATTTTTTTGTAGAAAGGAAGTTTTATATGCAGACATATCAAGAAGATAAGGTCGTTCAAAAAAATCGCTGGTGGATTTTGGTAGCTGTTTCGATGTTTACCTTTATGTCCACATTGGATGGTAGTATTGTCAATATTGCCTTGCCGACTATTTCAAAAGATATGCAAGTACCAATGAATCAATCAGAGTGGATTGTATCCATTTATTTAATGATGGTTTGTGCCTGTTTATTATTATTCGGTAAAATTGGCGATAGCTGGGGTAAAATTAAAATTTATCGGATTGGGACGCTAATCTTTGTGATTGGCTCTTTGCTGTGTGGTTTTAATCATTCTTTGACTTTCTTATTGTTTGCCCGCGTGATTCAAGCGCTAGGTGCGGCAATGACGATGGCAACAAATACAGGAATTATTACTGAAGTGTTCCCGATGAGTGAAAGAGGTCGGGCATTGGGGATGATTGGTGCTTTTGTTTCGCTGGGTTCTATTGCAGGCCCTGGTTTAGGTGGTTTGATTTTAGCGCATTTTTCATGGGCTTATATTTTTTGGATTAATGTACCAGTGGGAATTATTACCATGATTATTAGTGAAAAATTCTTACCAAAAGATATTACTTTAAGTGGTCAAAAAATTGACATGGGTGGTTTTGCTGCCGTTGCCGCTACAATAATGACCTTCTTTGGCGGTGTCTTTTTAGGACAAGAACATGGGTTTTTAACCCCTATTCCTTTACTTTTATTTGTTTTGGCGATTATTAGTTTTGTAGTCTTTTTATATGTAGAAAAGAAAGTAAAACTGCCTTTGATTACATTTAGTATTTTCAAAAACAAAGTATTTACGATGAGTTTAATTACAGCGTTGTTAATTTTTTCTTCCAACTTCTTTGTTAACGTTGTGATTCCCTTTTACTTACAAAGTGCCCGTGGACTTTCACCAAGTTATGCTGGACTTTTAATGATGGTCTTTCCCTTTTTAATGGTCATCGGCTCTCCTTTAAGTGGGTATCTAACGGATAAAGTTGGACCAGAAATTTTAGTTTTAGTCGGTTTAGGGATGCTATCTGTGACACAGCTGATGTATATGTTTATGCAAGCTGATTCACCTTTGTGGTATTACGTGATTGCAACTGCTATCATGGGGTTAGGGAATTCATTATTCCAATCACCTAATAACACGATGGTTATGAGTAGTGTCACCAAAGAAAATCTGGGCGTAGCTGGTAGTTTGAACTCTTTTGCCCGCAATTTAGGGATGGTTATCGGGATTTCACTGGCGACGACAATTTTATACGATGCCATGAGTTCTAAAATGGGCGAGCGCGTTACAACTTATATTGCCAATCGACCAGATGTCTTTATTTATGGAATGAAAATTACTTTTCTAGGTTCTTTTTTCCTATGTTTAGTGGCGCTATTTTTAACGCTTTATCGCGTGAAAAAACAAGGAGGCATCCGCAAACATGTCTAATGCAGTGGAAGAGTATTTAACTGAAAAAAATGTTCCTTTTGAAAGCTTTACTTTTGATGTAAGTGATGAAGAAAATGGCCGCGCTGAAGCGGAAAAACTACAGTTAGCTGTGACGACCATTTATAAGACGTTGGTTTTAAAAGGGAATAAAACAGGAACTGTCATTGCTTTAGTACCTTTAGATGGGCGTTTGGATTATAAAAAAACGGCCAAATCTTCTGGTAATCGTAAAGTTGGCTTTCCACCGATGGAATATGTCCTAGAAGCAACGGGTTATCCTCATGGTGCGAATACGCCAATCGGGATTTTCATGGCGCATCCTGACTATGTCCAAATCTTTGATACTAGCATTTTATCCCATGAAGAAGTGATTGTTTCTAGTGGTCAACTCGGCAACAGTGTAAAAGTTGCTGTGAAGGATTTACTAAGTTTAATTGAGCCAATTCAAGCTGATATTTTAGCAGTGTAGTCTTTCATAAAAAAAGCTATCTCTTTGCGCTTTTGTACTGACCTTAAAAAGTTAGATTTTTCGACTGACTTTTTGGGCACTACATTGAGCGTAAAAGATAGCTTTTTTTAGTTACTATTTGCGGTCCGTAATGCATAAGAGTCTAGTAAAATGCGGGCCATAATGGAAAGGGGTAGACGCGAGCGCACTTCGTAATCAGGGAAAAAAGAACCTTCTGATTTAAAACCGATAAACGGAATTTCAATGTATTCCATAATTGAAGAGTAGCGACTAGCAGTAAGTAAAACCGTCCCGATTTCTGCTTTATAACAATTTTTAGCGGCAACAACTAATTCTTCGGTCTCACCGTTTAAAGAAACGAAGATCACAACATCGTCTTTGGTGAGTTTACGCGAAATATTGCGAATGATGTTGGGATCGGTATGGAGTTCACAATATTTATTTGTCAGTTGTAATTTGACCATCATTTCTTGGGCAATTAATTCAGAAAAACCACGAGCAAAAATCATAATCCGCTTTGCAGCGTGGATGCGCTGAATCGCATCTTCAATATTACCGATTTCAATCATATTAATGGTGCGGATCACTTCTTGCTCATTTTTTAAAATCGCCATTTTAATACCTTCGTCAATTTTGTCTAAATGGGAGAAATTGATGTTGGTATTTTCTTTTTCTTTTAAAGAATGTTTAAAAGCTGTAAAGCCCTCATAGCCTTTCTTTTTCATCGTGCGGACAATGGTTGCTGTGGAAACATTGGCTAATTCACTTAATTTGACGATGGAATAATGAGGAATGTTTGTTATATTTTTTTGAATGAAATCCCATAGATATTGTTCTGATTCGCTTAATTTTACCTCCATGATGATGTCCTTTCTAAATGGTAGTTGTTATTATTGTAACTTTATCACAAAATAAAATGATGTAAAGCGCTTTTATAAAGTGAAAAGTTTTTCAGCTCTTTTTTTACTATTTGAAAACATTTACATAATTTTTTGGTACATAATGAAAAATGAAAGGAGGGGCAAGATGATTTATACATGTACTTTAAATCTAGCAATCGATTTATTTATTGAAACAGATAAAATGCAAGCGCATACGGTCAATCGTACCAATGACGATGACATTCAAGCTAACGGCAAAGGAGTTAATGTTTCATTAATTTTAAAACAATTAGGGATAGGCAATACCGCACTTGGTTTTCAAGCGGGTTTTACCGGACAATACATCAACGATTTTTTAAAGGAAAAAGCAATCAGCACTCATTTTATTGAAGTTCCTGGTATGACACGTATCAACGTCTTTACCCAAGTGAATGAAACAGGAGAGGAATTTAAACTCGTTAATAAAGGACCCAAAATTCCGACAGAAAAAGTTACCGAATTTTTACACACGTTAGAAGAATTATTACAGTCCGGTGATTATTTATGTGTTTCTGGCAGCTTACCACAAGGGGTTGCTCCTGAAATTTTAGTTTCCATTAGCCAAATTTGTAATGAAAAAAACGTCAATCTTATTATCGACAGCAGCTACAAAGAAGTTTTAAATTGCTTACCGTATAAACCTTTTTTACTAAAACCAAATGAAGAAGAATTAGCCGCTTGGTACGACGTAAAACTAAAGACTAAACAAGATTATCTTGTATATGCCAAACGTTTAATTGCAGACGGTGCGCAAAATGTTTTACTTTCTTTAGGTGGTGACGGCGCGATTTTTATTAACAAAGAAATGGTTTTAGCCGGCAACTCCCCTAAAGGTAAAGTAGTCAATACAGCTTGTGCGGGGGATACATTATTAGGAACTTTTCTAGCTGGGGTTATTAATAAAAAACCGATTGATAAAACGTTGAAACAGGCGATTGCAGCGGGTAGTTCAACTGCTTTTCGTCAAGGATTAACGGATTTTTCTGATGTGGATCAGTTAGAAGCACAAATTAAAATTGAAACTATAGAAACTAGTAAAGAAGAAGTTTCAGCATAAAAAAGATAAAAAGAAATGAGGAGAGTAGAAAATGGCAAAATATCAAATTATTGCAGCAACAGGTTGTCCGACCGGTATTGCCCACACTTATATGGCCCAAGAAGCTTTAGAACAAGCGGCAAAACGCAAAGGAATCACGATTAAAGTAGAGACGCATGGTCAAGTCGGAGTCGAAAATGAGCTGTCTGCTGACGAAATTAAAAATGCCGATGCGGTGATTATTGCCGCTGATAAAGACGTTCATGCCGAACGTTTTGCTGGTAAGCGAATTATTGATGTTTCTGTAAGTAAAGGAATTAAAGAAGCGGATCAATTAATTGATGATGCTCTTAATGGCAAAGGAAAAGTTGCTGCTATCAGTGAAACTGTTTCAGAAGCACCAGTAGAGTCTGGTCAAATGAATTTGGGGCGGAGCATTTATAAAAACTTGATGAACGGTGTTTCCCACATGTTGCCATTTGTTGTCGCAGGTGGTGTTATTATTGCGGTATCTTTTGCAATTTGGGGCGTTTACTCTTTTGATCCAAATGATCCAACTTACAATGCGACGTCTGCTATGTTCAAATCAATTGGGGATGCGGCGATGGGAATGATGGTGCCGATTATGGCAGCTTATATCGCAGAAGGAATTGCCAAAAGACCGGGTTTAGTTGTCGGTTTTGTCGGTGGTTTACTAGCTAATTCTGGTGGTGCTGGTTTTCTAGGTGGGATTTTTGCCGGTTTCTTAGCAGGATACTTTGTCTTATTATTGCAACGTTTGTTAAAAGTTTTACCAAAACAATTAGATGGTTTAAAAGCAATTTTCTTATATCCAGTAATTGGTGTTGCTGTAGTGGGAACGATTATGGCGCTTTTAGCTGGTCCAATGAAGACTGTTAATGAAGGAATGATGAGCTTCTTATCTGGTTTTGAAAATTCTTCACCATTAGTATTAGGGATTATCGTCGGTTGTATGTGTGCTTTTGACATGGGTGGTCCAGTTAATAAAGCAGCCTACGTAACGGGTACGGCACTTTTAGCGCAAGGTAATAGTAGTTTTATGGCAGGCGTTTCAGCTGCTTGTATCGCACCACCACTTATTACCGGTTTTGCGACATTGTTCTTTGGCAAATATTTTGAAACCAACGATCGTAATGCTGGGTTAGTTAACTTTATCTTAGGGTCAACCCATATTACAGAAGGCGCAATTCCTTTTGCCGCTAAAGACCCATTACGCGTATTGCCAACTATGATGTTAGGATCTTCGATTGCAGCTGTTTTGACCTATATGTTTGGTGTGCAAGTACCTGCGCCTCATGGTGGTTTCCTAGTATTACCAGTGGTAGATGGAAAATTACAATGGGTATTTGCCATCTTAGTTGGTTCCGTTGTTGGTGGCGTCATTCTTGGGTTAATACAAAAAAATCGTGTTAGTAAAGAAGCAACCAAAGAAACAACAACCAAAGTAGAAGTACAAGCTTAATAAAATGAGTTAAAAGTTGCAGGAGGAAAAAAAACTGCTGCAACTTTTTTAAGAAAGGTGAAAACCATGAGTTTGATCAAAACAGATCACATTTTTTTAAAAGAAAATTTAGCTAACCAAGAAGAAGTGATGCACTTTTTAGCTGCCAAAGCAACAGCATTAGGGCTTTCAAATGATGAAAATAAAGTATATGAAAAATTATTAGAACGAGAAGCTGAAGGCACTACGGGGATGATGGATGGTTTTGCGATTCCCCATGCAAAAGATGCAAGTATTAAAGAAGCTGATATTGTCATTGTTAGTTTAGCTAAGGCGGTGGATTGGCATAGTTTAGATGGTAGTCCCACGGAATTTATTATCGCATTATTTATTCCTGATTCTGAAGCAGGGACAACGCATTTGAAACTTTTATCCAATGTCGCGCGTCTTTTAATGCATCAAGAGGTGACAAAAGGTTTAAAAGAAGCCACTACACCAGCAGCAATTGCAGCATTATTAAATAGTAAATTAGCAGAAAATTAAGGAGAGTTTTCATGACAACCGAAGCAAAAAAAGCCTATATCAAACAATTAAGTGACAAAAACGGTGTGATTTCCGCACTAGCCATTGACCAACGAGGCGCTTTAAAGAAAATGATCAATAAATACCAAGACCAAGAAGCCCAAGGAGAACAAATTGAAGAATTTAAAAAAATCGTTTCTTCAGAATTAACCCAATATGCTTCTTCTATCTTACTTGATCCAGAATATGGTTTACCTGCAGCAAAAGTAAGAGATGAAAATGCTGGTTTATTATTAGCTTATGAAAAAACTGGTTATGATGCTTCTACACCAGGACGCTTACCAGATATTTTGTCGATTTGGTCTGTGAAACGACTAAAAGAAGCAGGGGCAGATGCATGTAAATTCTTACTTTACTACGATGTGGATGAAAGTGATGAAATTAACGACCAAAAGAAAGCCTTCATGGAACGCATCGGTTCTGAATGTGCGGCAGAAGATTTACCATTCTTCTTAGAATTAGTATCTTATGATGCTAACGATGCCGATGCCAGCACGAAAGAATATGCGTTGAAAAAACCACATAAAGTCATTGAAATGATGAAAGAATTTTCAAAACCACGTTATGGCGTAGATGTCTTGAAAATGGAAGTGCCTGTTAACATGAACTATGTGGAAGGCTATACAGAAGGTGAAGTTGCTTATACAAAAGAAGAAGCGATGGCTTACTTTAAAGAACAATCAGAAGCAACGAATCTTCCATTTATCTTCTTGTCAGCAGGTGTTTCAGCAGAATTATTCCAAGAAACATTGAAATTTGCTAAAGAAGCTGGCTCCACTTTCAATGGTGTTTTATGTGGTCGGGCAACTTGGGCTAATGGTGTAGAACCATTTATCACAGGGGGGCAAGAGGCTGCAAGAGAATGGATGCAAACACAAGGTCGTAAAAACATTGAAGAGTTAAACGAAGTGTTACAAGCTACGGCAACACCAGTTAAATTTTAAGAAAAAGAACCGTCAATGCTGGCGGTTCTTTTTTTTGTAGTTAAAGAAATTATCAGTTGGAAATCACTAAGGTTAGATTAATTCATGAATTTTGACCTTTTTTCATGCATTTTCCTGTTTAAGTCTGTTACAATATAAAAGTAAAAACTGTATTAGTTTTACTTGGCTTAGTGAGGAGGAAAAGTAATGAAAATAACTTATCACGGACACTCTGTAATCGCTATTCAACTAGCGGATGGTACAAATTTATTATTTGATCCATTTATTACCGGTAATCCCCTGACGGATTTGGTTGTAGAAGATGTCAAAACAGATTACATCCTAGTCACCCACGGACACAGTGACCACGTAGGTGATATGATACCGATCGCTAAAAAATGTGATGCAACAATCATTGGCATGGTGGAATTGTGTGCTTTTGCAGAAAAAAATGGTGTGAAAAAGACCCATGGCATGAATATTGGTGGGAAATTTGATTTTCCTTTTGGAAGAGTAAAAATGGTTCATGCCCAACACAGTTCAGGCTATGAAGTCGACGGTCAAATGCTTTATCTAGGTGAACCGGCGGGCTTTATTTTACAAGCAGAAGGTAAGACAATTTATCTTGCTGGAGATACATCAAACTTTGGCGATATGGCTTTGTTTGGCGAAGCTTTTGCAATTGATGTCGCCTTTTTGCCAATTGGTGATAATTTTACCATGGGACCAAATGAAGCAGCCTCAGCGGCTAAGCGTTTAAAAGCCAAACAAGTTGTACCCATCCACTACAATACGTTTCCATTAATTAAACAAGACCCGCAAGCCTTTGCAACACTTTTACCAGCGGGAGTAGCAAAAGTGATGGCAGTAGGGGAAAGTTTTACATTATAAAAAATGTTAATAAGCGCTGTGTAGAAAATTTACACCGTAACTAGGAGTGGAAAGATGGCGACAAAACATGATTTGATTTTGGCTCACATTGAAAGTTTACCAGTGGGCGACAGAATTTCAGTGCGAGGGATGGCCAAAGCACTAAACGTTAGTGAAGGTACGGCCTATCGTGCGATTAAAGATGCAGAAAATATCGGGTTAGTTTCCACCATTCAACGGGTGGGGACGATTCGGATTGAACGCAAATTAAAGAAAAACATTGAACGATTGACCTTTGGTGAAGTGGTTCAAATTATTGAAGGAGACGTTTTAGGTGGCAAAGCCGGACTAGATAAGGTCTTGCATAAATTTGTTATTGGTGCCATGAAAGAAGATGCAATGGCGCGTTACATTACACCTGGTTCTTTAATGATTGTCGGGAATCGAGAAGGGGTTCATCGGCTAGCTTTAAAAGAAGGCGCTGCGGTGTTAATTACCGGGGGCTTTGATACGAGTAATGAAATTTGCCAATTAGCCGATGAAGTTGAAATGCCAATATTGCGCACGACTTATGATACTTTTACGGTTGCTGCAATGATTAACCGCGCTTTAAGTGATCAACTAATTAAAAAAGATATTATGCTTGTCAGTGATATTTTCACGCCTTTAGAAAAAACGTCCTATTTAGATATTTCTGCCACGGTCAAAGATTATAAACGGCTAGCAGAAAGTACAACGCATTCGCGTTTTCCTGTCGTTAATAAAAATATGCGTTTAGTGGGTATTGTTACGCCAAAAGATATTTTGGAAAAACAAGATAACCAAGCTATTGAGCGGGTAATGACAAAAGAAATTAGTTACGCGAAACGGGAAATGAGTGTGGCTTCTGTCAGTCATCAAATGATCTGGGATGGTCTAGAAGTTATGCCAGTAGTATCAGATGATTTAGGTTTAGTTGGCTTGGTATCCCGACAAGATGTAATGAAGGCAATGCAGTTGGTTCAGCGCCAACCCCAAATTGCCGATACAATTTCTGATCAAATTACCGGTGATATCCAACTTGTTGATCAAGATAATGAAGGCAATAAACTGGAGAAACCTTACTATACTTTCACGGTTACGCCTCAAATGGTCAATGAAGTGGGGACGATTTCTTTTGGTGTTTTAAATGAAATTGTGGCTAATGCTGCTAAGCGTGCTTTATTGCAACAACAACGACGCAATACTTGGATTGAGCAAGTGAACTTGCATTACTTACGTTTGATTCAATTGGAGAGTAAAATAGCTATTCAGACGCGACTGTTGGAATTAGGACGGCGCAGTGCTAAATTGGAAATTGAAATTTATTTAGAAAATACATTAGCGGCGTTGGCAATTGTTACTTGCCAAGTTTTAGAACGTCCATAAGTTAAGGTGAGAAGATGAATATCAGACATGAAATTTTAAAAGCAATTGAAGAATATGACCGCATTATTATCCATCGCCATATGCGACCTGACCCTGATGCCCTCGGATCTCAAGTCGGGTTAGCAGAAGTATTACGAGCAAGTTTTCCTGAAAAAGAAATTTATCAAGCCGGTGGTCCAGTAGAAGGATTAAATTATTTGGCCGAAATGGATGAAGTAGCAGATGAACTTTATGAAGGTGCTTTAGTCATTGTGACAGACACAGCGAATTCGCCTCGCGTTAGTGATCAGCGTTATGCCAATGGGGCAAAGTTAATTAAAATTGATCACCATCCTAACGATGAACCTTATGGAGATTTAGTATGGGTGAATACAAAAGCTAGTAGTTGTAGTGAAATGATTGCTGATTTTGCATTTTCATTTCCTGATGTTTTAAAAATTAGCGTGGAAGCTGCCAGACTTTTATACGCTGGTATTGTCGGTGATACGGGACGCTTTTTGTATCCGGCGACAACTTCTTATACGTTAGAAATTGCCGGTAAATTATTAGACTTTGGCTTTGATGCAGCAAAATTAAATCGCGAGTTGCAACAAATATCGCTGAAAGTTGCCAAACTTTCGGGCTATGTTTATGAAAATATTGAAATTGATCAAAATGGAGCTGGTAGAGTCATTTTACCGCAAGAATTATTGGATAAGTTCCAAGTGGTAGACTCAGAAACATCCCATGTTGTTTCTTTGCCGGGTACGATTGATGTTACGCTTGCGTGGGGGATTTTTGTGCAACAACCAGAAGGCTATTATCGCGTCCGCCTACGTTCAAAAGGTCCTGTGATTAACGAAATTGCTAAGCGGCATCATGGTGGTGGTCACCCATTGGCCAGTGGGGCTAACGCCAAAGACTTAACTGAAGTCGCAGAAATTTATCAAGAAATCCAAGCCGCTTGTCACAAGTATCGCCAAGAAGAAAGCGAAATTTAATGCTAAGATTTATTGGCTAAACGAATCTGCTTTTGTGCAGCTTACTAGGGCTAGTTATAAAATTATTTTGCTTTAGCTGGATTTTTTAATTAAGTCTAAGCAAACTTGAACACAAAAAAGCACGTTATTCCAAGAGAAGTTTCTTTTTGGATAGCGTGCTTAAAATTTTTATAGTCAGACAACTTTTTATTAAATTTTAGTTAGCCTCTTAAATCATCTAAAAATTCAGTTTTAGAAGCCGTCTGTTCATCTTTCATTTTGATAATTTTGGCAGGAGAACCTGCCACAACTGCTCCTTTAGGCACATCTTGTGTGACAACAGCTCCTGCTGCCACAACCGCACCTTTACCAACCCGTACACCTTCTAAAACAACAGCGTTTGCGCCAATTAAAACATCATCTTCTATAACTACAGGATCAGCTGAAGGTGGCTCTAAAACACCAGCTAAGACTGCACCTGCACCAATGTGGGCCCGTTTACCAACTGTGGCTCGGGCACCTAAAATTGCGCCCATATCAATCATCGTTTCTTCTCCTACGACTGCCCCAATATTAATAACTGCTCCCATCATAACCACCGCATTTTTTTCAATTACTGCCTCAGCACGAATGAAAGCCCCGGGTTCAATCCGAGCTTGCACTTTGGTTAAATCAAGAAGTGGAACAGCGGAATTGCGACGATCGTTTTCAAGGTAGAGATCTTCAATTTTTTCAGAGTGTTTTTGTAAAAATTCCTGTACATCTTTGTTATCCCCGATTAAGACAAAAGAATTGTAATCGCCAAAAATTTTGATTTTATCGTGTTGTAAGCCACCAAAATTCCCTCGTACATAAGCTTTAACTGGTGTTTTTTTCTCTGCGTCTTTAATATATTTGGCTAAAGCATAAGGGTCGGTGAAATGTAAATCAGACATAAAAAGCTTCCTCCTAAATAATTTTAAGCTAGTAGGTCTTGCATACTGTACAATCCCGCTTTTTGATTCATTAAAAATTCTGCAGCTTTCATGGCACCATTGGCAAAGATGTCTCGCGATAGAGCCGTATGTTTAAATTCTAAAATTTCATCAGCACCGGCAAAAATGACTGTGTGTTCGCCAGGAATACTACCACCGCGGACAGCGTGAATTCCCATTTGATTAAAATCATTTTCTAAATCGTTACCCGCTCTCCCAAAAAGATATTCTTTTGGCGTAGTAAGTGTCTGGTTGATACTGTCCGCTAATAATAAAGCTGTGCCACTGGGAGCATCTTTTTTCTGGTTATGATGTTTTTCAATAATTTCAATATTAAAATCACTTTCTAAAGCCGGAGCGGCTGCTTGCAGTGCTTTTATTAAAACATTGATACCCAAAGACATATTGGCAGAATAAAAGACAGGAATTACATGACTTGCAACAGATAACATAGCCTTTGTTTCTGCTGTTAAACCAGTTGTAGCAACTACTAAAGGCCATTCTTTTGCCACACAGCCGTTAATTAAGGCAGGTACGCCACTATAATGAGAAAAATCAATTACCACGTCAACTTCCTCTTTTACGTCATCAATTGAAGTATAGACCGGGAAATCGTCATTTTTTTTTGCGGTACGGTCAATGCCAGCTACAATTTCAAAAGCAGAATTATCTGCGATTAATTTTTGCAAAACATGTCCCATTTGGCCGTGACAGCCACTTAGTAAAACTTTTTTCATGAAATGCTCCTTTCATAATTTACTAGTCCCTTGTTTAGAAGCCGAAATTGGAAATAAAAGGTACAGCTTGTCTAAAAAGCATGACGCTACTGACTAATCTTTTCGCAATAGTTTGTCTTATTGCAAAAGAGTTGAACGCTAACCTTAGCTTTTCCTGGTGTCTAGCTTCATGAACTAGCTCTCTACGGCAATAAGCCAAAATCTTAAGAAATTTGAGGAACAATTTATTATCATTCCACCTTAATGCGAAAGAGTTGAACGCATTTGTTCAGCTTTTCGTTTAAATTAATCCATGATTTTTCATGGCGGTTTTTAATAATTGTAACGTGTCTTCTTCGGGTTTGTCTAATGGCAACCGGTAGTTCATCTCGCATTTACCTAAAAGACTGACTGCTGCTTTAACGGGAACGGGATTTACTTCTTCAAATAGCGCTTGAATTAAAGGCAGTTGTTGTAATTGTGTTTTTTTGGCTTTCTCAATTTTGCCATCAAAAAAGTCATGGACCATCTGGGTTGTTTCACTAGGTAAAATATTCGCAATAGTGGAAATTACCCCTGCGCCACCAACCGAAAGAAAGGGTAATACTTGATCGTCATTCCCAGAATAGACGGCAAAATTATCATCTGCCAACGCACAAATTTCTACCACTTGCGAAATATTTCCGCTGGCTTCTTTAATACCGACGACATTTGGGAGTTCTTTTAATTTCTTCACCATGTTCGGTGTTACATTCATGCCAGTTCGGCCGGCAATAGAATAGAGAATGATAGGGATGTTCACGCTACTACAAATCGCTTCATAATGTTTAATTAAACTGCTATTGGTCGCTTTGTTGTAATAAGGAGTTACTACTAGTAAACCACTAGCACCCACGCGTTCTGCTTCTTTTGAAAGATGAACGCCGTGTTGTGTATTATTGGAACCTGTTCCGCCAATAACTGGCACACGACCAGCCGCTTGTTTCACTACAGCTTCAATGACAGCAATATGTTCTTCATCGGCTAGGGTAGAGGCTTCTCCGGTTGTGCCACAGGCGATGATCGCATCGATACCTTTTTCAATTTGCCATTCCACCAATTGTTTCAACTTAGCGAAATCTACCGTTTTATCTGCTTTCATTGGGGTAACAAGCGCAACGCCAGCTCCTGTAAAAATTGCCATCTTAACACATCCCTTGTTTTAAATATTTACTTTCATTAAGTTTCTAGGTAAAATAGAAAGAATTAATAAAATATTCAGAAAATATTTTTTATACAGAAATTCAAACTATTTACAAAATAATATACTATAATGTCACGGAATAGCCAAGGATATTCTGAAAATAGTGAATATTTTTGCAAAGTGAAAAATGAGGTTAATAATGATTTCGTGTGTAGTCAGTAGATAGAGAGCTTATTGGCTGAATAAAATGGTTAATAAGAATTTCGGCATGACAAAAAATGCGAATGAAAATTTTTTGAAAAAGTGTGAAATAAAAAGGGATGAAAAAATGGAAATACGAGAAGAGATTGCAGAGCTGTTAAAAGAAGTCACCACGTTTCGTCAAGATTTACATCAAATTCCAGAATTGGGATTACAAGAATTTAAGACCTGTCAGTATTTAAAAGTTGCTTTAGCCAGTTTTGGGGTAAAAGAGGTCTATGAAGTACTTGAAACTGGCTTAGTGGCAGTATTTCGCAGTGATAAGGTGGGAAAGACTTTAGCATTTCGCACCGATATTGATGCTTTACCCGTAACAGAAGAAAGTGGTGTGGCCTTTATGTCACGTCATCGAGGACGGATGCACGCGTGTGGTCATGACGGGCATATGGCGACAATGTTGGGTTTTGCGAAGTATTTAAGTGAACATCCTGAAAGTATTAGAGGGACACTTGTTTTGATTTTTCAACCCGCCGAAGAAGGTCCCGGGGGTGCGCAATTAATGATTGAAGCCGGTGTATTAGAAAAATTCGGAGTTGAACAAATCATTGGTTTACATCTTTTCCCAGAGTTTGATGAAGGGGTCATTGCTTGTAAAAAAGGTGCGATGATGGCGCGCAACGGTGAGGTGACGATCACAGTTCACGGCAAAAGTGCCCATGGCGCCCAACCGCAACAAGGCGCAGATGCCATCTTAGCGGCTGCCGCAATTATTCAAGGGCTACATACGATTATTTCCCGTAATTTAAGTCCACTTGATTCTGCTGTTTTAACGTTTGGGCAAATCTCTGGTGGGGAGGCGATGAATATTATACCGGGAAAAGTTGAACTTCAAGGAACTATGCGCGCTTTTTCGGATACGGTATATAACACTTTAACAAGTCGTATTAACACTTTAGCCACCGAGATTGCAAAAGCCTACGATTGCTGGGCAGAAGTTACATTTAACCATATGTATCGGGTCGTAGATAATGATGAGAAAATGGTAGAGGCTTTAAAAGCTGTAGCAGGTGATAGTTATGTTACTTCACCACCTTATATGTTGGCAGAAGACTTTTCACTGTTTCAGCAACAAATCCCCGGTTTATTTTTCTTTGTCGGAATAAAAAATGAAGCCAAAGACTATATCTATCCACTGCATAGCAGTAAATTACGTTTTGATGAAAAAAATTTATTAGGTGGGATTCAGTGCTACGTGGACTTAATTGAAATGTTAAATCAGGAAGGGGCTTAATGAAATGTTTCAAGGACAAAGTAAAAATGGCCATTTGTATTGGGGTGGTTGTGATACCGTTAGCTTAGCAAAAAAATACGGTACGCCACTATATGTTTACGATGAAAATTTAATCTTAAAAGAATGCCACGCTTTAAAAGAAGATTTCTTAGATAAATATCCTAAGACGCGGGTGGCTTATGCCAGTAAAGCATTTAATACAATTGCGATGTTGCAACTAATTAATACGGCGGGTCTGTCTTTAGATGTTGTTTCAGGAGGAGAATTGTATACCGCTATCGCCGCTGACTTTCCCGCAGCGAGAATAGAATTTAATGGCAACAATAAATCAGTAGCTGAGCTGGAAATGGCCATTGACTATGGTGTCGGGCGTATTATTGTAGATAGTTTGCAAGAAGTAGATTTAATTCAGCAAATTTGTCAAAAATTGGGTAAAAAAGCACAAATTATGTTTCGCATTACGCCAGAAGTTGATGTGAAAACCCACGCTTTTATTTCAACCGGACAAAAAGATTCCAAGTTTGGTATTCCCTTAGCGCCAGCTATTTTATATCCGCAAATTGAAAAAGTTTTTCAAGCCGAAAATTTAGAATTTTATGGCTTTCATTTTCACGTTGGCAGTCAATTAAGTGATAACAGTGCCCATCTTGCAGCAACTCAAGTCGCGCTAGATTTAATGTTGGAAGTGAAAAAACGTTATGACTACCAAATTCAGGAATTAAATTTTGGTGGCGGTTTTGGTGTTCGTTATAAAAAAGAAGATGTCCGAAAACCATATCGCTATTTTTTAGATCCCATGATGGCATTAACAGAAACTTTTTGCTTAGAAAATGATTTGGTCCAACCAGAAATCGTTATTGAACCCGGGCGTAGTATCGTAGCAGAAGCGGGAATTACCCTGCATACGATTGGTGCAATTAAAGAACTCCCGGGTTTAAGAAAATATGTCAGCATTGATGGTGGTATGACCGATAACATTCGTCCGGGCCTTTATGATGCGCAATACACTGGTGTTATCGCCAATAAGGTAGCTGAAAAACCAACCCAAGAAGTAACGATTTCAGGAAAAGCCTGTGAAAGTACGGACTTACTGGTAAAAGATTTAGCCGTTCCAGCGGTTTGCGCTGGTGATATTTTTGCTACCTTTACAACAGGTGCTTATGGCTATTCCATGGCTAGCAATTACAATAAGTTACCTATTCCCGCGGTGGTTTTTGTTAAAGATGGGCAGGCAGAGGTTGTAGTAAAAAGACAAACTTATGCGCAAATGATTCAAAATGAAGTAAAAAGATAGGGCGTGAGGTAATGCAAATTCCTTTTGTAAAAATGCAAGGAGCCGGCAATGATTTTATTGTCGTTAATAATCTTGAACTAAAAATGAGTACAGCTGCGCTAAGTGACTTAGCCAAAGGTGCCTGTCGTCCGCGCTTGTCACTAGGGGCGGATGCGGTTATGGCAGTTGATGAAGCGCAAAATGGAGGTAACTTTCGCATGCGCTTTTTTAATGCTGATGGTTCTGAAGCAGAAATGTGTGGCAATGGTGCCCGCTGTATTGCCCGTTATGCCTATGAAAAAAAATTAGCACCGGAGAATATGGTTATTGAAACGCTGGCGGGGAAAGTTTTAGCCCAGCGTTTAAGTCAAAGGAGCTATAAAGTTCAGTTAAATCCAGTCACAAAATTTTTGGCAAAAGAATTTGAAGGTCAAATCGTCTATTATGTGGAACTAGGTAATCCAGCTATTCCTCACTTGGTGATGCCAATGTCTGATTTAGCAAAAAAAGATTTGGATGATTTACGGGAATTGGCTCAAAAATTACGTTATTGGGATGAATTACCCAAAGGCGCAAATGTTAATTTTTATGATCGCAAAGATGAGGTGGTTGTCCGTACATATGAACGTGGGGTAGAAGATTTTACACTTGCTTGTGGGACAGGTTCAGCCTCAGTGGCGTATGTAGTAAAACAAGTAGAAAAAATTACTGAAAATCCCATTGCTTTAACTGTATTAGGTGGTAAGCTAGCAGTAGAAGTTCAAGCTGAACAACTTTTTCTAACTGGTGCAGCGACTTGGATTGCTGAAGGCAATTTAAGTGAAGAAGCGCTTTGATAAAATTCAAAAGGAAATTGGTGACGTATGTTAGAAGCAATTATTTTTGATATGGATGGCGTGTTAATTGATTCAGAATATAGCTATTTTGAAGCGAAAGACAGTATTTTAAAAGACGAGGGGATTATTGTCCCCAGCAGTTACCATAGTAAATTTATGGGTACTTCTTATTTGTATACATGGGAAACGATGAAAAAAGAATTGGGTTTAACCCAAAGTGCCAATACTTATATCAAAGAAATGATTAACCGGCGAAAAGAAATAATTAAAAGAGATGGAATTAAACCAATTAAAGGGGCGCAAGATTTAATAAAACGGTTGAAATCAGCTGGAGCAAAGCTAGCTGTAGCTTCTTCATCTCCTTTAACTGAGATTGAAAAATCATTGACAGAAATTGGGATTTACACTGACTTTTCCATTATTACTAGTGGAGAAGAGGTAGAACATTCCAAACCGGCACCAGATGTCTATTTACTCGCAGCCAAACGTTTAGGGGTAAAGCCTAAAAATTGTATAGCAATAGAAGATTCACCTAATGGCAGTATTGCGGTCAAAAAAGCCAACATGGTGGGAATTGGCTTTGCAAATCCAGATTATCCGACGTTGGATTTAGTATCTGATGTTGTTGTGAATACATTTTCTGATTTGGATTATGTTAAGTGTCAGGCAATTTACCAACAATTTACTAAATAGAGTATGTAATAAACGTAAAAATCAGCAGAAAAGCCGATTTTTGCGTTTTTTATTTTGTTTGTTCTTGTTTAGAAAAAACAGTGTTATTTTTATCGGTGGCTTGGTTAGCAGCGTAGTTTTCAAAACGTTTGAACAGGCGTGCTTCAAATTCATTGCGAGGGGTGAAAGTTTTACATTGTTTTTCTTTTGTAGTCTTTGTTTGTTTCAAAAAAATCAACTCCTATAGTTTTTTATGAAAAAATAAATTCGTTTGTTATTGTTATATTAGCAAGAACATTTGTTATATAAAAAGATTACGCTTATCTTTTTCATTTTTATTAAAAAAAGTAGAAATACTTGATAATCATCAATTTATCCTAATTGTTTAAACGCTAAACTAAAGTCAGCCAAGGCAGAAAAAATAAAAGTGATTTAGCGATTTATTTGCACATGATTAGGAGGAGAAAAAAATGAAATTGCAACAAAAGATTTTGCGTCAAGAAAGCACTATTACTGCCGTAAGTGGCAGTCTGATTATTGCAGCTTTTATTAGTAGCGGTCTTCATTTTAAGGCTGGCTACACACTGACACTGATAATAGCTTCTCTTTTGGGGGGGATGCCAATTTTTATTAAAGCTTATCAAGCTTTGCGGGTAAAAGTGATTAGTATTGATTTATTAGTTAGTTTAGCGGTGGTAGGTGCTTTTTTTATTGGAGAGTTTAATGAATCAGCGTTAGTAACGTTTTTGTTTCTCTTTGGCAGTTTATTAGAACAAAAGACGTTAGAAAAAACGCGCTTAGCGATTAATTCACTGACGCAAATGGTTCCTAAACGGGCTTTTGTTATTCGCGGTGGCAAAGTAGAAGAGATCCCTGTTGACCAAGTGAAAGTTTCAGAGCAACTTTTTGTTAAAACGGGAGGACAAGTACCAGTCGATGGTGTAATTACCAGTGGGGAAGGTTATTTAAATGAAGCTAGTGTCACCGGAGAAGCACGGCTTATCCACAAAACAAAAGGGGATTTTGTTTTTGCGGGTACCTTATTGGATAACGGAACCTTGCACGTAACTGCCCAAAAAGTTGGTGAAGATACGACCTTTGGCAAAATTATTGCGTTAGTAGAAGAAGCGCAAGATAGCAAGTCAAAAGCGGAACGCTTTATTGATCGCTTTGCTAAATTTTATACGCCATTTGTTCTTATTTTGGCCTTGTTTGTAGGAATTATCAGTCGTGATTTATCATTGGGGATTACTATTTTAGTTTTAGGTTGTCCGGGTGCTTTAGTGATTGGTGTTCCTGTTTCAAATGTAGCGGGGATTGGAAATGGAGCAAAATCTGGCATTTTGTTAAAAGGTGGGGAAATTTTGGATACGTTTAGTCAAGTGGATACCTTTGTTTTTGATAAAACGGGTACTTTGACGACTGGAAAAACTACGGTTGCTACTTTAAAAAATTATTTTGGTAACCAAGAAGAAAACTTGCACATACTTGCTAGTGTGGAAAAAGAGTCGGAGCATCCTTTAGGAAAAGCCATCGTCAATTACCAAATATTTGAAAAATATTTACCTGTGAAAAATACGCATGTTTTAAAGGGACGTGGTATTAAAGCTGAGGTTTTGCAGCATCAGATACTAGTCGGCAATGAAAAATTGTTGCAAGAAGCTGGAGTAAATATGGATATAGCTTTAAAAGATCAAATCCTTTTACAAGAAAATGCGCACTCTTTAGTTTATTTAGCTGTCGATGGACAATTAGCACAACTAGTCGGAATTAAAGATCAGGTTCGTCCCCAGGCAAAAGCAACATTAAGACAGTTGAAAAAACTAGGGATAAAAAATTTCGTCATGCTAACAGGAGACAATGAAAAAACAGCTGAGATTGTAGGCGAGAACCTGGGAATGAGTGAAATTCATGGCGGACTTTTACCAGCAGATAAAGCAAAGTTTATTACACAACTGCAAAAATCGGGCCACAAAGTAGCGTTTGTTGGGGATGGCGTCAATGATAGTCCTGCTATTGCCTTAGCAGATATTGGGATTGCAATGGGAAATGGAACGGACGTAGCTGTCGAAACTTCAGATGTGGTCTTAATGAATTCAGACTTTAGTAAATTAGTTCATGCTTATGCATTAACGAAAAAAACGGTTTGGAATATGAAAGAAAATATCGCTATTGCTGTACTTACAGTAGTTTTTTTACTAGTCGGGTTAATTTTTGGCTACATATATATGGCCAGTGGCATGCTTGTGCATGAATTGAGTATTTTAGTTGTAATTTTAAATGGAATGCGTTTAATACCTTATAAAGTGAAAAAACTTGATGGTAATCAATTTTTTAAGAAAAAAGAAGTCTTACAATAAAAACAACCAAATCAGAAAGAAGGATAATAATGGAAAAAGTAGTGATTCAACTAGGAGCGTTAACCTGCCCATCTTGTCTACAAAAAATTGAAAGTGCGGTAAAAAAAGAAGCCGGAGTTAAAACTGTTCAAGTGTTGTTTAACGCTAGTAAAGTCAAAACTGAAATTGATACTAGTCAGACTACCAGTGAAAAAGTAGCAAATATCATCGAAAAACTAGGCTATGAAGTCCAATCAGTTAATGTAAAGGAAGGGTAAAAAATGAATGCAAATGAAAAATATCAAGCTGAATTGCGTCAAAGTGAGCAAGATCACCATACGCCGACAGCAGGAGCTATGTGTGGACATATTTTAGCCAATTTAATCATTCAAAAAAATAAATTACGCCAAGCCAATTATTATTTAAAGGGGGATAGTAAAGCTTTTAGTCGCCAAATTGAAAATACTATCGCAAAAGAAGAGGAATTATTTGACCACTTAAATCAGTTGTTGTTAGATGAAGGAGAGGTAATCCCCACGACAACGGCAGAATTTGTCCAATATACGATGTTAGAAGAAAGTGGACAATTAAAATATGAAACACCTGAGACAATGTTATTTACAGCTGTTAAAGATTTCAATACTCAAAATTTATTTGTCACACGTGCCATTAAACTGGCAGAAAAAGAAGAAAAATTTGCCTTAGGTTTATTTTTACAATCGTTATATGGTTGGTTAAAAGCGCAAAGCCGGCTTTTTCAAAGTTTTATCGGGCATGATTTAAAAGAAGGCTTGTTGGTAGAAGAATAGTAGATTGCCATAAAAAAAGGAGGAGCTTTCATGACTTGTAATCATTTATGTGTGAGTTTGGTACCGTTATTTAATCACTTAGATGAAGAAGATCAACAAAAAATTAATCAATTGGTTACACATCATACATTTGAAAAAGGAGAACAAGTTATTACGCCTAATGGAAAAGCCCAATTGGTGATTGTTGCAAGTGGTAATTTAAAAGTGTATCAATTATCTGCCAGCGGTAAAGAGCAGTTGTTGCGAGTAGTAGAGCCGGGTGGTTATGAAGGTGAAAGCTTACTTTTTGGGGCAGTTAACGAAAATTTATTTAGTGAGGCACTCCAAAAGACAGCAGTCTGCCTGTTAAAACAAGCGGACTTTAAGCAATTATTACTGGATTATCCAGAACTGAGTCTTAAATTATTGGAAATTAATGCCAAAAAAATGACCAAGATTGAACAGCAAAGTCAATTTTTAACAATTGAAAAAATTGAAGAACGTTTGGCACTTTATTTATTAGACTTAAGCAAAGTCGCTCAAACCAATCAGGTTACAATTCCGATGAAAATGAAAGAGCTAGCTACATTTTTAGGCACTACGCCTGAGACACTTTCCCGTAAATTCAAGTTATTGGAACAGAGGGACTTAATTTTGCGCACAGGCTATCATGTCGAAATACTAGATCAAGATAAATTAGAAGAAGTATAAGAAAAAGAGGTTGTGACAAAAGTCTTGTCACAACCTCTATTTCCGAATAAACGGTATGACAGAAGCAGCTTCTTCGGAAATAAGACGAAATTCCCCAAAATTTGAAAAACAATTTTCGGAAATTCCGTCTTATTTCTTGAAACTGGTCGCTTTTGTCATAACCTCTTTTAATTTAGCAGGTTTAGTTATTTTAAAAATAACAATAAAAAATTCTTAAGTCAGTGGCTACTTGTTTAATCGCCTCTTTTCACAGCCATATTTTTTAGGTAAAATAAAAGCTACGAAAAAATTTTAAAGGAGAACGAAAATGTCACAATTACCGAAATGTCCAGAATGTGGGTCAGCGTATACATATGAAGATCGCGGCTTATTTGTTTGTCCAGAATGTGGTCATGAATGGAGTGCAGACCAAGTAGCAGAACAAACAGCAGGTGTTGTTGCTAAAGACGCCAATGGCAATTTATTACAAGATGGCGATAATGTTACAGTTATTAAAGATTTAAAAGTTAAAGGCGCTTCTAATCCGATTAAACAAGGAACCAAAGTAAAAAATATTCGCTTGGTTGAAGGGGACCATAATATCGACTGTAAAGTGGATGGTTTTGGACCAATGAAATTAAAGTCAGAATTTGTCAAAAAACTATAAACTTCTTTCTGATTCTCTTCACACTATTTTCATGACTAAAATGGTAAAATAGACATAGTTAGTTTAGCTAATTTTGTGAGGGAGGAAACAATTATGTATGGAATGGGTTATGGCTTTATGCCCTTTTTTGATCCAACGATGATTTTAGTGATTATTGGGTTGGTGCTTTCAGGAATTGCCTCAGCTTATGTAAATAGTACTTTTAGAAAGTATGATGAAGTAAAAAGTCGCAATCACGTTACCGGTACACAAGCGGCGCAATATATTTTAAATGATCAGGGTATTAACGATGTCGGTGTCCAAGGAATTGCCGGTAATTTAACAGATAACTACAACTCGCAAACAAAGATGTTAAGTTTATCAGAGGCAACTGCGCAATCAACTTCAGTAGCAGCTATTGCAGTTGCGGCTCATGAATGTGGTCATGCGGTACAAGATGCCAAAAGTTATGTGCCGTTGCGTTTGCGGGCGGCTATTGTACCAGTGGCAAACTTTGGTTCAACTTTAGCATTTCCAATTATTTTAATCGGCTTTTTCTTAAGTGCCCCCAAGTTAGTAACAATTGGTCTTTGGGCCTTTTCACTGGCATTGATTTTCCAATTGGTAACTTTACCGGTTGAATTTAATGCGTCAGCACGAGCTTTAAAAATTTTAAGTAATGGTAATTTATTAACGGAAGATGAATTACCAATGGCACGAAAAGTATTATTTGCTGCGGCACTGACATATGTAGCTGCGGCTGTGGCAACTTTCTTACAATTACTTCGCTTAATTTTACTTTTTGGTGGCAATCGCAGAGATTAATGAGGTACGTAATCAACTTAGGTTGGTTACGTATTTTTTTGTGTAAAAGAATGAACTGTTTTTTGGTGTAAGAAAGTTAAATGTGTTTTATTGCACTTTTTGGTTAAGTTTGACAAAATAATAAGTAGAAAAACGATTATCGTTTAAAAATCGAGCTGGAGGCAGGATATGAATAAAAAAGAAATTGGAATTCGTGCACTTGTCGCACTAGTAGGGGTGGCGATCCTGGCCTTAGGTGCAACAACTTTACGAATGGGAAAAGTTGGTTTGGATCCATATACGTCCACAAATATTGCATTAGGGGAAAAGTTTGGTTTATCATTAGGCGTCTATCAACTGATGGTAAATATCATTATTTTGATATTAATTTTTATTTTTGGTAGAAAATACATTGGTATCGGTACAGTTATCAATATGGTATTAGCTGGTTTTTTTATTGATTTTTATACTGAAATTTTTACTAATTTAAATTGGGTCGCAGAAACAATCTTTATGCAACTAATTTTTCTAATCATTGGAATTTTGTTGTTTAGTTTTGGTGCTTCTTTATATATGGGAGCAGAACTTGGTAACGCACCTTATGATGCGATTGCGCCTGTCATCGTCGATAAAACTAAGGCGCCTTACCGCATTATCCGTGTAATTCAAGATGTTACTTTCAGTGTTGTCGCTTTTATTTTTGGCGGACCAATTGGAATTGGAACCTTTATTAGTGCCTTTTTAACTGGGCCGTTTATCAGTTTTTTTGACCAAAAAATTACCCATCCAGTTGTTAATTCCTTAACAAAAAGGTAGGAGAAAGATGGAATTACCAAAAGCATTTTATACAAAATATCAAAATTTATTAAAAGATGAAGCAAGTGATTTTTTTGACGCCTTAACGAAAGGTCAGGTTACAAAAGGGTATCGGGTCAATCCGTTAAAGCCTAATTTTTATGCCATGATTGAAAAATACGCTCCTAGCAATAGAGTCGCGGCTTCTTATGCTCCAAATGCTTACTTAGGTAGTGTGGGCGGGCGCACGTTATTGCATCAAGCTGGTTATGTTTATAGTCAAGAACCAAGTGCGATGTTAGTGGCAACAGCCGCTGATTGTCAGCCTGGTGAAAAAGTTTTAGACCTATGTGCTGCTCCTGGGGGAAAGTCGACGCAATTGGCAACGCAATTAAAAGGAGAAGGGCTCTTAGTTGCTAATGAAATCTTCCCTAAACGGGCGAAAATTTTAGCTGAAAATATCGAACGTTGGGGAGTGTCAAATGCGATTGTGACTAACCATGCCCCTGCTGAATTGGTCAAAAATTTTAGTGGCTTTTTTGATCGGATTGTAGTGGATGCACCGTGTTCTGGGGAAGGCATGTTTCGTAAAGATCCTGTTGCCCTTAATGAGTGGCAAGAGCAGACGCCATTAAAATGTGCCAAGCGGCAAAAAGAAATTTTAACGGCAGCAGTAAAAATGCTTAAAACAGGCGGAACGCTCGTTTACTCTACTTGTACATTTGCGCCAGAGGAAAATGAAGAAATTATCAGTTGGTTATTAAAAGAATATCCGTTTACGATTGTGCCAATTCCCCAAGCGCAAACAAATGTTTCTTCAGGTCGACCAGAGTGGGGAGATGGGAATCCAGCTTTAGCCAAGGCTGTCCGCTTGTGGCCACATTTAAATCAAGGAGAAGGTCATTTTGTTGCTAAACTAATCTTTCAAGGTGAAAATACGGTGGCTAAGCCAAAGAAAAAACATAAAAAAGTAGGGCTTACAAAAGAAGTCAGCAGTTTAGTGGCTGATTTTACACACAAATTTCCACAACCAGAAAATACAACAATTCAACTGTTTGGCGATCACATCTGGGCAGCTCCTAAAAATGCCCCCGATTTAACCGGTATTAAAGTATTACGTAATGGCGTGGAGTTAGGGGTCGTCAAAAAAAGACGTATCGAACCAAGTTTTAATTTGGCGATGGCGGTAACAGATAAAACACTACCTGCTTTTCCCACTTTACAAATCAATTACGAAGATTGGCTGCATTATGTTGCCGGTGAAACCTTCACTAAACCGGGTAACGATAGTTGGGTTTTATTGTGTGTCGATGAGATTCCGGTGGGCTTTGGTAAACAAGTTCAAGGACTAGTCAAAAATTTCTATCCGAAAGGGTTGCGTTTTAAAGGCGAGCCTAGGCCAGAAGAAAAAGAATAAAATTGTTTTAATAAGAGTTAGTGAAAAGTACGGATTAACCACAAATTTTGATCACTAAACTGCATAAAAGCCCTTTTATTTTGGCTATTTTTTGCTCTGTGCTATGATAAAAGAGTAGAAAAGTTCATAGATAGGGGCTGAAAAAAGATGAAAAATAAAACAAAAGTGACGATTGGTCTAAGCATTGCAGCAGTGGCTGGAATTACTACCGCAGTAATTGCATCTGATGCTGTTATCAATAAAATTCGTCATAAAAAAGACCGTTACAAAGTAAAACGATTTGTTGGTGATAAGTTTGACGGCAATGAAAAATTAATGTCTGTTGTTGATAACTTATCAGATGATGAATTGGACTCTTTGATGAATGTTATGAAAAAAATTAAATCCGGCCGCAAACAAATTTCTGTATATGGCGATTCGTTAAAAGAAACAACAGAAAGCCTAAAAGATAAACTAAGCGGTTTAATCGACCAAATCGGTTAAGAAAAAGATGATTGATTTTAAAAGAGGTTGTGACAAAAGTCTTGTCACAACCTCTTTTTCCGAATAAACGGTATGACAGAAGCAGTTTCTTCGGAAATAAGACGAAATTCCACCGAATTTGAAAAACAATTTTCGGAAATTCCGTCTTATTTCTTGAAACTGGGCGCTTTTGTCATAACCTCTTTTTTATCGGAGAAAACTATAATTTTTGTAATAAAAAAACGAAACCGTGGTTTCGTTTAACGTCTTTTTTAATCAGACACATGGCAGATCCTGCTTAGTGCTGCTTCCTTCCAGATCTGACACAATTCACAAGCCTGCCATTGTCCTAGCCTTGCGGCAAGAATTAGTATAGCGTATTTCAATAGATTTGGCTAGTCTTTTTCCAAAAAATTATTCATCAGCTTCTTTTAGCGCTAATTTACGGGCTTTTTTGGCAGCTTTTTGTTTTTTTCGTAAGTCGCGGAAAAAATCGGTTAAAATTTGACCGCACTCCGTAGCTAAAATCCCACCTTCAACATAAGACCAGTGATTAAAACGTTCATCTGTCAAAATTGTCATCAGTGAACCGGCTGCGCCTCCTTTTGGATCGTAGGCACCAAAGTAGACTTCTTCAACGCGGGCAAGTTGCATAGCGCCACTACACATAGGACAAGGTTCTAAGGTGACAAATAATTGGCTTTTTTCTAAGCGCCAACTTTCAATATTTTGACAAGCTTGACGAATGGCAAACATCTCGGCATGAGCGGTTGCGTCTTGGTCGTGTTCTCTTAAATTATAACCCGAACCAATTACTTCGCCGTCTAAAACGACAATCGCGCCAATTGGCACTTCACCAATCGCTTGGGCTTTTTGTGCTTGTGCTAAAGCAAGTTTCATATAGTGTTCTTTTGCTGCTTGTGTCAAAGTGCTGCTTTTCTCCACATTTTTCACCTCGCTAAATTCTAGCATTTTTTTGCTGAAGATAAAAGAAGTGCCCTGACAAAATTGGCAGATTTGTCAGGGCACCAGAGGAGAAGAAATGAAAAAATTATTGGGTATGAGAATACTATAAGGGCGTTAACTTAATTTAAGCTTAAAGTGGCGTATTCTTTTACACCTTTTTTGAAGTCCGCTACAATCAAAGTAAGGAGTGATGGCAATGGAGAAGAAATCCACCCGCTGGATTAATTTTTTAGGGGGACGCAATTTAATTTTTACTTTAGTGGCATTATTATTATTGGGAGCTGTTTTATGGCTATTTTCACAACTGGATTTCTTATTTGATCCTTTTGTAACTATTTTTAAAGCTATTAGTGGTCCGTTAATTTTAACGATGGTCTTATACTACTTATTTGACCCAATTATCGATTGGTTAGAAGGCAAAGGAATTAAACGGATCATTAGTGTAACGGCATTATTTATTCTTCTAATTGGCCTAGCAGTGGTGGCTGTGGTTTTGATTAGTCCAATTATTCAAAAACAAGTTCTTTCGCTGGTTTCATCTTTTCCAGAATATATGGACAAAACTATTAAAATGTTAACAAAATTATTTGATAATTCACCTTTTGAAGAGTCCTTGGATCAGACGATGGAAAAAGTCCAAAATTGGTCAGAAGGACTATCAAGTCGGGTGACAGATTACTTATCAGGTGTGATTAAAGGGGCTTCTAATGTTGTATCAACGATTACCAGTACCGTCTTAATTATTGGGACAGCACCGATTATCACGTTTTTCCTATTAAAAGATGATCGCAAATTTTTTCACTATGTTACCAAATTAATTCCCCCGCGTTTTCGTAAAGATGCTAAAGCAATTGCTAGCAGTATGAATACACAAGTAGGCGCTTATTTGAAAGGGCAAGTATTGGTGAGTATTGCGATTGGTTTATTAACTTTTCTTGGCTTTTTAATTATTGGCATGCCTTATGCCGGTTCATTATCTTTATTAACAGGTGTAACAGCGATTATTCCTTATATTGGACCTTTTATTGCGTTTATTCCAGCATTTATCGTTGCTTTAATGTCATCTTTTGGCATGTTAATAAAGATGTGTTTAGTTTGGGTAATTGTTCAAATGGCAAATGGACATTTGATTGAACCTGCGGTAATGGGCAAACACTTGTTGGTCCATCCCATTACGATCGTATTAGTTTTACTGGTGATGGGAGATTTAATGGGGATGTTTGGTCTGATTTTTGGGATTCCGATTTATGCAGTAATTAAAGTGTTGTGTATTTATTTCTTCCGCAAATTAAAACGACGTTACAATCACTTTTATGGTGAATATGGTCAGTATGAAGACACGGATTTTGAAGAGTAAAAATTAGGTGTGACAACAAAATGGACCCTGTAAATAGGACGCTAGAAAAAAGTGTCTCTGTTTACAGGATCCATTTTTTAATTTTGCACATCTTTTTAGATGTAAAAGGTAAAATAAAAAGTTAAGTTGTAGCGTTAATCAGAAAAAAACTATTGGTGATAGTCTTCATAACGCGGGGAGTTGGCTTTTAACTCGTTTTGTTCTTCTAAACTTAATTCACTAAAAACATCATTGCCATCTAAGAAAGATTCCCAATCAGAAGTCATTAATTCATTTAGACCGGCTTCATCATGTTTTTCCCAGACCTCGGTTTTAACGCCGTCTGGGGTAATAAAGTGACCGTGTTCATTTTTATTGGTTTTTTTTAATTCGGTTAAATCGTGCTTTTTACTAAATAGCTTTTCCCATTCTGTTTTTAACGGATGTTTCATTTTTTCTGCCTCCTTTTTACTACTAAATTTATTTTAGCAAATGGCAGGCTAAGGGTAAAAGATTAAAGCCCGATTATTCAAATAAGACGTTGTGAAAAAAATGTGCTAGTCTAAGCTTAGTTAAGTTACATACCTTTAGAAATGAGGCCTTTATATGGAAAAAATTACCATTATGCATACGAATGATTTACACTCCCATTTGGAAAATTGGCCGAAAATCAGACGTTACCTAGAACAACGACAACGGGAACTAGCCCAAAAAGGTCACGGAGCGATTACGGTGGATTTAGGCGATTTTGTCGATCGTTGGCACCCGCTTTCAGAAGCAACCAATGGGAAAGCTAACGTTACTTTGATGAATGAAGTTCACTATGATGCTGTCACAATCGGAAATAATGAAGGGGTGGGAAATTCAAAATATGATTTAAATCACCTTTATGATGAAGCCAATTTTGATGTGTTATTAGCTAACTTGTTTGATAAAAAGACATTGCAACCACCTAAATGGAGCAAAGAATACAAAATTATCACAACAAAAGCAGGAACAAAAGTAGGATTAATTGCTCTTACTGCACCATTTCCTCTTACCTATAGTCCCAATGGTTGGGATATTCGTTATCATTTGGAAATTTTGCCTAATTTAGTTGCGCACTTGCGTCCTAAAGTAGACGTCTTAGTTTTAATGAGTCATTTGGGGATTGAAGATGATCAACTGATTGCCAGTGAAATGCCAGAAATTGATGTGATTTTAGGCTCTCATACCCATCATCTCTTCCCAACTGGAAAAGTAGTAAACGGGGTTCAATTAGCTGCCGCTGGCAAATTTGGCTACTATATTGGCGAAGTACGCCTGGAGTTAGAAGATCATAAAATTATTTCTAAAAAAGCCAGAACGATTGAAACTGCGAAACTAACGGCTTTTCCAGAAGATGATGAAGAAATTAATGGCTATTTAACTAAAGGGCATGACTTATTAAAAGCGCAAAAAGTAGCTGTTTTGCCTTATGACTTAACATTAGATTTAAATGGCGAGCACCGTCTGATTGATGCTGCTTTAAAAGCAGTCGCCAAAAGAGGCCAAACGGATGTGGCGATTTTAAATAGCGGTCTGTTTTTAGAGGCTTTGCCAAAAGGTGTAGTTAATCAAGATCAACTACACACAACCTTGCCCCATCCGATGCATTTGTTAAAAGTAACATTAAAAGGTGCAGATGTCCGTCGCTTAGTATTGGAAATGGAAAAAAATCGTAACTTTTTACGGAATTTTCCTATGCTAGGTATGGGTTTTCGGGGCAAAATTTTTGGTGTCATTACGTATGATGGTATCTTATATGATGCTGTAAACCATGAAGTTTACTGGTTAGGAGAAAAACTGATTGACGAAAAAGAGTATAGTTTTACGACGGTTGATCATTTTATGTTTGTCCCCTTTTTCCCAACCATTGAAATTGCCGGAAAATACGAATTTCTCTTTCCAGAATTTATCAGAAGTGTGTTAGGTGCGTATTTAGAAACTCACTATCCAAGGAAATAAAAACAAGGTATAATGAAAAACAGGTGGTGAAATGATGACAAAAGAAAACAAAGACCTAACCGAAGAATTAACGACGGTTTTAGAAGAAGTCGCAACCCAAGAAGTGGCAAAACCACAAAAAGGTGAGCTTGTGACACCGATTAGTGACACGGATTTTATGATCGGACAACGTCAATACAAGCTTGTTTATGACCACCGGGAAGGCTTTGATGCTGAAAAATTAGGCGAACGTTTTAGCGAAGTTTTGGCGCGCTATGATTATATTGTTGGTGACTGGGGCTATGAGCAATTACGCTTAAAAGGCTTTTTTACCGCCGATGATAAAAAAGCGCAACCGGAACAACGCATTGATACTTTAGAAGACTACTTATATGAATATTGTAATTTTGGCTGTGCTTATTTTGTAATTCAACGAGTAGGCAATAAACGCGAAAAAACACAAAATCGTAAACGCCGGAAGAAAAATCACAATAATCAAGCTGCAGCGGCTCATATTGCTGAAAAGAAAACAGATGTAAAGAAAAAAGCCAAACCGGTTTTAAAGAAAAAAAGTGAGAGAAAGCCAAATACGAAAACCGAAATTGTAACAAAGTTGGTTAAAAAAGAAGGCAAAAAAGGTAGCTTTACTATTAGGAAGCGAGAAGATTAATGTACAAAGGATATTTAATTGATTTAGATGGCACTATTTATCGGGGGCAAGAGCCGATTCCAGCGGGCAAACGTTTTGTTGATGAATTAAAAAGACGGCAATTACCGTTTTTATTTGTTACCAATAACACTACCCGTAGCCCTGAAACCGTAGCACAACGGTTGAAAAATGAGTTTCAAATTGAAGTAGCACCTAAAACAATCTACACTGCCAGCTTAGCAACAATTGATTTTATGAAAGCTGATAATAAGGGGAAAAAAGTCTTTGTTATTGGTGAAGCAGGGTTAATTGATTTAATCTTAGCGGCCGGCTTTATTTGGGAGGAAGAAAATCCTGATTATGTGATAGTCGGCTTAGACAATCAGGTTACGTATGAAAAATTTGTTGCAGCTACTTTGGCAATTCAAAAAGGTGCAACCTTTATTGGTACTAATCCTGATAAAAATATCCCCACTGAAAGAGGTCTATTACCTGGGGCTGGTTCTTTAATTTCATTAGTGGAAACAGCAACGCAGACTAAACCTATTTTTATTGGTAAACCCGAAGCAATTATTATGGATAAAGCATTGGAACAGATCGGTCTTTCAAAAGAAGACGTCATCATGGTTGGTGATAATTACGAAACAGATATCTGTTCTGGCTTGAATAATGGCATTGATACGTTGTTGGTATTATCTGGTTTCACTCAAAAAGAAGAAGTTGCTACATTACCAAAAGCACCGACTTTTGTTCTAGATTCTTTGGATGAATGGAACTTTGAAGCATGAAAAAAATGATGGCACCTTGGCAAAGACGTTTGGGATTATTAAGTCTTTTTTTAACGGTAATAACACTAGTGATTACAATTGCGATTAATTTTCGTCCGTTATATGTCTTTGATATCCATTATTTAAACATATTGGATGCTACTACCGTTGGGAAAACTACCTTATTGAAAAATTTCGATCAATTGATGGCTTTTTTGAATAATCCTTTTGTCCATACGTTAGCATTGCCAGATTTTCCTATGTCTTCTGCCGGACGCGGACATTTTATTGATGTCAAAAAGTTATTTATGTTAAATTATGTCGTTTTATTGGTGACCATAATTCCGGCAGTTGTTTTTTTAGTTAAGTTAAAAAAACAGCGAAGTTTGTGGCGTTTAATTCGTCCCTTTCAATGGGGGATGGGGATACCGGTGATTTTAGGCTTTTTGATGGCAACAAGTTTCGATCGTTTTTTTGTGACGTTTCACGAATTATTTTTCCAAAATGACGATTGGTTATTTAATCCTCTGACAGATCCGATTATTAATGTTTTACCTGAAGAATTTTTTATGCATTGCTTTATTTTGGCCTTTGTTTTACTAGAACTGTGCTTTTTAGCTCTAGTATTATGGGGACGTCATAGTTTAAAACCAAAAACCAACGCTCCTTAAGTGAGAGCGTTGGTTTTTTGTAAGTATTTTTTTTAGATGCTAAGTTGAAATCTTACAAAAGTTGAAAACAACTTATTAAAATTATCTCTTATAGTGGGAGATTTTTTGAGAGCCGATGGAATCTGGTCAGTTTTCATTAAATTAGGGTTATTGGGTAATGTAGTGTGAATCACCAGGATTTTGATGGGCTAAACGACTGGCAGCAGAAGCGGCAATCGCACCGACAATATCATCGAGAAATGTGTGGACATGTTTGCCATCGTGACTATTTAATTCTTTTAAAATCCCTGGTTTTACTTTATCGATATAACCGTAATTGGTAAAGCCAATTGAACCATAGACGTTGACAATTGAAAGTGCCAAGATTTCATCAATACCATAAAGCCCTTCGTCATCGGCGACAATTTCTTGCAAGGGGGCTAATAATTTACCTTCTTCGGCTAAGATATCCAACTGAATACCGGTGATAATGGCGTTGTGAACTTCTCTTTTAGTTAAGACACTATTGACGCTTTCAACACATTTTTCTAAAGTGATGTCTTTAATGTAATCCTTTTGTAAAAACATAACCAATTCGCCAATTTCCTCTAATGTAACGCCACGACTTTTTAGTAACTCGCGGGCTTTTTCTTCTAGTGTTTTTGTTTCAAGTACCATAAATATCACTCCAATTCTCTGGCTTAAGATTAATTCTTCTTTTATGGTATACTATCTACCAACTTGAAGCAAAGAAAAGGGAGGGTATCATGAAACCTTTAATTGAATTTTGTGAACAAAATTTAAGTCGGCAAGGAAATATACTATTAGAAGATGAAGAGTTAAAGGAAAAAGCTGATTTTTTAATTACCAGTTGCTTAAGTATGTGTGAGCTTTGTGGGCAAAAATTATTTGTAATGGTAGAAGGGGAAGTTATCATAGCAGATACGACAGCTGAACTATTAGAAAAAGTTAAAAGCGCCATTCGGGAATGGGATGAATTTTAAAAAAGTTCCAAAAGAAAATGCTATTTTGCTTTATATTTAAGCAAAAATAGCATAACTTTTGGCGCTTTTTGTTTTTCAATCTAGTTTTTTAAAAGAGGCTGGTACTATGAGCAGGTTGGGTGCGGTTTTTAGGATCAATAAAATGCAAGGCATTGTTAACGGCAGTAGGCGCTTCACCAAATCCAGTTGCGATTAGTTTTACTTTGCCCTCGTAACCGGCAATATCGCCACAGGCATAAATTCCGGGAATTGAAGTACTCATATCTGAATTCACTGTGATCGTTTGTCTGGTTCCAGCTAAATGCCACTCTTTAACATTTAAATTAGAGGTAAAACCATAATTTACCAACAAGTGGTCAACAGAAAGCGTAATTTTTTCTTTTGTTTGCACCTGCTGTAAAGTGAGACCGCTGATAAAATCTTCACCTGTTACTTCGTTAATCACATACGGTGTCATGATGTTAACAGTAGACTGATAAAGTTTTTCAACACTGTGTTCTAATGCGCGAAACTTATCCCGCCGATGAATCAAATAGACTTCTGAAGCAATTGGTTCTAACATTAAAGCCCAGTCAATCGCTGAATCGCCACCACCGGCTAATGCGACTTTTTTACCTGCATATTTCATTAAATCGTTGACGTAATAATCTACTCCTCGATTTTCAAAAGTTTCAGCACCAGAAACGGTTAATTTGCGGGGTTGAAACGAGCCGTTTCCTAAAGCTAAAATTGCCGCTTTCGTATAATGAGTATCTTTATTGGTTGTAATCACAATCAGATCGTCTTGTTTTTCAATATGGCGTACTTCTTCACCTAAACAATACGTATGAGGAAAAGTTTGTAATTGCTTTTCTAAAACTTGAATTAAATCATTAGCTTTTATTTGAACATACCCAGGGATATCATAAATATTTTTTTCAGGATAAAGAGTCGATAGTTGACCACCTAACTGAGGTAAACTGTCGATAATTTTTGTTTTGGCGCTGCGCATGCCTGCGTAAAAGCCGGCAAACATACCTACCGGACCTGCACCAATAATGGTGATGTCATACACTTCCATCTTGTTTCCTCCTTAATTTTATGAAGCTGAAACTTTGCAATAGTTCTAAGTATAAAGCCAAAGAGTGGTTTTTTCTATCAAAACGTTTTAGCGTTTTAACTCGGAATATTTTCTTAAAGTTCTCTTAGTAAAAAACGGTCCATTGCATTATGAGGGCTTGGTGCTAATGGTTTTGCCAGTATTTTAAAATCATAGTTTTGATAGAGTTTTAAAGCTGCCGTTAAGCGGTGGTGACTTTCTAAATAAACTGCGGTGTAACCAGCTTCTTTAGCGAAGTTTAAAGCGGTAATCATTAATTGGTGGCTATAACCTTTGCCTTTTGCGTCATCTTTTAAATACAGTTTTTGCAATTCACAAATGTTTTGGTCCATTAGAAATTCTGCGATACCAATTCCGCCGACTAGTTCATTATTTTCAATTCCGACAAAATAATTTCGTCGGGGTGATTTCCCATAATACAAGGAGAGGTGATCAAGTTCAGGATCATAAAAAGCTGTGCCAGGAATAGCTAAGTTGAAAAATTCAAGATTTGTGCGGATGATTTTAGCTAAAGGCGCATCATCTGTTTTTTTTATTGGACGAATATACATATCAACACCACCACTTAATTTAGTAAATTTCCCGTTAGTATAGCAAATCTTGCAAAATAAAATCAAGAATACGTGGCAAAATAAACGAAGTCTGCTATCATGAAATTAAGCTATTAATTGAAGGAGGAATTATTGTGAGTGAATTTCCACAACTAACATTAGAAAACCAAACAGGTCACAAAGCGTTAATTAAAACGAACCGTGGCAACATTTTAGTGCAACTATTTCCGGAGTTGGCACCAAAAACTGTTCAAAACTTTGAAGAATTAGCGAAAAAAGGCTATTACGATGGAGTTATTTTCCACCGTGTTATTCCTGATTTCATGATTCAAGGGGGCGACCCAACCGGTACTGGTATGGGAGGCGAAAGCTCTTTTGGTGGTACTTTTGAAGATGAATTTTCAAAAGAATTATTTAACGTGCGGGGAGCCTTATCGATGGCAAATGCCGGTCCGAATACTAACGGCAGTCAATTCTTTATCGTTAATAACCAAAACGTTCCTGGTAATATGTTAGGACAATTAGAAGGTGCTGGCTATCCTTCAGAAATCATTGAAGCATATAAACAAGGTGGCACACCATGGTTAGATTTCCGCCACACTGTCTTTGGCCATGTAGTTGAAGGTATGGATGTGGTAGATGAAATTGCCAATGTAAAAAGAGGGCCACAAGATAAACCTGTTCACGACGTAGTAATTGAAACAGTTGAAATTTTAGCTGATTAAAAAAAAGACCTAAACGAGATCGATTTCTTAAAAAGAAATTATCATCTCGTTTAGGTCCTTTTTATTTTAAGGGGTTTTTACTTCATTCGTAATATCATCAGTGATTAATTCTGCGTACTCAATCGTTTCTTCTATTTCATGATGCGTTGTTTTTACTTCAATCAAATGAATCAATCGTCCGACACATAAAAGTGCAGCTAAAGTACCAATTCCAATGCCGCTTGGACGTCCAAGAAAAACCATCCCAACAAAAAAGGCAATTGTAATCATCGTTAGATCAAAATAAAATTTAACTTGGCCGAATCGCTTGCCTTTTTTTAAGGCGATGATTTCAACGAGACCTTCTGGGGGATTTAAAATCAGTTTGGAGTTTACCATTAAAAAAGATCCGACACTGGTTGCAATTATCGCGGCAACTAACAGAAATATTTTCCCAATAAGAGTGGTCACAACAAAATTTTCTAGTCCTAATGTGACATTATAAAAATCAACTACCGCGCCAAAAAGAAAAGAAAAAGGTAACTGTAGTAAAATTTTTAACGGCATACGTTTGACTAAAATAATTTCTACAACAGCTAATAAGCCAAAAATTAAACTTGGTGCATTGCCTAATGAGAAACCAGTAATTGTGGCAGTTGTAAATGGGACTGAAACCAGAGAACTTACACCTAATTGACAACTGGAAAAAAGTACCGTGCCCAGTGCTAAAATGAAAATTCCTGGCACGTATTGCATGAAACGTTTGACTAAATCAGGCATTCTTGTCCTCCATTTTTAATTAATTTTGATAGCTAAAAACAAAAAAATGATATTTTCAATTGTTTTTCCTGATTTAGTGTAACAAATTTTCATAGAAAATGTAATGAAAAAAAGACTGCATCAAAAGATACAGTCAGATAATTATGATTATTTAAATGCTTGGGCGATTTGTTCTAAACCTTGTTTTAAAGTATCTTTTGGACAGGCTATGTTTAGCCGCATATGTTGTTTACCATTAGGTCCAAACGTAAAGCCACCATTTAGCACCACTCCGGCTTCTTCAATCATCTTTTTATTGAGGGCAGTATCAGATAAATTGTAAGCAGAAAAATCTAACCAAAAAAGATAGGTTCCTTCTGGTCGCATAAATTTTACTTGAGGCAGATTTTTTTGGAGAAAAGAAATGGTAAATTCACTATTTTTATTTAAGTATTCTAATAATTCCGTTAACCACTGTTCGCCGCTTTCATAAGCTGCTTTTGTACCAATTAAGCCAAATGTGTTAATAGTATCTTGTTCACTTTTAGCTTGGATAGCTGTTAATGCAGCTTTTAATTGGGGGTTTTTAACAAAAATCATCGAGTTTTTAATTCCTGCTAAGTTGAAAGTTTTAGTTGCTGCCGTCAATATAATAGAAAAGTCTGCAAAAGTTTCATCTACATTATGGAAAGTTTCATGTTGATAAGGTGCAAAAATTAAATCTTGGTGGATTTCATCACTGACCACTAAACAGTTATGTTTTTTACATAGATCACCTAATTGTTTTAATTCAGTCTTTGTCCAAACACGGCCACCAGGGTTATGTGGGTTACAAAGAATAAAAAGTTTTACTTTTTCTGCTACGATTTGTTTTTCCATTGTAATAAAATCTATTTCAAAATGATCATCTACAACTTTAAGGGAATTACGTACTAATTTTCTGTCGTTTTCTTGCACCATTTTGGCAAAAGGAGGGTAGACGGGATCGTGAATCATGACACTGTCTTTAGGATTTGTAAAAGCTTGAATACTTATGGCGATACTTGGCACAACACCAGGTGAAAATAAGATTTCATCTTTTTTAATTTCGTACTGATGACGTCTTTTTTGCCAATTGATAATTGCCGTATAAAGATCATCACCAAACATAGTATAGCCGTAAATACCTTGTTTTACATATTCCAATAACGCCTGTCGAACGGCACTAGGCGCAGCAAAGTCCATATCTGCTATCCAAAGTGGTAATAAATTTTCTTTTCCGTAAGTTTGTGAAATGCTGTCCCATTTCACGCTATCGGTGTGATGGCGATCGTGGTGTTTATCAAAAATTGACATAAAAAGACCTCCTAAATTTCTAAACTTCTTTTTTATCTCTAGTTACAGTATAATGAATAATACAAGGAGTGGAAACCAAATGTCTTATAAAATCGGCGATATTCTAGAAGGTCAAATTACCGGCATTCAACCCTATGGTGCTTTTGTTTCTTTAGATGATAAAACGCAAGGACTAATTCATATTTCTGAAGTGCAATCTGGTTACACCAAAAATATTCACGACATTTTATCTGTCGGCGAAACTGTCAAAGTTCAAATTATCGATATTGATGAATATTCACAAAAAATTAGTTTATCTAAACGAACGTTAGAGAAAAACTATATTCCCAATCGCAATTATAAAAAACGCTATTTTACAAATAAAAATAAAAAAATAGGTTTTGCTTCGATAAAAAAGGCTTTACCAGAATGGATTGAAGAAGCGGTAGTATATTTACATTCTGAAAACCACGCGAAATAATTATGCACATTTTCTGAAAATGTGCTATCATAAATTATAGATAAAACAGCCGAGGTGGTATCGTGACTAATAAAAAAGTTGCTGGAACAGTAATGTTGCATTTACAAAATGGCTCAAAACGATTTTTAGTTCATGCTGTAGGAGATACAATGGAGTTAGCCTCTACCGATTTTTCAAACGAACGCACTGGTTTAGCTAACATTTTGAGTTTATTAAAAGATAGTGTCAAACTAGATGTGAAAAAAATCGATTTAGTGGAACTAACAAATGGTCAGATTGCAGAAGAAAATGTTCCTTTGTTTGTTTTTGAAACAAGTGAAGAGAAATTAGTTGGCGATTTACCGGAAGATTTTCGGTGGGAAGAGCCCCAAAAGTTTCGGGAAATCATTAGGCATTATGATATCGAAGGTGTACCTTATTTTTAAAAAAGCAAAAGGAGATTGTAGAAATCTCCTTTTTTTGTACTCTTAATTAAGATATTTTTCAAAAAAGCGGTATGAAAAAATAATTTTACAAAAAATATTTAACGGATAAAATGAGTGCTGTTTGGAATTTAGTTCGCTATTTATCCTTAATAAGTGCTAACAAACAAAAGATAGTAAGACTAACATCAAAAAAATGCGAATGAAAGGAAAATATAAAGAGAAGTGGCTAAAAAGACAAGCCATTTTTGTTAAACTTTTTGGTTGACCTGCTCTTTTATTAGTGGTAAATTAATCAACGTTGACGAAGCAGTCACACAGTTGAAAACAACTTGAAATATTCTTGAAAAAAGTTGTTGACAATTGTAACAATGATTGCTAAACTAACGAAGTTGCTTAGTGAGCAGCACTTTTATGAAATATCATTTCAAAAA
>MJGMH2__coassemble_792_pt1 | contig 184033 bp, 159 predicted proteins | sample MJGMH2__metabat2_low_PE_013 | metagenome-assembled genome bin MJGMH2
GCACCACGAACGATATGGTAACGTACCCCTGGTAAGTCTTTTACACGTCCACCACGTAATAAAACAACGCTGTGTTCTTGTAAGTTGTGGCCGATACCTGGGATATAAGCTGTTACTTCGATCAAGTTAGACAAACGAACACGGGCATATTTACGCAAAGCTGAGTTCGGTTTTTTTGGTGTCATTGTACCCACACGAGTGGCAACCCCACGTTTTTGCGGAGAGTTCACATTCGTTTGAGCTTTTTTGAAACTGTTATATCCTTTGTTCAATGCTGGTGAATTTGATTTTTCAACCTTGGATTTACGAGGTTTACGTACTAATTGGTTAATTGTAGGCATCCCTTGTTTTCCTCCTTCCTTGATTCGCCTTTTCTAGCTCCACACATCCAGGTGGTTCTTTTTCGGCGATAAAAAATAATGCAGCCTTGTGCATAATCGTCAGTTGTACTTTTCTTACAGTCAGCACGTCTGTTTTAAGAGACCTGTAGACAAAGCACCTTTGTTAGAATAGCATGATTGAAATAACGTGTCAACAAAAACCCCAATATTTTTTGCAGTCATTATAGTTTTTATAAAGCTTCGTCTTTAATCAACAGTCCTGTGCCAAAATATCATTTTTGTTACCACACCTAAAGAAAAGACATTATAGTTTTTTTAACTGTAAAAGAAAGGCAAGAAGGCTATCATTTCTTAAAAAAAAGCTTTAAAATAAACTCAAAATCAGTTTGTAAAGGAGCACGAAATAACGATGGATTTAAAAGAAATGGTCGGAAAAGAAGCTTGCAAACATATAAAAAGCGGGATGACAGTCGGTCTTGGAACTGGTTCAACAGCCTATCATATGGTGGCAGAAGTAGGTCGCATGATAAAAGAAGAAAATTTGACAATTACAGGGGTCACAACTTCCACCCAAACCTTAATCCAAGCTCGTGAGTTGGGAATTCCATTGGCTTCAATTGATGAAGTCGATCACATCGACATCACCATTGATGGCGCAGATGAAGTCGATCCAAACTTTCTGGGAATTAAAGGCGGCGGTGCTGCGCTTTTATATGAAAAAATTGTGGCAACTTATTCAGATAAAGTGATTTGGATTGTCGATGAATCTAAAATGGTACCACAATTAGGCAAGTTTCCCTTACCAGTTGAAGTGATTCCTTTTGGCAGCCAACAAATCTTTAATATTTTAGAAAAACGCGGCTACCGTCCAACTTTCCGCAAAACCAACGATGGTGAATTTTTACACACGGATAGTGGTAACTATATTATTGATCTTCACCTAGAAGCCATAACAGATCCTCACGCCCTAGCCGAAGAATTAATTCACATGACAGGGGTCGTGGAACATGGTTTGTTTTTAGATATGACAAACTTTGTCATCGTCGGTGAAAAAGAAGGTCCTAAAACACTGATTAATCCAGCATTAGAAAAATAATTAACCATAGTGGTGTAAAGAGGCGTGACAAAATTTTGTCACGCCTCCTATTTTCGAATAAAGGGTGTGACAGAAGTAGCTTCTATCACACCCTCTTTTTGCAAATATACGGTGTTAGAATAGTAATTTCTTCTTACCTAGGCCAAACATAAGCCGAAATTTTTGAAATTTTAAGCAGCAATTAAAAAAATCCCTTCTTTTTTCTTACAACTGATCACTTGTTCCCACCGCTTTTTTCTCCATCAAGAGTATCTTATCAACAACTTATCTCATCACATCTTTTACCTGCAATTTTTAAGACTATAGATTCTTGTAATTTTCACTCTTTAGTTTTTTTGATTTTTTTGCAAGAAACGGTACCATTTTCACGGAGTTTATGCTACATTTTTCTTAATGAAAATGAAGACTGAGAGGATTTATCATGACAATTTTTGGCTATGCCCGGACAACAATCAACGACAATGATTTAGATTCCCAATTGAAGTCTTTGACTGACTATGGTTGTGCAACAATTTTTCAAGATACTTTTGAACAAAAATATCACGAAGAAAATCATGCGGATTTAGACACTGTGATTGCACAAATGCAACAAGGAGACGCTTTGGTGGTGTCTGATTTGCATCGCTTGGGACGTTCTACGCGTCAATTGACAGAATTAACTAGTTTATTTAAAAAGCGGAACCTTCATTTAGTCAGTTTGACTGAAGGTATCGATACTCGTAGCGAAATGGGCGATATTTACTTTAACTTAATGGAAGGTTTAGCCCAAATGGAATGTGCGCTAATTAAAGAGCGGACCTTAGTCGGCTTAAACAAAGCTCGCCAAAAGGGAAAAATTGGCGGTCGTCCTAAAATTGATATGAAGACCGTCAAAAAAATTCGCCAACTTTATTACGATAAAAAAGAAACAATCCAATTCATTTCTTCCAAGTGTGGTGTATCAGTGGGAACTTGCTATAAATACATTAATTTAGCTCCTGATGAATTGGCAAAAATTACAAATTAAAATGACGCACAGCAGCCTATTCTCACCTGAGAAACAAGTTGCTGTGCCTTTTTTTAGTGGCAAAATGAACCAAAACAGTGTACAATATGGAAGGAATTGAAAATTTCAGAAACCAAATGACAAAGGAGAGTTATTCATGCCAAAATTAGTATTTTCTCGTCACGGTTTGAGCGAATGGAATGCATTAAACCAATTTACTGGTTGGGTTGACGTAGACCTAGCTCCAGAAGGTGTTGAAGAAGCAAAAGAAGGCGGCCGCAAAATTAAAGAAGCCGGCATCGAATTCGATATCGCTTATACTTCTGTATTAAAACGCGCTATCAAAACTTGTAACTATATCTTAGAAGAATCTGACCAATTGTGGGTACCACAAATTAAATCATGGCGCTTAAACGAACGTCATTACGGTGCATTACAAGGTTTGAACAAAAAAGAAACCGCTGAAAAATACGGTGACGAACAAGTTCACATCTGGCGTCGTTCATACGACACATTACCTCCATTATTGGATGCAACTGATCCTGGTTCTGCTGCAAACGATCGTCGTTATGCAATGTTAGACCCTCGTGACGTACCTGGTGGGGAAAACTTAAAAGTTACTTTAGAACGCGCATTACCATTCTGGCAAGATGAAATTGCCCCTGCATTAAAAGACAACAAAACTGTTTTAGTTGCAGCTCATGGTAATTCATTACGCGCTTTGGCAAAACACATTGAAGGAATCTCTGATGATGACATCATGGATCTTGAAATTCCAACTGGCCAACCACTTGTTTATGAATTAAACGACGATTTAACAGTAGCGAAAAAATACTACTTATAATTAGCAATAAAAAATAAGGTATGACAAGACTCTTGTCATACCTTATTTTTTTGAATAAACGATGTTTCAAAAGCAACTGCTACTTACATAAGCTAAAATTTCGCAAAAACTTGAGTAGCAGTTTTTCTTAAAATTCCTTCTTACTGCTTGAAGCAGAACACTTCTGTCACAATTACTTTTATTTCAACATGCTAGCAAAATGTGCCATTGCTTCTTTTACTTCTGTTTGATACTCAGGCGCAATTAAAGGCAGCAACTTTTCTCTTACATTCGTAAATTCTTCAGTTGTAAATTCATCAGTGGCTAATTTGGCAAAAGCATCGACTAAAATTGCTTCAATTTGTTCTTCATTTCCTTTAACGGCACGTTCTTTGATGAAGTTTAAAAACATTTCTTGTTCTTTTAACATCGCAATTACTCCTTTTTACAGATAGTTTTGTTCTGTCATGCTCGCTTGATAAATTTTAACAACATCTTCTACTTGTAATGGTACAAAAGCATCGGTGGCAATTTTACTATAAGCTACAGCCTGTTGGGCCATTTCTTCAAATTTGCTCTCATCTTTAATGCCAACTTCAGGTAACGTCATTGGAATCTGGCAATCTTTGAAATAATCATAAGTTTTTTGAATCGCCATGCGGGCAGCCATCATCGGTACTGTTTCGGTAATTCCCCATACGTTACGACCGTATTGGGCAAATTGGGGTGCATTTTCTTCATTTAAAACGTGATGCATCCAACGCGGCGTTAAAATTGCCAAACCAATCCCGTGAGTAATATCATAAAAAGCACTCAATTCATGCTCCATCGCATGACAAGACCACGTTCCACCTTTACCACTACCAGTTAAACCATTTAAAGCTAAGGTGCTCGCCCACATCAAGTTAGCTCGGGCATCATAATCATCTGGTGTTTCTAAAGCAATCGGACAATTTTTAGTAACTGTCCGCATTAATCCTTCACTGATGCCATCTTGAACATCGGTTGCTGGTGTATTGTTGAAATAATTTTCAAACAAGTGGCTCATAATATCGGCTGAACCAGCAGCTGTTTGATATTTGCTGACACTAAACGTATTTTGAGGATCTAAAAAGGAAATTTTTGGCAATAGATTTTTACCACCCATACCTAATTTTTGGTTGGTTTGCCAGTTAGTAATCACCGCACCGCGATTCATTTCACTACCAGTGGCAGCGAGCGTCAAAATGGTCACAATCGGTAAAGCAGGCCCATCGTAACTTCTTTTTTCAATTACAGCCCACGGTTCCAAATCAGGGCTACCATAAACCGCAGCTACCGCTTTGGCACAATCAATCGTTGAACCACCACCAACTGCTAAAATAACATCCACTTCGTTTTCAGCACAAAGTTTAGCACCTTTTGCAACTGTTTCAATTCGCGGATTTGGTTCCACACCAGCTAGTTCAATGATAGTAAAATCACTCAACTCTTTTAAAACACGGTCATACAAACCATTTTTCTTAATACTACCACCACCGTAGACTAGTAAAACGGTCTTGCCAAATTCTGTCAAAACAGGCGCTAATTCTTCAAGCCGATCTTTCCCAAAACGAATATCCGTTCCAACTTGAAATGTAAAATTATTCACTGACGTCACTCCCTTAAAAATTAATTGATACTTTTACTCTAACGCGAAGTTTAAATAAAAGAAAGTCCGGGCTCCTCTAACTACAAAAAGAAGAGCCACTAAAGAAAGGTCTTCTTTAATAGCTCTTTTTTCTTAATCTTTAATTGCTGTTTCTAAGCCGACTTCAATCATATCATTAAAGGTTACTTGGCGTTCTTCAGCAGTTGTTTCTTCACCAGTAATCATGTGGTCACTTACCGTGCAAATAGCTAACGCTTTAACGTGGAATTTAGCCGCCAAATAATAAAGTGCTGCTGCTTCCATTTCCACACCTAAGATTCCCATATCAGCTAAGGCAAATGTTTCAGTTAAATCATCTTTATAAAAAGTATCTTCTGATAAAATATTCCCAACGTGAGTCGTAAAACCTTTGGCTTGGGCGATTTCATAAGAATTTTTCAATAGTTCAAAATCAGCAATTGGCGCATAATGAAACGATTGAAAGTTCTTTTGGACAATCGAAGAGCTGGTGGTAGCAGCTTGGGCAATAATTAAATCTCTGACGTGTACATCTTCTGATAAAGCGCCACAAGTTCCTACTCGAATCAATTTTTTCACACCATAAGAGTTGATTAACTCATGGGCATAAATACTAGCAGAAGGCATTCCCATCCCTGTTCCTTGAACAGAAACACGTTCTCCTTTATAAATTCCGGTATAGCCTAACATGCCCCGCACATTATTATAGCAAATGGGATCTTCTAAAAATGTTTCGGCAATATATTTGGCCCGTAACGGATCTCCTGGTAACAAAATTTTATCGGCAATTTCACCGGCTTGTGCTTCAATATGAACGCTCATGAATAACTTCCTTTCTGGGTAAATGTCAGTATAACTTTTTTAGCTTTTTTATAATTGGGCTAATGTTTCTTTTACTAAAGCTTTGAATTCTGCTTTCACACGTTCTGTGGTTTCCACAACTTCTTCGTGGTTCAGATTTTTTTGCATTCCAGCAGCCAGATTAGTGATACAAGATATCCCTAAAACTTTCAAACCACTGTGGGCGGCAACGATTACTTCTGGCACAGTAGACATCCCTACCGCATCTGCTCCTATCGTACGAGCAAAACGAATTTCAGCCGGTGTTTCATAAGTTGGACCAGAAAAGCCCATATATACGCCTTCTTTTAAATGTAACCCAGAAGCCTTGGCTACTTCTTTAGCGACTGTCATATATTCAGGTGTATAAGCTTGGCTCATATCCGGAAAGCGCGGTCCCAATGTATCTTCATTTGGACCAATTAAAGGGTTTGCCCCCATAAAGTTAATGTGGTCAGTAATTAACATTAAATCACCGGGCGCAAATGTTTCATTTACTCCACCACAGGCATTGGTCACAATGACTGAATGCGCATCTAGTGCTTTCATGACCCGCACAGGATAAGTCACTGTTTGCATTGAGTTTCCTTCATAATAATGGAAACGTCCTTGCATCGCTAATACTTTTTTACCGGCTAACTGGCCATAAACTAATTGTCCTGCATGACCGACAACCGTGGAAATGGGAAAATGCGGAATTTCATTATATGGAATGACGACCGGATTTTCGATTTCTTCGGCCAATTCTCCTAAACCAGAACCTAAGATTAAGCCAAATTCAACGTCTTTTACCCCTTGTTCTTTAATAAAATCAGTTGTTTCTTTTAATTGTGCTAAAATCGCTGTCATAAAGACCTCCACTAAATAAAATTTAAATAAGCGGTTTGTTTTCTTACACGCTTAAAATAAGCTAGTTGCTAAAATACGTTTGTTAACCATCACTAAGCAAAAAAACTATTTCAAAGCGGCTAAGAAGCTTTTGCCATTTTCTGTCGCCGGAACCGCAAAGTTTTCTGCAATAGTTGCCGCAATATCCGCATAAAAACCTTGTGGCAAAGCGCCTTGTCCTTGCATTTTTTTACTGTAAGCTAACAATGGTACATATTCTCGTGTATGGTCAGTTCCTGAAAAAGTCGGGTCATTGCCGTGATCAGCGGTAATTAACAACAAATCATCTTCAGCTAGATTGTCTAAAATTTCTGGAATCCGCAAATCAAAATCTTCAATCGCATGAGCATAACCGACAACATCACGACGATGACCATATAATGCATCAAAATCAACTAAGTTTGTAAAACTTAAACCGGTAAAGTCTTTTTTCATTACCGTTAATAATTGATCGACGCCATCCATATTGCTCTTAGTGCGAATCGCTTCTGTAATCCCTTGACCATTAAAGATATCATTAATTTTACCAACGGCAATTACATCTTTGCCATTATCTTTTAGTGAATCCAACACCGTTTTTCCAAAAGGATCTAAGGCATAGTCATGACGATTACTAGTGCGGGTGAAATTACCTGGTTCGCCAACATAAGGACGGGCGATAATGCGGCCAATCATATAAGGTTCATCTTTGGTAATATCCCGGGTAAACTGGCAAATACGATACAATTCTTCTAAAGGAATGATTTCTTCGTGAGCTGCGATTTGTAACACCGGGTCAGCTGACGTATAAACAATCAAGTCTCCTGTTTTCATTTGATGTTCACCGTAATCGTTAATTACTTCTGTCCCAGAATAAGGTTTATTGCAGACGACTTTACGACCAGAAAAATCTTCAATTTGTTTTAATAATTCATCAGGAAAGCCATTAGGAAAAACACGAAAAGGCTTTTTAATATTTAGTCCCATAATTTCCCAATGACCTGTCATTGTGTCTTTACCAACAGAAATTTCTTCTAATTTTGTCGCATAGCCTTGGTGGTCTTTTTCATCTTTTACACCGGCTAGTGGGCGAATGCTGCCTAAGCCCAATTGTTCTAAATGAGGAATAGTTAAACCAGCTTCTTTAGCAATGTGTCCTAATGTATCGGCACCGACATCACCAAATTTTTCAGCATCTGGCGCTTCACCAATTCCAACTGAATCCATGACGATTAAATGTACACGTTTAAACATTTTATTCCCTACTTTCTATAATTTTAAGTTATCTCTATCTTACTAGATAGTTGCCTTATTTGACAGTTGTAAACAACTAAAAAGGGCAGAACAAAGCAACAATGTCCCTTAGTCCCACCCTTTAAATAAACTATTTTGATTTAATATAATTTGTACCATTAGCTTTAGGGCCAGAAGCTTTCCCCAAGAAGATTACCAAGACTAAAATGGTTAATACATATGGTGCTGCTTGCAAGTAAACATCTGGAATTGAAGAGATGATTGGCAATTTTGAACCCGCGATACTGATATTTTGCGCAAAGCCAAAGAATAAAGCTGCCCCCATCGCACCAAGTGGATTCCATTTACCAAAAATCATTGCCGCCATGGAAATGAACCCTTGACCAGCAATTGTAGTTACCGCAAAACGGCCGGAAATAGATTGTGCAAAAACAGCACCACCCATACCACCAAGAAAGCCGGAAATTAATACGCCAGAATAACGCATAAGATAGACGTTAATTCCTAATGTATCTGCCGCTTGGGGATGTTCCCCGACTGAACGCAGACGCAGGCCAAATTTTGTTTTAAAGATAATAAACCAAGCTAAAACCGCAATTAAAATCGCCACATAAGCTGGTAAAAAAGTATCTTTAAAGAAAATTGGTCCAATGACTGGAATATCTTTTAAGACAGGAAAACTAAAGTAACCTAAGGTGCCATTAATGTTATCTGTTTGTCCTTTACCATAAATAGCTTTAACTAAAAAGACAGCTAAAGCAGGCGCCATTAAGTTCATAACCGTACCAGAAATGATGTGGTCAGCCCGAAAGTTAATTGTTGCTACTGCATGTAAAAGTGCAAAGATTACTCCAGCTAAACCGCCCACTAAAATACCTAACCAAGGTGTCATTGCGCCTAATTGATCATACATCTCCAAGTTGAACACGATGGAGGTAAAGGCCCCCATCACCATGATTCCTTCTAACCCCACGTTAACAATCCCGCTACGCTCTGAGAAAACACCACCCAAAGCTGTCAAGATTAAAGGCGCTGAATAAATCAAGGTTTGGGTTAAAATTGAGGCAATCAAATCAATACTCATTAGATTTTCCCTCCTTCTTCATCTTGATCACTTGGATTAGCTTCCACTTCTTCTACTACCGCAACTTCTTTTTTAGTACCAAAGAATTTTGCCAATACAAAACGGATCACAAAACTAATTCCGACAAAGAAAATAATAATCGCAATATTCACATCGACTAATTCAGATGGAATACCTGCTACCTGCATCCCTTGGCCGCCAAGTTTTAAAATACTAAACAATAGCGCCGACAATAAAATTCCGACTGAGCTACCACTCCCTAATAACGAAACGGCCATTCCATCAAACCCGATGGACAGTGATGTTCCTTGGATAAAGAAGTTTTGGAAGGTTCCTAAGCCTTGAACGACACCACCAAGACCTGCTAAAAAGCCTGAGATTACCATCGAGATAATGATCGTTCGCTTACTACTCATCCCCGCGTATTCTGAAGCAAAAGGATTTAACCCGACTGAACGAATTTCATAGCCCAATGTTGTTTTCTTCATTAAAAAGTAAACGAGAACTAAGAAAATCAAAGCCAGAAAAATCCCCATGTTTAAACGGGAGTGATTGGAAATTTCCGTCAAAAAGTTAGTCCGTAACGAACCGTTTGCCCCAATCATTTTGGTGACACCTTTATTGCTCATCAACTTTTCGTCCATCACATTATTGACGATATGTGTACTGGTATATAACAAAATGTAGTTCATCATAATCGTTACAATAACTTCACTTGTACCAAACAACGCTCGCAATACCCCTGGAATTGCAGCTGCCACTGCCCCAGAAAACGCACCAGCAAGAATCGCTAAAGGTAAAACAACAATTTTTGGCGCATCTGGCATGGCTAAAGCGACCCAAATACTAGCCACCCAGCCACAAAGAGCTTGGCCGGAAAGACCGATATTGAAAAAGCCAGCCGAATTTGCCACTGAAAAACCAAGTGCGGTAAAAATTAACGGTCCTGCCGTCACAAAAATTTCACCGATATTCCGCGGATTAATGGCACCTGTTTGGGGATTTAAAAAGGCCGTTTTAATCATTTGACTATAACCGGCAATTGGACTAAAACCAAAAGCTGCCATAATGATGCCGCCAATTACAAAACCAAGTAATACAGCGATAATCGGCACCAACATATTTCGAATTTTTTCGGAACGATTATTCAACTGCCTCACCTACTTCCTCAGTTTGTGCTTGTTTGTTTTCTTTAATTAATTCAGCTCGCGCTTCTTCTAAAGAATACCCTGCCATTAATAAACCAAGTTCTTTTTCACTAGTTTCTTTAGGATTAACTTCCCCGACAATTTCACCAGCGTGTAAAACGACGATGCGATCAGAAACATTCAAAATTTCTTCTAATTCAAAACTAACCAATAAGACAGCTTTAAATTTATCCCGTTGTTCAATTAAACGTTTGTGGATAAATTCAATCGCGCCTACGTCTAATCCACGCGTCGGATTGGCAACAATTAGTAAATCCGGATCGCGATCTACTTCTCGTGCAATAATTGCTTTTTGTTGATTCCCACCAGATAATGCTTTAGCAGGCACCAATTCATTTGTGGTCCGCACATCGTATTCTTTAATTAAGTCCCGGGCTTTTTCGTTAATTTCACTATAATTTAAAAAGCCATTTTTGCTTAACGGTTCTTGATAATACGTTTGTAACGCCATATTTTCAGCTAATGTCATCTCTAGGACAAGCCCGTATTTATGCCGGTCTTCTGGTACATGGCCGACCCCTTTTTCCACGATTTGCCGTGGTTTTTTATTGGTAATATCATCGCCATCTAAAAAGACTTTACCACTTTCGACTTTCCGCAATCCCGTTAGTGCTTGAATCAGTTCAGACTGACCATTGCCGTCAATTCCGGCAATCCCTAAAACTTCTCCTGCCCGCACTTGTAAGCTTAAATTTTTCACCGCTTCTAAGCCACGGCTTTCTTTTACAACTAGATTTTCAACTGACAAAATAACTTCTTGCGGATTGGCATCTTTTTTCGGTGTTTTAAACGAAACAGCACGTCCTACCATCATATCGGCTAATTCTTGGCTGGTCACATCTTTAACTGCCACCGTGCCAATTCCTTTACCACGTCTAATGACGGTACATTGATCGGCAACTTTTTTGATTTCATCCAGTTTGTGAGTAATTAAAATAATGGATTTGCCTTCTTTAACTAACCCATGCATGATAGCAATTAATTCATCAATTTCTTGAGGCGTTAAAACGGCCGTTGGTTCGTCAAAAATCAACACTTCGGCACCACGATACAAAGTTTTTAAAATTTCTACCCGTTGTTGCATCCCAACTGAAATATCCCGGACATAGGCATCCGGATCAACAGCTAAACCATATTGTTCAGAAACCCGCATGATTTCTTCCCGGGCTTTTTTCCGATCAATGACGCCGCCTTTTGTCGGTTCACTGCCTAATACGATATTTTCAGTTACAGTAAAAGCATCCACTAACATAAAGTGCTGATGCACCATACCGATACCTAACTTATTGGCAGCAGTTGGGCTTGTGATGTTCACTTTTTGCCCCTTCATAAAAATATCGCCAGAAGTAGGCTCTAATAATCCGGACAAAACATTCATCAAGGTTGACTTACCGGCACCATTTTCTCCTAAGAGAGCGTGAATTTCTCCTGGTTTGACCCGTAGATTGATATCGTCATTGGCTTTGAAATCGCCAAAAGCTTTGGTGATATGTCGCATCTCAATGACATATTTCTCTTCTTGTGCCAAATTTTTTCACATCCTTACTTTTTGTCTTGCGCAACTTGTAAAATGAAATACGTTATCTATAAATGCAAAAATTTTTGCGGCATTACCGCCAGGAAATTGCTTTCCTTAAAACTAAGTTTGGCTTACTTTACCGTTTTTTGCGCGTAAATTTAAGCCAGTCAAACTCACTATTAAAGAAATCAATTGAAAAATCAGGTCTTGCCCGTCAAACAGACAAGACCTGAAAAATTAATTATTTAACATCTTTTGGTGTTTCAGGAACTTCAACTTTACCGTCAGCAACTTCAGTTTTCACTTCGTTAATTGCTTTTTTAGCATCGTCTGATAAGAAACCTTCTGTTAAATCAACACCGCCGTCTTTAAGACCATATACTAAGTGTTCGCCACCAGGGAATTTGTCTTCTAAAGCACGGTTAGAAATATCTTGTACTGCTGCACCAACACCTTTAAGCGTAGAAGCTAGTGTACAATTGTCTTCTTTACCATCGGCAGTTTCAAATTTACCTTCTGCTTCTTGGTCGCTATCTACACCGATAACCCAAACTTTGTTGTCTTTTAATTCTGCTTCAGTTGATTTTTTGTTTAATTCTTTTGCTTCAGAAAAGACACCGGCACCAGTACCACCAGAAGCGTGGAAAATTACGTCTACTCCATCACGGTACATTGCTGCTGCTAAAGCTTTCCCTTTAGCGGCATCGTTAAATGAAGCTGCATATTCGTTTTCAATTGTAATTTCTTTGTTTAATTTTTTCGCTGCATCTTTAACACCTTGTGTGAAACCAGCATCGAAGCGGTCGATTACGGCACCTTCTTCACCACCGATAAAACCAACTTTATTAGTTTTTGTTGTATAAGCTGCTGCGTAACCTGCTAAATAAGAAGCTTCATTATCTTTAAAAGTTGCAGAAGCGACGTTGTTTTTGCCATCGATAACGCTGTCGATGATAACAAAATTAGTATCAGGATTTTGATCTGCTGCTTGGCTGATTGCATCTGTTAATAAATAACCTACACCAAAGACAGTTTTAAAACCATTTGAAACAGCATTGTCAATGTTTGTTGTGTATTGTGACGCATCATTTGATTGGAAGTAGTTAAAACCGCCCACACCTTTTTCCAACTTGTGTTCTTTACCCCAAGCTTGTAAACCTTCCCAAGCAGATTGGTTGAAAGAACGGTCATCAATCCCGCCAATATCTGTTACGATTGCTGCACTGTGTTTTGGATCTTTGCCTTCATCTGAACCGCCACCTGTGCTATCAGTGCTGTTGCTACCGCCGCTACCGCAGGCACCCAACAACATGATTGATGCTAACGCAACTGTTGCCAGACCAAATAATTTTGCTTTTTTCATTTCTGTAAAGCCCCCTAAAAGTAAGTTTTTTTCAACAGCCTGAATGACTGAATGAACATAGTTAGCGACTAGTCAAAACTAGTCAAAATCTTTGTCAGTAAAAGAATATGGTAATAATTCTCCTACTGTCATCTCTTTTGTCACACCGTTTTTACCCACTAATGTAACAGGCATATCCGGCGGGCAAAATTCTGCCATCACTTGGCGACAAGCGCCACATGGTGAAATGGGTTCTGGCGTATTTCCAGCTACCACTAAATGACTAAATTCTCTTTCGCCTTCAGAAACTGCTTTAAAAAAAGCGGTCCGCTCGGCGCAATTGGCTAGCCCATAAGAAGCATTTTCAATATTTAGCCCTTGATAAACTTTGCCTTGTTTTGTGACTAAACAAGCCCCCACAGGAAAATGAGAATAAGGCACATAGGCTTTTGTTAGCGCATCTGTAGCCACTTCAATCCATTCTTCTTTTGCTTTCATTTTTTCACCTGACCTTAATTATAGATCTCAGATTGCATATTAATTGCGTTTAATAGCCGCCACCTTGTGCACCAGTTACAATCGCAATACTAGCAGAAGTACCTAAGCGGTTAGCACCAGCTTCCACCATTGCCATTGCTTCTTGTTCGTTGTGGATGCCACCAGATGCTTTCACACCCATTTCAGGTCCTACAGTTTGGCGCATTAAACGAACATCCTCTACCGTTGCTCCACCAGTTGAAAAACCAGTAGATGTCTTAACAAAATCCGCTCCCGCAGCTTTAGCTAGCTCACAAGCTTTGACAATTTCTTCATTTGTTAACAGCGCCGTTTCAATAATTACTTTGACTAACGCTTTATCTTTAGCAGCATGAACTACTGCTTCAATATCTTGTTGTACTTTTTTGTATTGGGCAGATTTTAACGCACCAACGTTAATGACCATATCAACTTCATCAGCACCATTATGAATCGCATCTGTTGTTTCATAGGCTTTTACTTCAGATGTATTTGCGCCTAAAGGAAACCCAATTACGGTACAAACCGCTGTTGGTTCACCTTTTAATTGTTCCGCTGCAAAACTTACCCACGTTGGATTGATGCAGACAGAATAAAAATGATATTTTTTTGCTTCTTCAATAATTCGCAATACGTCTTCTTGTGTCGCATCTGCTTTTAAAATAGTATGGTCAATCATGCGATTTAATTCCATTTTTGGACAACTCCTAAATATTTAGTTTGTAAATTTTTTATCCTTTACAAAACCCAATTTTTTAAAAAACTTTCATCATACTTATTTTACCATGTATTCAGCTAATCAAAAAATGATTCCTGTAAAGACACTTATTCAGTAATAATGTCATGAATAAGTGGTGGTTCACTACCGTTTTCACCAATGGTAATATTGTTATAAAGCAATTCTTTAACATTTGTGACATCTTCTGTGTTGCTGTAAATTGTCAGTAACGATTCACCTTTTGCTACTTTGTCACCAACTTTTTTATGCAGTTTTAACCCGACTGCATAGTCAATTTCATCTTCTTTGGTTTTTCTTCCCGCCCCTAAAAGCATGGCGGCAATACCAATTTCATTGGCAACAAGTTGGGTCACTACCCCGCTTTTTTTAGCCGGTAAAGCAATCTCATATTGAGCGGTTAGTAAACGTTGGGGCGCATCAACTATTGTTTCGTCGCCACCTTGATTTTTAATCATCTCTTTGAACTTTGCTAATGCCTTACCAGAAGATAGGGCTTCTGCTAACATTTCCCGCGCCTCTTCTAATGTTTGCGCTTGTTTGGCTAACACTACCATTTGGCTTCCTAAGGCATAACACATTTCGACTAAATCTTCAGGGCCATTACCTTGTAGTGTTTCAATTGCTTCCACTACTTCTAAACTATTACCAATGGCTTCACCTAAAGGTTGGGACATATCAGAAACTACTGCCATTACTTGGCGATTGGCTAATTTCCCAATTCGTACCATCGTATGGGCAAGTCGGCGGGCATCTTTAATGTCTTTCATAAAGGCGCCGTCTCCTGTAGTTACATCTAAGACGATAGCGTCTGCACCGGCCGCGATTTTTTTACTCATAATGGAGCTGGCGATTAATGGAATCGAGCTTACTGTCGCCGTCACATCTCGCAGGGCATAAAGTTTTTTATCCGCAGGGGCCAAATCACCTGATTGTCCAATCACCGCTACTTTACTTTCATTTACAACCCGAATAAATTCTTCATCCGTAAGTTCAATTTTAAAACCAGGAATTGCTTCTAATTTATCCAATGTGCCACCAGTAAAACCAAGACCACGACCAGACATTTTAGCGACTGGAACCCCGACACTTGCCACAAGGGGAGCTAAAACCAAAGTCGTCGTGTCTCCCACACCACCAGTAGAATGTTTATCGACTTTTATACCGTCAATAGAAGACAAATCAATCACTTCACCAGAATGCGCCATCGCTAAGGTTAAGTTCGTAATCTCCTCATCTGTCATGTCGGTAAAATAAATTGCCATTAGTAAGGCACTCATTTGATAATCAGGAATTGTACCTTTAGTGTATTCCGTAATAATAAAGTCAATTTCTTCTTTAGATAACAATTGACCATCACGCTTTTTTTCGATCAAATCGACCATTCGCATGCTTTTTCCTCCTCAAGTCCAGTGTCATTATACAACAATTTTTCGATTGGTAAACCACTTTAGTAAAACAGTTTACCCAATAAACTCCATTGCGCTAAAGCGCTTACAGGAGCAATATACTGTATTAATTCTCGCTTGTCAAGGTCCTCACACTCTCACGAATAATTAATTTAGTATCAAATACTTTATTCGGAATTCGGCGTTCTGGAAACTCAATCGCATCGACTAAAAACTTCGCGGCATAAAAACCAATATCAAAAGCTGGCTGTAAGACCGTCGTCAGTGGAGGTGTGACGTATTCTGTTAAATTCAAACCATCAAAACCAATCACAGAAATATCTTCTGGTACTTTTTTACCTAACTCGTAAATAGCTTGGTAACACCCAATCGCCATGGAATCGTTGCTACAAAAAATAGCTGTTAACTCTTTTTGCCGTAGTAATTCTTTAGCCGCCTGATACCCACCAGCTACTGTCAATTCATTTTCCACCACGTAACGACTTTTATAAGCAATTCCGTGATCTTTTAGACAGTGACGGTAACCATTAAAACGTTCTTGGAGTTGATAATAACCCGTACTTTCCTTTAACATACCAATATTTTTATGTCCTCGTGAAATTAAATGATTAATCGCCTGGTAAGCACCTTCATAATCTTTCACAATTAAACGACCACTATTACGCTGATTAATCCCACGGTCGATTAAAATCGTTGGCATATTGTTATAAATCGGACTCCCCAACTCATAGCCACTTGCTAGTAAATGCGGTGTCGCCAATAAAACACCATCGACAGAACGATGACTCAATTCCTCCAGATAAGTAATCTCTTTTTCCTGACTTTGCTGGGAGTTACAAAGAATAATCATATAGCCGAGTGGATTAACATAGCGTTCTGCGCCTTCCACCACTTTTGAAAAGAAAAAGTCGGTCACATCTGGAATAATCATTCCAATCGTTTTGGAACGCCGATTAATTAAGTTTGAGGCAAAAAAATCGGGTTTGTAATGGTATTTATTCACAATATCCCAAACTCTTTGTCGTGTTTCACTACTAAAACGTGTTCCTTTGTTATTTAAGATTTGCGAAACCGTCGTCACCGAAACGCCCGCCATCTCTGCTATTTGCTTAATTGTCAGCTTCATTTTTATCCCCCCACACGCAATAGTGTACCAAAATCTACTTTAAAAAAATAGGGAGTTAAAAGAGGATGTAAGAAATTACAAAGTACTATTTCATTTCTAAAATACATTCATGCATTAAAAACCTTTACCCCTTTTTCATCAAAAAAATCTCCTCCACCAAATCGGCAGAAGAGATTTTTAACGAATGATTAAGCGGTGTGGGATCGTCAGTTGAGCATTTTTTTCTTCATAAAAAAGTTGAAAGGCCGCTTTGCCACATTGTTTTAATTGATGATCAACAGTCGAAAATTGCAACAATTGGCTGACTAACAAATTCTCCCGACCAATTACAAAAGGCTTTTGCTCGGGCGGGTATTGGGCTAAAATCATCGCTGCTACTTCATCCCCATTAGTGATAATTCCGTCTACTTGGCGCTTTTGGAAAAATTCCGCGGCTTGAAGACCATCTTCAGCATGAATACAGTCCCAGAAAATATCCGCTTCATCAAAATCAGGAAAATACTTTTTGCTTTGGGCAATCGTTAAAATTGAGTTGCCACTTAGCCGTTTACTACGCCCTAAAGTTAGGCCTAAACGCTTTATACCTTGCTTTTTTAAATATAAAATGCTGGCTTTTAACGAAGCGGCCAGATCAATGGCGACAAAACGGACTTCTTTTAAATCTGATGCTTCACAAAACACAATATTATTTTTCGCCAAATAAGGTAAAAAAACATCCATATGATTGGCTCGCGTGGTGACAATTAGGCCGTCAAAACTTTTAGCGGCTAATTCTTCCAGATAACTTTTTTCCAATTTTTCGTCATAATTTGTCGGTAATAATGTAATTTTATATTGGTAGGCAAAAGCGGCTTTCATAATTCCCTTTAATAACTGATTATAAAAAGGGTGATCGACAAAAGGCACGATAACTCCCACATTCTTCGTAATGCCTTTGCTTAAATTTTGCGCCGTTCGGTTAGGCTTATAATCTAGGGTGTTCATGACTTCCAAAACTTTTTGTCTTTTTTCTTCTGCCACATAAGGATGATTGTTAATCACTCGCGAAATGGTCGTCACCGAATACCCCGTCATTTTTGCAATATCTCGAATATTTGCCACTTTTCCCACCTCTAATTTATCTTACTTAGACAGCTACTTGTAATTGTTGATAAAGATAGTCTATCACAGCTAAGCCTGCTTCATAAACTTGGCAACTCATTTCTCCTTTACCAAAAGAAAAGCGACGACCGCCATAATATTCATCAAAAACCTGCCAATCTAATTCACAAATATCTTCTGCTAAAAGCACTTTTGATTGCAAGCCACTAACATCAGTTAATATAATTTTTCCTGCTTTAATCTCCACTTGCACATAATAAAGTTGCGTACTGCCATTTTGAGTTAGTTTCACATAAGTAAACATAAACCTTCCTCCTATTTCTGTTTCAGATTGCCGGTTAAAAAGCGCTTTTTTAACTACATTCAAAGCATAATCTATGAAACTCGTTTCAGAGCAAGGAAAAAAACTCATTTTTTATCAGAAAAACTGAATGAACGTGGTTAGCTCTTAAGTAATAAGCCATAATCTTGATAAATTGTTTGGCAAATTTCTTAAAATTTTGGCTGATTAACGCAGAGAGTTCGTTCATGCTGCTAGATCAATAGAAAAGCTAAACAAATGCGTTTAACTCTTTAGCATTCAGGCAAAATGATACGAAATTTGAGGGAAAATTCCCTATCATTTCGTCTGAATATCCCTAAGAGTTCGTTTGCAAAACTAGATCAATACATATCCCACCTTATAAAAAAACGCCAACCCCTCATTAAGTTTGCGAGAAGCTGACGTTTTTTTATTAATCTTCTTTGATGCTTTGTAAAATATAGTAGCCTTTATCTTTGGTTAAAATTGTGCAGTTACCAAAAACTTCTTTCATTTTTTTCTCGGCGCTCGGTGCACCTTGTTTTTTCTGAATGACCACAGTTAGCGTTCCACCTTCTGTTAAAAGCGGATAGGCGTCACTTAAAATCGTGTGGACGACTTTTTTACCTGCGCGAATCGGCGGATTACTTAAAATTGCCGCATAAGCTGTCTCGTTCACAGTTTCGTAAATGTTACTTTCATGAATTGCCACATTTTCAATCTGGTTGCGCCCAGCATTGCGTCTTGCTAAGTCAATGGCACGTTGGTTGACATCGATCATTTCTACAAAACGCTCAGTAGTTGCAGCCAATGTTAAACCGATTGGTCCATAGCCACAACCCACGTCTAAAAGTGGGCCTTTAGGCAAATCCGTAGCCGAAAAAGTTTCAATTAAAACTCTTGAACCATAGTCGATTGTATTGCGGGAAAAAACACCACTATCTGTTACAAAATGAAATTTATGTCCTTTTAATTCAAAATCAAATTCAGTAAAGTCGTGGTCCGCATGGGGTTGGTTGGTATAATAATGATCACTCATAATTTCATCCTAATAATTTATTTTTAATATCACGAGCAATTAAAGCTCCTAATAAATGATACCCAAATTTAGAAGGATGTAAACCATCACTTTGTAAAAATTCTTCTGGCTCTGGGTAAACTGACATGTGATGATACATATCAATGTAATTGACCCCTGTTTCTTGGGCAATATCTTTTGCCATTGCAATGTATTTTAGTAGTGTTTCTTTATCGCCAGTGGTGCGAATTGTAAAATCAACCCAACTCGGTCCTACCAAAATAACTTTTTCAACTGGGAAAGAAGCAATCATTTTCTTTAAGTTTTCGCCATAGCCTTGGATATTTTGACCATCATTTAAAGCGTCATTAATCCCCACATTTAGCGCGATAAAATCAGGATTTTCTGCCACTGCTTTAGGTAATTGTTCTAACGCTGTAGTCGTTGAAGCTCCTCTTTCACCTAAATTTACGACTGTATAATCAGGAAAACCCATGCCAGTTAAAGTTTCTAAAACATATTCATTTAACAAATTCGTTACGTCACCTTCAAAAAAACCAGCTGCGATACTATCGCCCATGATGACAATTTTTTTCATCTTCCTCGCTCCTTTTTTAATTTTCGCACGTATTTTGTCTCTTTTTGTTAGACTCTTCCTCTTTATACTAGCAGAAAGGTTGGTAAACTGCATTTATTTATGTTTTCACTAATAAAGCGGACTGTTTTGTGTTAAAATGTTCGCGAAGTCTGCCAATCAGGTAGTCCACCATTATTTTGTCAGTATCTTTTATTACGCATTAATGAATGGTAGCAAAGCAACCTAAAGGAGTCGCTTATGGAGGAAAAAATCAATTACTACAAAATCTCGCGCCAGGAATGGCAAGGATTTTACAATAGTAAGAATATGCCACTAACCCAAGAAGAATTAGATGGCATTAAAAGTTTAAATGATCGCTTATCCATGCAAGATGTGGAAGATGTTTATATTCCGTTGTGCCATTTGATTCACCTTTATATGAAAGAAGCGGAATCTTTAAATTTAAGTAAAGGTCTTTTTTTACATCGCTATGTCAAAACACCGCCTTTTATTATTGGAATCGCAGGTTCGGTTGCTGTAGGAAAATCAACGACTGCCCGCTTAGTCCAAACCTTGCTGTCTCGCCTGTTTCCAAGACGCAACGTCCAATTGATAACTACAGACGGTTTTTTATACCCTAATGCTACACTCCAAGAAAAAGACATCATGGATCGCAAAGGTTTTCCTGAAAGCTATGATATGGAGCGATTAATTCAATTTTTAAATGAAGTCAAGTCAGGCAAAAAAGAGATTAAAGTGCCAGTTTACTCTCATAGTGTTTATGATATTGTGCCCGATCAATTTGAATTAATTGAACAACCAGATATTTTAATCGTTGAAGGAATCAATACTTTACAACTGCCACAAAATCAACAAATTTACGTCAGCGACTTTTTTGACTTTTCTCTTTTTGTGGATGCAAAACCAGAATTAATTGAACACTGGTATCTGGAACGCTTTGAACAATTACTCGACACCGCCTTTTTAGATCCAACCAATTATTACTATCAATTTGCTATTGGAGACCGCAAAAAAGCGCTCGCTATGGCTGAAAACGTTTGGCAAAATGTGAATTTGAAAAATTTAGAGGAGTACATCTTGCCTACTAGAAGCAGAGCAGATATAATTCTCCATAAAACAAACCATCATTTAATTGATGAAATCTATTTGCGAAAATATTGATTTTATTTTCATGCCTGTTAAACTGCTTGTAAGAAGCTTACTTCTTTACAATAAATAATCTAAAGAATCGAGGGATTTAACTGTGACAAATGTTGACCACCTACCCACAGTCGAAAAGATTATCGTTTTAGACTATGGTAGCCAGTACAACCAATTGATTACACGCCGCATCCGTGAGTTTGGTGTCTTTTCTGAATTGATGAGCCACAAAATCACTGCAGAAGAAGTCAAAGCCATTAATCCAAAGGGAATTATTCTTTCTGGCGGACCAAATAGCGTTTATGATGAAGGCGCCTTTGGCATTGATGAAGAGATTTTGAAGTTAGGAATCCCAGTTTTAGGTATTTGTTACGGCATGCAGCTAATCACTTATAAATTAGGTGGTAAAGTTGAGCCCGCATTAAACAAAGAATATGGTAAAGCCGAATTAGAAGTAACCGCAGACGACGCGGAGCTTTTTGCTGGCACACCGAAAAAACAAACCGTTTGGATGAGCCACGGTGACTTGGTAACCCAAACACCAAGTGGTTTTGAAGTTGTTGCAACAAGTAAAGATTGCCCAATTGCTTCCATCCAAAATAAAGCAGACAAAATTTACGGTATCCAATTCCATGCTGAAGTTCGTCATTCAGAACACGGCAATGAATTATTAAGACACTTTGCAATGGACGTTTGTCAATGTAAAGGCGATTGGTCAATGGATAACTTTATTGACATGCAAATTGCTGAAATTCGCAAAACTGTTGGCGACAAAAAAGTCTTACTTGGCCTATCAGGCGGGGTAGATTCTTCTGTTGTTGGGGTTTTATTACAAAAAGCTATCGGTGACCAATTAACCTGTATTTTTGTAGACCACGGCTTGTTGCGTAAAGATGAAGGCAAACAAGTCATGGAAAGTCTTGGCGGCAAATTTGGTTTAAACATTATTAAAGTAGATGCCAAAGATCGTTTCTTAGACAAATTAAAAGGTGTTTCTGATCCTGAGCAAAAACGCAAAATCATCGGGAATGAATTCGTCTACGTCTTTGACGACGAAGCAACTAAACTTGCCGGTAAAGAAGGCATTTCCTTCTTAGCCCAAGGCACACTTTACACTGACGTAATCGAATCTGGAACTGAAACTGCCCAAACCATTAAGTCTCACCATAATGTTGGTGGTCTTCCTGAAGATATGCAGTTCAAATTAATTGAACCATTAAACACTTTATTTAAAGATGAAGTGCGGGAATTGGGAACACAACTTGGCATGCCTGATGCTATTGTCTGGCGCCAACCATTCCCAGGCCCAGGTCTTGGTATTCGTGTCTTAGGTGAATTAACCGAAGAAAAATTAGAAATCGTCCGTGAGTCAGACGCCATTTTACGAGAAGAAATCGCTGCAGCCGGTCTTGATCGAGACATCTGGCAATACTTCACTGTATTACCTGGCATCCGCTCTGTCGGTGTTATGGGTGATGGCAGAACTTATGATTACACAGTCGGTATCCGTGCAGTAACATCAATCGATGGAATGACAGCCGATTTTGCCCGTATCCCTTGGGATGTATTGCAAAAAATTTCTGTCCGCATCGTTAACGAAGTAGATCACGTTAACCGCATCGTGTACGACATTACCTCTAAGCCACCTGCAACTGTGGAGTGGGAATAATATACAGGTGAAATAAATCTCAATTATGAGTACTGAACCAGTCGAATAATCTCGACTGGTTTTTGTTTTAATTATTTAGAGGAGACTATTATAATGAAACGTTCGATTAAAATTTTTGCTATTTGTGCACTAGCTGTGTGCGTTAATATTATTTTGGGAACAATTATTGCCTCTGCCCGTATCCCTTTTCTTTATTTTGATGTAGTTGGGACCATTTTTGTAGCGGCAAATTTTGAAATGCGTTATGGCATTTTGACCGCAATCGTTACCAGTTTAGTAATCAGTATCGTCAGTGGACCACTTTTTTTACCTTTTATTTTCGTCAGTATCGCGATTGCGATTATTACAAATCTGATGGCAAAAAATGGCCTTGACTACAAACGGGCCTTTTTTACAGGCATCTTGTTAACCTTACTTGGTTCTCTGATTAGTGCGCCGATTCGCTTAGTCATGTTCGGTGGCTTTTCAAATTCTATTACTGATTTTTTGATTATTAGTTTAAAAGCCAACGGACAAAAAATGATTACAGTAGCTTATTGGGGAGCAGTAACTGACAGCATAGTTGATAAGATATTGTCCTGTTTAGTTGTCGTTTGGGTAATGAAACATCCCCTTTTGAATCGTTCTCGCCTACATTTTTAATCTGTCACTAAAAAGCCACCTCTCAAAAAGAAGTGATTCTTTGCCAGTCATATAATGACTACCTAATGCGTTATACTAAAAGAGATGAGAATTATAAAACTTTTCTCTAAGGAAAATTTTCTCTGCAAAGTGCGCGATTCATGTGTTAATAACTCTTTGGCAACTGGAATTTCACCAAAGAAAACAACATCTGTCAAATTGCGCAAATGGCACAGTTTGTCATCAGATGTATTCTTAGCAGTAATTTCCATACACCAAAGGTTTATTTGATATCATAGCATCACTTTTGTTATGAACTAAAAAAGTTCATAAGCACATAAAAAGTATAACGAACTGTTTTGGCTCTCAAGTAGTAAACTGAAATTAAAAAATTTCGACAACTTACTACCCTAGAGAGCCCGTTCGTTTATAATGCTTAACTAAAGAAAAACACAATGCCTACCTAAATCATTGTGAAGCATATAATCACTTTATCTTTAAAATAACCCGCTATAAACATACGCATAAAAAGCGTTTGCTTACAGCGGGGTTTACGTTACTAAAAATAGTCACATTTTTGGAGTAAACAAAATCTATCCTCGATTTTCAACACTTAGAGTGCAGTTTGTTACATCTAAGTATTTTTCCCATGTACCTGTAAGGGAAGGGGTTGAAAAAACCATTTGCTTTAACATTGCCTATAAATTTACTTACTTTATACACTTGCCTTTTACTTATATATATCATTTAAAAAAATCAAACCAACACGCTTCATACTTCCCCATTTTTATAAAGGATCAATTACTATCCAGATCTTGCACATGTTTTTGCTCACCATCTTTGTATACTTCAAAACCATAACTTTCTAAAGCACCAATCATCTCATTAACAGTATAATCCCGCATGGATGCAGGCGAGAGCACTTTAATCATATCTCCTTGGCTCAATAACCACATTTTCATTCCATAACCATCATTAACTTGCATTTCAATGGTGTGAACGTTCCCTTCTTGTCGAATAATTTTGGAGTTAGGAAAGCGATCCAAGACATAAACCGGATCAAAATAAGATTCCACTATCATGGTAATGGGCTGACCAAAATATGAAAATTTGCCGGTCTGATTGCGTAACACGCCCCCTTCATAACGTTCTTTGTATGCTTTGTGGGGTAAATACTCCGCTAACTTTTGCAAGTTTTCCATGTTGTTAATGCGAAACTTATTCATCTCAGTTAAATTTGCATTGTCTTTACCATAATGATTATCTGAAATCATATAAAAGTACATATCCGAAAAATGAATCGCTTCTGGTAGACGTTTCAACGTTTTGGTGACCCCATTTTTTGTATAAGTAAACTCTACCAATCGACTTTCTTGAATCGCTTCACAAATTAGCTGAATTTGATCTAATAAGTCATTTTTGGCTACACCTTCATAATAAAATTCTTCATTACGTAAGAAATTTTGCAATATTTCGGGTTGTTGGGCCATAGAAAGTAACTTTTCGTGCATTTGTTTTAACTCATGGGCATTAAATACGCGACTGCCATAAAGAATTTTTAGCAAAACAAGTATCTCTTCATCTGAAAGTTTTTCTAAATCAAATAAATTCCCATAATCTTTTAATTGATAATTTCCTTTACCATCACGAGCTACAAAAACCGTTTCACGCATTGTTTTTCCTTCTATTTCTTCTAAAAGAACTTCATCAATAATCGCCATATCCCGCTGAATCGTGGATTCTTTTTTGTCAAATGTTGCCATTAATTCTCTTTTCGTAATCTTTCTACCACGCAACAATTGCAAAAAAATCATTAATATGCGCTTTTGTCCATTCACAAAAAAGGCCTCCTTGTCATTACTTCTCACTCTTTATTATAAACTAAAATTTCTCGCACATAATATTTTCCCACAACTTCAGTTACGAATTATCTTATCATCAAAACCAATTTCCTCCACTCCTTAAAATGCGAGTAAAAACTAATCCAGTTTCAATGGGCAACAAGGGCTAAAAAAGGGAAAACCGCACCAAAAGTACACTTTAAAGAGCACTTTTGGATGCGGTTTTTAGAATTTAATTTTGCCTAGTCATTATTTATTTTTTCGATAAAACAGATAAGCTACTCCAGCTAATAGCCCCGTTCCACCAATCACCAAATACCAGTTTGGCTGATCTCCTGTTTTAGGATAATGGGTATTAGTTGAGCTGGTGGGTCTATTGGTGGTTGCATCAGACTTCCCTGGCGTAGAATTTCTCGTACTTGTGGTTGAGTCTGTTGTCGTTGTGCTATCTGTCGTGCTTGTCGTTGAGTCTGTTGTCGTCGTGCTATCTGTCGTACTTGTCGTTGAGTCTGTTGTCGTCGTGCTATCTGTTGTACTTGTCGTTGAGTCTGTTGGTGTTTCCTTTTCATTCACCATATTTAACAACAGGACTTGTGTCTCATTTTCTTGGGTCAAACTAAAAGTTAACGGTGTTTGATCAAGAACATAGCCTGGCAAAGTCTTTTGTTCGACAAATTGATAATCTCCAAAAGGTAAATCTTTGACAAAAATACGGCCATTTTCATCTGTCGTATAAGTACCTAATGCCGTACCATCCGCTTTTTCCAAACTGAAAACAACGCCACTCATCACCATGTCACTCGTATCTCTTTTTTCAAGGGCAACTTGGCCTGTAGTAGTAGTTTTCTTTTGGTTTGTAATCGTTAGCGTCTCTTCATCTGTTTCGGCGTTACCGACAAAGAGATGGTACATTTTCCCATCAGGTTGATAGCCAGCGGGCGCTTTTGTTTCAATTACGTCATATTTGCCAAAGGGTAGATTGTCAAAATAAGCTTCCCCATGTTCATTTGTGGTGGCCTTATGACTAAACTCTCTTTCATGATCGTTACGAATGGCAAATTCTGCCCCTGCGAGTGGTGTGCCACTTTCATCTGTTTTAATGATTTTACCACTACCAAGTTGGACTGCGGTCTTCACATTTGTCCACTTTTCAACCGTCAGCAAATTTTCTTCATCATAACCGACGCTAACTTTTTTAACCAGATTGGTACTTCCATAGCCAAGGGGGGCTTTTAATTCCCGCACTTCATAAACGCCTTGGGCTAAATCATCAAAACGTACCATACCGTTAGCATCTGTTTCTTTTTCATTATATTCTCTTTGACCTAATGCGCGTACACCAAAAATTGCCCCTGGGAGTGCTGCACCAGTATCTTGATCGGTTTTCTCAATTTGTAAAGAACCTGTCTTGAAGACTTCTTTTTGGTTGGTCCAGTTGCCAATATTGACATCTTGTCCTTTTTCACTGACTTTTACAATTAATGGTCGGGGTGTTAATTCGTAGCCCGGAATAGCTTTTAATTCTGCTACCGTATAAAATGCGCCTGCTTTTAGATCGGTAAATTGGACTACACCCTGACTATCCGTCTTTTTGGTGATAAAATCTCGTTGTCCTAATTCCCGCACCCCAAACTCAACGCCAGCTAAGGCTTCTCCTGTTGTGGCATCAATTTTTTTCAGTTGAATGCTCCCTTTTTTTGCTACTTTAGCTTTATTTTCAAAGTTAATCACTTTCTTTTGCTCTTGACCATCCACATAAACAATTTGCGTTTGTGGCGCAATTTCATAACCTTCTGGTGAAGTTAATTCAACAAGTTCATAAAAACCAGGTAGAAGATCACCAAATTCAGCATTACCATTTGCATCTGTTTCTTCTTTGATAAAATCATGTTCCCGCAATCCTCTTAAACCAAAGACTGCACCAGATAAGGATGCCTGATTTTCAGAATCAAATTTATGAATCTCAAGGCCAACTTTCATCATCAGTTCTTTTTTGTTTTCTAAGGTCAGCTGAATTGTTGTTTTTTCTTCATTAATCGTCACTGCATGAACAGTTGTAGATAATTGATAACCTGCGGGGGCTTTTGTTTCTACTATTTCATATTCACCATAGGCCAAATTATTAAAGCTTAAATCACCAGCTTCATCTGTTGCTTTCACCGCGATAAAATCGGTGTCCCCTTTTTTACGAATACCAAATTCAGCTCCAGCAAGAGCTGTTTTATTAGCGGCATCTTCTTTGTGCAACTGCACTTCCCCGTCTTGTTCTTGTTCAATCTCTGGTAACCACGGATTATAGAAGTTATGGATTTCCATGCCGTCACGTTGATGTAAATTTTTGGCAAAAACATAACCGTTAATACTACCTGAGTGATAAACTATCGTCGCATTAGGAGCGATCATACTCCCAATGGTAAAACTATGGTAATAATTTTTGCCATTATCTTTACCGTAGTTATCCGACCCATCTTCTGCAATACCAGGGCGTGATGTGTCAGGATAAGAACCGTCATCTTCTAAATAATTTGTAATGCTTTGCGCATTGGGAAAATAAAAGGAAACTTTACTGGCTAATTGACTATACGTCCCCACATCTTGTTGAACAGCGCCAGCAATACTGGTTCCATTCATCACAACTTTTGTAGCTGTGGAACTGACAATAATTTGTTTGTAACGATTCCCTTGGAGATATTCTGCGGGAATAGAAAGTGTTTTAAGCTCTAAAGAATCTTGGGTACTCGTTGGTTTTAAAATCAATACTTGGGCGTCACTTTTTGAAGTGACTAAGTTAAAATTGTCCCCTTCATAAACGGTTTCCCCTAAATTAGTTGTCAACTGCGTTAATTTTTCAGTTAACTGGTCTTGTTGCGCTTGTAGTTTAGCAAACGCACTATCAATGACACTGTCACTCGTTTTGTAAGCAATAGCTGAAAACCATTCCCCTAAATTTTTATAAATCCAATCGTTCATATTCATCCGGCCCACTAGCCTGCCTTGCGTTTTCTCATCATTCGTCCGATTTTCGACGACTGGTTTTACCCAATCATTTTTGGCGCGATTATCAATTTTACCCCCAATCAAGACATTGACGTACTGATCTGGTCGAATCGGGTCTCCAATTGTCGTGTTCACTTCCCGAAATGAAGCACCATAAGTAAATGTTTGCAAATCATCAGGAAAAACGCTATCGCCTTTTACCGCTAATGCGCCTTCAGTATCGGCCATGTTTGCCGAATGTTGTCCGGTTAAATAAGCATTGTAATCCCAAAGATTTCCTAACTTATCTTCATCTTCTGCTGGTAATTCTGGGACAGTTGCTCCTTTTACCGCTTTACTTGTTGCTTTTTCTTGTGTTGTTTGAGACGTACTTTGATTAGTTATTTGCTTTGCTTTTGGTGTACGTGTACTTTCACTGATACTTGTACTTTCTTTACTGCTGGTGGCAGTTTGACTTTGCGCAGTTTGTGTACTCGTTTGCAATCCGCTGGTAGCCGTCGCTGGTACATCTTTAGTTGTCGTAGTATTTTTTGCTACAATATCCACCGTCACAGACTCTACATCATTTTGATTTGTACCTTGTTTGGCGCTAATCGTGTATTTCCCGACCGCATCTACCTTGTAATGATATGTAACAATACCAGCCATCACGTTCTTTTTAGTCAATTGCAATCCTGTATCTGGCGTCACCGTAACCATTAAATTATCAGGATTTGCAGTTGTTACCAATAGTTCACCTTGATCTGTCACTTGTGTCGGCTGTGGCTGAAATGTTAACGCCAATTTTTGATCTGCAGCCAGTACTGATCCAGAAAAAATAACAGGCAATAAAATTGGTAAAACCAACATTGCCGCAAAAAGAAACTTACCCAACCTTTGAACCTTTCTTTTCATGCTTATCCCCCCTTTTTTGCGAGTATATAATTCTAAAATCGATCTTTCAAGTAATTACCATTTTGGCAAGAAAACGATCCCCAAAAACGGGTTATTAGCGCCATAATTCAAACTTTTTGACAAATTAATTTTTGCTAGCTTTAAGACTAAAACTTAGAAAAACATGTAAAAAAAAACGGTTAAAATAGCAATAAAAAATAGAATTTAAAATTCACCAAAACAGCACAAGTATGATTGATTCAATTTCATTTCGAATATAAACCTCTTTAAAAAGAGCCCGCCTAAATATCTTAGTTACTAATTATTTCGTTAAATTAAATCTTTTTATCTCTATCTAGATAAATAAAATCAAACAATTTTTTCTCGCCTTTTATTAATGCTACACTGTAGAAAAGGGAGTGCAGCAGATGAAATTCAAATTGAGTCATTTAGATAAGCAACTACGTGTCGTAGGTGGCCTTTTGCAACCTATCACACAAGTAAAATCACCCAAAACTTTCAAAAAAGTCCAATGGCTTTATAAAAAACTTTATGCCAAAAAAAGACCTAAAAGTGACGACATTTTTTATCGTGAAGAATGGATTAAAGGAAACGCCGGCAATAAGATTCGCCTTTGCATTTACGGCCCTAAAAACCCCACGACAACAAAACCAATCACCGGGCTACTTTGGCTCCATGGTGGTGGTTATGCCAATGGCTTGCCAGAACAAGAAACAGGAACAATCGAAGAATTTATTCATACAAGTGAGACAATCGTAATTGCGCCAGACTATCGTCTATCTATTGAAGCACCTTTTCCTGCGGCTTTAGAAGACGCTTATGCTAGTCTTTTATGGATGAAAAACAACGCAAAAACGCTTGGTATCAATGAAAAACAATTATTTATTGGTGGCGAAAGCGCAGGCGGAGGTCTGACGTGTTGTCTTTCGGCTTATGCCAAAGACAAAGGTGAAGTAAACATTGCCTATCAGATACCACTTTATCCAATGTTAGATGACCGGATGCAAACACCTTCAATGCAAGATAATAATGGACCTTTGTGGAATATTACCTCCAATAAAACTGCCTGGAAACTCTATCTAGGCACAGCTTTTAAAACAGATGATGTTTTAGTTTACGCTGCACCAGCCCGTCTTAACACCTACGCAGGATTACCGCCGACTTATTCTTTTGTAGGCCGCGAAGAACCTTTTTATGATGAGACCAAAAATTATATCGAGCAGTTGCAAAAAGCCGGCATAAAAGCGCAGCTAGACGTCTATCAAGGCGTATTTCACGCTTTTGATTTAGTCGTTCCTAAAGCCAAAATTTCCAAAAAAGCCCATCATAATTTGATGAAAAATTACAAAATGGCAACAAAAACGTTTTATCAAAGCCAAAATTAATTTGTTCTTAGTTTCACCCTTTTTGCGACCCTGATCTCAACTCTAAAAGTAAATTTTTGCAATCAAAAAAGACGAAATAGGCTACTGTGTTAGCTTGCTAAGATCTATCTTCTTTTAGCAAGTACAGTCAGACTAGCTCGTCTTATTTTTTTGATTAAATTAGTGGACTATTTCTATTTTATTGAGTGGATAAAAGCGGAATTTCATTACTCCTTCAAGATTATTTTTGGGGATAAGACCTAAGACGCGGCTATCTGCCGAATTTTTACGATTATCTCCTAAAACCAAATAATAGTCTTTCGGAATTTGGGTTTTATTACGTAAGTTATCTGCCACTTTTTTATCCAACTGCAAAACTTCCGTACTGTCTGGTAAATTACTGGTATAGCGCATAGCTTCAAAATCTTCTACAATACTTTTTTGGAAAAATAAATACATATTCGTTCCTTGAATTACAAATTTATCACCTGGCATTGCGATGACCCGTTTAATATAAGTTTCTTCTGTATTCTTTTCATCCGGACGAAAGGTAACGATATCAAAACGTTGAATATTTTGTGTTTTTTTTATTAGAATACGATCGCCGTTTGCTAAGGTTGGCAGCATAGAATTGCCAACAATTTGATGGGCTTTGTAGTTGGTCAAAAAGAAAATACAAAATGCAATCGCTACAAATAATAAAAAGTAATCCCAATATTTTTGTAATCGTTGCTTTCGACGGTGGCGTAAAATAAGGGCAATTTGAGCTTGTGACAACTTTTTACGCTTTCTTTTTTGAGTCATTGTAGGCGATGTAATTTGTGGTTTTTGCTGCTTTTTCTTTATTTCTGCCATCACCTTCAACTCCTAAACTGCATCACATATGCGGAAATAGGAAAAATTATTCCACTGGCAACACCTAAAATATTTTCTTTGGCAATCAGACCATAGTCACGACTATCCATACCAAAACTACGGTTATCTGCCAAAACCAAATAATGATTTTCAGGAATTCGTTGCTTTTTTGTTCCACGAATATCCTGCAACGTAAAATTTTGTGTCAATTGATAATCTTGTTCTTTAGCTGCTAATAACTCCTCACTTAAGAAGCGTTCAGGTATTTCGCGACTTCCCACGTATAAAATATCGTCGTAATAACGAATATCTTCTCCCGGTAAACCAACTACTCGCCGAATTGCTTGTTTGTTTTGCCCAGGGATGTCAAACGCGATTAAATCAAAGCGCGTGATCTCTTTATGTTTGGCTAAAAGTAAATGCTCACCTGCTTGCAAATTAGGCAACATGCTAAAATCTTCAACTTGCCAAACACGAAAGAATGCTAAGAAAGTACAGATTACCAATAGACTAAAAATCAGGATTGTAATCAGACTATCCCGCCAAATTTGCTGACGCCTTTTTTGCTCAATATGACGAGCTAGGATACTAAGTTGATAGGGCGTTAATTTCTTTTTCATCATTAGCCCTCCTATTCTTGTTGGAGGGCAGTTTTATTGACCTTGAAGTGCTCAAAAACTTTTTCCTGGGCTAATTGCGTTCTTTTTATATCATTTAAATAACCGGTATTGACATCTTCTGTTTTTAGCTGGGTAATGGAAAGTCCAGCTAAATTAATTCCTAATTGTTTCATGCGGGTGTAGAGTTGTTTTAAGACCAATTTTTCTTCTTTTCCTAATCTTGGTTCGGGAACATTTGACCCATAACTAACCAAACGCGAAGACAGTTCATAAATAGTCGCTTGCGTCTTTTTTTCATTGCTACTATTAGGAAGTTCGGTTAATTGTTTTTCCAATTCTTGCAAGATAAAATAGCCTTGCACTACATTTTCTGAGTCTTTGGCGGTCAAGCTGGTAGATTGGTGATACTGAATATAAAAGCTTCCGCCAGCAAAAACTGCTGCAAAGATCAGCGCAAAAGCTGCGTGATTTCTTTTTTTACTAATTTGATTCGTCAATTCCAGTCGATACTCTAGCCAAGCACGTCGCTGTTTTTTGTTGGGCTTTAGTGTACTAACTTTACTTAACTTTTGACTACCTACAGTCCAGCCAACTAGTGAAATAACTAAGAAAATTACCGCGAAAATAGCCAGTGATAAGAGGATGACAAAAAGCCAATCAAGTAGTTCCATCACTACCTCCCCCTATTCTTTTTTCTTTTTCGCTGCTAATTTTTTGGCAATTAATTCTTTTTTGCGACGCTCTTTGTTCATTTTGCGGACAATTAAATAAATAAGCAGCAACACCAGTAATAGACCGCCGACAATTAGTAAAATCAAACGCCAGTTCAGTCCTGGTTCTTGTACCAAGGTTAAATCGCGTGCATTGTATTTATCTGCTTCTTCATCGGTAATGGTGAATTTTTGCTCCCATTCCCACCGGCCACCTGCTTCCGTTGTTACTAAAATTTTAGCCCGATAATCTCCCGGCACCATTTCCGAACCTTCTAAACTAACCGGAAAATCAATCATCGAGTTTGGGGCCATGCGCATTTGCGATTTTTTCGCATCATATACTACTTCATCGGCATCTGCTTTCATAATCTGCACATCTGTCGTCATGCCGTCAACAAAATCTGGTTGGACATTGGAATAATTCACATTGATCACATTGCGATGATTTTTAGATGTTGCATAAACCCGATTTAATTTCATTTCTTGTTTGATGTTATCTGTTTTCTTCTCACTTAGTAACATGCCGGTTAGATAGGCAAACTTATTGACCACCATCCCTTGTTGGCTTTGGGATTTTGCCCCTTCCGCATCTTTTTCCTGTAATAAAATACCACCAGCAATATAGCCTTCAAATTCTGATTTAGGCATTGCAATTTCAATATTTAAATCTTCTGATGAATTAGCGGCCAGTTTGACTTCTTTTGGTACTTTTACAACCGATTCAAAAGGATATTTTAATGATTTGTCATTTTCAATCGCATTATTACTATACTCAATCACACCACCACTGTTGGTTTTTCCACCATAGGCTCCCACCAAAATGGTGATTTCTTTGTCACCTGTATTGTTCAACTTTATTTTGACTGTCTGCTTTTGTTCTGGTTTCATTAACAAATCAAAATAGCCGACACCTTTATCTATTTGATTTTCCGGTCGAATGACTTCATAAGAGAAGCCACCTTCCACCTCACCGCTCTCATCAGCATAACTGATAGTTGCATTTCCGAGAAATAATCCTGTTATGTAGACTAAGATTATTCCCAACCAGGCCTTTTTATTCATGGTACACACCCCTTTAGTCATTAAATCAGACGGCTACTTGAAAATGACCACACACCGCAGCCGTCTGAATGGTAAAACTATGTCTGCTTAATTGCGCGCATCCTCAATTGTCCAAGTTACTTCACCCGTGTAAGTACCAGTAATCATATTCACTGCTGCTGGTACTTCTAAAGAAACACCATCATAAGTGGTATAATCATCTTTTTTATCAAAGATAATATCGAAGACGCCACGTCCTTTACCTGCTTCTGTATTTTCAACAATCGGTGTTTGTTTATCTTCAGTGACTTCTGCACTCGCAGCATCGGTAACTGCAGCGGTAGATGGTGTATTCGCATCTGCGGTACCATTACCTGCTTCTAGAGTAATATTTTTATACAGTAACGTTGAAGCAGCTAATGTATTCGTATCATTTGAATGAGTAAATTGTTTGGTCAACTGAGCTTTAATAGTATGGTGGTTTTCTGCCCCATCTGCTCGTACATCCATATAACGAACAAAGTGGGCTGTATCAAATGGATCTGCGTTAGCATCTACTGGTGTTGCTTTAAACGGTAGGACATCATAAGAACGCGCTGCATTACCAACGGGTACTTCATGAATATCAAAATCCATATCCGTAACAGAAAGAATTTTCAAAGGATTTGGATCTGGGTTTGGTTCTGGTTCTGTAATTTCTGGTCCATCTTCCCCCCCTGGTGTTGGAGTAGGATTTTCCGGTGTTTCTTGTTTGAACTCAATTTTACCTTCTCCTGTAACATCCGTGGCTGCATTTGCTGCTGGGGCAACCACGCCTAACGCCAATGCTCCTAGTAATGCTGTGGTAGTTAATTTTGTAATGTTTTTCATCTTCTTTTCCTCCAATTTTTTATGGTAACTCAGATAAAATCCAAGTTAGCTCCGTTTTATAAGGTTTACCGATAACTTTTTCTGTTCGTCCTGGGACTGCCAGTTGGATAGCAGAATTTAAAAATAGTGGTTTGTTAAACGTATCGTGCATAATTACTTGATCGTCACGGTCAAGTCGCGGTTCTAAAGTATTTTTTACACCCTGCGAATTATTTTGTGATGCGCCAAATGAGATAAACCAAGTACCATCCCCTGTACCTTTTTTGGCATTGGCGATTTCTTGTGTTTCGCCAATTTTCATTTCAATGATGTCTTTTTTTACAACGGGCGCTTTATTTTTATCCGAACCATTCGTCCAAGAATGATCAAAAGACAACATCGCACCGTCTAACTCTATATTCTCTGCTGTGGCAAATTGTTTTTCTTGTCTCACACTAACGTTCCACCCTGCCTTTGTTCCTCTGCGATCGGTTACTTGAATAAAGTGTGCTCGTGGCATTGTGTCATCTGCAAACATCATGGCATTTGCTGCATATTTTTGATCATTTGTATCACTTTTTTGCGTTGAAAAGTTTAAACTCGGAACATAATCCAACCGTAATAAATCTGAACTAGGGGGAATTAAATCTTCTGGTTCAATTGGATTTACTGGATTTTCAGGATCGGCTACTTGTTGCTGATCATTAAACTCAATTTTTCCTGTTCCAGCAGTGTCGCTTTGTGCCAATACCACCTGTGGCATCATCAAGCAAAGGAAAGAAGACAGTAAAAAGAATTTTTTCATCCCTTCTCCTCCTTTTTGCGTTTCTTCCAAAAAAGTAACAAGAAGAATAGTAAGATGAGGCCAACACCTGTGTACATCAAACTTTTCTTTATCATTTCCCCTGTAGCAGGGTAACTTTTACCATACGGTTTTGACGTGCCACTAGGTTTTGCAACTGGTGTAATACTTTGTGACTGTTGCGTGGATTCAACACTTCCTTGTTCTCCTTCTTCAAATACAATCACACCTTCTGTCGTTACACTTTGCGATTTTTGGCCTTGTTCTTCGGCGTAAAATTCACCAAAGGATGTAAACAACGCAAGAAAAATAACGGCGGTTGTTACAATTTGTTTAAGACTAAAAATTCTGCGCTCCATTTTTTTCTCACGTCCTTTCTACCTTGCATCCCCTAATGTCCAAAGAATTTCTGCCTGGTAATCGCCGAGTTTTTTGACATTGGCAGCTGTTGTTTCAAATTTCAACCCCGGTCCGTTTTCATCCCAAGTATCACTAATGTTATATTCTGATTGATCCTCAGCGTGCTGCGCTGAATAAACTGCTTCTGCTTCATCGTGAAGTACCACCGCTGAATTTTCTTCAGTAGTTTTTTGATAACTTAAGACATCTGTCAAAACAAAGTTTGGGTCATCAACATCTCCTGCTTGCAAGGTGAAGTCCTTTGTCAAGGTTGCCGTTAATGTCCAGTTAGCTTTTATACCACGATTATCCCAAATCACTAATGGTTCTTGATATTGTGGTTTATCCACACGAATGTCAGAAAACCAAACTTGATGTGTTTCAAAATCCAATGTTTTAGGATAAGAAGAGATAAATAAAGTACCGTCAAATTCATACTTCACAATTTTACCGGTGGAAGTCACTTCTACTTGATCCTCATCTTCAGGCCTAGTTAAAAGCAAGTAATGTAAATCCTCTGCCTCTTGTAATCCTTTTAAAACAGCTTGCTCTGCCGTTAAATCAACTTTATCGCCTGGAATCTTGTCGCTAATTACGACTGGTGTCACAATATCTTGATCTTTACTATCGACAAATCGAATCGTTAAACTATTATCAAAAATTGTAATTTCCACTGTGATAATCGCTTTATTGCCGGCTTCATCTACTAGTTCAATCAGCAACTCTTTTGGACCTGGAGTTTGTACCATTTCATCAAAATCTTGATTTTCAGCAAATTCCACAATTATCTTGTCTACTTCACTCACATTATCAGTCAAGTTTTCTAAAAATATTTTTGGATCTGCATTTTGAATGGCATTAACATTCCCAATATTAATCTCTGTCGGTTTCGGCTCGGCTGTTGGTGCTGTTTTATCATTAAAAGTTACTTGAATAGTTTTAGAAACTTTATCCGTTCCATTGTCGACAGTTAATGTAATCGTCATTGGTTGTTCTTCATGAGTACTATCGACGATGACTTCTTCCACATCAATACTGACCTTATCTGTATCGGTCACAGAAGTAACTACACCTTCAATCAGTTCCACCGCTTCTACTTGCCCATTTGCTAAAATGAATTCTTCTAATTGATTTTCTGTAACTGCGTTTTCCCATTCACTTCGATCCAAACGAAAATCTTCTCCGGTAATTGCAACATTGCCACTTACTTCGCCATCAAACACGATAATCGGAATATCAATTGGTTCACTAATATTTCCCGATTCGTCCTTTAAAGTAAGTTGAATGATTTTTTCACCCGTAGTTTCAACTAATTCTTCAATAGTATCAGGATTAACTAAGCTAGCTGTGATGTTTTCAGGTTCCGAAACATTATCACTAAATTCTGCTAGAAAGTCTTTCAGTTCACCTTCAGTAATATATTCTGGCTTACCTAGAGGTACTAATGTTGATTTGCCAGTGCCGGTTGGAGGAACATCATCACTTACCGTTACAATCAGCGTACCCGTCAAAGGGCTTGTCAAACCAATACTTGTATCAGCAGGAACATTTAATGTCACAGTATAATCACCGGGAGTTGGCGAAATACCATCTAAATCCGTAATTTCGATTCGATTAGATAAATCCACTTGTTCACCTTCAAATAATGTAAAGGCTGTTAAATTACCATTATCTCGAATAATCTGCTTCAATTCTTCTTCTGATTTTCCTGAAACATCATTTGATTTTATACTGAAATCTTCGCCCTTTAGTTCCTGGCCTAAATCCCAAATAATTAATTTAGAGGTAACGGTAGTTGAATTCCCCGCATTATCTTTTACAACAATTTCTACATTATGCCCCTCTTCAGAAGGAGTATTTAATAAAGCATTCACTCCATCTGGATCTGCATAAGAATAAGTAAATGTCTGTTTTAATGGGTTTGTATCTTGAACATTTTTTACTAGTGCACTTGAATTTGGTGCAGAATCGCCAACGCTTATAATATAGGATTTAGGGTCTGCGGTCGGAGGTGTCGCATCCAATATAATTTGCTCCGCCTCATCATATTTGCCTTCTAGGAAAGCAAATACTTTCACTTTACCTTCAGCACTCAGCTTCTTACCATTTGGAATAGTATATTCAAAGTCACCTGTTGTTTCATCAGCTTGTAACGTAAAATTACTTGTGAAATCAGGATCTCCTTCAACTGGCGAAGCCATTTCTGCTGGGCTTTCCACATTATTATCACTAGCATCCATTGCTGGCGTAACAGTATCATTAATAGGTTCATCCCAAATTCGCACATAAGCACCTGGATTTGTATTCCCACGAATAACGTAAGAAGAATCATCATCAACATTATCAGTTGCTATACTGTTTATGCTGACATTTACGTCAGGAATATACTCAAATAAAACACGTTGCGTATTATTTGTCTTAAATTCATTCTTAAAAGTATTTACTGTTTCTTCAGTAAGAGAAGATGCATTTTGTACGGTGGAAGTTTGACTGTTGTATACAATATTCATACCATACATTGGTGTCCAAACTTTTGTAGGTGTATCAGTTAGATTTCCTTGCTCCCAGCGATTTACTTTCTGAATATCGACATCTAAATACCCACTACTTCCAGCTATTTCGATTAGTCCGTTAGAAGTACCACTAATTAAACTGGTCCTTTGTAAATTAACTCGTTGTGCATCCGCAAAACGAAATACCGAGTTAGAATTACGAATATTGATCAATCGTTGGGAGTTTGAAGTGCTATCGCTTTTCACATCAAAAGTACCTTTTCGCTGAACTGTAAATTCAGCCGCACCGGATACGTAAATAATATCGGAATTAGAACTTCCCATACCTGTTGCATTGATGTTCAATGTTCCCTCTTCATTCACGGTTAATTTAGAACCTCCAGCAAGACTAACAATACTCCGGTTACTCCCAGAATAATTATTAGTATGTCCCGTTGAGGTAATATTGACCGCTGCCGAATTTCCAATATCGATAGCTGCGCCACTCCCAGTTAATTGAATTGCAGAGTAGTTTGGCTTAGGAATGAGTTCTACTGTAGCCTTTTCACCAACTTCAACATTTCCTGAAATACGAAGGTTTGTCGCATCACCATCTCCTTCACCAGTACTATCATTCTGTCCTGCTTTTATCTTTACATTAGCATTTTTACCAATTTTCAAACTACCACCGGATTGCAAATAGACATTCCCAGCTTCTAACGTTTCCATCTCTATAACTGCTTCATCTTCAATTACCATATCAGTTACACGAAAATTTACTTGGTTAGTTCCTGAGCTTCTCCAACCACTCTCTGATCGAAGTCCGGAGTTAAAGTATTCTTGTTGAATAGTTTTAAACGATCCTTTTAGCGTTACTAAAGCATTCTCAGAATGAATTACTTGATTACCATAATTAGTGATATTCTCATAAGTTGCAGATGATATATTTTCAGCATCATTCAAATCTCGAAGAGTAAAGAATCCATAATAGTTTCCGTGATAAACTTCCAAATTGCGCCAAGTTAAATCCCAACCACGTGTTGCACCAGAGGGTACTGTTGCAGGATGCAATGTTATACAAATACTACCAAAATCAAATTTATGATTGTTACCTTCAATAATGAGTGGTCTTGCTGTATTTGATTCATGTAATCCCGAATATTGGTTTGATCCATTACTCAAAGTATCATTTCTTCTAAGATCTACCGTTACACCATCCGTAACGCCCCCGGAACCTTCAGGAATAGCAATGTCATTTTGAATACTGATTACATCTACAGTTGCAGTCCCAAAGGCATTCATAAATTCTGCCCATGTTGTAACTTCGGCAACATTTTGATTATCTTGAACATCAATTTTCAAAGGTTTTATTGCACTATCATCACTAGAAGATTCTTCCACCTTCTGCGTTGAATCCGCGTCCTCCTTAGCTTTATTCCCATTTACATTTGTAGTAGTCTCACCAGTTTCTTTTGAATTTACTATCTCATCAATAGATGAATTTAAGTTATTTGTACCATCTGTCGTTTGGACTGTCTGATCTTCACCCGCAAAAATCGGCTGTAAATAGCCAATAACATTTCCAACTAGCAACAAACCCGCAATTGCCATTAAAACAATCAACCCTTTTTTCTCTTTCTTCATTCAATTCTCAACTCCTTTCTATTGTGTTTTTTTGCCCATTGGAGAAAAGCAATGAGCGTATTTTCAACCACTAAATTGTGGTGAAACCTTGGGACATGAAGTCATCTAACCACGGTGTTAGCCGTAATTGTTGTCCTTCATATATCAGATAGCCCTCTAAATTATTCCATCGTCTTAAAGATTGCACCGATATTTTAAAGCGTTTCGCTATTTTTGCTAATGTATCGCCGCGTTGAACACTATAAAAACCAGCAGGACGTTGTCTGTAGGCCTTGACGGAATAATTTTTGAAAAAGGGTGTGTTCAATCTCAAAAACAGCTCGTTTCCTGCTGGCTTACTAAAATGCTCAAGGTCTCTTTCAAAATATTTTTCACTATAATGCAATTTTTCTTCTTCTTTTAGACGAATTGTTTTGCCAACTTCTAATACTTGGCCGACCGCTAACAAATAGCTATTTAAATCATTTCGTGAAATGATTTGATGAAGTGGAACTTGATATAATTGACAAATAGAAGCTAATGACTCCCCAGCTTTAACCGTATGGGCGACCGTAGTAGACTTTTTATCTACTAATTTATTCGGTTTGGCTGCTTTTTCTTTTGTTGCCGTCAGATTTTTTGCAATATCGCGCTCATTATTTTTTGAATTTTCTGTTTTTTCACTCAAGATAGGATTAGTCAAATTTTCAACTTTTACTGTCGGAGTATCATAAGCCGTCAAATTATAAGTCCGAATTAAACCATTTAATTTTGCTGCATAGCTAGTATCCGTAGCGTATCTTCCCATTAAAAAGCGGGTCGCATCTTGATAAGATTTCGTATTGCTTTTCCAAACCCCACTATAAAAGTTGTGATTATAAGGAAGTCCCCCACGAATTAATTGAACATAATCTTCCAATGATTGTTTATATGAAGGATATTTTCTGAAGTTAGCGCGAATGGTATAGTGATTGCCACTACCATCATCTTCTTGGGTGGCAAAATTCACGCTAGTGCCTTTATAACTTCCTTTAATTCCAAATAAATTGTAATTGGGTGGGCTTGCCAGTGAACTGTTTCCTGACGCACTTTCTAAAATAGCTTGCGCTATCATGACAGATGCATATAATCCATGCTTTTGCCCCAACTGTCTGGCATCTTCACCAATGGTTTTCACAAATCGTTGCGTCGTAAAATTGGGTGAAAAAGTATAACTGTTTTCACCAATGGTTACACCACTTGTAGTATTACCATTCGTCGTCGATTTTTTAGAATTTTGACTTTTAACGTAGGCAATCGGGGTGCTTTTACGAGCTTTTTTCTTAACAACTTTGTTTTCTTTTTTAGAGGCTGTAATAGTCTTTTTCTGACTGGAACTTGTGCTAGGTTTAGTAGATTGGGGTGTTTCAGCTGAGTTTGATGTTGTGCTAGCATTTGCTGTTGTGCTAGCGTTTGTTGCCTCTTGCGTAACCTTGTCTTTTTGTGATTCATCTTTTGCTGAAGTTGACGTTGTAGTTTCGGTGCTTTCAGTTGAAGTAGCATCTTCAGTACTTTCTTCTGTTGTTTGCGTATCTTCTGTTGCTTCCAGTTGTTCAACAGTAGTATCACTTGTTTTTTCAACTTCATCATCAGATGATTCGACTTGGTTTTCATCTTCTAACGCTATTGACTCTGAACTTTCTTCTCCTTCTATTTCTTCTATTTCTTCTTGTTCAGCTTTTTTTTCCTCATTATCACTAGCTAAGAGAGGAATCTCCTGCTTGTCACTTTCGTTTGTTTCTTTGACTTCATTTTCTTTATCAGCCAATTTTTTTGCCTTGACTGGTGTCGATAAAAAAGTGGTAGCAGATGAAGCAATCACAAACGCTCCTGTTAATAGTGGTACGATTTTTTTCATGGATTTTCCCCCCTTACTTTTATTATTTAGTGGCACGATGGGATTGTTGTACTAATTGCTCTAACAGTGAAATGGACTCATCACGCATTTTTTCAATGTAATTTTGATAACGTAAGCATCCTTGTTTTAACTCTTCTAGTTCTTCTTCTGATTTCATTTTGAGATCGTGAGCCTCAAATTCAGCTTTACGTACAATTTCTTTAGCTTTAGATTTTGCGGCCAACAAAACATCTGCCAGTTCATTTTTTGTCAGTTCCAATTCATCACGTTCTTGGCTTGTTTTTAATGCGGTCAGTTCTGCTTTTACCTGTTGATATTTTTCTTCTAATTCACTGTAAGCATCACTTGTCAGATTGTTTGCTTCAAGATCATCATCTTGTGATTCTTGCTTTTCCAGACGTTGGGTTAATTCCATCGCGCGGTTACTGGCAAATTCTAAATTTGCGGTTAATTGTTTATTTTCAGCTTTTAAAGTTTCTATTTTTTGATTCAGTTGCTCACTTGCTTCTACCCGACCATCATAATCAGCAGGGATTGCCGCCACAGAAGCCAACTCCTGCTCCATTTTTTCAATCGTCGCCTGTAAATCTTCCACTTTAGTCGTTAGTTCTTGCTTTTCTTTTTCCAAAGTTGTGTTTTTTTCTTTTAAGTCGGCAATTTCTTTGGTTAATGCCGCATTTTTTTCTTCTAATTCTTTGACAGTTTCATCGTCACCTTCATCATGGAAACCCAATTCTTCTAGTTCCGCTAACAAATCATCTTTTTTCTTTTTACCAAACATTTTCTTTGCCCCTTTCTTACGTTTATTCCGTCAATTCTATTAGTAAAATTAGCGACCTAAGCTAATTTACCTACCATTCTCCTTTGTTGCAGTCTTAGTATATAAAAATCTCACCCGCTTTTTTTCTCAAAAATATTATAGTTATTTAATAAAAACGAAAAAAACTGCGGTACTTTTCTCAAAAATTCCAGAGACTTCAAAAAAAATTGAGAATTACCAACTATTAGTTTCTTGTCTTTTCAACATTTGTCCATTTTTTGAAACAAAAAAATACAACAGTTGTTTTTTGTTTCACAATCAAATTTTTATTTTTAAATAAAAAAATTGATTGTATGAAAAACTTTTTTCCTCATAGAAAGTAATAACTATCTAAAAAACATCACTTTTTTAAATAAAAAAATTGAAACATGATATAAATACTACCTCTTATTCTTTCCGGCACAATTATTCGTCTTTTAAAAAAAATCGTAGTACACTTTAGATAATTATCAGATGATTCCTGATAAATAAAAGGAGGTTATCCAACATGAAAAAAATTGGTTTTTTGAGTTTTGGTCATTGGATGGATCGCGGTTCATTGGTTAAGACCGCAAGTGATGCCTATTTGCAATCAATTGAATTAGCAGTTGAAGCAGAAAAAATTGGCGTTGACGGTGCTTATTTCCGTGTCCACCATTTTGCCCCTCAAATTGGTTCACCATTTCCACTTCTTTCTGCGATTGGTGCAAAAACAAGCAAGATTGAAGTTGGAACAGGCCTAATTGATATGCGCTATGAAAATCCATACATGATGGCTGAAAATGCAAGTTTAACGGATATTATTACCCAAGGTCGTGTGCAACTTGGGGTGGGCCGTGGTTCACCTGAACAAGTTTTAGATGGCTGGAAATACTTTGGTTATGATTACAGCGAAGAAGAAGTTAAAGAAGTTACTCGAGAACGTACATTGGAATTTTTGGATTTATTAGAAGGCAAGTATTTTGCAGAACCAAATCCACAACCAATGTTCCCTCAAGGCCCTGGTAAATTACGACTTGAACCTTACGCTGAAGGATTACGTCAACGGATTTGGTGGGGTGCAGGTTCTAAAGAAACTGCTATTTGGGCAGCTAAACATGGTATGAATTTACAATCATCCACCTTAGTAAACTATGAAAGTAATGAACCTTTCCATGTGCAACAAGCAAATCAATTACGGGCCTTTAAACAAGCCTGGAAAGAAGCTGGGCACGACTTTGAACCACGAACATTAGTTACACGCTCAATTCAACCCATCACAACTGATTTAGATCGCCAATTATTTGGTCAAGATGGGCAACCACAACAAGATTCAGTCGGTTATTTAGCTTATCACCGCAATCCAACCATTTTTGGGCGTACATTTGCAGGCGAACCAGATAAATTAGTCAAAGAATTGGCAGAAGACGAAGCAATTAAAGAAGCCGATACGGTTTTAATCACCATTCCAAATACTTTGGGTGTTGAATACAACATGCACATTTTAGAAACAATTATGAAAGATGTCGCACCAGAACTAGGCTGGCGTTAATCAGTTTTTAGTTTAGGCACAAAAAAAACGTCGCATACACTATCGAAAAGTAAAAACACTCACTTTTCTTGTTGTATGACGACGCTTTTTACTATTTAATTATCCTTTAGTAGTAGCCTGTCTTTTATCAAAACATGATATTTTTCAGGATTTTCTTGGCAATTGCGCACATCCTTTTCTATTGTACTTCCTCTTAGCTGATGATGACTTGCGAAAATCCTACTAAATAAAATCGTGACAGGCACTAATTTTCTTGTCATTATCACTTAACGCCACTAAATCTATCTTTTCTGATCTGAAAGGCTTTAATAATTTAAAATTATTGTGCTGAAAGTTAGCCTTCAGCGACAACTGCCCCTTGCCATTCCATCATACCACCCAAGATATTCGTAGCCTGGTAGCCTTTAGCTGTTAAAAATTCCCGCGCCAGCTCAGATCGTCTGCCAGAGTGACAAATCACATAATAGTGAGTATCTTTAGCCAGTTCTATAAAACGCGTTTCCAATTGACTTAAAGGGATATTTTTTGCATTGGGAATGTGTCCTGCAATAAATTCCTCGGGTTCTCTCACATCAATTATAGCTACATCTTCTGTTTGGATTAGTTTATTAAAATCATCATTTGAAATTGTTTTTTCCATCGGTCTACTCCTTTTACCGTTTCTGTTTCACTAAGTCTAGTGAACGCTGGCAAGCAGTCTTTGTCAAACATAATGCCCTTTACTCTTTAATGGGAGAGTTTCTCTAAACTCCTTTTGAGCATATTACGATGAGACAAACTTATTCAAGATTGTCCCAACAAAATTCTATCGGATTTTATTTTTTAGAGTTTTGCTCGTTTTAATTTTTAATAGCTAAACCAATGGCTAAATAAGCAGCATAGATACACCAGATAAAATATGGAGTAAACAGGAATGTTGCCAGTTTTTGAATCGAATAAAAACGAACGAGACAACAAAATACCGTTATTAACAGTAGTATAACAATCACTACCCCTAACCAAAAATTCTCACCGCCAAAGAAAACTATACTCCAAATAAAATTTAGCAATAGTTGCAGACCAAATAAGAATAACGCTTCATTTTTAGCTTTCTTACGACTTGGTGCATTTAAAATAAAGTATAAAGCAGTAGCGATTAGGGCATATAAAACTATCCAAATAATCCCAATAATATTTCCTGGGGGTGAAAAAGGTGGCTTATGTAACGTTGCATAAGTCGCGGCAATATCCCCCGCCAAAAGTCCTGATAGCCCTCCCACAGCTTCGATACCAAACACACATAACAACCATTGACCAATTTTTTTCATTTTTTATACCTGCTTTCTTAGCTTTTCGATAATAAATTAGCGGTAGACCACACTTTCTTTATAACTTAGCATACGCTGATAAAAAGCCTTAAAAAAATAATATGCTCAATATAACACTAAATTATTTTAAATTTTGAGTTTCACAAGGCGAATTATTCGATTATTTTTTCTAAATAAGGTATTCTACCTAAAAAATAAAGGATTGTTGCATCATGACAAAAACAAATATTACGCAAACTTACCAAGCAAAAATAATCGGTTTAGAAGGTATTCACGATATTATTTTAGTCAAAGAATATCAAAATGTGGCGATTGTCGAATGTTTAGATACCAATGAATTAGCTGTCGCCAAGCGTTGTGATATTATTTCATGTGACACAGAGGAGCTAAAAGAATAATAACGCCCTACAATCGTTTTATTCGTTCCACTATGTAAAAAGTGTTACCCTTAATATGAGGTGATAGCAATGCATTACGCTATTTTTTATAATCCCACGGCTGGACGGGGCAATAACGAAGACACAGCAAAAAAAATCGCGACTAAATTAAAAGCCGCCGGTCATACTTCTGAGCCCTTAACAGCGCCTAATCCCAAAAAAGCGGTCGAAAAAATCTGCCAAGCTGTCACAGAATATGACGGTCTCATTTCCATTGGTGGCGATGGTACGCTTAATTTGGTGGCAACCGCATTTTTACAAGCAAAAAAAACAATCCCATTAGGAATTATCCCGGGGGGCACAATCAATAATTTTGCCAAACGGTGGCAAATTCCCCATGATTTAGATGCCGCTGTGAATTTAATTTTAGACCAACATTTAAAACAAGTGGGGATCGGCGCATGCCAAGATCGGCAAAAAGCCATTGTCAGTTCCTTGACATTTGGATCGTTAGCAGATATTTCCAACCAAGTTCGGCAAAGTGAAAAACGAAAATTTGGCTTATTAATTTATCCTTTAAAAGGCATTAAACAAATTAGTCAAAAAGCTTCTTACAAAGTGCAGGTTCAAACAGAAGATTTCAACGAAAAAATTAAGGTCTGGATTTTCTTATTAACGACTACGCATTTGGTAGGTGGGATTGATTATGTTCCTTCTAGTCCCCATGCTTTTCACGTTAGTATTTTGCACAATATGCGGCTGGGCAAATTATTTCAATTACTCTTTTTTGTTCTAACTGGTAATTTACGGCAGAAAAAGGCCCATACGCTGACTTATTTAAAACCTAAAAAAATTAAGTTGACACCTTTAGAAAAAAAACAAATTTACAGTCGAATTGACGGTGATAAGGGACCCGCCTTACCTTTAACCATTGAATTTTTAGATGGTTTTTTACCGATATACGCAAAAAAGACACAAGATGACAACGCGAGTAAATAAGGACGAAAAGCACATTGGATTGCTTAAGTTTGCGGCAAGAAGACGGAGCCTATCGACTTTATTTATTGTGCAATATAATCTTTAGCAAACATAAAAACACGAATTCCACTTCTCTTAAAAAAAGCGGAACTCGTGTTTTTTTTATCTAGACAGACTTAATTATTCAATGTGCATGTAAATATTTTTTGTTTGGGAATAAGCGTCTAAAATAGTTTTATACGTTTCGCGTCCAATACCCGATTTTTTATATCCGCCAAACGGTGTTCCAGCTGGTAATTCGCCATAAGTGTTGACCCACATAGTACCTGTACGAACCGCTCGAGCAACCCGAAATGCCTTATTAATATTTTCTGTAAAGACACCGCCAGCTAAACCGTAATCTGAATCATTGGCAATTTCAATTGCTTCTTTTTCATCTTCAAATTTAATTACGACAATAACTGGACCAAAAATTTCTTCTTGAGCCACGCGCATATCATTTTTAACATCGGCTAAGATAGTTGGTTTGACAAAGGCCCCTTTTGATAGTGGGCCATCTGTATAGCGTTCACCACCAACAATCACTTTCGCCCCTTCTTCTTTCCCAATTTTAATATAGTCTAAAATAGTTTCAACTTGTCCTTCATTAATTTGAGAACCCATGACTGTATCTTCTTCCCACGGTAGACCAACGTTCACTGTTTTAAAACTTTCAGCTAATTTTTCAACAAACTCATCGTAAATATCAGCTTGTACTAATAACCGGCTTCCCGCTGAACAAACTTGTCCTTGATTGGTTAAAATGCCATTTTTAGCAAATTCTAAGGCACGCTCTTGGTTGGCGTCACTGAAAATAATGTGCGCTGATTTACCACCCAATTCTAGTGTTGCTGGAATGAGATTTTTTGCTGCACCTTCAGCTACTTTATAGCCCACTTCTGTTGAGCCAGTAAAAGCAATTTTAGCAAAACCTGGATGGGTTAACATATAATTTCCAGATTCAGATCCTTTACCAGTAACAACATTCAATACGCCTTTTGGTAAAAGTGGCCCAATTAGTTTGGTAGCTTCTAATAAACTAAGCGGAGTAGAAGACGAAGGATGAATCACAATCGTATTACCCGCGGCTAAAGCTGGAGCAATTTTCCACGCTGCCATCAGCAAAGGAAAATTCCACGGAACAATTTGCCCTACAACACCAATTGGTTCTTTTAAAACCATCGTCAAGGTATGTTCATCTAACTCTTTAATCGTTCCTTCTTCTGAACGTACCAAGGCCGCAAAATAACGAAAATGATCAATCACTAAAGGAATATCGGCATTTTTTGTTTCACGTAAGGGCTTGCCGTTATCATACGTTTCAACCCACGCTAATTTTTCAGCATTCTCTTCTAAAACATCGGCAATGTCTAAAAGAATTTGGCTGCGTTCTTCAACGCCAGTTTTACTCCACGCAGGAAAAGCAGCACTAGCAGCGGCTACCGCTTGGTCCACATCTTCTTCTTCAGCACTAATAAAAGTTGCTAAGGTTGTTCCATCACTTGGATTTTTAGAAGTTAATGTTTCACCTTTAACCCCTTTGGTCCATTCACCATTAATGTACATCAAGTATTTTTCGTCTAGCAATTCTGCAGGTTTCTTCATCGAATTCCTCCTCATTTAATTGTTGTCGAAAAGTTACATTAAAACTTTGTTACATCTGTTAACTCCAGTATAAAGAAAAAAGATTGTTATCTTCAAACGTTATGTATCCGCTTTCTTTTTTAGTGTGGTATTCTTCTAATAATTTAAGTCCTGATCGTGGATTAACGTTCATTTTTCAAATTATTAAATTTTTATTAAGGGGATCTTCAAATCATTAAAACTTGTCCTCCTTTCCCATATTTCTTTTGTGATTTTTTTCATTATGTTACGATAAAAATATAAACCGTTTGCAAAGGAGGGACAAAAAAATGCAAATACAACGATTTTCCGGCGGTTTCTTTTTTGATGACAGTAGCAATCGTTTAAAAGAATTGTTCAAAGTAAATCAAACAGAAGTTATACGTTTTGAACCTGAGTTTGTTGCTATTCCTTTTGATCAGCACATTGGCGCTCCCAATAAACTGGTGGTAGCAATCGGCGATCAAGTCCAAAAAGGCCAAATTATTGCTAAAAGTAGCGCCGATATTAGTGGTCATGTTCACTCTTCAATTACTGGAACAGTGGTGGAGGTATGTGAAGTTCCTGCGCTGGGTGAGAATACTCAGACGGCCGCAATCATAAGACGTAATCAAAGCAAAGATCATACCGAAAGTTTAATTGACGCAAATTTTTCTTATGAAAAAAAAGTGCGGGCAGCAGGAATTGTCGGCTTGGGCGGTGCCACTTTTCCCACTCACGTTAAATTAAATCCCGCCGATCATATTGATGTTCAAACAATTATTCTAAACGGAGCTGAATGTGAGCCGTTTATTGCCTCTGATGATTTTTTAATGCAAAAAGAAAGCAGCAAAATTTTACGGGGCGGTGAAATCGCACGGGAGATTTTAGAAGCTAAAGAAATTTTAGTTGGCATTGAAAAAGACAAACCAAAAGCCATTGCTGCGATGGAAAAAGCCGCAAACAAAGTTAAAAATTGTCGAATTGTCCCTTTACCAGTTAAATATCCCCAAGGTGGTGAAGGACAACTTTTAGAAACCTTAATTGCCGCTGAATCTCCGCTTGATGGTCGTTCAGTGGAAACAGGTGCTTTTACGATTAATGTTGCAACGGCTTTTGTGATTGCCGAAAGTGTGGATGAACGCAAATCATTGACGCACCGCTATGTGACAATTACAGGAGATGTGAAAAAGCCACAAGTTATTTATTTTCCTTTAGGCACTAGAGTCAAAGACTTAATTGACGCTTGTGGTGGATTTTACGGTACGCCTTCTCGTATTATTCACGGCGGTCCGATGATGGGAAAAACGATTACAGATTTAGATTTTCCCTTAACTAAAGGCAGTAATGCCATTATTGTGTTTAATGAAGAACACGACGGCAAAGTAACGGAATCTCCTTGTATTCGCTGTAATCGCTGTGTTGGAGTTTGTCCGGTTCGTTTGGAACCGCAAAATATTGATCTGGCTTATCGCAACGATGACCTATTCACTTGTGATCAGCTACTAGCAACGGCCTGTATTAATTGTGGCTGTTGTACCTATGTCTGTCCGGCCCGCCGTAATTTAGCAGCTAATATCACGAAAGCAGGCGCCGCTATTAAAAACGAGAAGGAGGCGTTAGAAGATGCAAAATAGTAATCTGTTAAAAACAGCCGACTCGCCCCATTTACTAGGAGATACGACTACTCGTAGCATTATGAAATGGGTCTTAATTACGCTATTGCCAATAATATTGGTAGCGGGTTACTTATTTGGCTGGCGCATCTATCTGCTCTTTTTAATCGCGATCATCACCGCACAGTTAGCTGAAATTATTTGGTTTAAATGCTTAAAAAAAGAATTAACTTGGGATTTAAGTGCGATTGTTACTGCGGTGTTAATGACCATGAACCTCCCTCCTTCTGCACCTTGGTATTTTCCTGTCATTGGCGCTATTTTTGCTATTATTGTCGTAAAAGAATTTTTTGGCGGGCTAGGCTATAATTTTTTAAATCCCGCATTAGGCGGAAGAGCATTATTAGTCGGTTTATTTTTCCAAGATATGTTTAAAATCAGTTGGCCAGCACCCCCTTTTGCAAGTATTGCCCCTGATGTTGTCACCAAAGCTACGCCACTGGCACAGATGAAAACAGAAACCTTAAGTCAGAGCGAATTGTGGCAGACATTTATCGGTTTTACTGGTGGCCGAATTGGAGAAACGAGCAGTCTTTTGATTTTAATTGCCTTCTTTGTTTTATGGCGCAGAAAAATTATTAGTTTGCATATTCCCTTAATCATTTTAACCACAGTAGGCATTGGTGCTTGGATTCTCGCTGGTGACGGTACTTTTGCCCCTTGGCAAACGGTAGTTGGTCATTTATTAAGTGGCGGCTTATTATTAGGAGCAGTTTTTATGGCGACTGATTATGCTTCAAGCCCCTCCACTAAAGCAGGAGAAATCTTCTATGCGTTTAGCATCGGCTGTTTAATTGTTGTCTTTCGTTTTTTTGGCCCTACTCAAGAAGGAGTCAGTTATGCCATTTTAACCATGAACTGTGCTACCCCTTTTATTGATCGTGTTTTACGACGCCGCGTTCTAGGTGAAAAAAAGACACTGCCCTTTGATTTGAAATTCAGGAGATAGGAGGAAAAACAGATGAATTTAACGATGCGTTTAGTATGTTTTTTCACCATTTTACTCTTGCAAAGCGTAATCACACACATGCCAGTAAAAATTGGTCAAACAAAAACAACCCCCTTTTCAAGCCAAGTTCAATTAACTTGCCTAATTACTAGCGCCGCTTTAGGTGGTACAGCTTTATTTTGGGGAATTGAGCAGATTTTTGGAAACATTGGTGGTAACAAAGTCGTGCTGCTTCCATTTTTAGTCGGTTTGATGAGTTTTGTAGTGTCAGGTGCAGTCCTTCTTTTAGTCAAAAAAAGATTAGCGCGTGCCTTACAATCTTGTTTATTACTAATGCCAATGCTATTAAATTTGGCCCTTGTCCCAGGACTTTTAGCAGACAGTAAAGCTGAATTTTGGTACACCTATCTCTTTAGCTTGCTTTTCTTTTTTGTCGTCAGTCTATTTTCTGCCGGTATTTTAGAACGATTAAAAATCGCCCCGATTCCACCACTCTTACAAGGATTTCCGATCCAATTAACCGTCTTAATGCTGATATTTTTGAGTTTATCCTTTTTCAAAGGTGTTTTCTTTGACGAATTATTTTAAAGAGATTTTTCAAATTGACCCAAAGAGTTATTGGCTATGGTGGACCGCACGAAAAGTTTTCCAAGCTCGTCTAGCTCTCAAGCAAAAAGAGGGAAGAATCAGTCGTCACTGACGCTTCCCTCTAATTTTCGTGTATTTCTTTTAGCAATGCCTAAATATAAATAAAGCCACCAATGACGCCAGCTACAATCATCAATAAAATAGGATTTAGTTTCGTCTTACGCATCACAAAAAGGGAGGCAGCCATTAAAAGTAGTGCAATAAAATCCAAGTGGTCAATTTGAAAATTCGTTACATCACTACTATTAAAAAGCGTCAATAATAAAATGGTTAAGCCCGCAGACATGATTAATCCAACTGAAGATGCTTTTAAACCCGCTAATAACCCTTGGACAATTTTTGACTCTCTTTTCCGCTGAAAAAAAGCAGCTAAACCAAGCGAAATACTCACACCGCCAAAAATACAGCCGACTGTCGCGACAATTGCTCCGGGAATACCAAACAACTGCATCCCAACAAATGTTGACGTATTGACAGCCAAAGGGCCAGGAGTCATTTGCGAAATCGTGATAATATCGGTAAATACTTTTTCTGAAAGCCAGTGGAGTTCATTGACAATTTGTTCTTGAATCAAGGGAATAATGGCATAGCCCCCACCAATACTCAAAAAACCGATGGTCAAAAATCGCCAAAATAGCTGTAACATCTAAATTTCCCCCTTTTGCCAAACCACTAGCATACATAAAACTGCTGTAATGCCTAAAATTACCAAAACATTCACTTGGAAAAAGGCATTGGCAATAAAACTAAAAGGAATAAGTAACGTCAATAGCAGTTGTTTTTCACTTACAATTAACTGCACCATATCAATTAACAAATCCACAATCATTGCCGCTACACAGGCTTGCATCCCTCTTAACACCGCCATTACTACCAGATTTTGGCTAAAAGCGACGTAAAAGCTCGAAATGATTGCTAAAATTACAATGGGTGGAATAATCCCACAAATTGCGCTTAAAAGTGCACCAACATAGCCCCCCGCTTTTTTTCCAGCCAAAACACCCAGATTAATGGCAATCGCTCCTGGGGAAGATTGTGCAATTGCCGCCATTTCCATTAAATCATCTTTTGAAAAATACGCTTTTTCATCAACATAAAATTTACGAATCATCGGAACAACCACATAGCCCCCGCCAAAAGTAAACGCGCTGATATATAAATTTACCCTACAAATCCAAGCGTAAAACTTTAATTTTTCCATTGTATCATCCCTTACAACCTTATTTCGTTTACATCGTAGTTTTTCCTTTCCTTTAAGTATACGATTTGTTTTAACATGTGTGAAATGCTATTATTTGCTTAATAACATGCATAAAATTCATGTCAAAAAAGGAGATTATCATGCAATACCGGCAATGTTTCATTTTTTATACCGTCGCTAAAGAAAAAAGTTTTACCCAGGCTGCCACAAAACTTTTCATGACGCAATCGGCTATTTCCCATGCCATGAAAGATTTGGAAACAGAAGCTGGCGTAGCGTTGTTTGAACGTTTGCATCGTAAAATTGAACTAACAACCGCAGGTACTGCCCTCCTTGCGACTGTCACGCCGTTAGTAGAAAAATTTCAACAAGTCGAAATGCAGTTACAAAATTTAGAACAAGCGGCACCTTTACGCTTAGCTTCTTGTATCACGTATGGCGAAATTACGTTACCTCAAGTTTTAGCGCAATTTAAAAGTCAATTTCCCCAGCAACAAATTAACGTCCAAATTTCCCCAGCAGAAGAGTGCTACAAAAAATTGGCCGCTGGAAAAGTTGATTTTGCCATTTTAGAAGGCCAGGTGCCAAAGGGCAATTATCAGCAAAAAGTAATCGCCAACTACCCTTTAGCTTTTGTCGTCGCCCCTGATTTTTTACTTACTCCCAAATTAACCTTAACAAAACTTTTGAGCCAACCGCTGCTTTTGCGAGAAAGAGGTTCTGCGGTACGAGAAACCTTTGAAGCCTTCTTAACACTAAAAGGTTTACGCTGTTATCCAACGTGGGAAAGTACAGATTCGGCTAGTTTAATCGCCGCTACAAAAAACAAACTTGGCATCAGTTTATTACCTCGACCCTTGGTTACTAAAGCTTTAGCTAAAAATGAATTGGTGGAACTTACCGTCACCCATACAAAGCTTCATAATCAAATCACCGCCTTACGCCCGAGTCGCAATAACCCATCTGCCTTAGAAAAATTATGGACATGTTTGTAGAAAAGCTGAACAAACATAGTTAGCTCTCAAGTAGTAGAAAAGCTGAAGGCAATGATTAGTTCTTTGGAAAAATCAGATAATTTTTCCCCATAAAAAAACTTCGTAACAGTTCTTTTGCACCTGTAAAGATGTAAAACTGTTACGAAGTTTTTTCTAGTTTGGCAAAGCTGCCACAAATTTTTTAGTAATGAGTTGGGGACGAGTAATCGCACTTCCCACCACAGTTGCATACGCACCTTTTTGCATCACAGTCGTTAATTTTGCAGGAGTGTCAATGTTTCCTTCCACAATTAATGGTTTTTCCAGTACTTTTACTAGTTCTGTTACAAAAGCAAAATCGTTATCGGCAATATCTTGTCCCTTAGTTTCTTCAGTGTAGCCGTGTAAAGTGGTCGCAATCAAATCAAAGGCTAAATTTTGACAATATTTTGCATCTGCTAATGTAGCGCAATCGGCCATTAATAATACGTCAGGATATTCTGCTTTAATTGTAGCAACGATTTCATCTAATTTCTCACCGTTTGGCCGTGCTCTTAGCGTGCCATCCATCGCCACAATTTCACAGCCAATACTACATAAAGCTCGCACTTCTTTTAGTGTTGGGGTGATAAAGACAGGATTATTGCCATATTCTTTTTTAATAATCCCAATAACGGCGGTCTCGTTTGCGTCTTTGATACATTGAATATCTGCAATCGAGTTGGCACGAATAGCCACTGCGCCTGATTCTAAAGCGGCTTTTGCCATCCGGCTCATAATAAAAGGACTGTGGAGCGGTTCATCTGCCAACGCCTGGCAGGAAACAATTAAACCGCCTTTTATTTGTTTTAAAATAGTTTTTGCTGACATACTATTTCCTCCTGCATACCATAAGTTCATTTTCATCTTCTACTATACCACGTTTTTAAAGCCTCAAAAATTGCCACATTTTTTGTACTACTGTTTTCTCTTTATTTTCTTTGTTATTTATAATTGTCAACATCCATGCTACAATGGAATGTATTGTTGGTTTTTTAAATTGAATTGATTTATTTTTATTCACTAAAGGAGTTTTATGAAACATGGATTACAAATTGAAAATTTTAACTGAACAAGATTTACCGATAATTGCCACACTTTGTGAAGAAGCAAGTGATTACATGGTATTAGCCACTGGTGAAACCAATCCCAAAAAAGAAGCGCTGGATTTATTAACCTCATTTCCACCGCAAAAAAGACTAGAAGATAAAACACTTTATGGTATTTTTGATGCCCATAACAATTTAATTGGTGTGCTGGATCTTATCCGCAACTATCCGACTACCAAAGCGTGGATGATTGGCTTACTTTTATTGTCGCCAACTGCGCGGGGACAACAAATCGGTGAGCAAGTTCATGCCCAAATTGTCACACAAATCAAATCAGAAGGTGGCACCGAAATTCGCTTAGGTATTTTGAAAAATAATCCCCGAGCGCAAGAATTTTGGCAACGTCTTGGTTATACTTTCCAAGAAGAAAAAATTGGAACTGTCGCTGGCGTTTTGATGCCTGTTTATGCATTTAAACTTTCTCTTTAATATCAAACTAAAACTAGGTGATAAAATGACACAAAAAAACGATGATTTATCCTTAGATACTTTATTAATAAGCCAAGATTTTTTACCAATTACTACTAAAGCAAATGATAATCTCAACTCTACATTTTATGTGGTCCCTAAAAATAAGCGGACAAAGCAACTCCTTCAACAATTAACGCTACTGTGGCATCAGAGTGTTCTTACCAGTCATGATTTTTTGACACCGACAGATATTGTGGCGATTAAACCAGAAGTCACACAAGGTTTAAGTCAAATTGAAACACTGATTCTTGCAATCAAAGATCACAAGCCACAAGCCTTTATGGGTATTGCAGAAAATAAAATTGAAATGCTTTTTATCGCGCCTTCTTTTCAAGGTAAAGGACTAGGAAAAGCATTGCTAAATTTAGCTGAAACAAACTATCAGGTCCAATTTGTGGATGTAAATGAACAAAATAAATCCGCTGTCGCTTTTTATCACAAGATGGGCTTTCAAATTATGAATCGCTCACCTTTAGATGATGCATCGCGACCTTTTCCAATCTTACATTTAACGAACAAAACTTCATTTTAAGCAAAAGTGGTTGTGATAGAAGCGACTAGCTTTAAGAAATAAGAGGAAATTCCCTAAAATTGTTTTTCAAATTTTTGGGAGTTTCCTCTTATTTTCTAAGAAGCTGCTTTTATCATTCCGTTTATTCAGAAACAGGAGGTGTGACAAGGCGTCACACCTTCTGTTTAACAACAAATGAACAGACCATTCACCTCATTTTTTGCTTATTTTTGGTAAGTGTTTTTCTTTGCCTCCCTTTGTTAAAAAAGGTACTATACAAGTAAGTTAGAAAAAAAAGGAGCTGTTGTTTGTGAAAATTATCGTTGTCGGTGGCGTAGCCGGTGGCCCTTCTTTTGCCACGCGTTTACGGCGCTTGAATGAAACTCACGAAATCGTTTTATATGAACGAGGAGAAAATATTTCTTTTGCTAGTTGTGCGCTACCTTATTATTTGGGTGGTGTAATTAAAGATCGTGATAGTTTGATTGAACGGACCCCTGCCCAATTAAAAGAAAAAAATAATATCGATGTTTTTATTGAACACGAAGTTACCAGTATTGATCCTGTCAATAAAACAGTCAATGTTAAAAATTTGGCAGATGGAACGAATAAAACCGACCATTACGATCGTCTGATCCTCGCTTCAGGTGCTCGTCCAACTTTGCCACCAATTAAAGGGGCACAAGAAGCTAAAAACGGATTTATTTTACGTAATGTTACTCATGCAGACAAAATTATGGACTTCTTAGAGGCTGAAAATCCCCAAAGTGTAACAGTTTTAGGCGCCGGTGTTATGGGCTTAGAATTAGCAGAAAACTTTAAAGAACGCGGTCTTGACGTGACATTAATTGATCAATTACCACAAGTTGCATTCCCATATGATACTGAAATTGCTGATTTAGTTTACGAGCATTTAGTTGAACATGGTTTACATGTAATTTTAAATACAACCGTCACTGAAATTAGCGATAACGGCCACACTGTCCACTTATCAAATGGCGATACATTGAAAACCGATATGATTATTTTCGCCACCGGTGTTGCGCCAAATAATGAACTAGCGGCTTCTGCTGGGATTGATTTATCTAAATCTGGTCAAGTAAAAGTAGATAATCGCTTGCAGCCAAACGTGGAAGATATTTACGCAATTGGTGATATTATTGAAACTACAAGTATTGTCACTGGTCTACCAACACCAAGTATGCTTTCCAGTGCCGCTAATCGCCAAGGCCATTTACTTGCGGATATTATTAATGGTGCGGACTTACATTACCGTGGCTATTTAGGTAGTGGTGTAGCGAAAATTTTTGACTATACTGCAAGTTATACTGGTTTGACTGAACACATGTTAAAAGCAGCTGGGATTACCAATTATAAAACAATTTTTATTACACCATTTGATCATGCCTATTTCTATCCTGGGGCAGAACGATTGAACTTGAAATTAATTTTTGACGGAGAAACTGGTAAAATTTTAGGAGCGCAAGCAGTTGGTAAAAAAGGTGTCGACAAACGAATTGGTCAATTATCAGTTGCCATCACCGGCAATTTAACTGTCTTTGATTTACCAGACCTTGAAATTCCTTATTCACCTCCTTATTCTTCTTCCCGAGATGTGGTGAATATCGCCGGTTACGTTGGAATTAACCAAGTAACGAAAGTCGCTGAAACAATTGATGTTGCTGAAATTCCAGCAGAAGACTTTAAAACTGCTTATTTCTTAGACGTTAGAGAAGCAGGCAAAGCCAAAAGTGGTAGTGTCGAAGCGACCGCCAATATTCCGTTAAGCGAATTACGCGAACGTATCGCTGAAATTCCCAAAGATAAAAAAGTCTATTTGACTTTCCGTAAAGGATTAAATACGTATACTGCTGCCCGCATTTTAGCTGGCTTTGGTATTAAAGCGATCATGATAGAAGAAAATTAAAATAACTTTTGGGGCTGTGGCATAAACTTGCTACAGCCCTTTTCAGTACCTTTATCAAACGCTGTTTTTTCAATCAAAATTACATTTTAAAACTTGCTGTAGCATTTCTTTGCGTCATCTATAAAAATCAAATAATTGAGCATCTCTGCTTCTATTTAAGTATTTTTCTCAGTATAGGGGACTTGAAAGGAAGCGAGTTCAGCTTCGTATTTTCTTCAAAATCGTTCGTCAATATTTTTTTAACTTCCGATAATCTTTTTAATTCTGCAAATCGATCTTCTTTTCTAATAGCTAAAATCTGAGTTTTCAAACATGTGTCATCATTTTTTTGCTTCAACCGCCTATTTGCATGTCATCAGTCCTCGCACTCCTTTAATCCATCTTATGAAATTTTTTAAAAATATTACCTTGTATTATTTAGTAGATTACTTTATATTATTCAGTAGTTCGAACAACCTAATAATATTAAGTAATCGGAGGGTTTTAAACATGATTCATTACAACTATCGTCGATACTTGCTTTTCGCAAGTATCCAGCTTATTCTTTTTATTACAATTACTTTTATGGTAAAAAATAATTTTCAGCCTTTTATAGCTTTTGAAAATGTACTGACGAATTTCACACAACAATTTATCGGAACACCTGCCATGAATTATGCAGGTAATTTTATAAATGATAGTATGACATTTTTTGCGACGTATGGTGATGCCACGCCATTAGTTATTTTAACTATAATTATTGCCGGCATCCTTTTTTTAAAGCATTATAACTTCTTGGCATTTTGGGTCTTGGGGGTAGTATCAACTGGTGGGCTAGTAGGTGTTTTTCTCAAACAATTCATTCAACGTGGACGTCCAATTAACCATTTGCCTTTAGATGACGGTTTTTCATTTCCTAGTGGTCATGCAGTTGGCAGTTCTTTATTTTTCGGTGTCCTTATATTTGTACTATTACCTCGTATAAAAAATAAATTACTAAAAACAATTGGTATTGGACTATGTTTATTAGCTTGGTTTAGTATCTTAAGTTCCCGAATTTACTTTAGTGCCCATCATTTAGGAGACATCCTTGCTGGTGTTACATTCGGGTTATTTTGGGTCTTTTCTGCAATCGTGGTTTATTGTTGGAGTGCTGCTTGGTTTCAACGATACATCTTCAAAAAGAGTATGATTTAAGTGCTTATCTTTATGGTAAATTCATTTATTCTCCTGTAAGATGAAGGAAGAACTGATGGATATAAGGAGAAAAAGATGAATAAGGAAATGTTAAAAGGAACTATTGATCTCTTAATTTTATCTGTATTAAAAGATCAAGACAATTACGGTTATCAAATATCAAAAATTATTACAGATAAATCCAATCAAACATTTGAAATTCAAGAAGCGACCTTATACCTAGCTCTAAAAAGACTTGAAAAGCAAGAAGCAGTGGAATCTTACTGGGGAAAAGAATCTCAAGGTGGAAAACGAAAATACTACCATCTCACTCAACAAGGTTTTAAACAACTAGAAACAATGAAAAATGACTTTTCGCTTTTAAGTTCTATAGTACAAAAATTTATGTAAGGAGCGACAATTATGATCCGTATTTATCAAGAATTACGGTATAGAAAAGTTCTATGGCTATCTATTCTTTTATTTTATACATCGCTAGTGGCAGATATGTTTATCAATCCTAGTAAAAATGACTCTTTGTGTCTCCTTGGTTATATCATAGCAATATTACTTGCTGCTTTGTGGTCTATTTTAAATTACATTGATCATTTACGGATTAACCCATTGTATAAAGAATACACAACAATTACTGAATTTATCAAAGCCCTTTCACTTCCTAAAGAAGAGAAATTAGAAATTCAACAAATGATGGTTGACTATGTTACTGATCAAGTTTCTCAAAACGTAGATGAATTAACAGCTACTAAAACTATCATCCAACAATTTAAAACAAGTGAATTAGAAAATGAACAACATTTCTTTTATTTCCACACAAATCACTACCTTTTGAAACTCGCTACAGGAATGACAATCAGTGCTGCGCTTCTTTACCTTGTAAAAGATTATGTATTACCAACTGATACTCTTCTACTCACTGGTCTCACCGGGACGTTGTTCTGCTATGGAATTGGTCTTTATTTAGCCTATTTAATGTATCAACTACTGAATAAAATCTTACTAGAAATTGCAGAAAATCCGAATGTATAAGACTAAAAGACATCCTCAAGAAAGATTAGATTTAGATCAATAATATCTAGTAACTCTTTGGTAAACTCTGAATTGGACACCTTGAACACTCCTTTGAATGTTTTTGAGTCTAAGACGTCTATCTGACTTTATTACAAAATGAAAAAGTATTAGCAACAAAAAGTTATTGCCAACACTAGATATTACACAACCTCTTTTCACTAATACGTAGCTTTTGGTTATAAAAAAACAGTGGCTAAAAGGAAAACTCGCCCTTCTTACAGGTGAGCAAATTTCCTTTTTAGACCACTGTTTTTATTCTATTAACGATAAACCGGTTTTAAATGGGTAGCAGTAAAGATTGCTTTAACTAAAATCGGCGTTAAAATTACCGCCCCAATCACTTCACTTACCCCATTTGTTGCCACAATTGTTGCTAAAACTTTTAATAAACCAGAAGGATCAACACCATAAGCGGATGCGACTGGTCCTGTGTAAATCGTCCCCATAAAAGTTAAAACTAAAATTGTATTGGTTAATGTACCACCAATCGCTGCTAAAATGGAAGCGACGTAAAGATTTTCATTTTTCTTATACCACCAGTGAAACAAAAATCCTGCCACTAACCCCACTAAAACTCGAGGTACAACAGACACAATTGGATTAGTAAAAACCATTGTATCTAAAGGTGTGGTAGGTGAAGTGAAAGCACGAATAATCGTGCAAATTCCCCAAACTAATCCAACAAACATGCCGTCTTTTGTTCCTAAAACAATTGCAGCTACAATAACCGTAATATGAATAATCGTTAAGCTTGTAATCCCCAATGGAATAAAGCCTAAAAAAGGTACCATCGCTTGTAAAATAATAATAGCAATTAAAATGGCCCGAATGGCAATGCGATAACTTTTACTTTTCGTATTCATTTGAGTTCTCCTTTTGATTCTATTATAATGACACTAGTGTCATTGAAATGATTATACAAGAAAATGACACGCGTGTCACTAATTTGAGGTGAGAAAATGAAAAATTTATCTAATGCCGAACGCAAAAGGCAAAAAAGAGAAGCTATTTTAACTAGCGCCCGTCAAGTTTTTCGCCAAAAAGGCTTAATAGACGTGACGATGAAAGACATAATCGAAGCCACCGGTATCAGTCGGGGTGGTATTTATTTGTACTTTGACTCTGTGGATCAAATATTTATGGAAGTCATTAAACAGCGGTCCAATCGCAAATTTGATGACATTCGCCAAGCTATCACTAAAAATCCGCCCTTTGAAGAATTGTTAAATGACTATTTTACAAGTCATGAAGATCGATTGTTAAATCAAATGGATAACAGTTTATTACGCTCCATGTATGAATATTATTTTACCCATAAAACAGCAGCCGATCATAAATTCCAACAAGAACAACTCGCCGCAACTAAAAAAACCATTCTGGCTATTTTGGAATTAGGGGTTACTCAAGGCGTTTTAAAAGATGAAAAAATCGCAGAAATTGCGGAAAATTTCATGTTTATGATTGAAGGCATGAGTGTAATGGCCCTCACAGGTGGTATCACCCAACAACAGTTAGATGAACAATTTGACTTGATGAAAAAAATGTTACCCAAAGTTTAATAAATTAGGAAAACAAGTTAAAAAGACCGATGACAAAACAAACATTTTAACGTATCACTAAAGGGCTTGCCTTCAAGAGATACTTTAAAACTTTTTTGTCATTGGTCTTTATTTGAGATTTTTATTTTTAGGCAACACTTTTCTGACTACTAATCAGTAGCAAAAAATTCGCCCATTTCATCCACATAAGGTAACGATTCTTTTAAAGGATACACGACAAAATCATGCATCATATCTGGAACAATGACTAAATTTAGCGTTGTACCTTTAACGTGCGCTACTTTTTCTTTTAAACGCAAAACATCGGGATATAAAATTTCGGCTGTGCCACTAATCACGAAAAGCTCCCCTAAGTCTTGAAATGTTCCATAAATAGGAGAAACAAGTGGATTATCTACCGCTAAATTGCCCGCATAAGTAGCGCCAGCTTGCATCAATAAATCTTTTTCCAACAAAACATCTTTTGCTTCTAATTCATCTGAACGAGGATCGCTCACTGAAACATCCAGCCAAGGAGAGGCTAAAGCTAATTTTTGCGGACGTCTTAGGGTACCTTCATCTCTTAAATGCTGTGCCAAACTAACGGCTAACCCCCCACCAGCAGAATCACCAAAGAGATATATTTCATCATCTGGGTATAAATGACGTAAATGATAAAAAGCAGCTTTGGTGGCAGATAGCGTTTTTTCTGCTGTCGCTTCTGGTGTTAGTGGATAGTCAAAGTAACTAACTTTCAAATTAAAACGGCTAACAAAACGTTCTTGAATTTGTTTATGAAAAGGAGATGCTTCTAAGGCATAGCCTCCTCCGTGTAAATACAGCACATGTTTTTTAGTTACATGCGGGGGGAAAAGTGTAATCAATTCTCGCCCACTAATTTGACTGCGTTTTTGCGGAATGTCGCTATTTTCTAATTGGCGAATGTTAATTTTACGTCGTTTTGGTGGCGTCACCATGGCGATACCCACAAGCTTTTTCATTTGAATTACTTTGAATACTTGTTTAACAAATTTGGCAGAATAACGCATCTCACCCCTCCTTTAAAATGGTACAATAGTAATATCTCTAGCATAACTGACGGACTAGGAGGTGTCCATTATTTCAAAACAACGGGAATTACTTTTTGACAATTTAAGAGGTGTCCTAATCTTTTTAGTCGTTTTAGGTCACGCTTTAGAATATTTTCGCTTAACAAATCAAACAGCAGAATTTTTCTATGTCTTTATTTACCTATTTCACATGCCAGTCTTTATTTTTATTTCCGGCTATTTTTCTAAACGAGTGCAAAAAGGACGGAAAACAGCGGTCAAAACATTTCTGATTCCGTATCTTATTTTAAACTTCATTTTAAGTATCATTTTGTTAATGATGGGAAAAATTGAAACTATCACGATTTTAAATCCTGGGTGGACGCTGTGGTATTTGTATTGTATGTTCATCTGGCGCCTATTATTACCAGATTTAATTAAAGTACGGCACATTTTAATTTTTAGCTTTATCATCGGTATTTTTTCTGGTTTTTTAACTGAGTTTGGCACTTATATGGCGCTGGCTCGGACATTAGGTTTTTTGCCGTTCTTTTTAGCAGGTTACTATACTGATCGCAAAATGATTGAAAAATTGCGCCACTTTCCTTTTGCACGTTTACTAGGCTTTATGGTGATTATATTAGGTTTAGTAACTGCTTTTCTTTGGGTCAAAGCTCCTTTACCACCGGAAATTTTATGGGGAGATCGTGCTTATAATTTATTTGAAATCCCGCTGTGGCAAAATATTTTGGCTGATTTATACCTTTATGGGTTGGGATTTGCTTTTGTTTTCGCCTTTTTGGTAATGGCGACTGAAAAACGGCACTTTTATACTGTTTGGGGACAAAATACATTAGCGATTTATCTTTTACACATTTATCTAATTGCGCCGATTGTGCAAATTGGCGAATTTGTAGTAAACCCCATCTTACATGGTTTAATTTTAATCGGTGGCTCCCTTTTAACCGTCTATATTTTGTCTCGCCCGAAAGTGACTCATCGCCTAAGTATCGTCTTAAAACAAATCAACCATTGGATTATGCCCGATAAGAAAAGCTAAATGAACTCGTTCAGCTCTCAAGCAATAAGACGAAATCTTGTTAAATTGTTTCCCAAATTTCTTGAAATTTCAGCTTATTACCGTAGAGAGTTCGTTTGTGTGCTAGATCAAAAGAAAAGCTAAAGACAGTGGGTAACTCTTTTTTAATCTGAGCAAATTCGCCCAACTGCCTATGATAATAAGATATTTCCTTTATCAACTAAAAAACTGACACAAACTGCCAACTGAAAATTCAGTGCAACTTGTGTCAGTTTTTTTAATTTTGTTTAACCTTAAAGTAGCGTACGCAACTAATTAATACCAGCAGTACTAAAATAAATAAGAACAATAATGCTATTTGTGAGCCAAATACGGTCCCGACTTCATAATTGGACTGACTTTTTTGGGCCAAATTAATAATAGTCGCCACAATCGCAGTGGCTACAGCGCCAGAAAATTGTTGCAACGTGTTGAAAATGGCATTACCATCGGCAAACATTTCTGTTGGAATTTGGCTCATTCCTGTGGTCATCATATTACTATACGAAAAACCAATCCCAATCATGTAAAAGACGTGGGCGGCCACAAAACCGAATAAAATAGGTGCTTGTAACAGTAATGTTAAAGCTAGCCAACCAATCGTAACCAAACTTAGGCCAAATAAAATTGGTTTTTTCGCGCCGCGATTATCCAACACTCGACCTGAAATAGGCGCCAAAATAGCACCGACTGCAGCCCCCGGTAACATGACTAATCCCGCGATAAAAGCGTCTTTTCCCATCACAATTTGAACAAAATTTGGTAAGACAAAAGAAATTCCCAGCAATAAAAATTGGCAAACTAAAAAGCCTAATAAAAATAAGCGGAACCCTTTATTTTTTAAAACAGTTAGGCGAATTAACGGATCTTTGACACTAGTCGAACGATGATAAAAGAGACCTAACCCTGCTAGTCCCACAACAAGTGGAATCACACTCACAAGTGTTCCTACTTGATTTAAGAATAATAAAAAGCCACTGAACATTAAAACAATCCCCGCCATACTTGGAATGTCCAACTTGCCACCTTTTTTTACAACCATGCTTGGAATCGCATATAATCCTAATCCTAGCGAAAGGAACAATACCGGTACTAAAAATAGAAAAATATAGTGCCACGTTAAAGCAGAAGTCAATACACCGCCATAGGTTGGCCCAATTGCTGGTGCAATGGAAGTTGTTAAATTTCCAATTCCAATCATAGCACCACGTCTATCAATGGGTGTATAAGTTAAAATAATATGAAACATTAACGGTAGTGCAATTCCTGTACTAATCCCTTGCAACAGGCGTCCTAATAACAAGATCAAAAAACTTGGTGACCAAAAATCAATTAATAATCCTGTCATAAATAAAAGATTAGAAGCCAAAAACAACGTCCGAATTTGAAAATTTTTCAATAAATACGTTGAAAAAGGCACAATAATAGCAATAACTAAAAGATAAATTGTTGTCACCCATTGAACCTGACCTGTCGTAATCCCAAACTCACTAATCAAAGTAGGGAAAGTAACATTCATCGCCGTTTCGATTAAAACCCCCGCAAATGACATCATGCCAGTTGCCAATACGGCTAATAATAAGTGAATCTTTTTCTCCATCAAATTCCTCCTTGTTTTTCATCCCGTACAAAAACTTAGGCAAAAGACGTTACTCGCTAAAAGTTTACATCATTGCATTAATTGCCTCATTTTATTTACTTCAAGTAACTTTAGGCCTAAAAAAAGAGAAGCAGTTTCTATCGAAATAGAAACCGCCTCTCTCTCGACACGTCAAAGGACGTGTTATCTGTACGATTTGAAAATATTCACAAAAGATATTGTACCTATTTTTATTAAAAGGGTCAAGCAGTCTGACTAATTTAAGTGCTTTGATTCTTTCTTATTTACTTGTACAAAAAATTATTCTTTTTCTCCAAAAGAAAAGCCATCAAAAGTTTCACCATCATAATATTTTAGTAGCTGCTCTGCACTTAGTAGCGAGGTTGTTTGCGCCTCTTCACTACTTTGTTCTTCTAAACGTTGGCGATAGGCGGCATATTTTTCAGCCAATTCACGATATAACGCTTGGCGAGAGTGTCCTTGCCCCGCAATTTGTGGTAACTCTCGTAAAAAGCCACGATAAACCGGACGATTTTCTTCTAATTCCACTGGCATTTCTGTGACATGTAAATTTAATTCAGCAAAAATTTCAAACATAAAATCACTTTCTTTCGTTTGAACTTAGATGTTCAATCTTTTTCTCCGGAATAAACCACATGATTAACATTAACGCATTGACCACTAACACACTCATAGGATGAATCAACCAACCGGCTAATAAAGCAATCACATTTAAGATAAGTGTCAGCCGCATCTTAGGATAATGGGCAAAAAGTTTTCCTACCGGCGAATTTTTTCCATTAACTCGCACTAACGTATAACCTAAAAGGCAATAGGCTAAATCTGTACCAAAAATTATTGCCCCATATAATAACTGCGGTGCCAATTCAACAGGATAGTCCCCAATCCAAGCGGTAGCAAAAGGAAAGAGTGTCATCATTAAAATAAATAAATTATTGGCCCATAATACCCAACCGTCAACTTTTTTGACAATATTAAATAGATGATGATGATTATTCCAATAAACCGCTAATGAAATAAAACTGATTAAATAAATAGCAAATTGATGTTCTACTCCGGCAAAAGCTCGCCATGTACTGCCATTTGGCTCATGTAATTCTAAAACCAAAATAGTCATAACAATCGCAATTACCGCGTCTGTAAATGCCTCAATTCTAGTTTTGGGCATTTTAACCACTTCCTTATTCTTTAATTTCCAATTCACCTTCAAGGTCTTCTAATACACCAGAAATTAATTCTTGACCTAAAATAAATTGATCCGGAATATCACTTTTGTTTTTCAAACCAAAAGTAGCAATTTGGCGGAAACCGTAGCGGGCATAATAATCTGGATTTCCCACTAAGAAGACAGCATGATGTTCCATTGCCACAGCTTTTTTAAAAGCTGCTTCCATTAAGGCACCGCCAATCCCTTGATTGCGGTAATCAAAAGCGACACTTAACGGAGCTAAAAGTAAAAAGTTACGCACACCGTCTTTTGCTTTAACTTCTTGCTCACTTAACATAACATGACCGACAATTTTTCCATCGGATACCGCTACAAGTTCTAATTCGGGAATAAATGTTTCTTTTTGGCGTAAGGCAACCACAAAATCCTGTTCGTTTCCGTCTGAAACTTGCGCTGTTTTAAAAGCCTCTTTAACTACCTGATAAATTTCATCGTAGTCATTAGGCGTTGCCAATCTAATTTTCATGATTATTTTCCTCTTTTTCTTCATCGTATTGATTCATTACTTTAGCCAAAACATCTTCTAAGATATCTTCTTTGGAAAGTACCGTCAATGCCTGAGCTAATAAGGTTTCATCTATTTTTACGATACTATCTGCTTTTAAATTGTTCTTGACTAAAAATTCTTCACTTAACGGTAACACAACTTGATTTTCCACTTGCATTAACCGTTTTTTTCGCATAATTGGCAACGGACTCCCCCCTTTTTTACGTATTATAACAAATATTTGCAAAAATTATGGCAATTTAGTTTAAAGGCCGATTTTAGCAGGTATTACTTAATGGAAAAGAAAAGCTAAACAAACGCGTTTAACTCTTTAGCATTAAGGCAAAATGATACGAAATTGCCCTTCAAATTTCTTAGCATTTCGACTTAATGTCGCCAAGAGTTCGTTTGTGAAGCTAGATCCAAAGAAAAGCTTCAAGAACTCGTTCAACTCTCAAGCAATAAGATGGAATTTTAATAAATTGCTTTCCAAATTTCTTCAAATTTCAGCTTATTGCCGTAGAGAGCTAGTTCATGAAGCTAGATCCAAAGAAAAGCTAAACAAAAACGCCTCTTGTAAAAACTAAGCAATTCTTTTCTCACAAAAAAACAATGCTTAACATTACTATGCTAAACATTGATTTTTTACTTAATCGTCAACATCTTTATTTAAAATTTTGCCACCTTGGGCATCTAAAGTTAATTCAATCTCTTGGTTAGTGTGGAGTAGCTTGACTTCCCATTTTGTAACACCATCGTCTTTTTCTAATTCTGCTGAAGTAACAGATCCCTCAGTATCAGCTTGGGCTTTTTCAATCGCATCTGACAATGAAATAACAGCATCAGTTTTCACTTCATCTTCTTGCCAATTTTTATCGTCGTTCACTTCACTCGTATCTCCCAGTAATTTACCACTGGCGTCAAAAATCATCTGATATTCTTGACTACTATCTTTTCCTTCAATCTCAACTTGTCCATTTGGTCCTTGGGCTTCCCATTTAAAACTTGTGATAATCGCCTCTGTATGAGCGGACTGAAATTTCGTTATGGTTTCATCATATAATTCTGCTTTTGGGACTGCAATCCCATTTTTATCAGTAGCCTTTGAACTTGTTTCACTTGTTGTAGTGGCTGTTGTGGTGGTTGTAGTTGTATTAGTTGTCTGAGCTGTATCCCCATTTTGATTTTCGCTATTTTGCTGACAAGCGGCTAAAAGTAAGCTACTACCTAAAATGGTCATTAAGATTAATTTTTTCATCTTCTTTCCTCCTTGGCTTTAAAATATCAGTTAATTTCATGTTACCTGTTTTTAAGAGGAATTGCCACTAACAGAGCAAAGTAAAATTTTTTTGTGCAAAAAAGAGCCTGACTTTAACCGTCAGACTCTTAATAATTGAAAATTAATCAATTAATTTTGTTTTCTTTACATCCGCAATTGTTTTTGTTCCAGCCAATTGCATCGTAATGGATAACTCTTTGTTTAAGTGATCAAAGACAGATTTCACGCCTTCTGCGCCACCTAAGTTCAATCCGTAAATAACTGGGCGACCAATAGCAACTAAGTCAGCACCACTAGCTAAAGCTTTAAATACATGTTCACCACGGCGTACGCCAGAATCAAAGACGATTGGCACCCGTTTGTCGACAACTTCTGCGATTGCTGGTAAAACTTCAAAAGAAGCTGGACCACCATCTAATTGACGACCACCATGATTAGAAACCCAAATCCCGTCTGCACCGGCTTTAATTGCAAGATCAGCGTCTTCTGGTGATTGAATTCCTTTAACAAAAACAGGTAAATGCGTTAAGTCTTTAATTTTTTTAATGTCTTCTGGCACTAAGCCTTGTTTGGCAGCAGCGTAAATTTCAGCGATTCCTTTACCTTCACCATCACCACTAGCGCTTTGAGCAGAATAAGCAGCTAAGTTAGGCATTGGTAGTGGAAATTGGAATTGATTAATTACGTCTTCTTCACGGTAACCACCTAATGTAGAATCGGCAGTTAAAATAATTGCTTTGGCACCGGCTTTAACAGCTTTATCCAAAATAAATTCGTTAAAACCATCATCTTTACTCATATATAATTGGAAAAATTGCGGTGCATCTGGTGCAGCAGCGGCAGCATCTTCGATTGTAGTGTTGGCATAAGTACTAATTGAAAAAATTGAACCCGCAGCGGCAACACCTTTAGCTGTATCTGCTTCACCTTTTTCATGAGCTAAACCTTGTGCTGCTGAAGGAGCTTGAATAATCGGTGTTTTAAGTTCAATGTCCCATAATTTAGTTGATAAATCAGCATGATCAATTCCTTGTAAAATGCGGGGCATAATTTTTTTATTCATAAATGAAGTAGTATTTTCTTTCATTGTCCATTCATCTTCAGAACCACCACGAATGTAACCAAACGCGCCAGCTTCCATACGTTCTTTAACGCGGCCTTCTAAAGAGGCAATATTAACAATATCAATAGGATGTTCTTCATTACTTGTATGATACATAAGACTTTCCTTCTCTCTTGTAATTTACATGCTCATTTTACATCGCTTATTAAAAGTAAGCAAATATTTGTACTCGAGGGTAATAGGAAAAGTGAAGGAGGCCGGGCAGCTCTTTTAAATCAGACAAAATTTCTTAGCTGTGATGGATTTCAAACAAAAAAACACGAGCCTTGTCATTTTTCCCTATATTACATTGGGTAAAAACAAAACTCGTGGTTTTTATACTTATTTTACACTGAAGTTATGATTTACTTCAGCTTTTAAGACTGGATGGGCTTGCAAGTATTCTGCGATTACTTCTGTCATATCCCGTGGAATTTCTTTAATGATTTTATCTGCGCTAAACATCGCGTAATTTCCGCCACCAACCGCACGATATTGATTCATGACAACTTCTAATTCTTGATCAGATAAAATATCTGATCCTTCAAATTGGAGCTTCGTGATTTTTTCGCCATAAGGTTTGCTCAAATCAATCGCATAGTCAATACCTTCATACATATCGTAATTGTAATATTGTGGTTTTGGATCGATAAATTGCGGATTAAAGACAATTTGACCATCTTTTAACACTAAATAATTTGCGGTTTGCTCCAAGGCAGCTTTTAAATCTGCACCTGTAATTTTTAAAACAGCTAGTGTATTGGGATAAATATAATTGGTGATGACATCGCGCATGGTAATAATTTCACCAAACCCTTTACCTTCATTGTTAAATAAAGCTGTGCCGGAAATTTTAGCACCACTAGCCCACATTTGGACGCGATTGATAAATTCAATATATGGATGTTCGTGAATGCGGGCAGCCATCGGATCGGTGATGTGCATGTCGCCTTCCACTTTTCCCACCGGTTGATCCAACCAATTTTCTAATTCATTGTCTAACTCTTGAATCAAACCCACAACTTCTAAATCAGCCTTTGCATCTTTTGTCGCGACAATTTCAGCAGTTGGATTACTTACTTGCCAAGTATTGCCAGTTTGATTTAAATCAAGCGTAATTTTACCGATATAATTTCCGCGAAAACCTGGTTGAATAACTGGAACACCGTTAATGACAGTCGCAATTTCACGATGTTGATGTCCAGTTACAAAGGCGTCAATACCACTGACGGTTTGCAATAATTCATAGCCTTCATTTTCTCCGGTTAGCATTTCTGTTGCTTCTCCAGTTGTCAGGTCTTTTTCAAAACCGCCATGGTAAGAAACAATCACTACATCAGCTAACTCCCGTAATTTTGGCACGTATTCTTTAGCGGTTGCAACTAAGCTTTTAAATGTTAGGTCTTTAACAGTTGCTGGTTGCTCCCAATGAGGGATATATTGCGTGACCACACCTAAAATGGCGATTTTAACACCTTCTTTTTCCAAAATAACGTAAGGTTCACCAAAATAAGGTTGGCCATCTTTACCTAAAACATTGGCTGCTAAAATCGGATGTTGATAACTTTTAATTGCTTTTTCTAAATAAGGCAGACCATAATTAAATTCATGATTACCCAGTAAGCCAACATCATAGCCCATATGATTAATGACTTTGGTAATTTCAGCTGGATCTTGTTTTTGCTTGGCAGCATAATAACTTAAAGGAGATCCTTGAATAAAATCGCCATTTTCAATTTTAATAACTGGTCCATCTGCTTGGGCGGTTAATTCTTGCATTTTGGTCGCGACTTTGGCGGTACCAAATGGTAAATCAGCACCTTTTTCCGCATAATTGGTTGGTTGAATATAGCCGTGCATATCACTCGTTGCTAAAATAGTTAATTGCATTTTTCTCGTTCCTTTCCTGATTTTAAACGCTAATAACAACACTCACATTGTAATAGAATTTAAAACAATTTCCTTTGTCATCATACCATAAACCACGAATAGATTTGATTTTTGACAAATTTTTCCCTAAAAAATTTGGCCAATCCAATCTAATTTATTTGTCTGTCTTTTTAGATAAAAAAATCTCCTCTACCTTTTGGGATAGAGGAGATTTTTTACATCAAATTATTGATTCCAAGCATCTTGTAATTGTGGGACAGAATCTTTAATTAATTTGTTTGTATCTTTATTTGGGTTAGACAAAATGTTTTCCATGATTGCACGTACTTCATTGTAGGCAGGATCAGCATTTTCTTTAACTGGAATAGAGAATAAGTCTTTTGTTGCTTCTTCTAAAATTGCTGGTACTTTTGTATTTGGTGATTTTTTGTATTCTTCACTTTCTAGAACAGATTGTAATACTGGCATGTAACCTGTTTGTTCAGCCCAATACAATTGCACGTCTGGTGAAGACAAATATTTCAAGTACATGAAAGCTGCAGATTTTTGTTCTGCTGTAGCACTGTTGAACATGTAAATGTCTGTACCTTGTTGTAAGTTAATTTTTTCCGGACGTGGTGCCACACCGTATTCAAATTTACCTTCTGTATCTTTTTTAACGTAACCTTCACCGGCAATTGAACCAATGAACATTGCTACTTTACCGTTTGCAAATGGGCCAGATAAATATTTGTCTGAACCGGCAATGCGGAAGTAACCGTCTTTTACGCCATCTAAATAGTAATCAATTACTTCTTTTGATTTTTCAGAATCAAATTTTAAATCTTTGGTGAATTCTTCCCCTTTATTTTCCATGCCTATAACATAGTAGTTGTTTAAAGAGTCAAAGCCCGCACCGACAACTTCATGATTTGATTTTTCATAAATTGTTTTCGAAGCTTCTTTTAATTCTTCTAGTGTTTTAGGAACTGCAACACCATATTCTTTCAATAAATCAGCATTGTAAACTAAAGCTTCAGTTGATTTATTAAATGGAATACCATATTGTTTGCCTTCAATTTGCGCACCTTCTAATAATGGTTTGCGAATTTCTTCTTGGTCGCCCCAACCAATTGTTTCATTATCCATGTAAGGTTTTAAATCTACTAACATATCGTCTTGTGCGGCGTTCCATAACCAGCCTGGATATGCTTGGCTGATTGTTGGTAAATCCTTTGGAGAAGGTAGTGTTGAGTTGATTTTTGCTTGTAAGTCTGGGTATTGTGATTGGTTTTGTAATTCAATTTTGATTTTAGGATTTTCTTTCATAAAATCTTCAGTAATCTTCGTTAACGCTTCTTCTTGCGCCCCATTCATCGCATGCCAAAATGTAACAGTAGTGTCTTTGTCGATGGATGTAACGATTTTGTCGCTGTCGCCATTAGAACTTTCTTTTGAATCATTGCCACAAGCTGCTAATGCAAAAACTGCGGCGGTTGCCAATACTGCTGTACCCAATTTTTTGAACTTCATTTCTTACTCTCCTTTGAACTCAGTGATTTTTTCCCCACGGGTGGGAAGTATTCTTTTACCATACGGGTTTTCCAGTTTTTCTGGTTTTAACGTATGGATTGGAACCAAAATTTTAGGCTCGATCATTGAAATAATGGCATCGAGATCTTGTGGAAAGGCATGTCCGGAACAAGCAAGACGGACAAATTCCACTTTCTTCAAGGCTAATAAATCCAAGAAGACTTGATATTTGGGATCAAAATCTCCCAAAGGTTGGGCATCCATATGAAAATACATGCCGCCGCTTTGTAATTTTTCAAAGTTTGCAACTGCTTGCCATAAATATTTATGGTCGTCAGCCAACAATTCTTCATAAGAAATTTCTAGTTTTTCATCTAAGTCCGCAATTTTATGTTCGGTATTTAAAGGATAATAATACGGAACTGCGATATTAAAGATATCTTGCATTAAAGCTGCCATATTGGCTTCTAAGACGACTTTTCGCGGCGATTGTTTAATGATTTGTTCAAAGCGTTTCACATTAGCGGGATAACCATTAAACGTTAATTGTCGCTGAGGATTTTCGTTAATTTTTGCCACCAGTTGTGCAATTAAATCCGCTTCACTGAAGACTTTAACTTCTTCAGAATCTCTTTCATCAAAGCTGATGCTAACGCCTTCCATCATTAGAAGATCTGTATGCTTAGCTTGTTGACAAAAATCTAGCGTATACTGGCGGTCATATCCGTGTAAACGCAAATCACCAGTATAAGTCAAAAACGCATCAGGTGTATGAATCAATAATGCACATGCGCCATAAGCATCGTGATCAACCGGTACAAGTTCCACTTTAATTTGCCCCACTTCTACCACGTCATGGGCTTCTAAGCCAATCATTTCACGGGTAAAATTCGTTGCTTCAAAAGGGGAAGGAATTAAAAAATCACCGTTACGATTTAAACTACGCAAAATTTTTGCCGTTTCTTTTAACGTGTATAACGGAATTTGCGGATCCAAATAATTAATCATTTTGGAATGATCCAAATGTGCATGGGATAAAAAGACAGCCGTTTGACTATATTCTTGTTCATCCTCCCCGTGGTAAGTGTAATTTAACCGTGGATCATAGACACCTTTTAATTCTGGGATGAGACGATTTTTTAACAATGTACTTAAATCATCATCTTTTAGCCCCAATTCCGGGCGATATTCGGTCCCAAAATCAAAGAAAATATGCGCATCTTCATAACTGACTTCAATAATGGTACCGCCGATGGTCAAAATACCACTATGAAAAGTGATGTTGGTTTTACCCTTTGATACCATTTTTTGCCACTCCTCGAATAATTTCTTTTCTAAAGATCAAATAAATAATTAAGATGGGAATTACTGTCAATGTCGCTGCGGCCATTTGCAAGTGCACGTCGCTACCACTTTCAGTCGTAAAAGCAGCTAAACCGTTATTTAACAAACGGTATTTTTTCTCGTTGGTAACAAGTAAAGGCCATAAAAATGAATTCCAACTGGAGATGAAAGTCAAAATTCCCACAGTGACTAACGCTGGTCGTGACATTGGTACTAAGATCCGCCAAATATATTCCAAATCAGAAGCGCCATCGATTTTAGCAGCTTTATAAAAGGTACTGGAAATTCCTTTTAAATAACTATTTAAATAATAAATATAGAAGATACTTGTTAAAAAGGGAATAATTAATGCCATGTAGCTATTTAATAAGCCCATTTTGGCGATTGTATTGTAGTTGGTAAAAATAATCGATTCATACGGTACCATTAGTAATGACACCATAATTCCGACAACTAAACCTTTAAATTTGAACTCTAAACTCGTTAAAGCAAATGAAGCTAAAACAGAAGTAATTAAAGTCGCAATCGTGGTTACCAAAGAAACGAAGACAGTATTAATGAAGTACTGTAAAAACGGCGCTTTGGAAAAGACGGCCGCATAGTTCGCCCATTGGAATTTTTCTGGCATAATAGTTGGTGGAATACTTGTCGCTTCACTATAAGTCATTAAACCGGCTAAAACCATATAGATAAATGGGAACAAGGTGATAATCCCTAGCACCACTAAAAAGACTAAAGCAATAATTGTTACTAGTTTTTTCACGCTAATCCCCCACTCTCTTCATGATTTGGCGTTGAATAAAAGTACAGAATAAAATAACTAAGAATAAAATCACTGTCGCTGCCATGGCAATTCCAGGACGTCCGGCAATGTGGAATTTGTCATAGATATAATACACTGCGGTTGTCGCACTTTTGGCAATCCCAGGTTGGCCTGCAAACAAGGCATAAACTTGCGTGTACACTTTAAAGGCGCCAATAATATTTACCGTTAATAAAAAGGCAATCGTTGGAACCAACTGTGGCAACGTAATGCGGCGGAAAATTTCACCGTCTTTTGCGCCAAACATTTTGGCAATTTTATAATGCTCTGGATCGATATTGCGTAAGCCCGCTAGTAAAATAATGATATTAAACGCCAAACTCGTCCAAACCCCAAAAATAATTAAGGTCGTCATGCTCATGTCTACATTATCCAACCAATTAATCGGTGCGATACCTACTTTGCCTAGTAAGAAATTAATAATCCCGTAAGAGCCATTAAAGAAGTAACGAAACACAATCCCGATGGCAATCGTACTGGTTACATAAGGCATGAAAAATAACGTTTCAAAAAAACTTTTATGCTTTACTTTTTCAAAAATAATCCAAGCAATCGCCAGTCCGATAATTAACGCAATCGGCACTACCGTAAAAGCGTAAAGAGTTGTATTTTTTAACGCTTTAAAAAAGACTGGATCACTTAAAACTTTTTGATAGTTTTCAATACCCGCGTATTCTTGGTTAATCAGCGTTCCTTTTTGGAAACTCATAAACAAAGAACGAAATAATGGATAGATACTAAAAATCATAATGACAACTAAAGATGGCAGAAGGAAGAGCCATGCTTTTGGTTGATTTTCCGGATTGTAATGATTTTTCTTAAACATTAGTAAATCCGCGTCCCATCTTCTTTAAAGATAAAAGCTTTTTGGTAAGCAAAATCAAATGTCAGCTGCGCTCCTTCTTGAATATCTTCTTCGATGCTGACAATCGATTTTAAGTGATGGGTATCAATATCAAAGTTTAAAATACGTTCACGGCCAATTAATTCCACGCCAGAGATGACTGTTTGAAAAGCGCCAGCACCTTCAACTGGCAAAACATCTTCTGGGCGAATCCCGATAAAGTAATTACCATCTGGCATATTTTCTTTAAAGCGGGCTACCATAAAACGCTCAACCGGAACGCTAAAGGCATCGTGATGCATCATGCCGTCTTTTACTTCCACTGGCAAAATATTAATGATTGGGTTCCCGATAAATTTCGCCACAAACAAGTTATTTGGTTCTAAGTAAAGGTTTTGTGGATCATCGTTTTGTTGAATGACACCTTCGTTTAATAAAATAATTTTGTCTGAAATCGACAACGCTTCTTCTTGGTCATGGGTAACAAAAATCGTGGTAATCCCCACTTCCTTCACTAAGCGACGAATCTCTTCGCGAATCTTTAAACGTAAACGCGCATCTAGATTAGATAACGGCTCATCTAATAACAAAACTTCTGGGTTTTGTACGAGTGCTCGCGTAATGGCTACCCGTTGTTGTTGCCCACCAGATAATGTACCGGGCTTTTTATTTTTTAACTCTTCAATATTGGTTAACGCCATATATTTTTCCGCAATTTTCATCGCTTCATTTTTAGGCATTTTTTTATCCCCAACCGTTAAAGGAAACATTACGTTTTCAAAAACAGTCATGTGGGGATAGAGTGCATAGTTTTGAAAAACAAAACCAATATTCCGATCTTTGGGTTCGGTCTTAACCACAGAGTTACCAGCAAAACGGATATCGCCAGCAGTTGGACTTAATAAACCGGCAATCAAATTTAAAATAGTTGATTTACCGCAACCACTTGGACCTAAAAGACAGACTAGGTCACCTTTTTCAATCGTGAAATTTACAGACTTTAACGCTTCAAAACCATTATCGAATACTTTTTTCAGATCGATAACTTCAATCATGGGAAATCCTCCCTTTTTTATTTTTACCTGCACTGCTAATTTTAGCATTTTTTATAACAATAAGTTTATAAAGTTTAATGAGAGATTTTCTTATTTTTTTCTCATTTAATTTTATAAGGCAAAGAGTGAAGCAATAGGGTAAGTACTTTTTTCACAATTTTTTCTATCTTATTTTGTTATCCCCAACGAGAAAAAAACAACGAAATTTTAGTTATTATTTCATACTTGACCCAGATAGCCGTTAGTAAAATTGAAAAGAAAGTAAAACAACACTAAAAAATAGAATAAATCTGTTTCACTCCCACACAATAAAGCGAAAATTGGCGCAATGTTTCCGCTAATTTCTGCCAATTTCTACTTACTTAATTTGTCGTAGAAACGTGAATAGGTAAAACCCACTTAATAGAAAAGCGGAACAGGAGTATTTATTCCCCGAAAAGCTACTCTTGTCATTTCATTGATGCAAAAAAAGGAAGTGTGATCAGGCTTTTCTCACACCTCCTTTGTATAGCACTTATTAAACTGATAAAGCCCGCTTTTTTTCGTTTTTGCAGTTCACTATTTATAATTTCTGTTCCGGTTTTGTTTTAGTTAAAATCCCACTGAATGTTTTCACTTCGAAATAAGTTTCTATTAATTGTTGTAATTCAAGCATTGCGGCATGGGCGCGCTGAGCTTGTTTATCATTAATGGCTTCAATAGCTAAAACAGCAGCGGTTGTCGTTTCTTGTAACATTGTCCGTTTAGCTTCCCGCCAGTTAAAACAACGACACACTGCTCCTTTTTCATCATAATAAATTATTTCATCAGGTAAAGCCGGTGCATCTTCATCTGCTCCTAGAGGTTGAAAGCTTTCGCCACCTTTGGCTTTTCCTAACTGAAGATCGCCTGCAATCGTATCAATGTCTTCGCCACCACATGGAACCCCATATTTTAATGAGATACTATTGTAAATATCCACCAGCGGATTAATCGGATGAAAGGTGCGATCTTGGCTGGCTCTTTTTAATAACGCTTCAATCGAAGAACGGGCACCTTTTTTTGTTTTAAATTGGCTAAAAGCTTGGCGCCATTCTTGGATAACTTCATTTTGACTAAACGTTTCAGCTGTCAAAAATTTTTGCGCTTCTTTTTTACCTTCGGCTAATAAATCTGCAAAATATGCCTCTTGGGCTTCATTGATATGATTATTAAGACCACTCGCTGTAACAATAAATAACTTGGCATCTGGAAAAAGTTCCCAAAAATTTTCATCAACTTTTATTTTTTTCATTTTAAAGACCTCCGCTGTTCTTGTCGTTTATTCTTTTAGTCATTATCCAATCTGTTTGGTCATCACTACCAAGAGTAAAAATGTGTTCACCCGTTTTAACAAAGCCCATTTTTTTATAAAAAGTAATTGCCGGCAGATTATGTTCCCATACACCTAACCAAAGCTGGCGTTTATTTTGAGCTTGGGCTACTTTTTCAGCAAAAGCAATCAGCTCTTGCCCTAAACCTTGCCGCTTAAAAGCCGCCAAGATGTAGATACGTTCAATTTCTAAAGCATCGTTTACACTTGCTTCACTTTGCGCTTCATTAATATTCAATTTTAAATAGCCCGCTAACTCATTTTGCTGGTAAATAAAATAGAAAAAAGAGTTTTGATTGGCGAGTTCTTTTTCTAATTGGGCGTAGTTGTAATTTTGTGCTAAAAAAGCAGCCAAATCTGCTGGCGTATTATCTTTAGCAAAAGTTTCTGTAAAGGCTATTTCACTGATGGCCTTTAACTTTTTTACTTCTGTTTGTTTTACCATTTCAATGTTCACTGCCATATGGACGCACCCCTCCTTTTTTCACCAGATCCCAATCTGTGGCAACATTTTCTTCCACCCGTGCTAGATAAGCCGCTAATTGTTGTCTTTCAGGTTCACTGAAACCTTTTAGAGCAACATCATTGGAATATTTATTTTCCGCTTGAATAATTGGCGCAAGCTTGGCCCCTTTGTTTGTGACAAAAAGTGATTTATTCTTTTTATTATCGGCTTGGATTTGCTTTTCAACCAGACCGTTTTTTTCTAACTTAGCAATCGCACGAGCAGCGGTAGTGCGGTCCACTTTAATCAATTCTGCTAACTTTTCTTGAATAATACCAGGATTTTCATAAATACGGACCAAATAAAGATACTGCCCGCGGGTCAAAGAAAATTCTTTAAATTCAATATTAGCAATCGAATCTAATGCACGGGCAATTTTGCCTAAATCACGTAAAATTTCGGTCATCTAATCCCTCATTCACTAATTTTTATTGGTAGTTGTATCTTAAAATATTTTTATTGTATTTGCAACATTTATCATAAAGCACTTCATTTTGTTTTTATTTTGAATCGTGATACGGTTAATTTAAAGGTAATAAAAATCGTTTGGTCAGATGCAGTGTAAGCGTTGTTTTTGAAAGGAAGGAAAACAGATGAAAAAAATGTCAACTTCAACAGTGATTAATACCGGTGGTCGCGAAGGTGAAAGTAAGTCTGTCACAGGTTCTTTAGATGTCTTAACAACTGGCGTAAAAAAAGAGGGGTACACCAACCCTGAAGAATTATTTGCCGCAGGTCTTGCCGCTTGTTTTAATGGTGCCATGCAATTTCCGCTAGAACGAGATGGCCTAGGGGATAAAAAAAGAGAGATTCGAGCTGAAGTCAGCTTACTTGGGGATTTACCAGATTTCACGACATTACATTTGGAAGTTGTTTTAATTGGAAAAATTGAAGGCTTAAGTAAAGAAGATACCGTAAAATATATGACCGAAACCGAAAATATCTGTCCTTATACTAAAGCCATTGAAGGCAATGTCGCAGTAAAATTTGACGCTGAAGATTAGAGGTATACCCTTTTTACAATTTTATCTACAAAAATAAAAAATCCGCTGACAAAACACATCATCGTGTAGTTGTCAGCGGATTTTTTTGTAAGAAAAAGGTTATATGCTATTCACAAGGAATAAAATTTGTTGTCCTTTTCTTAAGCTAAAAACTGTAGTAACGGGGTTAATTCTTCAAAATAAGTAATCGTAAGTTCCTGCATTCCACGAGAAATAGCAGTATATAGCATTTTACGATCCTGTTTTGTGGCATAATTTTCTGTTGACGCATTATATAAAATCACATAATCAAACTCTAAACCTTTAGCTAAACTAATTGGCAAAATCGTTACATTTTCTTTAGAAATATTTTCATTGGCGAGCATAATGGGCTGATTGTGCCACCATTGTGTTAAATAATCAGCTTCTTCCTGCGTTTTGGTAATCACAGTTACTGATTTTTCAACTGCCAAAAGACGAGCCAAATCAGTCAAATTAGCTAGTTTTTTTACAGCTACATCTTTACCTTTAGGGCGAACAGGTACAATTGTAAAATCGGCTTGAGCTGTAAGTTGTTGAAATATTGCCGTAATCGCTCCGCTTGAACGGTAACTATTTAATAAATCATAAACGGTAACATCTCTTTTCATCGCTTTAAAAATAGCACCAATAGTTGTAAAATCCGTTTGAGAATTAAAAATCGCCTGATTGGAATCGCCAACTAAAGTAAATCGAGCTTTCGTAAACAATTGGTTTAATAAAAAGATTTGTGCCGGCGTGTAGTCTTGAACTTCATCGACTAAAATGTATTTCATCGCAGCTAAGGGGCTTGTTTTAATAAAACGGTGTTGGATTAATAATGCAATCGTCGCTTCATCAACTGTTAGCACTTCGGTACCTTGATACAGATCACCAGTATAAGCCAAATATAAATCTGCTAACATTTGCGCTGGTTGTAGCCAACTAAAGTTCGTAATCGCAACTTCAATCTCTTGATATTTTTGCTGCAATAAGCGTAAAGCATATTTTTTCAACGCTTTAGGGGACTCATCTTGTAATAAATGCCCAAAATATTTTTGCTGTTGGGTTTCGGATAAAGCCAAAACCCGATCTTGCCAAGCTTTCCCTTGGGCTTGTTTTAATAAACGGCGTTGCCAGTAACTATTAAGTTTTACCGCTACACTTTGAATTCTTTGACCAAAAGTAGCATCTTTTGGAGTAGGGGCGAACATTTCAGCAATCGTTTCAGCTTTAATAATTACTTTTTGCTTTAATGTAATCTCTTGAAAATAATTTTTATTTTGTAAGATGTCACTAGCATTAGCAACAAATTCAGCAAATTTTTGACTGCGTAACACCGTCGTCTGCTTATCAACTTCACTTTTTGTAATGCGGGCAAAATAATCTGTTTCACTTTCTAAGGGTTGATTTAATTGCCATGCCAAGAGTTTACGCCACGTTAAATTGCGGGGATTTTTTTCCCCTAATGAAGGCAAAACATGGGCAAGATATTGAATAAATTTATCATTAGGCGCTAAAATTAACACGTCATCCACACTAATTTCTTGGCGTAATGAATACAATAAATACGCAATCCGTTGCATGATTGTCGAAGTTTTACCACTGCCGGCTACCCCATTGACCAAAATAATCTCATGATCTAGATCACGAATAATCACATTTTGTTCTTTTTGAATAGTCGCCGTAATTGCCTGCATCTGTTGACTGGCGCTATTTTCCAGTGCTGCTAACAATACATCATCTTCAATGGCAATATTCGTATCAAAATAATGTTTTAACCGATCATAAGAAATTACAAATTGTCGCCGTAAATCGATGGCTACAGGAATTTCTTGACCATTTGCCCAGTAGGCAGATGGTCCCAAAACGTTATTATAAAATAACTCTGCTACCGGCGAACGCCAATCATAAACTAGATTTTCATTGTCGTCATTGAACCCATTAACGCCGATATAAAAAGACTGCTTTTCCTCTTCGTCAAAATAATCCACCACCACTTTGCCAAAATAAGCTTGCGGCAATAAGCGCTGAACTTGCGCCAATTTGGTAGCGGCTGTTTTTTGTTTCAAATTCAGTTGATCAATTTCACGGTTTTTCATTTCCAACTGGGCAAATGTGTCTAAATTATCCGCGAAGTTATCAAAATTTAACCGGACATCCCCTGCCATTTCTTGTAGAGCTAAAATTCCGCTACTCTGTCCTTTAACTAAAGTTTCCGTTAATTGTCCTTCTGCTTTTTTTAACGCGTGATAAACTTTTTGCAAATATTGTTCTTCTGCTTGTGTGTTGACCATAACACCACTCCTAAATTCGCATTTACGCCGCTTTTGATTAGCGGAAAGTCATTTTACACCCCGATTCATGTCGCTGCAATCTTTATGCTGTTACAAAAGTTAAACAAACAGGTTGAAGGCTCAATTAATCAGATGAAGCTTGCTAAATTGCCCCGCAAATTTTGTAAGTTTTTGGCTGCAGGACATAGAGCATTTACTTCTTATACTAGCCATAAAAAACAGTGAATCAACTAATTTTACTTCTTGTGAAAATCACCTATTCCTTCCCAATAAAAAACTCCTGTAAAACTTTATTTTCAAAAGTTTTACAAGAGCATAACGCTTTTATGAAATTTAATCGGCAGACGTAAGCCGCTATTTTTGTAAGAGCTCTAAGAATGCTGCGCCATATTTTTGTAATTTATTTTCCCCTACTCCTTTAATTTGCAACATTTCTAAGGTCGTTTGTGGCTGAATCTCAGCTAGTTCATACAACGTTTTATCAGAAAAAATGACATAAGGCGGTAAATTTTGTTTCGTTGCCAGTTCCAAGCGCAACTGGCGCAGTTTTTCAAACAATTCATTATCCGGTGCCAATTTTTTCACCACTTGAGCTTTACGCATCACTTTTTGTTGTCCCAGCAAGACTTTTTTACCACTGTTTGAAATTTTCAATAAAGGAAATTGTCCTTCGGTAGGAATTAAATAACCTGCTGCTGTCAAAAAATCAATTAACTGGCTAACATCTTTTTGACTCCAGTCTTTCATTAAGCCGTAAGTTGATAGCTTTTCAAAATGCCATTGGCTAATTTTTTGATCTTTTGAACCTGTTAAAACTTTGCTGATCAGGGCTTTGCCAAACCGTTCTCCCATGCGCTTGACACAAGACAGCACTTTTTGGGCATCTAATGTGATTTCTTCGACTTCTCTTTCATCTAAGCAATTACTACAGCGCCCACAATCAGGGCCGTCTTCTCCAAAATAGCGCAAAATGTAGCGTTGCAAACACATTTCTGTATGAGCATACTGACTCATTTCCCGTAGTTTTAAATACTCTTTTTGCTTGTAGTCTAATTCCATCTCAGAATTATCAATAAAAAATTGCTGTACTTGTAAATCTTGCGGTGCATACATCAAAATGGCTTCACTCGGTAGTCCATCGCGCCCTGCTCTACCGGCTTCTTGATAGTAAGATTCAATGTTTCCTGGCGTTTGGGCATGGATGACAAAGCGAACGTTACTTTTATTAATCCCCATTCCAAACGCGTTCGTTGCCACCATCACTTTAATTTCATCAAACAAAAAAGCTTCTTGCGCTGCTGAACGTTGTGCTTCGGTTAAACCACCATGATAATAGCCAACTTCAATTTTTTTACTTTTTAAAAGGTGGTATAAGCGCTCAACTTCTTTTCTGGTGCTGGCATAAATAATGCCGGCTTGTTGCTGATTGACCCGCAAATATTCTAATAAATAACTATCTTTGCCATCTTTTACAACTTGAAAAGCTAAATTTTCCCGTGCAAAACCGGTTTGGACTTTATTATTAACCGGAATTTCCAAACTGTTTTCAATATCTTTAGCAACTTGCGGGGTCGCAGTCGCCGTTAAGGCAATCACAGCTGGTCGTTTGGGTAACGCTTTGATTTCTTGGGCCAATTGCAAATAACTTGGCCGAAAATCATGGCCCCATTGCGAGATACAATGGGCTTCATCCACAGCAATTAAACTAATTTTTTCTTGCTGTAAAAGTTGCTTAAACGAAAACATTTCAAACCGTTCTGGCGCGACATAAACTAGTTTATACTTACCAAAGGCTGCATCTTTTAAGCGCATACTTACTTCTGCTTGGGATAAGCTACTATTAACAAAAGTAGCTGCAATACCCATTTCATTTAATGCATCCACTTGATCTTTCATTAAAGAAATTAACGGTGAGACCACTAAAGTTAAACCGTCTAATAATAATGCCGGTAATTGATAACAAATCGACTTTCCGCCACCAGTTGGCATAATGCCTAAAACATTTTCATTACGCAACACTTTTTGAATCAATTCTAATTGACCCGGACGAAAACTTTCGTAACCAAACTTTTCTTTTAATAATTGGGTTAAAACATCCACGTACTATCCTCTTCTCACTGCTAAGTTCTTTTCAGGCCTTTTTTGTCTATTCATCTTAACATGGAAAACAGCTAGAAAAAAGTAGGCAATTTTTAGGCTGACTTTTAATCTAATGCACGTTTTTTTACATTTTATTTAAATGATTTTTATCACAAATGGTTTTGACGTAAAACCAAAAAAAGTGTAAGCTTGGTGAGGCGAATTTAAGGACGCTGGAGGTTTATAAATGAGTTATTTATCTTTACAAGATATTAGCAAACACTATCCTGGCAAAAAGAAAAATGCGTTACAAGATTTTTCTTTAACGGTAGAAAAAGGTGAATTTATCGCAATCGTTGGTCCTAGTGGCAGTGGCAAGTCGACGCTTTTAAATATTTTGACAGGTTTTGAAGCACCGACAACTGGTAGCGTTATTTTAGCAGATCGAAATATCACTAAAGATGCCCCAAAAGATCGGGATATGGCGCTTGTTTTTCAAGAATACGCTTTGTTTCCCCATATGACGGTGGCACAAAATATTACCTTTGGAATGAAAATCCGTAAAACTGCTAAAAAAGAACGGCAGGAAAAATTGGATTGGGTTACAAAAGAACTTGGTTTAACAGAAGTCTTAGATGTTTTACCGAAAAACTTATCCGGTGGTCAACGGCAACGAGTTTCACTAGCCCGCGCGATCGTCCGCGATCCCAAGTTATTTTTAATGGATGAACCTTTATCAAACTTAGATGCCAAATTGCGGGATCAAGTCGGGGATTTAATTTTAACAACGCATAAAAAATTACAGGCGACAACATTATTTGTCACCCATTCCCAAGAAGAAGCCATGTCTTTGGCTGATCGCATTATCGTGTTAAATGACGGCGTGATTCAACAAATCGGCACGCCTCAAGCAGTTTATGAAAAACCAAAGAACCGCTTTGTGGCTGAGTTTATTGGTCGCCCTGCGATTAATATGTTCTCTTTTACTAATTTACCGCCTGCCTTACAGCAACAATTTTTACAGGAGAAAGACAAACTAGCCGCAATCCGTAGTGAGCATATCCACATTCGTGAAGAAAAACACAAAGAAAGCAACCAATCCCAGCCTGTTGAAACTGGAATTGTCACAGAAGTACGTTATTACGGCGGCAATAGCATTTTGCAGTTGGACTGGCAACAGACGAAATTATTCGTTCAAACTACACAAAACCCGCCTGCATTAGGCGCGACGGTTTTATTTACGTTTGATTCACAACATTTACTATTTTTTGATAAATAAATTTATAGTACCGCTATAAATTATTTTTAATATTTTACTGGAGGAAAGAAACATGAAAAAAATTTATTTAGGTTTGACAGTGGCAGCTGCAACACTATTTTTGGCTGCTTGTGGCAGCAACAATAAAGAGGCAACAAAAGAAAACGATCAAGTTAGCGGTGAATTAACTGTTGTAACCAATCGCACAGATGCTGATAAACTGTATGACCAAATCGAAAAAGACTTCAAGAAAAAATATCCTGAAATTAAAGATATTAAATGGGAAGCAGCTGGTACAGACTACGACCAATATATCGCTAACCGCATGAACACAGAAGATTATGGGGATGTCGTATTTATTCCTTTTTCAATGGCCGGTAAACCAGAAGATTACAGCAAGTATTTTGAAGAATTAGGAACTGTAAAAGCGCTAGAAAAAGATTATCTTGATGTCACAGAAGCTGATTACGATGGCAAAGCTTACGGCTTACCTACCGTTTTAAACTCATTAGGTTTGGTTTACAACGAAGCAGTCTTCAAAAAAGCAGGAATTGAGAAATTACCTCAATCTACTGAAGAATTAATCGCTGATGCAAAAACAATTAAAGAAAAAACAGGTGCTATTCCTTTTTACACTAACTACCAACGTTTAGCCGTTTGGGCAGGTGCATTATCTTCTTACGGTGGTGAAGACTTCAAAAAAGAAATGGTAGAAAGTAAATCCGCCTTTAAAGAAGACCAACCAATTCGTGAAGTCATGGATCTTATTTATGAATTAGCCAAAGCCGGTTTAATTGAAAAAGATCCCGTTACCTTAGAAACCCAACAAGCGCAACAACAATTAGCTGACGGTAAAATTGCGATGTTAATGAGTGGCTCACAAGATGTTGCGCCATTGCAAAAATTAAGCAAAGATACGATTAACATTATGCCATTTCCACATTTATTAGATGGTAAAACCAGTTTAGCCCTTGGTGCCCCATCTGTGATTGGTATTAACAAACATTCAAAAAACAAAGTTGCCGCAAAAGCATTCTTAGATTTCTTTATTGATCCTGCTTCTGGTTTTGCTAAAGATATGGGTGGAATGACACCAGTTAAAGCCAAATTAGATGATACTGAACAAAAAGCAATCAAAGATAATAACGTTATTTTAACTGCGCCTGCAACCGATCCTGCCATTGAAGCCAAATATACTGCAATTGCAAATGAAGTCGGTGTTGGTCGTTTAACTGATGTTTTACAAAAAACAGTTAACATTGCCTTGTATCCTGATCAAAATGAAAGTTACCAAGATTACGTGAATAGCCTTGAAAAAAAATGGGAGGCTGCAGCCAAAGCTCATGAATAAGCTCAGCCTAAAAAGAGAGGAAAAGCAGACCATTCTGCTTTTTCTCTCTTTACCGCTTTTATTGTTGCTTATTTTCGGATTGTTGCCAATTGGAACGCTAATTTATAACAGTTTTACGGACTGGGACGGCTTAGCCACGGAAAAGAATTTTGTCGGGTTAAAAAATTATCTCACCATTTGGCAAGATCCTGTCTACTTGCAAGCCTTTAAAACCAATCTATTTTATTTGGGATCCGGGCTTTTGCAAATCGTGATTGCCTTGACATTAGCCATTTTACTGGCGACAAAAACTTATGGTAAAAATATTTTTAAAGCGGTTATCGTTTTTCCGATTATGATTAGCGGCGTGGCAACCTCGTTAATTTTTCGGCTGTTTTTTGAACCAGATGGCTCATTTGACCAACTGCTTCATTTTTTCCATTTAAGTAAGTACATTCGCTTTTGGCTAGGAGATCCTACTGTCGCCAATTATACGCTGGCTTTTATTTCATTATGGCGCCACTTGGGCACGAGTTTTTTGCTCTATTTTGCGGCCATTCAAGGTCTGCCTGCCGTCTATCAAAAAGCAGCCAGTTTAGAAGGGGCCAACTTGTGGCAACAAACCCGTTATATTATTTTGCCTAATATTCAAACGGTTTTAAAACTGAACTTTATTTTACTGACAATTGGAGCTGTTTCCGCTTTTGAGATTCCTCTAATTATGACTAATGGTTCCAATGGCACCGCCACTTTTTTAGTGCAAACGATGAAAGTTGCCTTTGAACAAAAATTAGTCGGCTTAGGATCTGCTTTAGCAGTGATTATGTCGTTATTTGTAATTGGGTTAAGTTATGCCCAACATCGTTTTCAAAAGGAGGCTGATTAAATGCGGATTTTAGCAAAAGTTGGCAAATATAGCTTTTTAATTTTATGGTTTTTAATCTGCTGCTATCCTTTATTAACGGTGTTTTTTGGCTCATTTAAAACTTATGAAGAGTTTAACGCCACCCGTGGGATTACGCCACCTAGTACGTGGCATTTTGAAAATTATCGGATCGCTTTTACCACCGGTAACCTCCCCCAAGCTTTTATCAATACTTTTATTTTAGTTTTTTGTGGAGTTTGTGGCAGTGTGCTAATTGGTTCGATGGTCGCTTATGTTTTAAATCGTTTTGACTTTCCTTTTAAAAAATTGGTCATTGGCGCTTACTTTCTAATTTCAATGGTGCCAATGGTAGTCTCCCAAATTTCGACCTTTAAAATTATTACCGCTTTAGGCTTTTATGACCGCTTAATTGCGCCCATTGTTATCTACTTAGGCGCAGATGTGGTGATGATTTATGTCTATTTGCAAATGTATGAAAAAATTCCAGTTGAACTAGATAAAGCGGCCCTACTAGAAGGTGCTAGTTATTTTCAAATTTATCGAAAAATTTTATTTCCGTTACTACGACCGGCAACTGGAACGGTAATTATTTTGAAAATGATTAGTATTTATAACGATTTTTATATTCCGTTTTTATATTTACCCGGCTCAGAGCACGGCACTGTCGCTACCGCCCTTTATCGCTTTATGGGACCCAATCAAACCAACTGGCAGGTTATTTGTGCTTTGGTTATTTTAAGTATTATTCCGATGCTGATTGTCTTTTTAGCCTTACAAAAATACATCTATGAAAGTTTAGCAGGAGGTGTCAAAAGTTGATCTGGTCTTATTTGAAAGGATTTCCCAAACGTGCTTATACGGTCATGGAAGTTCGCACCGGCTTTGCGACCGGATTACCCGTTTTAAGCGGTAGTTTTTTTGGCGCCTATTTAACCGGTGAAATTCATTGGTTACGCCTCATTTTATTTTTCATCGCTGGCTTTTGTTTTAATATTGTCGCCAATACAGCCAATGAAATGCGAGCATATTTAGCCAAAGAAGAAAACGAAGACACTTTTACCCACCATAAAGGCAGTGAAGGTCTCGTTCGTGGCGATGCCAAATTTTTTGACGCTGTCTTAGTTTTACTGCTGATGATTGGTCTTGGTGGAAGTTGTGGTTTACTTTTAGTCTTTTTAACCAAAGATTTGGTGCTACTAGCTTGGGGACTGCTTGGTTTACTCGCTGCAATCACTTATTCCTTGGGGCCAAAACCTTACCTGCTTTATCCAGTCGGCGAAATTGTCTCAGGCTTTTTTGTTGGAGGGCTAGCATGTTTTCTAGCAGGGCGCGTGCAAATGGGGGTTGGCAATACTCAACTCTTAATTTATAGCGTGATTCCCATGATTTTGACTGTCTTTTTAATGTCCACCAATAACGTCGGCGATTATGAAAAAGACCGCGGTGTACGGGTAACACTGCCGCATGTCATCGGTTTTCGCAATGCCATTTTACTGGTCATCCCAGAATTTATCATCTTATTTAGTTGCTGGCTTTATCTTTTTCTTAGCCAAACCATTCCCTGGTGGCAATTTCTTATCGGGTGTCTCATTTTTTACCACCAAGGCTACATTCGTTGGTATAAAGACTATTTGAAAATCCCAGCAGTTTACCCCGAAATGGGACGTGAATATGGGCCACGACCATTGCTGTTAATTTATCATTTTAATACGTGGATGAGCCTTTTATTTTTCATCCAAATTATCGGAAGGAAGTACTTCTAATGGAAAAAATCCGTTTAGTTCAAAATAAAATTAATCCCCTTGTTTTACCGGTAATTTTTGCCGATAAATTAGGCTATTTTGAAAAATTTAATGTCCCCGTTGATTTAACCATTGCCGAAACATTCCAATTTGCTAAAAAAAGCAGTTTTGTAGCCGGTGATGTCGATGCGATGATGGGAGACTTAACTTTTTACTTTGACTATAGAGAACAAGGTAAAGATGCGGTGGTTACCACCGATTTAACCCGTACAATCCAGCTCTTAGCAAAAAAAGATGCTCCTAAAAACGGCATGCGGGTTGGAGTTGCCCGCAAAGGTTTATTTCCTTTCTTTATGGCTTATGATTTAAAAAACATTTTAACCAACCCTGAAATTGTCTGGGTGGATAATACTTACGAACGCATCAAAATGCTAGCAGCCGGTGAAATTGACGCCTTGGTGGCGATTGAACCTTTTATCACTGATATTTTAACCAGCCAAACAGATACCGAAATTTTGTGGCACTCTAAAAATTCTGATAAAAACATGGTAATGTGGTGCTTTGACCGCAAATTTTACCAACAAAATCCTGAAACAGTCGTAAATTTCCACCGTGCATTAGAAGCAGCCGCACAAGATTTTAACGCACTCAGCGGCGATGAAAAAGTCGCCCAAGCAATGAATGTTGCCCAATATACCAAAGAAGCAGCAGAAAACATCCGCCACTTTACCTTTGAAAAACAGCACAATTATTCAGCTCAAGACTTCAACTTATTAGCTGACTTCTTGTGGCAAAGCGGAAAAATTAGTGAAAAGTATCAAGCAGCAGATTGTTTAAAGGCCGTGTTTTAAGTGATACAAGTAGCTAGGCTTGGGTTATCGCTGGTATTTTTAGTGAAAAGTATCTTTTATGAACTAAAACAAAAGACCGTAAGCATAATTAAAGTAAACAAAGCTGAAATATGAAAAGTTAGACTTTAAAGTGGGCTCCCTTGGTTAGATTAGAAAATCTAACTTAAGGAGCCCACTTTACTTAATTTTGAGATAGCAGTTGTAAAACTAACTCAAAATTTCTAGTTTTTTCGCGTAAGCTAGCAAAAGAACATAATCTGTTTCCAACACAAATAAATTTTCAACCTCATTTGTCTCCATTGCCATTCCCCACAATTCACTAATCGCAATAAGACGCTGCCTTCTACTAAAAGATAATCAATCAAATTTCTTTCAAAATCACCCGCTGTTTCATAGTAAACAAATTACCGGCTACACTTTTGATTTATACAAAAATTTCTTTATTTTTTACTTCAAACGAAATAACCTTCTCTTCTTCGTATAACGCTTAGCCAAAATATAAAATTTGTGATCCAAACAATTCTTTCCAACTTAAATACGCTCCCCACTTTTTGTTTTGATGAGTTATTTAATTAAACTGAGTATACCTAATGAGATGTAGCTGGAAAAGGATAGAAATTATTACTCCTATAGCTGCAATAAAAGAAGACTTATCTTATAATAAAAGAGATACTAACAAAAAGAAGGTTATTCGGTTATGAAAAAAGTAATTAAAGTTGTCGGTGCAATTTTGATCGATCCAAAAAACAAAAAAATATTATGTGCTCAACGTGGCCCCGGGCGTTCATTAGCAAACCTCTGGGAATTCCCAGGAGGAAAGATTGAACCTGGAGAAACACCTCGTGAAGCTTTAAAAAGAGAATTATCAGAAGAACTTATAGTCGATGTCGATGTCGACAAAGAAATTTTTGAAATGACTAGCTATGAATATGATTTTGGCATTGTAGAATTAACTACTTATATTTGTCATTTAAAGTTAGGAACACCAAAGTTAACGGAACATATTGCAATAAAATGGTTACCAAATAATGAATTAGATAGTTTGAACTGGGCGCCTGCTGATATTCCTGCCGTAAGAAAATTGATTCACCACAATATCTAATTCATATATTAGGAGAAGGTTATGAACGTAAACTATCCATTAGAACAGTCTTTAAAGCGAGGATTTATAGATTACAGGATTGAAGGTTCCTCTTATGATCCAAAATTGATCATTAACCGTCCAGAAAAACAAAATTTTCTGTTAAATATATTACAAGATGAAATTGATACTTGTGAAGAGTTTTTCTTTTCAGTTGCATTTATTACGCAGGATGGCTTAAATACATTAAAAACTCATTTAGCTGATTTGGCAACTAGAGGAAAAAAAGGGAAGCTAATCACTTCTACATACTTGGAATTTAATGATCCAGATATGTTCTCTTCTTTACTGCAAATACCGAATATTGAAGTGCGAGTATCTGAAAAACCTGGTTTTCATGCGAAGGGCTATTTGTTTTCACAGAAAAATTATCATTCGTTTATTATCGGTAGCTCGAATTTAACGATGCATGCTTTAAAAATTAACTATGAGTGGAATATTCGCCTAACTTCATATGATCATGGCGAAGTCATCCAACAAGCTAAATCACAATTTCAACACGAGTGGGAAAATAGTATCCCATTGACAAATGAGTGGTTAGAGCACTATCGTAAAGTTCGTCAACCAAATTTAAACCAAAGAGATTTAAAGATTACTCAGGAATTGTCCCAATCTACAGATACTTATATCGTTGCAAATAAAATGCAAAAGGTTGCCTTAAAAAATTTACAAGAACTACGTAAAAAGGGGGCAACACGAGGTATCATCATTTCAGCAACAGGGACCGGTAAGACCTATTTAGCCGCATTAGATGTTAAACAAGCAAAACCCAAGAGAACATTATTTATTGTCCACCGCGAACAAATTTTAAATGATGCTAAAAAATCTTTTAAAAAAGTTTTACGGGAACCTGAAGAGAATTTTGGAATTTTTACAGGTAATAAAAAAGAACTCCATGCAAAGTACCTCTTTGCAACAATCCAAACAATTTCAAATCCTACTTATCAACAACTATTTAATCCTGATGATTTTGACTATATCCTAATTGATGAGGTACACAAAGCTGGTGCATTATCCTATCGTAATACGATTGATTACTTTCAGCCTAAATTTTTACTTGGAATGACCGCAACGCCTGAAAGAACAGACGGTTTCAATATTTTTGAACTTTTCGATTATAATGTTGCATATGAAATTCGTTTGCAAGAAGCTTTAGAAGAAGATCTTCTTTGTCCGTTTCATTACTTTGGTGTTACAGACTATGAAAAAGATGGTCAAATCATTTCAGAAAAAACAGATTTGAAATTTCTAACTGCTAAAGAACGTGTAAAATTTCTAATAAAAAAAATAAACTATTACGGTGTTTCTGGCAACATTCCCCGAGGATTAGTTTTTTGTAGTCGAAAAGAAGAAGCACGCCAGTTAGCTCAACAATTTATAAACGAGGGAATTCCTTCAGTTGCGCTCACAGGAGAAGATTCTATTACTACTAGAGAATCTAAAATTGAGGAGCTTGAAAATGGAAAAATACACTATATTTTTACTGTAGATATTTTCAACGAAGGAATCGACATCCCTAAAATAAACCAAGTTATTATGCTACGTAACACCCAATCTAGTATTATTTTTATTCAGCAATTAGGTCGCGGATTACGAAAAGATCCTTCAAAAAATTTTGTAACGATTATAGACTTTATTGGAAATTATGATAATAATTATATGATTCCAATGGCTCTTTCCGGGGATGTATCTCACAACAAAGATCTTTTACGAAAAGCCACCTTTGACACTAATTATATTACCGGACTTTCGGCTATCAATTTTGAAGAAATTGCAAAAGAACAAATTTTCAATTCGATTGATATCGCTTCTTTAGATTCTATGGTCGAATTAAAACGTATTTTTTTCACTGTAAAGACCCGCTTGAATCGAGTTCCTTATCTATTTGACTTTATTGACCAAAATAGACTTGACCCTTTTCTTATTGCCAATAAATTCACATCATATTATACCTTTTTGACTAAAATAAAAGAAAATGAAGGTCTAATTACAGCGGAGGAAAATTTGTACTTGAGCTTTTTATCTCGTGAGATTTTATCGGGGATAAGAAAACACGAAATTATCTTAATTGAAAGATTACTTCACTTAGAATCTTTGCGTCTATCGGACTTACCCAAGCTATTTCAAACGAACAATCTTCTATGTGATACAAAAACTGTATACTCCGTTTTGCGTACTCTATCTCTCCAATTTTTCACAGGAGGATTAAAAAAGACTTATTTAGGTGCAGAGATCATTTCATATAATGATGAACAAGTAATATTAACACCAAATTTTAAAGCTGCGTTAAAAAATTCTTATTTCAAAAAACTCCTATTAGATTTGTTAAAGACAAGTTTTTACAAAGCTAAAGATTTTGATGATACCGCTTTTCTGACACGTTACGCAAAATATCGTCGTCGAGATGTTTTGCGCTCTTTAAATTGGAATGAGCAAATGGTTGATCAAAATATTGGAGGATACGTTCAAAAAGATGGCCAATTTATTATCTTTGTTACTTTAGAAAAGGGTGATAATTTTAAAGGGGCACAAATGTCATACGAAGATTCTCTGGTCAATGAGTCAACTCTTCGGTGGTTTACTAAATCTCCACGTACCTTAAATTCACCAGAAGTAAAAATACTACAAAATCCTCAAGGTTGGCATGTTCATCTATTTGTAAAAAAATCAAACGATGAGGGAATTGATTTTTATTATCTTGGTGAGGTTCAGCCAATTCAAGAAACAATCAAAGAACTTAAAAAGACAACTCAAAAAGGAAAACAACAAAGTGTAGTTGAGATGGATTTACACTTGTTAACACCAATTAGTTATAAATTATATAAATACCTAACATAATAAAAAGCTTTTACTAAAAATCAAAAGAATATATAAATAATAAGGGCTCGATTTACTGGAAATCTAAGCCCTTATTTTTAAAACTAGATCATTTCTAAATCGCATGAAAATAATAAAAGGAAATCAGAATAATAATCACGTTTATATTGGAGACTTTATTTGATGGAAAATAATCTTATTTTAGAAGAACATATTTTTGACTCAGGAGAACTTTCACAAATATCTACTGCCTATATTAATCAATATCCTATTGTCTACATATTGTTTAATAGAAATAAAAAGAAACGACCATTAGCCTATATTGGTCAAACTGTACAGATGAATAAACGTATGAAACAACATCTACAAGATTCCAAAAGAAAAGATATTAAACAAGTACTGCTCATAGGTCATAAAAAATTTAATCAATCTGCTACCTATAATATTGAGACTAACTTAATTAATCATTTTATTGGCGATGAACAATTCCAACTACAAAATGTAAGTCAAACCCGTCAAGTACAGACACATCAATACTACCAAAAAGATTTTTATGACGAAGTAATTTTCAAGGAACTTTGGAGTGAGCTACAAAAACGAAATTTAGCAACTCACTCTCTTGATACAATTCGAAATAAAGATATTTATAAATTATCTCCTTTTAAAGAACTGACACCTGATCAACTGGAAATTAAACTAACTATTTTAGACTATTGTAAAAAAAATATTAATAGCGCTTCTAGTAAAAATAGTAAAAAAGTTTTCTTAATTAAAGGAGAAGCCGGTACAGGAAAAAGTGTAGTAGTCGCTTCACTATATAATACCTTGCAAGATTATTCTAAAAGTAACTCTAACTTAAAGAATACAGATAATTATCTTTTAGTGAATCATTCTGAAATGATAAAGACATATAAATCTATAGCTGAAAGCTTACCTAATCTAAAAAAGAATCATATACTCAAGCCAACTTCTTTTATAAATAAAGTTGATAAAAATAATTTACATCCAGATATCGTTATCGTTGACGAAGCACATCTACTCTTATCTAAAAAAGATGCTTACAATAATTTTAATTTTGACAACCAACTGGAAGAGATTATTAAGCGTGCTAAGATTACAATTTGTATCTTTGATCCTAATCAAGTTTTAAAGCTTAAAAGTTACTGGAATTCAGTTGGGTTAGAGAACTCCTTAAAAAAATATGAACCGATGTCTTTTAACTTAACTAATCAGCTCAGAATGCAGACTAGTGTAGAGATAAGTACTTGGGTTGATAATTTTATTCATAGAAAAGTTGACCCACTTCCCCAGTCAACAGAATCTTTTAAATTATCCATCGTTGAAAATCCAGATCTACTAAAAGAGAAAATTATACAATTAGATAAAAATTTTGGTCTATCTAGAATACTAGCTACTTTTGACTATCCGCATAAAAAAGATGGTGGAAAATATTATGTCGATCCAGATGGCATTAATATGCCCTGGAATACAACAGATTCAAGAATTACTTGGGCTGAACGACCCGAAACTATTAATGAAGTAGGTTCTATCTATACTGCTCAAGGTTTTGATTTTAATTACGTAGGCTTAATAATAGGACCATCGATTGATTATGATCCCAAGACCGAACAATTGACTGTTAATATCGAAAAGTATCAAGATACAGGTGCATTTACCGGCCGTGCGGATATGTCAGATGACCTCACCAACGAAAGAAAAGAAGAAATAATTCTTAACTCATTAAATATTTTAATGAAACGAGCAATCCATGGCTTATATATTTATCCTGTTAATCAAAATCTACGTAATAAATTACTAGATTTACAAAAAAACAAAAAATCGTCTAACAATTGATATATAAAAGATTGGATAATAAATAAAAATCTATAAGCAACTTTCAATCTAAATTTCATGATTAATAAAGATCAGGCGTCCAAAAACGCTTGATCTTTATTAGATGATTTTTCAAATTCTATTATCTATATAGAATTTATTTTCTAATAATTCACTAGTAAACTATCACAACACATTGCCAATTTCCTCATTACCTATAAATCCTCCACTATCACCTCAAAAACATCGTTATTTTAAACTAAAAGCGGCATGAATTTGTCATCGCTATCATTTTTTTAAAAAAGGTAAAATAATTATTGAGGATACTTCTAATTTTTTTCATATAAGGTATAATAAATACTTGTAAGAATTACATATTGAGATAACTTTGATTTAATTAATCAACTTATTCATCACTTTTGGAGGGGTTCATGTGATTTATTTATTAATCATTGGCTTGTTTTTTTATTGGGCCTTACAATACTTACTGGCGAAAAAAGTCCTTTCTCGTAAAAAAACAAATTGGAAAGTAATAACTTTTTTTAGCTTTTTTTTACTGATAGCAATAATGTATTTTCTAAATAAATTTCATATGCTCTCTGATTTCAAATCATTACTTGCTTTTCCTGATTTGTTCCATTTTACAAAGGGGTTCTTAATTGTTGAATCGGTTATGATTGTTATTTTAGGCTTATCTATATCGCTGTCTGACAACCGTAAACATTTAGATAAAACACCAACAACTAGGACTAAAAGATTTAATCGCAGCTCCATCGGGACACGAGTTTCACTTTTAATCGTTTCTCTTTTTACTACCCTATCGTTGCTTTTTTATTTTTCATGTAATTGGGTGATGGAACGTTTTGGAAATATAAAAATCGATCAAATTATTTATACTATTAGCCAGCCCCTAGAAGGAACAGATGAAAGTCAAATTACTAGCTATCTCTTTGGCCCACTTACCTCAGCATTATTTTTTGGTATGCTGATTACCTTAATTTTTCTTGTGGCAATGCGTTTATTTGAAAATTTCGCTCAAAACAAACATTTGCATCTTCCGCTTGTAATGCAAGCACTGCTACTTTTTGTCATTTCTGCTGGTGTTTTAAGCGCTGGTGTCTTCAGCGGTGTATCTAAAATTGGTTATGCCGATGTCAAAGCTTATTTCATTGATAAAAGTAAAATTTACGAAGAAGATTACGTTGATCCAAAAACTGCCAAACTAACCTTTCCTGAAAAAAAGCGCAATTTAATTTATATTTTCGCTGAGTCTCTAGAGTCTAGCTATATGTCTAAAGACAAAGGTGGCAGTCAAAAAGAAAACTTATTGCCCCAACTAACCAATCTACTAGACCAAGGTGATATTAACTTTTCAAATTCAGACTTGTACGGAGGTGCCGTTGCCACACCCGCAACTGGGTTTACTGTTGGTGGTCTTGTTGCTCAAACAGCAGGCGTACCAGTAAAAACGAGCTTTGAAAATAAAGCCGTCCCTTATCAAGGGGATGATGCGAATCGCTTTGGGAACACGGTTGAACAATTTTTACCTGGTGCTTATTCTCTTGGCGATATACTCCAATCAGAAGGCTACAATCAAACATTTATGTTAGGTTCTGATGTTTCTTTTGCGGGGCGAGATAAATACTTTTCTCAGCATGGAAATTACAACATAGTTGATTATAATTCGGCTAAAGAGTTTAATTGGATTCCACAAGATTACAAAGTCTGGTGGGGATATGAAGATGAAAAACTTTTAGAACATGCCAAAGAAGTTACGACCGATCTGGCTGCCCAAAATGCGCCATTTAATTTTACTTTATTGACTGCTGACACTCATTTTGAAGATGGTCTAATGACCGACAAAACACCAAAAATTTTCGATGATAAATATAGTAACGTTATTCATTATTCTGATGAATTGATTACACGCTTTATTCAATGGGCCAAAGAACAACCTTTTTATGAAAATACAACAATTATAGTCGCAGGCGATCACTTAACGATGGATAAAGACTTCTTCAATTCAACGCCAGATAGTTATGTCCGGACTGTTTTCAACCTTTTTGATAATTCTGCAATAAAAACGCAAAATACAAAAAATCGAAAATTCAATACAATGGATCTTTTCCCAACAACCTTAGCAAGTCTAGGTGTTAAAATTGAAGGAGATCGTTTAGGTTTAGGGACGAATTTGTTTTCTGACACACCAACTCTTATGGAAAAACTAGGCATTGAACAATTCAATCTTGAAGTTAGCAAACGTTCTTCTTATTACGACGATAAGATTAAAGTAGAAAAAATAGTGCAAGAAACTCCACAGTAACGAACACTTTAGTTGCAAATTTCTTATCCGATCATAAAATTAATAAAAAGCCAGCTTAAAGCCAAATAAATTAGTTATAAACTACTTATTTGAACTTTAAGTTGGCTTTTCTTTTTAGTAGAAAACTCACTTAGCTCTTAATAATCCACTTTCCTAACAATTACCTTACTACGCTTCACTCAATACCTTTTTCACTGCTAAAAGTAGCATAAATAACGCTACTGCCACGGTGATGTGCGATAAGCCTGCAATACCAGAAATCATACCATTCATCCCCCGGCTTAAATTTGTGCCCAAGACTTGAAATACACCGCGAACAGTCATCATAATAACCATTAAAGGCAAGCCGATATTGTATAAAAGGTAAAACCGACGATACAACTTATTTTCTGCCAAATTGCTGATTTTAAATAAGACTGCCACCAATAAAAAGACGCCAACACCTAATGCTAAAAGATGTGTATGGATTACACCTAATGTGGTCGTTGCGGTAAAATCATTGAATTTCGTAAACTCCCGATAAAAAACGCCCCCCACCATTGCTAAAATAAAATAGATTATGGCTGTATTCATTACTTTTTTCATTTTTTCACTTTCCTTTCTCTTTGATTGCTTTGAAAAAATTAATACCAAACAAAATACCAGCTAAAAACAAGGCTGCTCCTAATCCTGTATAAAAAAAGGCAATAAAACGATCTGGTAATAAATTAAAAGCACGAATGGTCACACCACCAATAATCATCACCGCCATAATAATAAAGGATTTCACATCAAAAAATTTCAAGAAAAATTGTCTTTCTTCTTTATAATTCGCAATCCGTGATGTATGTTTTGCAGCTAATTTAGAAAAAATCAACAACCAAAAGACTAAAAATACCACCAAGGATAAAAATCCATTTAAAATGGTGACATAACCAGGATAAGTTTCAAGTCCAATTTTCAAAACATTAAAACCTGCTATCAGCCAGACTATGCTTGCTAATAATAATAAATAAAATTTTTTTACCATTTGTAAGGACTCCTTTGTCTAAAATGAACACGGTTCATTTTATTTTATAAAAAAGACACTTTGACCTACTCCAAATTTTCAACGTGGCTAGTAAAGTGAATTTTTTACCAATTGGACAATTCCCGCCGTCTTTTCTTCATGGGTTATGCCATATAAAAACAACTCAAAAATATAGTCGACATATTTTTCTACAGTTAACTCTTCATTGAATAAATTGGGACGAATCTTTTGATCCTTGGCTAATGTTTGCCGCAGACTTTCTTTAATATGTTGCCAATAGTGATCCATCATTTTTTGCCCCATAATTTTATCGTCAAATGCTAAGACCAACGCATGACTGGTAAAAAAATGCGGATAATGTTTTTTTCCAATTGCGACACTTTGAAAAAGTGCCTCTAAACATGCAACAAAATCATCGAAGTCATACGACTCTTCTGAGAAATGAAAAATTTCCGACCAGATACTACCAATCGTCGCTGCCAGTAATTGACCTTTGGTGGGAAAATAATTATAAACTGCCCCAACAGAAATGTGACTGCGTTTGGCTACTTCGCGAATGCTTACAGCTTCAATACCTTTCTCCGCCACAATTTCTTTACAACAAGCAATGAGCTCCGCTCTTGAACTAACGGTATTATTCAAACTTTCTCCCTCCTTTAAATTTTTACACGCCAACATGAACAGTGTTCACTTTAGATTTTACGTGATAATTTCGTTGTCGTCAAATAACTGGGTCACTAGAAAAGCTGAACAAACGTGGGTAACTCTTTAGCATTAAGGTGGAATGATACGAAATTGCTCCTCAAATTTCTTATCATTTCAACTTAATGTCGCCAAGAGTTCGTTTGTGAAGCTAGACAACTAGAAAAGCAAAAGACAGCGGGTAGCTCTTTGGAAAAATCTCAGAAATTCGCTTTCTGGTGCTCTTGACCAGAAACTAATTTTTGAATTTTTCCCGAAGAGTTGCTGTCTGTGCTAGATCAAAGAAAATCTAAATGAAATCGCTCAGATCTCAAGCAATAAGACGAAATCTTGTTAAATTGCTCCTCAAATTTCGCAAGATTTTACCTTATTGCCGTAGAGAGCTCGCCCAGATCTTTAGCACTAAAGCATGATATTTGAATTTTATCTTTTATAAAAATCACACAAGGACTTTATATAAAAAAATCACTGCAAAAAATTATACTGCGAAGCTCTCTTTTTGAGAAAACTTTTTTCGTACAATTTTTTACTGTGATTTTCGTAATCATTCACTTACTTAACAACACTGCACTAGTTGAAGTGTTCTTGTTCAAATGCAGTTAAAATTTCTCTGACTTCTGCTATGGACTTGGTTTCCATTAAACGAATCCGCAAGTCATTAGCGCCGGGAAAGCCTTTAATATAAATTTTGAAAAAGCGATGTAGACCGACAATTGTGCGCGGAACTTCTTTGGCATATTGTTCTTGTAAGTCCAATTGCAAACGCAATAAGCCCATTAATTCTTGGGGCGTGTGTTCTTTTGGGTTCTTTTCAAAAGCATATGGATTTTTGAAGACACCTCGTCCAATCATAATGCCATCGACACCATATTTTTCAACTAATTCTAATCCCATTTGACGATCCAAAATATCGCCATTAATAGTAATCGTAGTTTGTGGGGCGATTTGATCACGCAATTTTACAATATTTGGAATCAAATCCCAATGGGCAGCAACTTTACTCATTTCTTTGCGGGTCCTCATGTGAACTGACAAATTGGCGATATCTTGTTTTAATAAATGACTAATCCACGCTTCCAATTCGTCAGGATCAGTAAAACCAATTCGTGTTTTCACACTCACTGGTAGTCCGCCACTTTTGGCTGCAGCAATTAATTCGGCCGCAACTTCTGGTCGTAAAATCAGACCACTGCCTTTGCCACGCTCCGCGACATTCGGCACAGGACAGCCCATATTAATGTCAATTCCTTTAAAACCCATTTTGGCTAATTCAATACTCATCTTATTAAAAAATGCGGGATTATCTCCCCAAATATGAGCTACCATCGGTTGTTCGTCTTCCGTGAAAACAAGTCGTCCCCGCACGCTTTCAATCCCATCTGGATGACAAAAACTATCAGAATTCGTAAACTCTGTAAAAAATACATCGGGAGCACCAGCTGCTTTTACGACGTGGCGAAAGGCAACGTCGGTCACATCTTCCATCGGTGCTAAAACAAAAAAGGGCTTGGGTAATTGGGCCCAGAAGTTGTTTGTCATTTCCTTTCCTCCTGTTACTACAAAATCCCTACAAATTTCAAAACAACGTTATTATACTAGGGAACAACAGAAGAAGCAAAAATCTGGGATTGCCTTAACGAAAGATAAAAACAGTTGTATCTGTAAAATTTTCCAGTGAAAACTTTAGCTTTTTTATTTATTGAACTTTGTAATAGACATATTGAGCAGGAACCGAGGTCGCTGTATTTTGCGTGCCGATTGCTACAATACGTTCTTGTGTACTGTCTGCTCCTTGAATTTCGCCGGGTACATTTTTAGGTAAAAAGGAAATATAAAGCGTGGCACTGGGCATTCGACTGTACAAAGAAAAGTAACCGGGATTTTCTTCTGGCTCCATTTTTTTCGTGTAAGCTGGCATCATCAGCCCATAAGCATTCTCCATTATAACCGAGCCATCTGCTTCATTTTTTTCAGGTATATCTAAAAGTTGACCGGTTAAAGTTACTGAAACATTTTCTGGATAAAGTGGTGAGACGATTAGCGTATCACCCGTTATATGGATACTACTACCTACTCCATTAACCCAATTACCTGCAATACTTGAATAATCACCTGTACGAATTTGAGTAAGATTCATCGTTACAATTGGCGGAGCTACTTCAGAATTCACTTCTACTGGAGCTGGTTCTTCACTTGTTTCAGTAAAAATTGCAACAGAGTCACTAGTGGTGGTACTTAACATTGCTGACTCTTTTAAACTTGAATTACTACTCACAGACGTAGCAGGACTACTGCTAGAACTTTGTACCTCACTACTAGTTGAACTATGCTGTACTTCACTTTTTTCTTCTTGGTGGCAACCAGCTAAACTTAAAATAGCTAACAGCGTAGTTCCAAGAATAATTTTTTTCATTTTCTTTCCCTCCTTTATACTAAGACACCTACAAAAATCATTTGCAGTAACTTTTACTTCAGGCAAACTGTAGCAAAAATCACACTTTACCAACAGATTTTCTAATTAAATTTTAACATTTTTATTATTTAACAGCCAATCTAAGCCTGATTTTACTCAAGGAAGATTAGTTAGCTAAAGTACAAATCCTTTTCTATTTTTTTAGAAAGGCTATACTAAAACTAAACGAAATATGAAAGGAAGTTTTGGTATGGAAGCATTGATTGTTTTTGCGCATCCTCGTAAAGAAAGTTTTACTTACGCCCTTGTCAAACGCATTGAAGAAACATTAGTGAAAAAAGGTTACAACGTCACACTCCGAGATCTTTATGAAATCGACTTTGATCCTGTTTTAAAAGGAGAAGATGCCATTCATATTGAAGATGGTCAGTTTGTAAGAGAAGCTGCAACTTTTCCTGAAGATGTGCAAGTGGAAATGGATTACATAAAGAAAAGTGACTTATTAATTTACGTTTTTCCAAGTTGGTGGAATGGAATGCCCGCAATTTTAAAAGGCTACGTGGATCGAGTCTTTCAACATGGTTTTGCTTATAGCTTTACTTCAGATGAACCAAAAAAATTGTTTAGTCGCAAAAAAGCTCTCTTTTTTACACCTACTGGTCAACCGCAAAATGAAGATGGCAGTGATACTCCCATTGATGCGGCTATGAAAATGTTGACTTCAGGTTGGATGTTTAATAGTTCTGGTACTGAAGTAATCGACCATGTTTTTTACGGACGCGTCCCTTATTTAAGTCGTGCAGAATTGGAAAATTATCTCCACGATGCCCAAGAACGAATCGAGAACTTATAATTTCAATTGCCTCAGAAAAGCTAAAGACAGCGGGTAGCTCTTTGGAAAAATCTCAGAAATTCGTCTTCTGGTGCTCTTTACCAGAAACTAATTTTTGAATTTTTCCCGAAGAGTTGCTGTCTGTGCTAGATCAATAGAAAAGCTGAGCAAACGTGGGTAACTCTCAAGTAATAAGCTGGAATTTTAATAAATTGCTTTTCAAATTTCTTCAAATTTCAGCTTATTACCGTAGAGAGTTCGTTCATTTTGATAAACACTTAGAAAAGCTAAACCCCCGTGAAAAACTCTTTATAAAAATCATATAGCCCTTTTATCTCTAAAAAAACAAACGCTAGTCGCAAAAATACTGCGACTAGCGTTTGTTTAAATTTCACTATGGTTAAACTTTACGGTAACGTTTTAGCCCCACGATATTTAAAATCGTAAAGCCGACGATAAAGACAACCAGCATGCCTAAATCTGGTGCGATATGTGAAAAGCCTTGGCCTTTAATCATAATATTAGTTAATGCCTCTCCGCCATAACTTAATGGGAAAATGTAGGCGATATTGCGCACCCAACCAGCCATTGAATCTAGCGGGATGAGTCCTGAGAAAAAGACTTGCGGGATAACAACCAATGGAATAAATTGCACCATTTGGAATTCCGAATTGGCAAAAGTAGAAACAAAAATTCCCATTGATAACGCTGTTAGGGCAATCAAAATATTAGTCGCAATCACCCACCACAAGCTGCCAACAATTTGGAGTTTTAAAATATAAATCGAGAAAAAGACAATAATCAATGTTTGGAAAATAGCAAAAAAGCCATAACCTGTTAGATAGCCCATTACAATTTCACTGCGTTTGACGGGTGTTGCTAGTAAACGTTCCAAAGTTCCTCTGGTTCTTTCCCGTAATAAAGCAATCCCTGAAATTAAAAAGACAAAGAAGAAAACAAAAAAGCCAATTAAAATAGGAAAGATTTTATCAAAGAATGAACTATCCGCACTGCCATAAACATAAGCATTTTTAACAGTATAATTTTCAAACTGGACATTTTGACCAGTTTCTTGGGCCATTTTTTGGACTGCCATCGTTAATTCTTTTAATTTATTACCTGTGAGGAGACTTTGCATCATCGCTTTTATTTGCGCAGTACTTGTTGGATCTTCATTTTCATACGTAACGTGGAATTTAGAACCGTCAAGCGTGATAAAAGCATCCAAATCGTTTTCTTGAATTTTATCTTTCACATTATCATCATTGCTAAATTTTTTAACTTTAACCTCATCTTTGGGGAAGTTATCAGCAACCACACTTGGCACTGTGCTATCGACCCCAATTTTTACATGCGTTTCTGAGTTGGTATCAAAAACGACATTCATTAAACACAAAACAATGACAGGCGCAATTAACATCAACGCTAATGTACGTTTGTCCCGAACAAGTTCTTTAATGACACGAACTAAAATCGCTTTAAAACGAATCATTTTGCGCTCACCTCAGCTTTCAAAAAGACTTCTTCAATGCTTGAAGCATTAAATTTTTGTTTTAATTCGGCTGGTGTACCCAGCGCAAATAATTTTCCTTCAATAATTAAACCAACATAATCACATTTTTCAGCTTCATCCATTACGTGGGTTGTGACAATAATTGCTTTATTATCATCTGCTAAAGTGCGTAGTTGTTCCCAAATAGTCACCCGCAAACTAGGATCAATACCGACTGTCGGCTCATCCAAAACAATCAAATCGGGGTTAGCCAATAACGTAGTGGCTAAAGAAAGACGACGCTTCATCCCACCGGAAAAAGTTTTAACTGGTTTGTCGATAAACTCAGTCAAATTAACTAAAGCCATATTTTCCGTAATCGCTTTTTCCAAATCTGCACCAGTTAAGCCCATTAAATTACCAAAAAAGATTAAATTTTCGCGGGCACTTAAATCTTCATATAATGCATCGCTTTGGCCCATATAGCCAACTTCTCCTAAAACTTTGCGATTGGGCATGATATGACCAAAAATTTCCGCTGTTCCTTGGTCGAGTTTCTCCATTCCCAGTAAACATTTAATCGTGGTAGTTTTTCCAGCCCCACTTGGCCCAATTAAACCTAAAATTGTACCTGCATCAATTGTAATATTGACATCATTTAATACTTTGCGTTTATCAAATGAAATTGAAGCATTTTCAATTTTAGCAATCGTTTCTTTTGCCATTTTAAGCACTCCTTTTATATAAATTTAATAGACAACGTGTTTATTATTTGTTACTCTTCGTAGTATAATTTTGTCCCAAAAAAGTGCAAGCTCTTTGCGACTTTAATAGACACTTTGAAAAAATTGATTATAAACAAAGGAGTTTGTTATGCAATCTGATAAAGATATCCGCTATTATCGCACTAAACAACGGATCACCGAAGCGATGATTCAATTATTAAAAGAGAAAAATTTCAATCAAATTACGGTCAAAAACATTTGTGACGCCGCTGGTATTAGCCGCAGTGGCTTTTATTTACACTACTTAGATAAGTACGACTTAGTTGAAAAATATCAAATTGAACTGATGCACCATATCAATCAGCTGATTGAAAATTTTCCCAAGACCAATATGACCCGTGATTCCCTTTTACTTTATATTCTAGACTACTTCAAAGATGAGGGGCAATTATTAGCTCTACTGATTTCGGATCATGGTTCCACCGAAATTCAAAATCAAATTAAGGCTGTCCTCAAAAAAAATGCCCTGGATAATGTCTTATCGCATTTAACAATTCCAGTGACGTCAGATTTAGAAAAACAGTACCTAGTAGCTTTTTTTAGTAATGCATTATTTGGTGTCTTACAAGAATGGGTCAATCATGGTCAAAAAGAATCACCAGAATACATTGTCAATGTAATCAATAAAATTATTGCCTTTGATATTATTTAAAATAAAGTAAATAAACGTTGCTCTTTTACCCATTACCCGCCCCGCCTCTTTTTTTGTCAGTTTTGGTACGTTATAATGAAGAAAATTTATTGAAATACTAAATACTGGAGGTCTTCTGTTTTGTCTTTAGAAACGATTATTAATGCCCACTATGAGCAATTAAGCGAAAACGATTTGTTTATCCTCCGCTATATTACCAATCACCAACAAGAAATCACAAACTTGAGTATTAGTGAATTATCTGCTTTAGTGAATTCTTCTACCGCATCAATTTTGCGTTTAACCAAAAAATTGAATTTTTCTGGCTATAGCGAATTTAAATATTACTTAAAACAACACGCCACCACGCAAGTACAACAAGAAGAAGTTGCCTTTTATTCTTTAGAAAACCTCTCATTTGATATTGATCAAACTATGAAAGCTTTTAAAAATGACCAATATCTCACAGATTTATTAGCATTATTGGATCAAGTAGACACGATCTATGCTTTTTGTGTCGGCTACGGTCAACGCTTGATGTTAAAAGAATTTGCGCGCTGTATGTTGGAATATAAGAAAAATGTCATTATCATTTCTGGCTATCAGGAATTTGAAAAACTTTCTCAAGGTATGAATGAAAATGATTTGGTCTTTATTATTTCTCAGATTGGGGAAACTAAAGAATTAAAAAATGCACTGCAAACGCTGAAAGTTCGGGGAAGTCAGACAGTTTCTATTACTAATTTAACCAACAACGAATTAGCTAAGTTAACGCGTTGGAACTTTTATTATAAAAATAGCAACATCGACCAAGAAACCAAAATGAACCGGTCTTCTTTTTTAACATTGCATTTACTCTTACACATGATTTTTGACAGCTTCACCGCCTATAAATTTAAGAAAAGCTAAATGAACTTGCACAGCTATCAAGCAATAAGAAAAAATCTTGATAAATTGTATCTCAAATTTCTTAAGATTTTGGCTTATTGCCGTAGATAGCTAGTTCATTTTGCTAGACACCTAGAAAAGCTGAGCAAACGTGGATAACTCTCAAGTAATAAGCTGGAATTTTAATAAATTGCTTTCCAAATTTCTTCAAATTTCAGCTTATTACCGTAGAGAGTTCGTTTGTGAAGCTAGATCAAAGAAAAGCTAAAGACAGCGGGTAGCTCTTTGGAAAAATATCAGAAATTCGCTTTCTGGTGCTCTTTACCAGAAACTAATTTTTGAATTTTTCCCGAAGAGTTGCTGTCTGTGCTGGATCATAAGAAAAGCTAAATGAACTCGTCCAGCTTCCTGTTATAGAAAGTTCGTCTGTGAAACTAGAACAAAAAAAGCCGTTTTCTTTTCTGCCAAGTTAGGAGATATCCCATTTGGTCAGAAAAGAAAACCGGCTTTTTATGCCACTATCTTTTAGGCTTCTACAATTATTTTTTCAAGAGTTTCAGTTTCTTCTGTGTAACTAATTGTTTTCGTACCATTGTAAACTTCTTTACTTAGTTCACCTTCACTTTTAGCCACTAACATGCCTACAAGTACATCTCCATCCACATTCAAGAAAGTACGGAACATTCCAGCAAACCAGTCTACACTAAACATTAAAGCTACGCCTTCTGCAGGTAAACCTAAAGAAGTTGCTAAAAATGTTGCCGATACAGCAAAGCCACCTGGCACTGTAATCGTACCCATACATAACATAATCGATAAACCGATACCTAAAATAATTTTATCCATACTTAATTGAATATCAGCTGCTTGGGCTAAGAACATAATGACTGCCACATTACTTAACGCAGCGCCACAACTACACATTGACATACCAAGAGGAGCGGTAAAGTCTGTCACACGTTTGCTGATACCAAATTTTTCGACACTATCTTTTAAGACAGTTGGAAATGCAATCGCTGAAGAGGTAGTTGTTAAAGCGATAATAGACATCGTCAAGAATTTCTTTGGCATCAAGACTGGGTTCACGCCACAACGAATCGCAGTAAATACAGATAAAACAACCATCATTAAAATAACGCCCAATGCTAATGTTCCAAGATATTTCAACATTGGAATGACAACGGATAAACCAATCGCACCTGCTACGTTAGCTAATAAGCAGAAAATCCCTAATGGCGCAATTTTCATTACAGATTGAATAATGTTTAAGACAATTGCATTTAAACCGTTAATAAAATCTACAACTACAGTATTGCCTGTCTTTTGGACGTATTTATTCAAACCAATCCCAAAGAATAATGAAAAGACAATACACGGAATCATTTCGGCGTTAGCCATGGCACTGATAATATTTGTTGGCACAAAACCAAGTAATGTTTCTTTAATTCCAACCGCTGCTTGCGCTTCAACGTCTGTCGTACCACCAAGACCTTGCATGCCAGCGCCAGGCTGAATCGCCATGGAAAGAAATAGACCAGCTACAGCAGATAACACAGTAAAAATTAAAATCCATTTAAAGGTATTAAAGCCCATTCTACCGGCGCTTTTACCTTTCATATCTCCCATTGCACCAATGACAGATGTCATCACTAAAATAACAACAGACATTTGAATTAAGCGAATAAAAATATCACCAATAAACTTCAAGTTTTCAGACCACGGGCCCACTACAGAACCAAAAACAATCCCCGCCACAGTAGCGATAATGATCTGGTTAGTTGTGGATGCTAGTATTTTTTTCATGCTGTTTGCTCCTATCTTTTTTAGTCGACGCTGACAATCACAGCTTGATGTGGTTGTAAGGTTACACCAGTTGCTGTTGCAGCCAATTCTTCATAGTTATTGATTAAAATGTCATCGATTTTTTCTGTAAACGGCAATTCTGCTACGCTATTTTGGAAGTTTGCCAATAATAAAATTGTTTTATCTTCTCCGCGACGATAAAAAGCGACAATATTGTCTTGGTCTTCAAAAATTGGGTCAAATCCGCCATAAACGAATGCTTCGCCATAAGTTTCATCTTTACGTAGCGCAATTAGTTTTTGATAAAAGGCCCAAACAGAATTTTCATCTGTTAATTGGTCTTCCACATTAATAGTGGCATAATTAGGGTTCACTTTTAGCCAAGGTGTACCAGTTGTAAATCCGCCATTGGCTTGATTGTTCCACTGCATTGGTGTCCGACCGTTGTCACGGCTGTATTTATTCACAAGTTTCAATGCTTGTTCGGGTTCAATCCCTGCATCAAGGGCTACTTGATATTCATTATGAGTAAACAAATCATCAAATTCATCAATGGTTTCAAAAGGTGTATTTTCCATTCCAATTTCTTGACCTTGGAATAAAAATGGCAAACCTGGACGCATGAATAAAATTGCTGCTAACATTTTTTTACTGTAGTCATTGCAATCTTCTTCTGGAATGTAGTGACTTACGCCCCGTGGCTCATCGTGGTTTTCAATAATATTGGCCTTCATACCGATGCCTTCAATTTCACGAATGCTATCATAAATCACTTGACGGTAATTGTTAGCAGTAATCGGATTACGGTCGTACCAGCCATTGCCGCTTACTTCCATCGAATCAGTACTTAAATCAAAAATTGTTGAAAAATAACCGTCATCGCCGACATATTCTTCTAATTTCGCCCGGTCAAAACTTGATAATTCTGCTACAGTCAACGCATCGATTTGACTAAATGTTTTTTCTTTTAATTCTTTTAAGAAGACTTCAATTCCAGAAACACTTTCAACCATCCGGAACTTACTTACTAGACCGTCTTCGCGATCTGCTGGAAAACTCTTATATTCCATATCTTTTTTAATGTTGGCAATCGCATCTAATCGGAATCCTGAAATTCCTTTATCTTGCCACCAGTTAATCATGTCATACATTTCCTGACGTAATTTTGGATTTTCCCAATTTACATCTGGCTGTTCTTTGGCGAAAATGTGTAAATAATATTTATTTGTCCCAGGAATTTTTGTCCAAGTTGGGCCACCAAATGTTGAGCGCCAGTTACTTGGCATGCTGCCATCTTCTTTTTCATCGACAATATGGAAATAATCGGCATATTCACCTTCCAAATCAGCTAACGCTTTTTGGAACCATTCATGTTCATCTGAACAGTGGTTTAAGACCAAATCAAGTAAAATATGCATATCGCGTTTTTTCGCTTCCGCGATTAACTCATCCATATCTTCCATTGTGCCAAAAATTGGCGCAATTCCTTGATAATCTGAAATATCATATCCTTGGTCGACAAATGGCGAAGTAAACATTGGTGAAATCCAAACAATATCAATGCCTAAATCTTTTAAATAATCTAATTTTTCAATAATACCTCTTAAATCACCAACACCATCACCATTTGTGTCATTAAAACTCTTTGGATAAATTTGATAGGCTACTTTCCCATGCCACCATTGTTTTTTCATCTCTTCATCACCTTTTCGTTGTTATGTATTCGTTTTCTATAGCCAATATAAAGTATGATGAAACCATTTCCAATATCTCTACGCTCTTTAGATTTTTATTTAGTCACTAGTTATTTATGACACTTTGTGAAATTTATGACATAGAGGGGAAGTGGATAGAAAAAAGCACCTCTCACAAGAGGTGCTAAAAAGATATGAAGAAAAGAATAGCTTTGAAATTAAATTTTCGTAACTTACTCCTCTTTATTACTGTATTTTTAATTTGAAATATATAATTTCAATTTTTTTAGTTCAAGCTATAATGAATGGATTCCTGATACTTTTTAAATAAAGATTGGTTTAAAGCATCACCGCCATCTAAGTTAGCAGAGTAATAAATAGGCGGATATTTAACACCTTGTTTAACTAGTTGTTTACAGACTTCTACCACGATAGCATTCAAAATTGTAGCTCCTACAACTGTTGAAGTAGGACCAATTTTTTGGGGTACTCCTTCAATAGAGCATGTGGCATCACCGATGTCCCCATGATTATCGATGACAACGTCTGCTATTTCAAACAAACGTTTTCCTGTACTATGACGACTAGTTGTTGAGCTGGAGTATTGTTTATTTGTAATTGCGATAATTTTTACACCTACTTTTCTAGCTGCAAATGCTAAATCAATAGTAACAGGATTGCGTCCTGAAACAGAATGCAAAATTAAAACATCTCCCTCTTGAAAGCCTACACTACTTGCTAAAACTTGACCATAACCTTCCAAACGTTCCATTTTACTCGTAACCGCAATTGGATTACGATCTAACATGAGCTCTCGTCCAAAAATAGCATTAATTGTCATTAATCCTCCTGCACGATAGTACATTTCTTCTGCTAAAATCCCTGCATGGCTAGCACCAAAAATATAAACAGATTGATGATTTAAGTTTGCATATGTTAGTAATTCAACAGCTTTTTGAATATTTTCATTTTCTTCTTTTTCTACGATATTTAACAGATTATTTATCTTATTAAAGTAATCAAACATTTTTAGATTCCCCCAAATAGACTTGCCAGAAGTTTACCTAAAATACCAATTAATGATAAGTCATTTCCGCCAAAGATTAATAACCAATTTTGAATGGTACTACTAAACATTGCAGCAGAAACGCCAACTAGTGCTACCATCCCAAACGACGCAACAGCAGTCCCGATAATCGAACCTCGCAAACCACCTTGTCCTTCACCAATAACAGCAGCACCACCACATTCAAAGAAACTCGTAATCACTAATGGTACCAATAAAACGCCAAAAATATTCATTGTATTAGACAAAACTACTAATATTGTAGATGTAAGCATTGCAACGATAAATCCGATAATCACGGCATTTGGCTTATAATTAAATAAGATTGGTACATCAAAAGCTGGTTTTGCACCGGGAACAACTTTCTCGGCAATGCCTTGAAATGCTGGGATAATTTGATTGATTAACAAACGTACACCATATAACATAATCAATAAGCCGGCCCCGAAACTCAAAGCTGCATCAACTGAAAACATAATTAAATTTCCATCTTTAGGAATTAATACAGGTGCAATAATACCTACCACGATGTTCATTAAAAACATGACTAAGCCGCCAGTAATGGAAATTTCACGGAAAAACGATAAACTTTCAGGAACATTTAAATCTTCTGTAGATTTTTCTTTATTACCCACTCTTTTGGCTACAAAGCCAGAAATTAGTGACAGAATACCAGTTGGGTGCCCAATTAGAAAAGAATCATCTCCTGTAGCATCCCAAACATATCTACGCATAATCCAAGGCATGAATGACCAATAGCACGCGGATAAAACTGCACCAAAAATAACTAATCCAGTAACACGCATACCCCCTTCAACGCCGGCTGCAACGACAACAAATGGGAACCACCAAAGCATATGTCCAGTTAAAAAAATAGTTTTTACTGGAGTAAATCGTGCGATTAGCAAATGAATAATCAACCCCAAAAACATTGCCAGACCAACTGTTCCACCATAATCAGCAGTAAAAGTTACATCAGATAAACCTTCTGCAACTTTAACACCCAACTGTGTTTGGACAGCCGTATTAATTGGTGCAATCGTACCAACTAACATATTGACCCCCGCTGTTAAAATAACCATGCCAAATGCTGCTGTCAAAGAACCTTTGATAATTTCAGAAAATGATTTCTTTTGAATGATTAAACCTAGCATGGCAATTAACCCCAGTAGCACTGGTGGATTTTTTAAAATAAAATTTGTGATAAAGTCCACTTCTTATTCCCCCTTTTTACTTAGAAATTTTTCCATTTGTTCTTTTACTTCTTGTTTATCCATATATTTTTTTACTGGATAAACTGGTGCTTTAACAGCTTTTTTTAGCTCTGGCAACAATTCATTGCTAGTAAAATAGACATCTGCTGAGGTTGCTTTGGCTGTTGATAAATCCGTATTTTCTACTGTGGCCTTAATCCCCATTTCTTTTATTACTTTATCAATTGACATCTTCAAGACCATTGAACTTCCTACACCAAAACCGCAAACTGCTAATATTTTCATTACATTTTCCTCCTATTGAAATACTTGAATAACATCTGTTAAATTGCCTTTTAAAATAAGTTGATACTTCTCTTCATCCATGAAAACTTCCATAATTTCTTGTAAACTTTCCAGATGCGACGCACTATCCGTCGCCGCTAAAACAAGAAATATTTTGATAGGCTTACCAGCTAAATCCACCTCATTTTTTGTAACTAATAAGCTCATACTCTGTTTACAGACACCGATACCTGGTTTTGCATGCATTAGGGCAAAATAATCTGCCAATACCATATAAGGACCGTTTTGATAGACGCTATCAATCATATTTTCCACATATACAGGTGTAATCTTTTTTTCTTCTAATAAAGGTTGACTCGTAATTTTTACTGCTTCTTGCCAAGTGCTAATTTTATCTTTTACTTGAATATGTTCTTTGGGTAAATAGTTCATCAATTGTGTCATTCTCTCACCTCCACCATCTTTGAAATAAACCAATCTTTATTCTCTATCCCGCGCATGACTAATTCCATAATCGATTCAACTTGTTTCGTATCCTCTTGGCTGATTAAGAGTAGAACGATAATATCTACTTTTTCCAGCCCCCAATCAATTGGCTTATCTAAAATCAGTATTGATACATTTGTTTGTTCAACCAATTTAGGATTGCCATGGGGAAGTGCAAAGCCATTATCAAGATAAGTAGATTGAAGCTTTTCACGCTCCCATACTGCATCTTTTAGTACTTTTTGTTTATCACGACTGATAAAGTTCTGTTTTTCAAATAGAAAATCAATGGCGGCTTGTTTTGTCCGTAAGTTTTCAAAATAGATATTTTGACTAATTTTATCTTTAATATCCATTGTAATATCAACATTTACTCTCTCTGTTACATCTTTTTCAATGACAATATCAATATATTGATTCATGATTCTCTTCATATCTCTCGGCGTTACCATGGGAGAAACTCTCACAACTGGTCTTTTTTGCGGAAGCAAATCTACTGTTGAAACAATAAAGTCTACATCTGTTAAATCCATATGTTCAAGACTTTCACTAGACGCTGTTTCGATACTGTCAATATTAGGGAGTATGCGACGAATTTTCGCAGAAACAAATAAACTAGATCCTATACCATTAGGACAAACGAAAAGTATTTTATTTAATTTTCTTTTCCGCTCAATTGCTGCCTGAAAATGAATCGCAACAAACCCAATTTCATCATCTGTCAAAGAGATACCATAGGGCTTAGAAAAATCATTTAATCCAAACCAAACCACACCGTATACTGTGGGATACATACTCTTAATTTCTTCAATTAATGGATTAACAACATTTGATTGTGCTTCTAACCTAATAATCAATTGATATAAATGAATGGTTAAGTTCTCTTCTAAAATAGCGTCTTGAGTTAAATCATTTTGCAGTCCATCACTAATGATTTTAATTAATTGTTGCACTTGTGTTCTAAATTTTTGGGGGATAATGTCAGCTTTCACAAATAGCTTTAAACCACTTGCCACAATTAAGTGTGTTAAATATTGTAATTCAGCTTGAGAAAACACATAAATGTTGTTATTTTCAAGCTCTTGTAGTAACTCAACAATTAAGGGATATTGATTGAACTCCAAAAAAATTTTGCCAAACTGATTATGCGAAATACTTCTAATCTCAAATCCCGCTCTACTTCGCTGAATCAATAACGTAATTGAAATAACGATATTTTCAAGGTAGCTATCAGATATTTCAATTTGCTTACTTTCGATTGCGAATTTAAGTCGTGTATTTACTTCATAAAAAAGTTCTTTATCAAGAACCTGATTTTTAAAAGCCTGAGCCACATTTTCCAAAGTAACTCGTTTCAAGATGCGCTGCACTTGTACCTCTGTTCCTTCAAAAAATGTACCTGAATTATCAAAAGATAATTTCAACTGTTCTTTTCCAAAAATCTTACGTATAGCCGAAATATCATTAGCGATACTACTTCTTGACACAAAATATTCTTCCGACAATTGTTGATAGCTAAGATGTTCGCCATCTAATAGTCGTAGTAAGATTTTTATTCGTCTTTGTGAATGAGTAACTTCATTTTGGACATTCATTACCATCACCTCCTGATAAAACGTTATCATTTCTATTTACATACTATAGCTAGACGTCATAAAGATGAATACCAAATAATCTATTAAAAAAAGATGAGAGGAAGTGTACAGGTAAATTTGGTTTTTTTATTCGGTCTTTCTTCTTTAAACACCCCCTTTCTACTTTTTTTAAATAAAGAAACATAAGTAATTGATTTTCTTTTCGACCATACTTTCTTTCTAACAATATTGTCATGCTAAAAAATCCTTAATAATTTTTTGCTAGTATGAGCTATAGAAAAGGAAGTGATAGCATGTTGGAAGGCTTAAGCAATTTACTAGCAGCACCATTTGAAATTTTTTCTGATTTTCTTTTTAATCTTTTTAATTGATCGTCATTACAATAAAAAATAAGCAAAAAGAACCCCCAAAAGTCAGATTGCTGGTCTAACTTTTGGGGGTCAGTCTATTTAGGAGTTTATTTTTCTTTGATATTAAACTCTTGTAAAATTTTTAGTGCTTCTGCATTCCACTTATTACCAGTAACTAGTTGTGGATTCACATAAAAGTCCGCTGCTGGAAAAACACTCTGTAAAGCCAAAATATTGGCTAAGACACAAATACTAAGCTCGGCACCTACTACTTCAATTTCTTTTAGTGGCTTTTGTTTTTCCACTACTCGCCGAATTTCAAGTAACGTTTCTGGTGCTAAGGTGAAATAATTTTTCTTAAATACAAATTCATGATTCAAAGGCGCCAGCTCACGAATAATTTGTAGTTTTGTTATTTCTTCTGCTTGGTCTTTGTATTCAATTGGAATATCCCGCGTAAATAAAACGACTTCTGCTGATTTTCGGGCGTAATCCAATCTATTTTTCAGCTGAGGAAGTAGTGCTTTTGCACTAGGAATATAATTTTCATCCGCTGAATCTAAAATCCGATTTTGCATATCGACAATAACGAGCATTTTATTTTCCTTATTTACTTCGACTTAAGAAAAAAGAAACAATTAACACAAGGATAACAGCACCAATAATCGAAGGAACTAATGCCATGCCTGCTAATGAAGGTCCCCAATTACCAAATAATGCTTGTCCTAAAGCCGAACCTACTAAACCTGCCACAATATTTGCAATCCAGCCCATGCTATTGCCTTTGCCGGTAATCGCACCTGCAATAACACCAATGATTGCACCAACAATTAATGACCAAATGATTCCCATGATGATTCCTCCTTTATTTTAACTATTTATTTTACATGATCGTCTTTATTTTCATCTATTTTATTTTGAATTTTATCTGCCCCTTGATTGACTGCATCTTTAGCTTTTTCCGCTTGTTTAGAAGCAAACTGTCCGGTTGTTTGGGCCGCATCTGTTACTTTATCTTGCACTGTTTCACTGTCTTCTTCATATTCTTGTTTGGTTTTCACATCCGCCACATGAATATTTACTTCCACAACTTCAAGATGGGTCATCTTCTTAACTTCTTCTTGAATAACTTGTTTGATATGATCAACAATTTCAGGAATATCCCGTCCGTATTCCACTACAATATCCATATCAACCGCCACTTGTTTTTTGCCAACTTCAGTATCAATACCAGTGGTAACATTATCTGTATTGACTAACTTTTCGGCAACGTTAGAGAAAAAGCCACCATCTACTGTTAATAAACCATCAATTTTTGCCACTGCGTTACCAATAATTTTTTGAATTACCTTATCATCATACGTTACATCCCCGGGTACATCTGCTTTAGATTTTTTCACATCATCTTTGTGCTCCGCAGTATTTTCCATGTTATTAGCACTTGGCATGCCCATTTTTTCTTTATTTTCAAATTGATTGTCCATTCAATCTCCTCCTATAATCCATTTTTAAATTTTAATGCTACGATTTATTTTGTTGCTTAAAAATCACTGGTATTACACCATTTTTTTCCAAATAGTGCCCCAAAAAAGCACCTAAAGCCGTCAATAAAATAATTAATAACGTTTTAAAAAAACCAATTGAAACAAATAAAATTGCTAAAATTAGACCTAATCCCCCAAAAATTAAAGGGAGTTTGTATTGCGAAACAAATTCTTTCATGTACTCCCTCCTATTCTACTCTTGAGTGATTTTTCGTCTCATTATTTTCTTCATAGCCGTCGTATTTCACTTCGACTTTAACCTGTGCTTCACTACCTAAAATACTTTGCAATTCACTGCGAATTTCTTCTACTAGGGTTCCTGTTTTATCCACCAGCATCGAAGTTCGAGCCAATTGTCCAGCAACATACACTTTAATTTTATTTTTTGTTGCCCGTACTTTAACTTTGGGTGTTGAAACAAAGTCCACACTTGCTAATTTTGAGCGGACGAATCCTTCAATTGCTTTTTTATCCAAAACTAAGCGACCATGATCTTCTTGTAAGACAAATGTTTGCTTCGTTTTTGGATAGAAAATCAGTACGAAAATTACGATTAACAAAACAACCGCAAATACAATTGCGATCCAAAATAGCAACTGATTGAAAATTGTATTGGTTAAACTATTACGTAAAAATCCTACGCCTCTTATCCCGATAGGTAATTGTAGGTATACTGCAGAAATCAATGCCATCATTACTAACACAATTAACAATAATAAAGAAAGAATAATGCTAATTGCTTTTATCCCCCGATTCATAAAGCACCTCCTTTTTTAGCCAGCTAAATTTTTATTGGCCGTATATCCTTTATACTAAAATTTATTTTTTGGCAGCGGTCGCCTCTTTTTTGCGTTTGATCAACATAGGCACAAGACTAATCAATATAGGAATAGCAATTGACTTCAATACTTTTTTGACATTCATACTATCATCCCCTTTACAAATTAATTGCTTCGCCGCCGGTCACGCCATAAATTTGCGCCGTCACATAACTCGCATCGTTTGAAGCTAAGAAAACATAAACAGGTGCCAATTCAACCGGTTGTCCTGCTCTTTCTAACAGTGATTCTTGACCAAATTCTGGGATCGCCTCTTGTGGTTGACCTTGATCCAATTGCAGTGGTGTCCAAATCGGGCCTGGTGCTACTCCGTTTACGCGGATTCCCTTTTTGGCCAATTGTTTGGCTAATCCAACAGTAAAGTTTGCAATCGCAGCTTTGGTAGCCGCATAGTCCATCAAATGATCGCTCGGATTAAAAGCTTGTACCGAAGTTGTTGTAATAATGCTACTGCCAGCAGGTAAATGAGGCAGTGCCAATTGAACTAGTTCAAACATGGCGATAATATTAATCGTAAACGTATCTCTTACTTGTTGCATCGGTAGTTCTTCAATAGATTCTTGTGAGATTTGCTGCGCGGCATTTAACACTAAAGTATCAAGCCCGCCAAGTTTAGCTACAGTTTGGTTAATAATTTCTTTTGGTGCAACTTCATCACGTAAATCAAAAGGAAGTAATACTGCTTTGCGACCAGCTTTTTCTATCCAATCTGCCACTTCTTTGGCATCTTTTTCTTCCCCAGGAAAAAATTGAATCGCCACATCAGCACCTTCTCGCGCAAAAGCAATAGCTGCAGCTCGCCCAATACCTGAATCTCCACCTGTAATTAACACGCGCCGATTTTCTAATTTGTGGTTGCCAACATAACTTTCTTCCCCACAGTCTGGATTTGGTTTCATGTTCGTTTGAAGGGCAGGCGTTTCTTGATCTTGTTTTTCAAACCCATCTGTGTAATACAACTTTCGTGGATCTTTCAATATAGGTTCCATCATATCGCTCTCCTTTCATTCTCATTTTATTGTAACGCAATTAGCAAATAAGCCAAAATAAACCGCTTAAAAAAAGCATAATTATTATTAATTTTGCATTTATTTGACATATCACATCTATTGGTGTACATCTTATGAGTAGGAAACGATTAAATATTAAAAAACGAAGAGAGGTCAAAGTCGTGATTAAACATTTTCAAATTGGAGGAAATGATGGAATCCAGCAAGTACCAGCAGCGGAAAGTAACTGGTTAGTTTTAGATGATCCCAGCGAAGCAGAGAGAAAAAAATTGATTGAAAAATACAATTTGCCAGCAGAAATTTTTGTCGGTGCCCGTGCCGCCGAAGAAGTTTCCCACTTTGACGCTTTAGAAGAAACTTCTTTGACAAATGCCTATGTCCTCGTTTTGACCAATTTATCCGAAAAAAAAGCAGAGAAAATTGAAGACCGGTTAAAACCAATCATCTTTATTCTCTCAGACTCACTTTTAATCACTTACTTTGGGAACAAATCCTCTTTTTTAGACCATCTCTTGCAAAAATATAAAGATAAAATAACAACTTTTGAAGGATTAATTACGTATAGCGTGTTCATGTTATATAACCATTACATTCAGGAGTTACTAGCCATAAAAAAAGATATCGATGACCTTGATCAAGCAGCTAGAAAAACCACTGAAAATAAAGAATTATTCAAATTAGCAGATACCAATCGCAAAGTGGTTTATCTCGATCATACCCTTGCCGGTCAAAAAAGCACCTTGGATAGTTTATGGCAAAAAGAGCAATTCATTGAAAAGCTCAATAATCCAAAAGTCCTATATGACATTCGTCTGCATCAAAAACATGCCGAAGAACTCATCAAAATTTATCGGGATTTGTTGGAAACTGTGGGGGGATTGTTTTCAGATATGATGGATAATAATTTAAACCATCTAATGAAATATCTTGACTCCGCCGCTTTGATTATCTCCATTCCCGCTCTTATTTCCGGTATTTGGGGCATGAATACCGGTGGCTTGCCCGGTAAAGGTTCCAATACCGGCTTCTTTTTAGTCGTTGGTGCTTCGATCATCTTAGCGATTGTCTTTGGGATTCATTTAAAAAGAAAAGATTTCTCAAAATAAAGTAGAATTTTTTTATCAGCAGCTATTTCTTGCGCGGTTCACCCGATGAAAAATAACAGGAATTACGAAATGTGCAATATTAAAAAACATCGTCTTACGTCAAACACCTCCTTTTAGATGAATTATTGAAAGGAGGTGTTTATTTTATGCAGGTTAATTTTTACTTCTTTGTCGCCCTTTACGTTGCTCGTTTTTTAAGTATTCTCGCATCAATTTAAAAGGCATGGGATAAACTGTTAATGTCCCATTTTTGACAATATCAATATCAAATAACGCTTGAATCTCTTTAAAGCGAAACTCAGATTGCGTATCTGGAAAAACTAATTCGCGTATTCGCGTGGTTCTCGCAATTGGCGCTTGTTTTATTTGATGTTTCGGGATCCCTACAAAATAATATTTGCGCTTTTGCTCATCACAAAATAGATTAATATCAAGTAAGTTACCATACATCTCTTCATACTCCTTAGTGCGAAGGGGCGGCCATATATAATAGCCTAGTTTTTCATGTACTGTTTCATTAATGTCTTTAAAAATAGCTGGATTACCCCTTAAAGTATAATCCCCCTTTATTTCACCGATCGTCGCAGTCTCATTGTCTTTTAGTAATTTTGTGAGTTGATTTAAAAATTCATACCCTTGCTGAATTTTAGGATGATTAGGATTTTGTTGTAAAAAATCTCCGACTACTTTCTGTAAATTTCCAAGTCTAATAGAATCTTCTTTTCTTTTCGTGTCCTCTAAAACCTGCTTAATATAGTTAAAATCAGAGATTGTACTCATCTGGGTTTCACAAATCATCGCAATCTGATCATCATTTTTAATGATAAAACCAGCAACTTGTTTAGGATTGCGGCTAGTGTTCTTTCGTTTCTTCCGCAAGCGTTCTAGCTTTTTTAAAATCGGTTCTGTTTGGAAGGATTCCGGAGAAAAATATTGGTAAGTTAATTTACCCGTTTTATCAATCTTCAACCAACAAAGACCATATTTATCTTTTTCTTCTTCAAAATACATGGCAAAGTCACATCCACGCTGCTGTTTAAAATAGTTTAGTAACGTTAACTCGTTAAGTTGTCCCTTATCATTTACATCTTTTAAAATCAGCTCTTGAAATAATTTATAAATTGGTCCTCTAATAAAATTCCCCTCATCATCTGCATAGTTAAAGTCTTCCAAAGTAATGTGTTGAATAATTTTTCCTTGCTTCATAAAAAGATAAGGATCTTCTTGCTCTTTTTCCTTGGCTTTCGCACTATGATAAAACTCTTGATTATGAATTAAAACAACATTATACCCATTTTCAACCGCCGTTGTTTTTTGAAAATTTATCTGCGCAAAATCAGGAAAATTCGTTACTGCGTCATAAAGTTTTTGCATAAAAACTTGTGAAGTTGCAGTCTTTATCTGATCTACCAAGTAAATTGTTTTTCCGGCAAAATAGTCAATATACTCTTTGGTATGATCTTTTCTTACATATTTGGCCCTAAAATATTCAATGTCAGCCATCGTTACTAGTTCTAAAGTCACATATTGTGAGAAATGTGTTTTTATTTCCTGCATAAACAAATCTAAAATTCCCATCCTAGTCTGACTAAAATGCGTCTGAGAACGTAAATCCAAATAATTTACCTGGGCAGCTGTATGGGCAACGGCACAGTCAGTATAATAGGACTGATTTTGCTCTTTTATTTGCGTCACCTGTTTTAAACAACTAGTCTCTTCATCCCAACGAAAAAATTGACGAGCATTTTTTCGATTATCCTCATTTAATAGTGCAAATGTTTTCGCGCTGGTGCGAAAACGACCATCATTTTCTAAGATGATCCCTAAACCAATAATGCGATTTTTATAATGCCATTTCTTATTTTTCTTTGGCATAAAAAAATAACAATTCCCATCAATTTGTGTCATACCATGTCGTTTTGAATAAAGGGGAAGTAGCCCTAATTGCAAAGCAAGTAGTGGCCGATAATCAATGCTGTGTTTAAAACCATCGGAGGGAACATTTACACTTTTACTCGCAATTTTTTTTATTTGTACCTCGATGGGCGCAAAAAAATGACACAATGCGTCCAACCTTTCCGAATTAAAGGCGCCTTTTTTTGTCATCACAAATGACTGTTCCTCGTAACTACCACGATAACTATTACTAATTTCGGAAAAAGTAGCTCCTATTTTAACAAACTTTTGATAAAATTCTTTATTTTTCATCTCACAGTTAATCTGATAAAAATCAAAATCGCAATCCAACTTCTCAAAATTAAAATTTGGTTGCCATTTATTTTGGTAAAGCTGAATCTCACGTTTCATTTTCTTCCCTCCTAATTTTAGGATACCATTCTTTTAAAGCGCTATTTCCCTTATCATCAAGCAACCATGGGATTTCAATGATAGCTGGCATAATGCGAAAAGCAACCTCTTTATCTGGTTTGAATAAATTCAGTAACCACGCTTTTTGTCCCCCAACATCTTTTAATTTTTGCCTAATTTTTGCATACATTTTCTCGGCTGGAACTTTTGTCATTTCATGCCAATTTTTAAAATCATAATAATTATTTTGTTTATCATAAAAATCAAATAGCTCAAAAGCACTAGCTGTCTTAATTTCGAATAAAGAAATATCCAACTCCCGCTCGACGATAAAACGTCCGGCGACTTCGCCATATGCTCCTTTTAAAATTGCCTGATAGATTTTAGGATTGACAATATAGGGATTCATTTCAAATTCTGTTTTAAAATTATTTTCTATAAAATATTCTTTCAGACCGGGATATTTTAATAACGTCTGAAGGCGGACATTTTCTTGTGAGACCTCGTAAATCGTCGGTATTTCTCCTTTAAATTGTCGCTTCAAATCGGATGTACTCGTCCCAAAGTAATAAGTTTCCCACTCATCAACAGCATAAAAGTATTGATTATTAAAGCCATCAGGAGCTTCAATGTAAGCATCTGCTAATCCATCAGTTGGTAAAAATTTACAAGTAGGGGCCTGTAATAAGGCTAACCTTAGATTGTGCCAGTCTGCACGAGCTTTTTCACTAGTATGAATATTTGCTAAAAGTCGGTCAACGTATAAGCGACTATTTTTCAAATGAAAATTATTCCGTCGTCTGCGAGCTATCACTTGCGGATTTACTTTGTTTTGTTCTTTTTGCTTCAAGTTTAAAATAGCTCGCATCTCAGGCGTTAACATCTCAAGGTTCAACCCCTCACTTGTAATTGTATCTAAAAGTGTAGGTGAGATTAAAACCGTAATATTTTTTGTTTTATTTTCTGTGCGGGTTATTCTTCCCATTGCTTGAATAACTAATTTAGTAGCCTTTAGGCGTACGCTGGGCGTTTTAGCCAATACGCCAGTCTTTAACGGTTGATATTGCCTCGTTGCGTAAATTTTTAAAATATCACCTACTAAGTTATTTTTATATTCTCGACTAATTTCGCCGTTGCCAAAAATATACTCAATCTCTAATAAAAATTTCAAAATCTGTCGATTCAATGCTTCATCGGTAATATTTTTTTGTAGATAAGACAGCAAATAGGTGGTATTTCCTAAATAAATACCGTCAATATCTTTTAACATGCTCTTCATTTCTTCACTTAAATCTGACTGCAAACAAACAGTTTCGATCTCCTCACCAAAAGCATACTGTAAATTTTGACCGGCTCCAGTCGTAGCGTAAGAAGTTAAAATATAAATTTTTTCACCGCTACTTAATCTTTGCATTAATTCTTGTTTACGCTCCTCATAACTTTCACTTTTTAAAATAAATATATCCGCCTTGACCTGATAATAGTTCGCTAACTTTTTAAAAGTTTTTTGGATAAATTCTGCCTCAAATTCGGCTTTTTTTATTTTTGGGAGTGTATTTTGCAAAGCCAAAAGAGATTGCTGTTTAGGCGAGGTTAAAAAAATACAAAAAGATTCTAGTAACTCCAAATAACGATTTTGATAAAAAGTAAGATTTTCTTGATCAATTCTATCCATTAAATTATCCATGGCCACTTTAGTTTCACGGGCTAAATGCTCTGGTGTTTCATTGCAGTTTTCATTTTGATAATGGTAAATAATCTCACTCAGTTTTTTGTCGGTAAATGATAAATCATAAAATTGGTCAAAAGCATAAGTCTTAAAAGCAATCTGATTTTCTTTGTACAGCGTATGTGCTTTTTGATAATCATTTTTCGTTTGATGTGACAATAACGTTTCATCTTCTGTAGCCACATGATAGTCTTTTCCCAGCTGACTTTGAATTCTTCTTAAATCATAGTTACCAATAACGGTTGGAACTAAAGCCGTAGCTGATAGACCAATTACTCTGGCTCGCTTAGCTAAAGTAATAATGGTGGATTCGGGGATATCTTCTATGCGCATCATTTGAATCATCGTGTCGAAAAAATTATTGTCAGAATCAACATATTCATACCATTGCAATTGAATTTTCGTCTCATCCTTAATGTTACGTCTCAATTGAACGGGTCCCATTTTGCGATTGACCAGTTTTTCAATTTCATCTGGTGAAAACTCAAAATGATTAAATAAAGATGTAATCGACTGATGTCTTGTCATGCGACTATCATTTATTCCCCGCATATTATTGGTTTCTGTGCGCAACTGATAGGCCCACTGTTCGACTGCTGCTTTGAATTTTTCAATAAAATAATACAATTCCGTAATCATCTCAATTGGTCTTAACTGTCTTTTTTCCAATACAGTTGCTTCATATTTTTCTTTACTCACAAAAGACAAGTCAACCCTATCCTCAGCTGTATTAACAACTGCCGAAGTATATATTTTTTTATCGTCGTAAGAAAAATGATTTTCACCATCAAAAAGCACAACTCTATTTGTATTAACCGTTGCATCATCTGTTCTGTAAGTTAAATCAATTCGATACTTATCATACAATTCTTTTGCTTCAAGAATTAGTCCAGGAAAATTTTCTCCTCGCTTTTCTAAAAAGCTGCGTTTCAACTTATCATCATATTTTTTTAATATTTTTTCATGACGTGGATTTGTTAACGCATGATAGACCCTGCGAAAGATTTTGAATAACTCAAAACGAGAGCTCAGTGCATAATCAATAATATCTGCTAAAATGACTTCTTTTGTTTCATCAAACTCATCAATTACAATCGTTGCGCCTTCTGTTAGATACGAATTTAAAAAGACAAAATTTTTATCAATAATTGGATCAATAACTTGAATAAATTTCTTAACCGTTAGGAAAAAAATTTTATAATTCCAAATTTTCGCAGTTGGATAAAGTTTACTTAACCACTGCCAATTTTTATCTTCATTAATTAACCTTTGCCGCTCTTCTAATTGTCGCGGTAAGTTATTGCCAATCATCTTTTTTAATTCACTCCGAAATTGCGGCTCTAAGTCCTCCCTAATAATTTGCTTTAATTCCCGTTTACGCTCTCCTTCTTCACCATGATATTCCAGCACAGCTTTAAAAGTTTTTTTATACAATTCCGTCTTATATTCTTCTGGATAATCGGTTAATGTCGTTAAATTACTTAACAAAAAATCGACATTCGCTTTGATATGTAATACTTCATTAGCAAATTCAGCTTCACGGTCATCCTTTTTATAAAACGCTTTCATTTCATTGGTAGACAAATTTTTTATATTATTGGTGATAAAGATTTGCTTATCTGTTCCTCTTTTAGCATTTTGATATAACAACTCTCTGGCTGCGTAGCTTTTTCCTTTACCCGTTGGCGGATCATATAAAAAAAGACCCGTTCGCGCTTGCATCACACCTTTAATATCGCGATATTTCATTTTTTCACCTCTCTTTTAAAAATTTGAATTAATAAAATAATACCACTTAAATTTTATCATCTTGATTATTTATTTGCCATGGCAGTGAGCAAAATCAGGCTGGGCGCATGAATATAAAAAAGGGAAAATTTTTTGCAACAAATAAATGCAGCCCTTTAAAAAAAGTGGGAGTATCTTTCGCAGCTATTCATAAAAATCGTGCGCAATTTTTTAATCAAATTATATAGCAATTAGTTTTATAGATAACGGTTTTATAGAAAGAAAAGAACATTTCACTTTATTTGTGCCTTTGGTATAATGAAACAAATTTTGATTTATCAAGGAGTTTATCCATCATGAGTCCAGAAGAATATGCTTGGAACGAACACGAAAGACAATTGTATATTGCTAATAAAATAATTATCCCATCCCCATATAAAATAAAAATTATTGATAATTTAGCTAAGCGAAATGAATTAGAACATATTTTGAATAAATTACCGCAAAGAAACCTAGCTATTTGGGCCAGAAAGAACGCTGAGAGGTTCATTTCATATATAGATATTGGCGATGCAAAACAAAAAAATGAGATAATTTCTAAAACTACTGCTATCTTATATAAGCGAATTGATGCTCAAATAAATGCTTTTGAATTGCGCAATGCAGGATTTTTAGCTAACACACTTGCCAAAGAATCAGTCAATGAGATAAGTAAATTTTCTGCGCGAGTTTATGCACAAGCGATTGCAACTGGACATATGAGAGGGCATGCGATTGTGTCTTCTGACTATGCCATCAAGGTTATTAATCTCCTAAGAAATGATGTGGACGAAGCTATTAATGAACGAAACAAACAAATATTATTAGCACAGGCTATTTTGTTAAAGTAACTCTTGATAGCAAGTGATGGTTAGAAGATAAGTCAATAATTTAATAGCTTATAAGTATTATCTAGAATGAAAAAATGTTCCAAAGCAAAAAGACACCTTCTCACAATGAGAAAGTGTCTAAAATCGTTGATATGGATGGTGCTCGATTTCCGAGGAAATCTCCGTCCCATACTGTATTCGTAAGCGAATAAATTCGCAACGACTGCAGTAATTAACGTTTTAAAAATTGTGAAGCTTTACGGGCTTCAGACCTGGTTAAACAAACTTCTATTTTATAGCGAAAGGGATATATATCGTGTGGAAGCAATAGCTCCATGTTCATAAAGTTTTGCTGAGCTATATAAGGCTATATGGTGTCATTACCTCAAATCATTACCTCAACTTGGTGAGTTGGCTGATTGAAGAATAACAACCCTTTTTCTCTTTAAACCATATTTTATTCCTCTATAGTCCGGTAACTAAAATAGCGATATAACGGGGTTAAAGACATATCGTCCGGTTAATCGTCCGGTAGAACATTCTAAAACTATGATACTTATGAAATATCGCCCGGTGACTAAAACACTGATATAATAAGGTTTATACGCTATCGTCCGGTTAATCGTCCGGTTAAGATCAGAAATTTTATTAAAGTTAACTAGCATCATTAGTTATTAGATAATATCTAGTAGCTGGGCCTCTCCCCTCAGAACCAATTATTCCTGCTTTTTTCAGACTAGATACTAGTTCAGATGTATAGCTTTTCTGCAAGTCTAGTGCATCTTGAATCTCTTGACGACTAGCAAGTTTCCCGTCACTAAGATATTGAACAATCGAAATCATATTACTATTCAATTCCATAGTATTTAGCTTGTAATTCATATTATACAAGACAACGGTAAATAAATTATGTGTTGCGATTAATTCTGGTTGACGCATAAAACCCTTATACAGAGAATAGATACGACGAATCCCCGAACCATAATTTTCAATATAGTTCATTTTATCCAAAGCATTTATCAAAATAGGATTCCGTTTAGCATTCGCTCCATGCTTTATATCCTCAACCGTTAATCCATCTGGAAGAGAGCCCGGTGAAGAAATCGCTAATCTATCATCAAAAATTTCTATTTTAATATCTGAACTCATCGTATAGTCTCGATGAACGAAGGCATTCATTATTGCTTCACGCACTGCATCAATCGGATAAGAATAATTCTCTATCCGCTTGCCATTATGTCCTAGAGTAATTTGAACCCTGTTATTTAGATGGATATATTGAATTGCATCATCAATTTGTTTTGCTACAGAACCTGAAAACAGTTTTTTATCTCGAAAAGCAACTACATCCAGTCCATCATACACGGCTGCTTTTGAAACAAATGGATTCTCATCACTAACTATTAATGCAGCGTTATTGAACTGATCCTCCATTTTTTTCTTAAAATCCAAACCGATAACATCGAATTTTATTCCTTCTTTTGTAAACGCCTGCTCGGCATAATTAAAGGTTAAGTCATTCCGTTCAATTTTTTCACTATCGAAAGAATTGGCAATATGCCGATTCATCATTCTTCTTATCTCTGAATCACTAGCACGCCTTTTTGAACTGCCATTACGAATATACACGCCTTTCCAGTTCATTCCTTCTCCATCAGTATAATAATAAGGTTTATTGGTACCTGCACTTACAGAAATTTTAAAAGGGGTACAATTAGGATCAACCATAATTAAACCCGTAACTTCCGGTCTGAATGCGCTGGCCACCCAATTACTCAACAATTCTTCCCATTCTTTATATTGCTTACTCTTATTAGGAAGTTCAACTGGTGTCCCATCATCATAAGCACCTAAATAAATTGTTCCGCCTGTATCACTATTTAAAAAAGATACAATCTCTGCCTTTAGATTATTAGGTTTCTTAGGAACTGATTCCTTGTACTCTATGTTATACCCTTCATTCAAGTTCATTCAATTCTATCCCCCCATAGTTATAAATTATAATTCAGCTTTATTTCACCCATTAATCACGAAATGTTTTTTGTATCACTGAAGTTTTTAATTCAATTCAACAAAGTATCACGCTTCTATAACTAATCGATTTTAAACAAATTATAATAGTGAATATTATATTATTCTTCATATTGCGAAATAAATAGCTCTAACTCTTTAGCTGGCGTAGTCAAGCTTAAATTCGAAATGCAAGCTTCATTGATTATTTCACTTTCATCAAATCCATCCTTCAACCAGTCAGAGTTCCACATCGTAAATCCTTTAGGATCAGAAACTTTCTTACATAATTTTGCACTGTAGGATTTCTCTCGTGAATGAATTAAGGAAAGTCTTTGTAACCAAATTTCAACTATATCAGTATTAGGAATATTACTGAATTTTCTTAAAATTTTATCCAAGTATAAGTTGATTTCTTCTATAGCAATAAACTCAAAAAGCTTCCCTAAAATCACAATACAGGCTTCCAAAGTTCTAGGGTTCTTTTGCATTATATTAACAAGAATACTAATCAATTGATAGATATCATCTGGTCTTTTATTTAAAGTAGAAACTCTATGTGTATAGACCTCACTTAGCGCTTTATTTAAACTTCCGCAATTTGGATACTTGTCGCCTAAAAGCTTTACCTGTAACAAATGCTTTTGAAGGCTAAGCTTAAACTTCCACTTATTATTACTTTTCTCTGTAAAACTTGCATGTTTAAGGTCCCAGTAAATTTTGTCAGGCTTAATTGCATCTAAAATTATATTATCCGATAAGAATGTTTTATTTGAATTTAGCTTCAGATTTAGATCCGATAATACTTCAGATAACAATCTGATAATCACTTCAGCTTGATCTTTTCGAACCGAAAAAATTCTGTAATCATCTCTGTAACGAAGTATTTTAAACTCTTTAATCCCTGTTTCTTCTATCTTGTTCAGTAACATTTTATCAGCATAACCAAGTACTATTTCAGCTACAAAATCCATCAATACATTTCCTTGAGGTATACCATTCGTTTGCCCATTTTGTAAATATCGTATTTTAGAATCTATTACGTTTCCGACGCCCTGAGAATCTTTTCTATGTGTTTTAGCCCATTCTTTTGAATGTACTGCCCACGGAATAGTATGTGTGTACATTGAGCTATAGCAATCGGTAATATCTGAATGAATGCAGTAGTCATATTCCAAAGCATAACTAATCTGTGCTTGTTCAAGGTTCTCCCACCAATTTAAAATAGTTTCCGCGGTATCGCCCTTTAAAGAAATAGACTCCACAGGAAGTGATATACATTCAATTCGCTTGTCAGCTTGGAATTCTTCGAACTTGTTTTTGATATGCTTCCAATTATTTTGCTGTGTAATCTCGTTTACTAAGTCTACATATACTACTGGATGTAATATTTGAAGTGGCCTCCAAGCATAGTTGCCGTCTTTATTAGCCAATATCCGATGATTAACATCAACTGCCTCAGAGAGTGATCTTTTATGTCTAACTAGCTCAGTAAATGGTTTGTTTTGTAATAAATCCACTGCTTTCTCAATGCCTACTGATAAATCAATATAATTAGGCAACGATGTATTAAAAAAACTAGATGTTTTTAAAAAGAATTGCTTCGCTTCTTGATGATTCATCTCTAAAATACTTTTTCTAGTCCTAGTCAAATTCAAAATCTCCTAGATAAATAAAGTTGTAATGCAAGAGTATACCCTAATGTTACACACCTTATTTACTATTATACCAGTATTTATCCGTGATACATAAGGGTGTAATACTAAGACTTCTCACCGAAAGACTACAAGTAGTCACCATTATTTACGCGTAACTCTCTTTATCCAATCCTTGTATAACCTTATAGTAATGTCTTAGATTGTGCCACACCTTTTCTTTTTCTAACTATCAAAAATGTGATTGAACTATTCTCTTTTATTATTGTCACTATTCTACTCATAATTTAATGCGCATGTCCATGTCATTTAATAAATTTAGATCACAAAATATTTTCCTTGCATTGTTTTACCGGAACTTCAAAAACATAAAATTAGTAACGATTAAAATTGAAAAAACAGCTTGCCTTACCTAGTTCAGATGGTAGGTATCTTACCAGGTCTTGATAGATTGGCAACCTGTTACGCTCTCATATATTCTTGTTTAATCCAATCAAAAGTATACCTAAACTATTGAAATTATCCACAAAAATAGATATTTCTCGTCCAACACGATGAGATATAAATAAATTCATCCTCATCATATGTTTTAAAGCAAAAAAAGACACCTTCTCGTGATGAGAAAGTGTCTGAAATCGTTGATATGAATGGTACTCGATTTCCGAGGAAATCTCCGTCCCATACTGTATTCGTAAGCGAATAAATTCGCAACGACTGCAGTAATTAACGTTTTGAGAATTGAGAAGCTTTACGTGCTTTCTTAAGACCTGGTTTTTTACGTTCAACCATACGAGCGTCACGTGTTAATAAACCAGCACGTTTTAATGCAAGACGGAAGTCAGGATCAACTTCTAATAATGCACGTGAAATGCCGTGGCGGATTGCGCCAGCTTGTCCAGCATAGCCCCCACCGTTTACGTTTACCATTACATCGTAAGCGCCAGTTGTTTCTGTTACGCCAAATGGTTGGTTGATAACTAAACGTAAATCAGCATGTGGGATATATTCTTCAATGTCTTTTTTGTTGATAGTAATTTTACCAGTACCTGGTACCAAACGTACGCGAGCTACTGCATTTTTACGACGGCCTGTGCCGCTATATTGAGCTTGTGCCAATGAAATTCCCTCCTATTAAATTAAGTTTGTGATGTCTAATACTTCTGGTTGTTGCGCTGCGTGTGGATGTTCAGCACCACCGTAAACATGCAATTTCATGCCTTGAGCACGGCCTAAAGTGTTTTTAGGTAACATGCCTTTTACAGAAGTTTCGATCAAACGACGAGAATTTTTAGCACGCAATTCACCAGCTGAAACTTGTTTCAAGCCGCCAGGATGATTTGAGTGACGGTAGTAAATTTTATCAGTTGCTTTTTTACCTGTTAATTTCACTTTGTCAGCGTTAATGACGATTACAAAATCACCTGTATCCACATGGGGGGTGAAAGTTGGTTTGTTTTTACCGCGTAAGATTGAAGCTACGACTGCTGAAAGGCGTCCCATTGGAACATCAGTAGCGTCTACTACATACCATTTACGTTCTACTTCGCCTGGTTTGGCCATATATGTTGTACGCAAGATTTTTTCCTCCAATTTCAATTTCGAATGTTTACAATCACTTGAGTTTCCGGGGCTCTTTGTGGGGTAAACAATACCATTTAACATAATAACGGTAAAATGGCGCAAAGTCAATCAAAAGTCGCGGCTTTTCAAAGTATTTTTAAACTTTATTTTTGAGACACATTTTTTTCAACTATTGTAAAAAATTAACTTCTATCATTTCCATCTATTACAAAAATAATTTTTAACGTACTTTACAATGCGTTCCCCTCTTTTGTTTTCAGAAAATCATTTTTCACCTTTCACCTTTCTCAGCCAACTTTTTATACACAAAAAATTTATAAATCGCCTATTTTTGCATATTATATGTTTTTTAGAAATATTTTTGTATAAATATTTATATTTTGCCTTGCGTTTTAATTTTCAATTTGATACGATAGCGTCAACACATTTTTACTCACATTAAAAAGCACAACAGAAAGGGCGTATTACGATGAAAGAAAAGGTTGTATTAGCATATTCAGGAGGACTAGATACCTCTGTATCCATTAAGTGGTTGACTGATGAAGGTTATGATGTCATCGCGTGTTGTTTAGATATTGGGGAAGGAAAAGATACGGCGTTTATTAAAGAAAAAGCTTTACAAGTAGGCGCAGTGGCTTCTTATGCCATTGATGCCAAAGACGAGTTTGCCAATGAGTATGCCTTAATTGCTTTACAAGGCCACACTTTTTACGAACAGTCTTATCCTTTAGTATCAGCTCTATCCCGACCGTTAATTGCGAAAAAATTAGTTGAACTAGCCCGATCAACTGGCGCTACAACGGTTGCACATGGTTGTACTGGTAAAGGAAATGACCAAGTGCGTTTTGAGGTTGCGATCAATTCTTTAGCGCCAGAATTAAAAGTGATTGCACCTGTCCGTGAGTGGAAATGGTCCCGTGAAGAAGAAATTGCCTATGCAGCTGAAAAAGGTGTCCCAATTCCCGCTGATTTGGATAATCCATATTCCATTGATCAAAATATTTGGGGACGTGCCTGTGAATGCGGCATTTTAGAAGATCCGTGGGCGACACCGCCTAAAGGAGCTTACGAAATTACGGCAGAACTAGAAGAAACACCTGATACGCCAGATATTGTGGAAATTACTTTTTCAAAAGGTGTTCCAGTAGCGTTAAATGGTGAAACGTATAATTTTGCCGATATTATTATGGAATTAAACTTATTAGCCGGTAAACACGGCATCGGCCGCATCGATCATGTAGAAAATCGTTTAGTCGGAATTAAATCTCGTGAAGTCTACGAGTGTCCTGGTGCAGTGACATTGATGACTGCCCACAAAGAGTTGGAAGATTTGACGTTTGTGCGGGAAGTAGCGCATTTTAAACCGCTGATTGAACAACAATTAAGCAACATTATCTATAACGCACTTTGGTTCAATCCTTTAACCGATGCGTTAATTGCCTTTTTAAAAGAAACGCAAAAATATGTTAATGGCGTCATTCGCGTGAAATTATTTAAAGGAAACGTAATTGTCGAAGGGCGTAAATCAGAAAACAGTTTGTATTCTGAAAACTTGGCTACTTACACTTCTGCTGATACCTTTGATCAAGATGCAGCAGTTGGCTTCATTAAACTATGGGGTCTACCAAGTAAAGTCCATGCAGAAGTGCAAACACAACTCCGAGTAGAAAATTTGGTGAAATAAAGAAAAACAGGAACTTTATTTTATCTATCAACCTATGAAATAGGGCTGTGGTATATAAGTTAAACATCTACTTTGAATTGCTAAGTTAAGAATTTTAAATTAGTAAAAGTTCTTTTTTACAAAAAATAAGAACTTCAAAGCTTAGTCAAAACTTATGCCACAGCTTTTTTAACGACAAACGAGGTGGAAAAATGGCAAAATTATGGGGTGGTCGTTTTGATGGTCAAAACGAAAGTTGGATTGACGCTTTTGGCGCTTCTATTTCCTTTGATCAAAAAATGGCAGCACAAGATATTAAAGGTAGTTTAGCCCATGTGAGTATGTTAGCCCACACTGGTATTATTACAGCAGCTGAAGCTGACAAAATCAGCGCGGGTTTAAACAGTTTACAAGAAAAACTAGCGCAGGGGAATTTAGAATTTACGATTGAAAATGAAGATATTCATATGAATTTAGAGGCCTATTTGGCGGCAGAAATTGGCCCTACCGCTGGAAAGCTCCACACCGCCCGCAGTCGTAACGACCAAGTGGCGACGGATATGCATTTGTATTTAAAAGATGTCGTGGCCCAACTCATTCCTAAAATACAGCATTTTCGGGATGTCTTAGTGGAAAAAGCCAGCGAAAATGTGCACACTATTATGCCCGGCTATACTCACATGCAACATGCCCAACCACTTTCGTTTGCCCATCACTTACTGGCGTATTACGAAATGCTCACCAGAGATCAAACACGTTTTACAGAAAACTTGCAACGCATTGACGTAATGCCATTAGGTAGTGCTGCGTTAGCAGGCACTACCTTTCCTATCGACCGTTTTTTTACAGCGGAAAAATTAGGTTTTAGTCAAGTTTATAACAATAGTTTGGATGCGGTTAGCGATCGTGATTTTATTTTGGAATTTTTAAGCAATAGTGCCATTTTAATGATGCACTTGTCCCGCTTTTGTGAGGAGCTGATTTTATGGTGTTCCCATGAATTTCAGTTTGTCGAATTAACAGATAGTTTTTCCACCGGTAGCTCAATTATGCCGCAAAAGAAAAATCCTGATATGGCTGAACTGATTCGCGGTAAAACAGGACGGGTCTATGGCAACTTATTTGGTCTATTGACGGTGATGAAAGGTTTACCGTTAGCCTACAACAAAGATTTTCAAGAAGATAAAGAAGGCATGTTTGATACTGCTGAAACGATTTTAACAAGTTTGGATATTATGGCGGGTATGATTGACACCATGAAAATCAACAAAGAACAGATGGCTAAAGCCACCGAATCTGATTTTTCTAACGCGACAGAACTCGCTGATTACCTAGCCAGCCACGGTGTTCCCTTTAGAGAAGCCCATGAAATCGTCGGAAAACTGGTATTGTCTTGTTTGAAACGAGGGATTTATTTACAAGACGTCTCACTTTCTGAATACCAGCAAATTCAAGACGTGATTGGCCCTGACATCTACGAAAAGCTGTCTTCTTACAATGCCGTCAAAAATCGTCATTCTTATGGTGGTACTGGTTTTTCACAAGTAGAAGAGCAAGTAAAAGCCGCTCAAGTCCAACTGCAAAAAGAAAAAGAGGCCGAGGCCGAATAGTAGGAATTAGCAGGAAATTTCTAATTAAAGCTGCCGACTAAAATTCAGTAAAAATGCGTATTTCTATGTTTTGTTACTTATTACAGCAAAGAATTATCCCGTCTACTTCAAGGCTACCTATATATAATAGAAGAAAAATTTTAGCACCTAAACGTTAGCGTCCCGCCGCTTTTAGCAGGGATAAAACTTCTATTACTATAGGTAGTTTTTTGTTGCAAACAACGAAATTGTCCGTTCAGGCTTCATCCTTAGTTGTCACGGGGTGTATTTTACTTTCCGAGTTGGCTATTTACTGAAATTCGGTCATTTGAGAGCGAAAGCGTAATGGCAAATGATTGCGTTGGGCTTCTGGGTTAATCCGTTCTTTAATGGTTACACTTTCTAAAAAAGCCCGCCACTGTGCACCAACAATATCGTTTCCCTGTAAAAACTTATCTGCAGGTAGCGTAATGTTTTCTAATAAACGGTAACCTCCATTTTCAATACAGGCGAGTAATTGATGCGTTTCATCGTAAATCATCACTTTTTCATGGGGATAGCGTTTGGCAAAGTGCGGACAGATGTACGGTAGACAATAATGCTTAGGGGTAATTTTAGCAAATAACACATCTTCTACATACTCAAAACGAACAAATCCCTTGTATTGATGCGCTTCACCGTATAACGCCCGAATTGCCGTATCTAAAGCTAAAATTTCCGGTTTACCGATAAAATTTTGCAGATGATCTTTGGTATCAAGGGCAATATGCAACGCGTGCAACAAATATGTTTCCTTATTTTCTAGACTAGTGTTAAAACCATCATGCAAAAAAACATAATTATTAGGCGTCAAAACTTCTCGCAAGCGGCGACCAATTTTTTCCGCCTTTTTTTCATCGGTTTTAATCCACTCGGGAGGAAATAAATTATTTTCAGTTGTCACAGGATTTAAAACCACCGCCGGAAACTGATGACGGCGAAAAGATAAATCAATCACCGTATAAAAACCTGCCAATGTACCGTCATATTCTAAAATATCGATGGTTTCTTTCATCCACACCATCTTCAATTCCTTCTTTCTGCTGCTAGTTCAAGTAAATTATTGTAGGGCAAATTGCTTTTGCTCACCTTTTTTTCGTTCCAAACTTTCCACATCAAACAAGCTCATCTGCTCACCAAAACTTTGGGTGTTAAGGGACTTCAATTGATTAAACTGGCGCTTTGAAATTAGTGCTTCAATAATCCACTGGGGATCTTGCACAAGCCCCGCTACTTTTTCACCATTACAGATAACAAAATATTGCGCGCGTTTAACCACGACACCTAGTTTTTTCAAATCGCTTAAATGTAAATGATAATATTTACGTGCTCGTAAAATATTGCGGGCGCTTTTAGGGCCGATTCCTGGCACCCGTAACAAAGTATCTAAATTAGCACTTTGTACGTCAACGGGAAAACGCTCCAAATTTTGAATCGCCCAATTGGCTTTGGGATCTAAATACAAATTAAAATTAGGCTGTTCCTTTTTTAAAATTTCATCGGGGGTAAAGTTATAAAAACGCATCAACCAGTCGGCCTGATATAAACGATGTTCTCGTAGTAACGGTGGCTTTTGTGTTACTGCTGGCAATAAGCTATCTTCATTCATCGGAATATAAGCCGAGTAATAGACGCGTTTTAATTGATATTTTTGATACAAATTTCCGGAGATTTTGACAATCGCCCGATCGGTTTCAGGGCTTGCACCAATAATCATCTGCGTAGATTGACCGGCGGGTACAAAAGGTGTCGCCTTTTGTCTGACAGCTGGCAATAAGCTATCTTGTTCTTTTTTTAGCGCAATTTGTTTCATCGGTTTATAAAGTTCATAAGGATCTTTATCCGGTGCCAAAAGCTGTAAGCTATCTTTTGAAGGGAGCTCGACATTGACACTCATGCGATCAGCTAAATAGCCCAGGCGTTCAATTAGCAAACTATCGGCTCCTGGGATGGCTTTGACGTGAATATAACCACGAAATCCTTTTTCAAAACGCAAGATTTCCAACGTTTTAATCATCAACTCACAGGTATAATCAGGAGATTTTACAATCGCTGAACTTAAAAATAAGCCTTCAATATAGTTGCGCAAATAAAAATCCATCACTAAATTTGCTAATTCTGCTGGTTTAAAGGTCGCCCGTGGGCGTAAATTGGAACGCCGATTGACGCAATAATGACAGTCAAAAATACAAGCATTACTAAATAAGACTTTTAATAACGAAACACAACGCCCGTCAGCAGTAAAAGAATGACAAATTCCCGCAGCAGCGGTGCTCCCAATCGTTCCACTGCGACTTGTGTCACTAACTCCGCTACTGGAACAGGAAACATCGTACTTAGCGGCATCGGCTAAAATTTCAATTTTCTTCGTCAAATCCATCGCGTTCTCCTCCTTTTACAAAACCGAACGTATGTTTGTATTTTAACAAGAAAAAAGACGCCTGTCAAAAGACGTCTGTTGCAAAATAACGTAATGATAATTGGTAACTGCACTCGTTTGAAAGCAACAATACGATTTAATAAAGAACCTTAAAAATTAACTGATTGTTTACAAAATCAGTTCGTATAAATCACACGTATCTGTCCCACGATCATCAAAAGCACGTAACTCTTTTCTTTCCCGCCACTGATAGCCACACTTTTCGTATAAGCTTTTAGCAGGAAGGTTAGCGGCAAAAACATCTAAACGAATCGCCTGACATTGTTTGGCTAAAGCGACTTCTTTGGCACAAGCAAGTAAACTTTTGCCTATTCCTTGTCCTTTGTAATCATGATCGGCTAGCAGCGTGTGGATTACTAAAAATTCAGTATCTGAAAGTGTGCGATCTTCCCAAGCAATTTCACTATATTCCGCTTCATGAGCATGATTCAAAATAACGCTTCCAACAATTTCATCAGCAATTGTTGCGAGATAGAGTTCCTCGTTTGTTAAAGCTTTTGTTATATCGGCAACCACAGGATAAACTGCCGGTATCCAACTGACTACGGGATAGTCAATTTGTGGCATCACTTTGTTAAAAAAAGCTACGACTGCCGCTTTTTCCTTTGCTGTTGCCAAATGTGTTTTGACTTCCATCTACTCACCTTCTTTTCAAATTTTCTCACTAGTTTAAATCAACTATACCACGTCATTTCTTTTGATGACATAGCGCTTTATTCAAAAAGCTGAAAATAAATAATAGTAACAAATTTTCCCCACTGAAATTTGCTACTATTATTTGTTTTTAACTTGATTGGCGGCAAAATAATCCCCATTGTATTTTGCTTCTCTTTTTTGAATAACTTTTTGAGCCAAGTTCGCCCAATCTAACGGTCGTGGGGGCGCAAGCCAAACCACACAATCCTTCTGACAAATTGCCCCTAATTCTCGGGAATCCGTCAATAAAATATCCGCGGTATCAATATCTGTAGTAATTTTAGCTCCGACTTGTTGAAAAAAATCGAGGTTTTGGGTAATAAATTGGTTATACAAATGTCCATAAGAAAAATCAACGTACACGTTGACAGCTTTTAACAACAAATGCTTGGGAAATACAGCTAAAATCAAAAACAAATACTGAAGCAGCAAATTTTTCTTCTTTTGATATAACTCAGGAAATACGTTTTGAATACTCGTCAGATAATCCCGACAAAATGCCAATACACCAGGATAGTTTTGCTGAAAGTAAATAATATTAATCTCTGGTTGAATACTTTCATAAGCGGCGCTTGTTTCCAATAATTGAAAATGCAAAAAATTACAACGGGCGATAAATTCAGCTTGACTGGCTTTATCTGCTTGTAACTTGGGAAAAGAGGCTAACAATTGCTGACTTAAATTTTGACTCCACTGCGTAATTTTAGCACTCTTTTCCAAATGAAATGACATCCCCACTTCTTTTAAAAATGTGCCGTAATAACAAATATAAGCCGCAGCTTCCGCGGTCCGCACGGCTGGTGGTAAACGGTAAAAAAAGGGTGTCGCTTCTTCTTTTTTTATAAATTCAGTCGGTAGTAGTTCTATTTGCTGTTCTTCTACATAACGTTCTTGTTGGATACGCAGATTCGTCACATAAAGATAATGCATCAACTTAATTTTTTGATGAATTGTCATGTTGGCTTTTTCTAACGTGGCTAACTTGGTTTCAATGATGCTTTTATCGGCTGAAGTGTAACAATCTTGCAAATTTTTAAAAATACGGGCAAAAATTTCAGTTAAAAATAACCGCACATTCTTTTCACTGTTACCACTTAACCGAAATTTCTTATCAATCGTCATTCCAAATTTACTTAAATAACCATTTAATTTTTTATAATTACTATGGGCAATCGGATAACTAATCATCTTTTTTTCAGAAAGTTCATTCAAAGATTTGAATTGCCCTAAAGCAGAACCAGCCAGTATTTGAAAACTGATAGAAGCCGCGACATACTTTTCCAGCAAGCTCTCTGAACTAGCAGCACCGGTAATTTCCATCTGTAAGAAGGGTTCCTCAATAAAAATATGAATTTCTTCAGCCAATTGGTAGTGCTCCAAGTCTAAGATAAGTTGATCAATCAAACTTTTTAACACATAATTTGATATTCCTAAGTCCTCCATCAACTCTTTTTTAGGGATGGCAAAATAAGGGCTACGTTCCAATTTTTTTAAGAGCTGATATTTACGCCATTCTTCTTTTGCTAAAAATTCAGCCAGCAAATTCATTCCCCCCTGATACCAATTGCAGGCTTTGATCGCCGTATAATACTAATCCCGATAATAAATAGGCGCTTTGCGCAATTTCAGTCCACTCATTTATGGCACTCCCAGCTTGAGAATTGCCTTCTGGTGGCAATGTTGCAATTGCCTTGGGCGCAAAAAACTCATCATCTAAAATTAAAACATTATTTTTCCCTTGGGCATGATAAGGTGGTATATACGCAGGGTTTTCTGCCCATTTGGGAGTTCTTTTACTTTTTAGTGTCGGATTTTGTAACGTAGCATAACTACTATTTTCTGCTAATACTTCTTTATTCTTTCCTGATTGTGACACTATTTTTTGGGGCGGAGATTTAACTGTTTGGTCTTTTTTATGCTCCAATTCCAGTTGTCCACTAGTTTTTTGGTCATTTTGCTGATCTTGATTATCTGCTTGTCGCGCTTCTTCATTTGCAATCGGCGTAATCGCATTTTTAGGATCTAATGGGTCATAAATCACTGTTTGCGCCAAAGCGTGTTCGGAAAACAAGAAAACCGACGCGCCCAATGCTAAAAATACAGAGTATGTCCTTTTTTTCATTCTATCCCCCCTCATTTGGAACTAATTCTTTTAATCGTGATAATCCCCAGTAAAAGACAAAGCAAAAGTGACAGAACTACAAAAAGTACATAACCTTGATTGTAACGCTGATTTTTTTGCACAATCGTTTTTTCCTGTTGCTTTATTTTCGCAAGATTTGACGTGCTTTTTTGTACTTGTTGTCCTCGTACGACAAAACGCCATTGCGTTTGTGTCGGTTTATCACAAGTGATTAGCGTAATTTCTGTTTGCTGGTGATCATCTAAAACTTGTAGTTCGGTTTGATGCACCAATTGGGTTTCTTTTACCACGTATTGATAAATTTCCCCTTCATAACGTAAATAAATCATATCGCCCACTTGGATTTGCAATAATTTACCAAATAATAAATTATCGCGACCTAAATGATGACCGATCAACACCATATTATGGTTTTGCGGCTGGCGTTCCGGAAATAGACTACCAGCACCAATTAGTAAATTTTGGTTTGTAATGCCATTAAAAACGGGGACACTCATTTCTAAAGCCGGAATGAGGATATTTCCTGTTGCCAAAAAAACAGTATCTTTTTTGAAAGTCAAAACATCAGCCAAATCCGGTGGCTGCACTGCTTCAATGGAAACAGGACTTGCCAATTTCGTAACAGAAGTTGTGGTAACTGTAGTATTTTCTGTTTGATAAATCAGTAACGCTTGCTTTAAAAAGGGTAAAAAAAGCAAAAAAACCGCCACACAATACAATAAGATTAGACTAATCCGGATCTTTGGTTTCATCATCTTCTTTATTTTTCTTTCTACGCCAAATCAAAACGATTAAAATGATCAGTAGTAATAGCAGTAAACCAATGAGAATATACAACCAAGTGTAGTCCTTTTTAATCGTAACGTCGGTGTCATTTAATTTTTTGGCTACTTCTGCTTTAATTTCAAAGTCTTTTGCTAGTACCCAGTGATATTCATATTTGGTTTTGGCTTCGTCACCTTTCAACTGGTATTGCCCCTTTGGATTTTCTTGTCCGAAGGCTTCTATTTTCATCGTATATTGACCTGCTTTTAACGGCTCACCATTTAAAGCGACGCCTAAATTAAAATTAGAATTAGGGGCCATTTGCATTCCAACTTGTTCTGAGGTGAAAAGTACTTTGTCACTACCCTTTTTTGTAATAGTCGTTTTGGTTGCCAATTGATTTAAATAAGTAGGCTTTGGATTTTGCAAATTTCCTTCAATCACATTTCGAGCGTTACGCTGATTAGCTGCTACTTGGGTTAATTTTAAATCTGGGGCGCCATTTTTCGTTGTTTGGCGCATCAAAAGTGCTACAACATACGAGTACTCATTTTTTATGGCCAAACCTTTATCTGCTTTTTTGGTTTCGTCCTTATTTTCATCCGCTACTTTTTCTTTAAAAGTAATCCCACCAGCGATGACACCGGAAAACTTTTCATTGGGCATTTGGACTTTCACTTTATATTCCGCAGCAGAATGAGGCGCTAGTGTTATTTCGTTTGGTGCTTTTGTAAAGTCTTTTATATTATATTGAAGCGTTTGATCGGCTTTAATGGCATTTTGACTATATTCCACTACGCCATTACTGTTAGTTGTGGCACTATTAATTTGTGCTTCAACGACAACTTTTTGAGCCGTATCATTGCGTAAGGTCACGGTTAATTCGTCTGTTTGGTTTGGTGCTAACAACAAATCAAAGTATGTTTTATTTTTATCAATTTGATTAGCCGAAGCCTGTGGTGTAACAGCAAAATTAAATTCCGAAGCAAAACTTGTCTGAGGAAAGATGCCACAACAAAAAACGACGGCAATCAGTAAAATTAACTTTTTAAACTTCATTTCTTTTAATCCTTTCAGTAAAAAAGTGATAGATAACACAGAAGACCCGAACAAGGTAGAAGAAAGACACACCTTTAAACAAGTAAACTTCTTGTAGGCTTCATTTCATTCTCCCTTATTCGGGAATACTTATTCCATTGTGTTAGATATTACTTTTTAATGCTTTTAATTACCCGGTGCATCCGTTAAAACCCAAGTAAATGTTGTCGTATATTCTTTCGCGTATTTGGTAGTAGAACCAGGTACGCTTAGTTCAATACTGTCAGCGGCAGTTGCGGCATCTGTACCCCAATCTAATAGATATGTTCCAGCCCCTTGACCTGCTTTAGCAGCCATAACATCTTGTAATGCTCCATCCGGATCTGCAACAATTGTCGCTTTTCCTGTCGGTTTAGCCGAATCAGAAGCCGTAACGACATTCCCGTTTTTAAACGTAATTTCCGCTCCTGTTAACACTTCATCATCGGCGGTTTTAAATTGGTGATTTTGTTTCATTTGTAGCGTCCAGCCAGCTTCTGTTCCGCGATTATCGGTCACTTGAACGAAGTTAGGGCCAGTTTTTTCTACACCGTCTTTATCCACATATTTTTGAGCTTTTGCTTTATAGACTTCATTTTTTGAAGTGATTTTTTGAGAACCAAAATCTAAACTTGAAGCATAGTCAATCGATAAAGGACCCGCTGTGCCGGGATTAGGACCGTTTGGATCAGTTGGATCGACGGGTTTAACTGGATTAGTTGGATCGATTGGATCAACCGGATCAGTAATATCATTATTAGGTGTAAAGGTAATAACACCATTTGAATCATAATTTGCTCCATCTGCAGCAAAAGCAGTGACACCGCTAACTACCATTCCAGCTAAAATACTTGTTGTTAAAAATAAATAACCCATTTTTTTCATCATTGTATACTCCTTTTAATTAATTTGCTGGTACGTCTGATAAACTCCACGTCAATGTCGTACTATATTTCACAGCATCTTTTGGCGTGCTACCAGGAACTGATAACGTAATAGCTTTTGTCACTTCACTATCTACTTCATTACCATCTTTATCTTTTTCTTTCACTGTTTCAACTGTGCCCCAACGATCAACATAAGTTCCAGCACCTTCACCTGTTTTTGCTGCCATGACTAAACTTTCACTTCCATCTGGATTTAAAGTAATTTCATTAGCAGCCGTTGGATGAATTGCTGTTGAATTACTAGCGACAGTTGGTGCAACAAATTTTACAACTGAACCAGTTAAAGTGTCATTTAATGTACTACTAGCTTTGAACTGACCGTTTTGTTTTACTTTTAAAGTCCAGCCGGCATTATTCCCGCGATTATCTGAAATTTGAACATAGTTAGGCGTTGCACTACGGCCGTCTTTATATTGTTGTGCCCGAGCATAGTACACTTGGTCACTGTTAGTGATTTTATTAACACCAAAATCTAAACTTGAAGCATAGTCAATCGACAATGGACCATCTGTGCCGGGATTAGGGCCATTCGGATCGGTGGGATCCACGGGCTCAACTGGATTAGTTGGATCTGGATTAGTTGGATCCACGGGTTTGGTTGGATCTGGATTGGGGATAAATTCGACAACCCCATTTGAGTTATATTCAGCTGTCGTTGCTGCCTGAGAAGCGATGCCTCCCACTAAAGAAAGTGAAACTGCTGTAATTGCTGTAACAGTCATAAAACGAATATTTTTCATCATCATTACTCCTTTTTTAATTCCTTAATGCTAAATTTAACACTTCGTTATGGAACATTTTTCAACGTCCACGTCAATGCCGTTTGATATTGTTTAGCGTATTTAACTGTTTTACCCGGAACGTGTAATGAAATAGCTTTTGCGCCAGATGTAGCATCACTACCAAAACGATAAAGCCATGTTCCCATTCCCTTTTCTGATTGAGCAGTGATAACATCTATCTCGCTGTTAATCGGTAAAGTAAAACTTGAAAGCGCAGTTGGTGCTAAATCAGCTGACAAATTTGAAACCAATTCCCCTTGTTGAAAAGAAAGTTCTGCGCCTTTTAGTAATTGCCCATCTGTCGTCTGAAACTGGGTCGTTTGTTTAACTGCTAAACGCCAGCCACTACCAGTACCACGGATATCACTAACTTGAACGTAATTGGGACCAACTGTCTTTGTGCCATCAGAAGTAATATATTCTTGGGTCTTGGCGTAATATATTTCATCTGTTGTGGAAATGGCCTGCTGACCAAATTGAAAACTTGAAGCAAAATCTAACGAAAGACTGCCACCAGTTCCTGGTGCTGGACCACTTGGATCAGTTGGATCAATGGGTGTCACTGGTTTTGTTGGATCGGGCAACAGTGGATCTAGTGGTTTTATCAGCGTGCCGCCACTACTTTCATAATTCAAGTGGGTAGCTGTATCTGACGCTTCAGCCTTACTGCCACTAATCAAAATAAAAGTGATGAGACAAAGAAAACTAATGATTTGAAAATTTTTCAGTGTTCCCGCCTCCTTTTAATTTGAAAAAAATTAATACCAACAACCCTACTCCTATTCCTGAGGTAACGTAAGAGGAAGTATCCCCCGTCAACGGAATAATCACATCTTGCCCTTTATAAGTTGGCAAAGCACTGGCATAATTGGGAGCAGGCTTACTAGGTGTCAGATTTTCCGCTTGGTCTGGCTTTTTTGGCTCCTCATTTTGATATTCATATTGCCCATAAAACGAAGTGACACTATTACTATCGTAGTTAACCTCACTGGCAAAAACAGGTAAGGCAGCACAGAACCACCAAATTACGATTACGCTGCTAATTAGTATTTTTTTCATCTACTCACCTAATTTCCTGGAACATCTTCTAGCTGCCACGATAATTTTCCGCTATATTCCCCAATGCGTTGTTTTTCAACTGGAACGGTTAGTTCAAACCCTCTATCACCGGTCCAAGTTGCAGAAATTTCTTTACTGCCATCGCTTGTGAATTCACCGGATTCTACTATTTGGGTAGCTGTTGTAATTTGTTTTTTTCCCAGTGAAGAAGTGTAAGATAATGCGTCTTCTAATGATACCGTCCCGTTTTTTAACGTTTCTGCTTGATGTAAGGTTAGGCGCCAAGGTTTTTTGGCCCCGCCTCTTGTATCTGAAACAATCAGTTTGCCTACAACAGTCGGATGATAAATCTGATTTTGATTGGAAACTTGGTTGGTACCAAATTCCAACTTATCAGGTACTGCCTCAAGGGATAGATAACCAACGACGGTAACTTTTGTAGCTGCTTTAAAAGTTGCATCCCGATAATTCATATCTGCAACAGGATTAATATTTCCAATCGCATTATTGGTACTTGGTCTTTCGGATTCACTAAGCTGTGTCACGGGACCACTTTGATCTTGTAAAAAAATTTGAATCACATCTCCCCGTGTAAGGTTGAGACTGGAAATGTCAATTTCCCATTTTCCCGTTTCATTTACTACCTGAGCGGGAATTGTTTGTGGCTGACCATTTACTGTTAGTGTTATAATACTGTTAGGCTCTCCAGTACCCGTTAATTTTGTCGTAATACTTTGGATGGCGTCCGAATTATCGACGTTAGCGGGTTCTGGTGGTGTAACATCTAAGACTGTCGTCGCGATGGCCGCAGGTGTTACCCACGGACCTCTTTTCGCAATGCCCGTTATTTTTTCACCAGCTTTTTGAAATTGGGCGGGATTGCTCACGTCTGTATACGTAATATACCCTTCGGAATCTGTCATTAAATTTTCATGTACATTACCGTAAGTATCAGTTAACGTTACATTCGCTTGATTTTCTGAAGCATAAACTGGTATATAATGAATCTCCCCATTTACTAAACCGTTATTATCTGGTACTTCCCCTATGACCACCCGTCCTTTAATCGTACGATCGGCATCTGTGACTGGTGTCCACTCAATTTTAGGATTTTGATTCATCCCTGAAATGCGGCGATAGTTGGCTTGTTTGAACTGTTGTAACCCTGTATCTGAGGTGGTAACAACTTCCCTTGTTCCACTCCCCACAACATTTAGATTTTGGACTTTGGCATACGTTTCACTTGAAGGCCCTAAAACCGGTACCCCAACTTTCCACAGATCAATATCAGAATCCAAAATATTAAAGCTATTTTCACTGCGATTACCATTGGCTACGTTTACCGCACTTTGACTATTATTCAAATTACGCAAATCGTATTGCGCCGGACTATTCAAAGTGAAACTATTCCCCGAACGTGTTATATTACCGGTACCTAAACCGTTTGCTGATAAATTAATTAAAGGCTGGCTACTCGTACCAATAACATAAAAATAACTTCCCGGTTCAGCCATTAAATACGTATTATCATTACTAAAGGCCACCACAGAACCAGAAGCTTGTTTACTCGTTAAATTCACTATTGCTCCTTTTTTAATGGTCATCCCTGCGCCATTATCGTCAAAGCGCACTGCATTTCCTGGCATATCAACGTTAAAGACACTATTCTCTCCTACCGTTAGCGCTAAGTAATGGCTATAAACAGCGGGATAAGTTCGTCCTGACGTCTGCGTTTGGCCTGCTTCAACATGACAATTTTTGCCAATCGTAAATTCTCGTGAGGCACCTGTTGATGTACTGCTAGCGGTCACGTTGTACCAAAAAACAGAAAAGTTATAATAATTTACGTTTCCCTTATATTCCGTGCCATCTTCCATAATGAAGCTACCTAAATAAAAATTTTCCGCTCGCGTATCAATATCCATCTTGCCGTAAACACGAACTTCTGCATGAGAGGCTCGGGCTAAACGTTGCACACCGGGCTCAGTCGTGATATTACCAAAGCGATATTTCCATTTAGCACCATTGGTATAATTCAACCGAGTTCCAACAATATCTTCTGAAGATGCACCCACGTATCGTTGATTTAAGATAATATCATGCATATGAAAATTTCCAATCGTATTTTGTGGCGCACCTAATTGAATCGATGAATTTTTAAAATCGACGCGATAACCTTGACCGTCAATTTCTAAATCGTTTTTACGGGAATAGCCAGATAAAGAACTATCCGATGAACTAGGATTATCAAAACTCGCTGTTAAAATGATTTTTGTAATGGCTTCATTCCGAATCCCGCTGACAAAATCTGCCCAATTATTCACTTCTGCTTCATTTGCCGCTAAGCGTGCTACAGTTTTAGGTTTTACTACCTTACTTTCACTGGTTTCACTTTGAGTAGAAGAAGTCGCTTTTTCAGTAGTTGGACTCGTAGTATCTATCGCGGAATTGCCTTCTGAGGTGTTTGTCACATCTAACGCATCGGAACTTGTCGTTGTCTCATCGGTAAGATTACTAGACGTCGATACCTCTTCTTCACTAGTAGAAGCTGTAGTACTTGTTTTTGAATTTTGGGTGGTCGTTGCTGCCCAGCTAAGCGGAGTAATGCAGACATTAGAAATCAAAATAGAAAACAATAATAAAATTTTCATTTTCTTCCGCATCTTTTTCATTCACCTCCTTCACTTTTTAAATAATATCACAGGGATTCTTCTATATTTATATTTTTTTTTATTTAAAATGACATTTTTCTTATAACAAATGTTGGAATAGCTTAACTACAGAAAAACCAAAACTCGTTTTCTTTCAATTTAATCACTTTGATTACAAAAGTTATATTACTGCGATTTCAAAGATACAATCGTCAGATAGCTAGTCTATTTTTCCATTATTTTAAGAACGTTAAAAATAAAATAACAACAAAGAAAACAGAATTTTATGGTAAAGTTCAGAAAATTCTAGCTATACCAAAATAAGATTAAATTTTTGTAAAAAAGATGAAAGAAATGCAATTTACACTGAAAAACAGCAGCGTTTTCTGTAAAAACAAAATTTCTTTACAAACAAAAAAAGGACTCAGCATAAATGCTGAGTCCTTTTTTATCCAATTTTACGCATCAATTTCAGGTGCTTTACCTAAATGAGCTTGAATCATCCAAATTCGTTTTTCTGTGGCTGTTTTAAATTCGATGAAAATATCTTGGGTTGGATCGTCGCCTTCTTCACCAGAAACTTCAATCCCTTTTTGATATAAATCCGCTAAATAGCGATAACCTTTTACTAAAGTAGTCAAACGTTCTTCCATTGTCCGATCCCAACGACCTACTTCATCTGGAATTTTAGTATTGTCAGCCATTTCTTTTAAAGTAGAGAATGGCGAGCCATCTAATGTGATTAAACGTTCAGAAATTTCATCTAATTGTGCGTTCACATCATCCATGAAATCATCCATCATTGGATGTAATGTTAAGAAACCAGGTCCTCGCATATACCAGTGTGTTTGATGAATAACCATAGACATTTGACTTAAATCTGCCACTAATTGGTTTAATACTTCTTTTGTTTTTGCAAATTTCATTTCGCATCCTCCTTCAAATTGTTTACATTAAAATGATAGTACGAAATTTAAAAAAAGTACAACAAAACACTTCAAGCGTTATTTCAAATAAAAGGCGACTTTAGAAAAATAAGTGAATTTGCAGAATTTTACCTGAAAATCCCACGTTAAAAAAAGTGTTCCTTGTTTTTTTAACAAGGAACACTTTTTTTATTTCAACTCATCTTGGACTTCTTTTACTACCTCTGCCATCGCTTTGTTCCATTCATCTGTAAGAGCCTCTTGATCTTTAACCCCCGCTACAAAAGCAAAATATAAATTATTAATTTGTTCGCTTTGTCCTCTGACAATCGTCCATTTGTCTTTTTCAGGTTTCATTTCAAGCATAATCGGCACCGCTTCTTCTTTAGCTTTGGCTTTTTGAATATTTTCTTTTAATAAAGTAAGTGTTTCTTCGATTATTTTATTTTGATCGCTTGCTAGTTTATTGTCTACAATCATTTTTTTAGTTATTCCTTTTGAAGTTTCTTTCATAATCGCAGCAAAATCCAAGCCTTTGACTTCATAAGTAACATTGGAAATTTTGCCAGCTTCTTTAATTTTTACGGTGTAGGAAGTCACTTCTTTAATCTGTTTATTCAATAAATCTGTTAACTCATCCGCCTTTTCTTCTGGTACCACATCTCCAACACTAATTAGTCCGGCGGTGAAATTATCTTTAAAGTTCTTCTCATTTTCTTTAAAGCCTTCATTTAGTTCTTCACCGTTAGCAAAATTTTCGGTAAATTTTTCGGTATCCTGATCGTACACTACACGATCAACAAATAATTTTCCTGCATCTTCTGCCGGAATAGCGCGACTACAACCACTTAAAATAAACGCCATTAAAACCATCAAAAAAATACTACGCTTTTTCATTTTCATCCACCTCTTTTTTTGATTCTTACAACAAGTTTTACAAACTTTTCTGCCCGTCACATAATCAATTCACTTTTATTATTCTTTGATAGAAAATTGTTTTACCAAATATTGCGCTATCTCAGTTAATCTTCATCCTAATAAAATTGTGCCAATTTTTTTGCGTATCTGCTTTTGAAAGGAGAATTGCTATGACATTTATTATCGGATGTTGTTTTGGTTCATTTGGCTATCTTCTCATAACCCGGCATATAGCAGGAATTTCTTCGGCATGGCCACCTTCTCATTGTACAGCTTGTAAAAGTAAGCTAACGTGGTACGAACTGATTCCCCTTTTCAGCTTTTTAATCCAAGCTGGACGCTGTCGCCACTGCCACGTTAAGTTTTCCAGCGCTTATTTTTGGGCAGAATTGAGTTGTGGACTACTTTTTATGCTTTGTATCCCCAACAACTTCCCCACTATCGCAACTTATTTACTTTTATTTTGGCTTTACAGCGCATGGTTATTAAGCATCGTTGATATTTATACGCAAACATTAGATAGCAAAATCTTTTTTTGGACAACTTTACTGCTGTGGTGCGCTCAGTTTAGCTTACATTCGGTCTTTCATTGGGAAACGCTACTTTATTGTGGATTTTTCGCCTGCTTTTTTCTCCGTTATTATCAAAATAAAATGGGAGCTGGCGATTTATATTTATTACTTGCTTGGAGTCCTTGGCTTTCTTTTTACCAGTTCTGCTTACTGTTGCTAATTAGCAGCAGCTTGGGTTTGCTTTACTTTTTAGGTGCCAAAATAGTAAAAAAACATACCGACACGCTGCCCTTTATCCCTTTTTTAAGTGGGGGATTATTTGTGGTTTCATGTGTGCTTAAAAACTTTTGAGTGTCTTTATTTTATCATGAGATGTAAATTGCTGCAGTTTTTGACTATCTTCTCATTTCTATTTTCTCGTCTTTTCATCTTGGCACCCTTAGGCTAAAATGATAGAGAAAGGACGTGAAAGCCTGTGATCGATTTGAATCAAGTCTTAACCTTCACCGAAGCAGCTCAAAAATGGGGATTAGCCAACGGCAGTACCATCCGACAAGCTGCCTTGCGGGGCAAATTTCTTGACGGTGAAGTTCGCAAAAGTGGCACCGTTTGGTTAACAACTTACGATGCGATGGTTCGCGTTTTTGGTTTTCCACCACAGGAAAATTTACGTTTGAGTTTAAACGCTTTAACCAAAGGACTGCAAGAAAATAAAGCAGACCAACTCAAAGTTATTCGAGCTGCTTTAAAATCTGGGAAACAACTTCAAATCACAGAATATATTTTAGGTAAAGAACGCATTTTGTATCTTTTTCAACACGAAAAAGATTTTTTACAGTGGATGCGTGTAGCGAATCTTTTACCCCCAACTGATAATATTCAAAAATGATTTGCGCGGCTTTAATTGTACATTTTCATGTAACGCGAAACTTTTTTGAGTTGCTGCGGCTGTGTATTGCTCTACTGTTAGTAAAAAGTCAGTCACCAAATCTTTTTCAAAGCTGTCTTTTACTTCTTCAAAAGAAGGGCTAAAAACAGGAATTTGATACTCCTCAAACCATTTTAACTTTTTTTCAAAACCTAAATAAGCGGCTGGCATTAACCATATTCCATCAATTCGCCGCGTAAGTTGCGCTATCTCTTCTTCTTTAATTTGGCCACCGTTGCAAAATAACAATCGCAAACAAACATCTTCTTGCGGTTGAAAATCATAAAGTCCGATCAGAGAAAAACGCTCGGTCGAAAATAGAATTTCTTGCTTTTCCCATTGGCTAAATTGTTTTTTAAAATAATTATCCTGACTACTGCCTCCCACTACTAGTATTTCAATATCCTTATCCTGTGCTTTGGTAACTGTGACCATATCCGATTGATAAGCTCTTTTTTCATCTAAAAAAATTAATTCTTCTAAAAGTAAATCATAAGCATCATAAGCGTTCATTTTTCCAAAGATTTTCATAGGAATATCTTTCACAATAGTTGGAAAATTCTTTAACAACTTTTGGATTGATTCCGTTAAAAATCGTACTTGCGGCGCCACAAAAACCACATCAAATAATCGCCCAAAATCATCAACCGTATTTTGGGTAATCATACCGATACCCCCATACACAAAGACTAGATCATAGGTATTGCCATATTCGCGCCGTTTTAAAAAAGCTGTTGTTGCATCGGTAAATACTGCACTCAAATTTCCTTGCTTGACAATTTCTTTTACCATTTTTTGGCAAAACATACTGGAAGTACCGCCACCAGAACAGCCAACGTAAATAAACATCTCCACTCCACCTCTTTGTCACGAATTCGTTACAAAGAGTATAGCATAATTTGCTTTCTTTCGGATAAATGTGTTTTTTTTTGCGTTGAAAAGGAGAGCCTCTTTAAAATTTTTGAGACAGCCACAAACTAACTTTTAACCAGATAAAAAGACCTCCTGTTTAAAACAGGAGGCCTTTAAATTAGTCTTGGTTATTTAATGCATCTTCAGCAGCCATTTGTGCTTCGATGTCAGAAATACTGTAGACATTTTCAGAAGCCACAGTGACTTCTTTTGGTTCCATATTGCGGTAACGAGCCATACCAGTACCAGCAGGAATAATTTTCCCGATGATAACATTTTCTTTTAGACCTAGTAATGGATCACGTTTGCCACGAATAGCAGCGTCTGTTAACACCCGTGTTGTTTCTTGGAATGACGCAGCAGATAAGAAACTGTTTGTTTCTAATGATGCTTTGGTAATCCCTAGTAACACTGGACGAGATGTTGCTGGTACGCCACCGGCAACCAATGTGTTGTAGTTTTGGTCTTTAAAGTCGGCAATATCTAATAATGTACCTGGTAAGATTTCGGTATCCCCTGGGTCCATTACGCGAACTTTACGCAACATTTGACGAACCATAACTTCGATATGTTTATCGCCGATTTCTACCCCTTGCATACGGTAAACACGTTGTACTTCACGTAACAAGTAGTTTTCAACAGATAAAACATCGCGAACTTGTAGCAATTGTTTAGGATCGATTGAACCTTCAGTTAGAGGTGCACCACGATGGATGTAATCTCCTTCTGCCACTTTCATACGTGCTGTATAAGGAACAGTGTATGTCCGTGTGTCGGTCGTGCCTTTGATTGTTACTTCTTTACTGCGAGTTGCAGCGTCTTCAGCGATTTCAATGACTTCACCAGTAACTTCAGTGATGACAGCTTGCCCTTTTGGATTACGGGCTTCAAAAATTTCTTGGACACGAGGAAGACCTTGAGTAATATCGTCTCCGGCAACCCCACCGGTATGGAATGTACGCATGGTTAACTGAGTACCTGGTTCACCGATTGATTGGGCAGCGATTGTACCAACTGCTTCACCAACTTCAACTTCAGCACCAGTTGCCAAGTTACGGCCATAACAATGTTTACATACACCATGTTTAGTATTACATGTGAAGACAGAACGAATTGAAACAGTTTCAATCCCTGCATCAACGATTTGACGTGCGATATCTTCTGTAATTAAATCATCAGAACCGATAATCATTTCGCCAGTTTCAGGATTTACAACTGATTTACGTGTGTAACGTCCCACCAAGCGTTCTTCTAGTGATTCAATGATTTCGTTACCTTCGCGAATTGCGCTGATATCTAAACCACGGTCTGTACCACAATCTTCTTCACGAATGATAACGTCTTGGGCTACGTCAACTAAACGACGTGTAAGATAACCAGAATCGGCAGTCTTCAAGGCGGTATCGGTCATCCCTTTACGGGCACCGTGAGTGGAGATGAACATTTCCAAGACCGATAATCCTTCACGGAAGTTTGAGATGATTGGCAATTCCATGATTCGACCATTTGGCGCTGCCATCAATCCACGCATACCAGCAAGCTGTGTAAAGTTGGAGATGTTACCACGGGCACCAGAGTCACTCATCATGAAGATTGGGTTTTTAGCATCTAAGGATTCCATCAATTTTTGTTGAATTTCATCTTTAGCCGCATTCCAAACACCAATAACGCGTTCATAACGTTCATCATCTGTAATCAAACCACGACGGAATTGTTTGGTAATTGTTTCAACTTGTTTGTGGGCATTTTCAATGATGTCATGTTTTTCAGCTAATACCATGATATCGGCAATACCTACTGTAATACCAGCATGAGTTGAATGTTTGTAACCTAAGTCTTTCATGCGGTCTAACATTTTAGAAGTTTCCGTAACTTTGAAACGTTTGAAGACTTCCGCAATGATATTTCCTAAGTTTTTCTTCTTGAATGGTCCAACCAGTTCTTGTTCTTTAATGAAGGTTGGAATATCAGTTCCAGCTTCTACAAAGTATTTATCTGGCGTTTGGATTGTCAAGTTAAAATCAGTTGGTTCGTTTAAGTAAGGGAATTCTGGTGGCATAATCGAGTTAAAGATTACTTTACCAACTGTCGTTACCATCAAACGATTTTTTTGTTCTTCAGTGAATGGTTTGTCCCCTAGAGTTCTTGGGTTAACCGCAATTCGTGAATGTAAATGTACATAGCCATTACGCCATGCCGTTACAGCTTCATCCATATCGCGGAAGATCATACCTTCGCCTTCACGTCCATCTTCTTCCATCGTCAAGTAGTAGTTCCCTAAGACCATATCTTGAGAAGGGGTTACAACTGGTTTACCATCTTTTGGATTCAAGATGTTTTGTGCCGCTAACATTAACATCCGCGCTTCTGCTTGCGCTTCGTCATTTAACGGTACGTGAACAGCCATTTGGTCACCATCGAAATCGGCATTGTAGGCTTCACACACTAATGGGTGCAAACGAATTGCGCGACCTTCAACTAAGACTGGTTCAAAAGCTTGGATACCTAATCTGTGCAAAGTAGGTGCCCGGTTCAATAGAACTGGGTGTTCTTTGATTACGTCTTCTAAAACGTCCCAAACTTCTTCTTCCATCCGTTCGATTTTACGTTTGGCATTTTTGATATTTGAAGCAATTTCTCTTTGAACCAATTCTTTCATGACAAATGGTTTGAATAGTTCAATTGCCATTTCTTTTGGCAAACCACATTGATACATTTTCAAGAAAGGTCCAACGACGATAACAGAACGACCAGAGTAGTCAACACGTTTCCCTAATAAGTTTTGACGGAAACGACCTTGTTTCCCTTTCAACATATGAGAAAGTGATTTCAGTGGGCGGTTACCAGGGCCTGTAACTGGACGGCCACGACGACCATTATCGATTAACGCATCAACAGCTTCTTGTAACATCCGTTTTTCGTTTTGCACGATAATAGAAGGTGCATTTAAATCTAATAAACGTTTTAGACGGTTGTTACGGTTAATTACACGACGGTACAAGTCATTTAAGTCACTCGTTGCAAAACGGCCACCTTCTAATTGCACCATTGGGCGTAAATCTGGTGGTATAACAGGAATAACGTCCATTACCATCCAGCTTGGTTTATTACCAGATTTGCGGAAAGCTTCTAAGATGTCTAAACGGCGGATTGCCCGTGTCCGTTTTTGACCGGAAGCAGTTTTTAATTCTTCTTTTAATTCAGCTGCTTCGCCATCTAAATCAACGCTGTCTAACAATTGTTTAATTGCTTCAGCACCCATAGCGGCAGTGAATGTTTGACCGTATTGATCCCGTTTTTCACGGTATTCTCTTTCAGTCAATAATTGTTTTTTCTCTAATGAAGTATCGCCTGGATCAATTACGACATAAGAAGCGAAGTAAATAACTTCTTCTAATGCCCGTGGACTCATGTCTAAAACTAAGCCCATCCGTGATGGGATACCTTTGAAATACCAAATATGTGAAACCGGAGCAGCTAATTCAATATGACCCATACGTTCACGACGTACTTTTGAGCGGGTTACTTCCACGCCACAACGGTCACAGACGATGCCTTTGTAACGGATCCGTTTGTATTTACCACAAGCACATTCCCAGTCTTTAGTAGGACCGAAGATGCGTTCGTCAAACAAACCTTCCCGTTCCGGTTTTAGCGTGCGGTAGTTGATGGTCTCAGGTTTTTTTACTTCCCCGTATGACCAGCTTCTGATTTTCTCAGGAGATGCCAGACCTATTTGCATGCTTTCGAATTTATTTACATCGATCAAAAGGGGTTCCCTCCATTTCATTTCTAGCGGGTTGCAACTGAATATAAACGTAAGCTTTTAAGGGAGTTTTGACACTTAGACGTTTGGTACGAAAAAGTGTCAAAGTCTCCGTTAAATGAAACTATTCAACGTCTTCGGCAGTTTCGATTTCTTGATTCAAATCTTCTTCTGCAGTTTTTTCTTCAGCGGCAGCTGCCTGTTCAACTTCTTTAGCAGATTGTTGTTCGGCGAATTTCGTCAAAGCATCTACTGTAATTAAATCATCATCGTCGTCATCCATATCACGAAGTTCAATTTCTTCGTCTTCAATATCAAGGACGCGCATATCTAAACCTAATGATTGTAATTCTTTCACTAATACGCGGAAGGATTCTGGTACACCAGGTTTTGGAATTGGTTCACCTTTAACGATTGCTTCGTAAGTTTTCACACGACCCACAACGTCATCTGATTTATACGTTAAGATTTCTTGTAAGGTATATGCTGCACCGTAAGCTTCCAGTGCCCAAACTTCCATTTCCCCGAAACGTTGTCCACCAAACTGCGCTTTACCACCCAATGGTTGTTGGGTAACAAGTGAGTATGGTCCAATTGAACGGGCATGCAATTTATCGTCAACCATGTGGGCTAGTTTAATCATGTACATAACCCCAACGGAGATACGACCATCAAATGGTTCACCAGTACGGCCATCGTAAAGGACAGTTTTGGCATCACTTGCCATTCCTGCTTCTTTAACAGTTGCCCAAACATCTTCATCGTTGGCACCATCAAATACTGGTGTTGCAACGTGAATACCTAATTGACGTGCAGCCATCCCTAAGTGTAATTCCAATACTTGTCCGATGTTCATCCGTGATGGCACCCCTAAAGGATTCAACATGATGTCAACCGGTGTGCCGTCTGGAAGATATGGCATATCTTCTTCTGGCATAATCCGAGATACAACCCCTTTATTACCGTGACGACCGGCCATTTTATCCCCTTCATGGATTTTACGTTTTTGCACGATATAAACGCGCACTAACATATTAACCCCTGGTGATAATTCATCGCCTGCTTCACGGGTAAAGATCTTCACGTCGTGGACAATACCGCCACCGCCATGAGGAACTCGTAGAGAAGTGTCGCGAACTTCGCGAGCTTTTTCACCGAAGATTGCGTGTAATAAACGTTCTTCAGCTGATAATTCTGTCACACCTTTTGGCGTAACTTTACCAACTAATAAGTCACCGTCTTTAACTTCAGCACCAATGCGGATAATCCCCATTTCGTCTAAGTTCTTCAACGCGTCTTCCCCTACGTTTGGAATTTCGCGGGTAATTTCTTCAGGCCCTAATTTTGTATCACGAGCTTCTGATTCATATTCTTCAATATGGATAGAAGTATAAACATCATCTTTCACCAAACGACGGCTCATGATGATGGCATCTTCATAGTTGTAACCTTCCCAAGTCATGAAGGCAACTAAGACGTTTTGACCTAGCGCCATTTCGCCATTTTCCATTGAAGGTCCGTCTGCTAAGATATCGCCTTTTTCAACTTCTTCCCCTAGTTTAACTAGCGGACGTTGGTTGTAGCTGGTACCTGAGTTTGAACGACGGAATTTTGTTACAGCATAAACATCTAATGCACCGTCTTCACGACGAACACGAATTTCAGATGCATCACAAAATTCAACAACACCTGGGTTTTTACATAATAAAGCAGCACCTGAGTCATGAGCTGATTTATATTCCATCCCAGTCCCAACCCATGGTGATTTAGGATTAATCAACGGTACAGCTTGACGCTGCATGTTGGCACCCATCAAGGCACGGTTGGAGTCATCGTTTTCTAAGAAAGGAATACACGCAGTCGCAACAGCAACTACTTGTTTTGGTGATACGTCCATGTAATCAACTTTGTCGATTGTTACTTCTAAGTTTTCAGAAGTCGCACGGGCCATAACCAATTCTTCTTTAAACGTACCATCTTCATTTAATGGGCTATTTGCTTGGGCAACAACGTAATGGTCTTCAATATCGGCTGTTAAATAGTCGATTTGATCAGTTACGCGACCTGTCGCACGGTCAACCCGACGATATGGTGTTTCAATAAAGCCATATTTATTTACTTTAGCGTAAGATGCCAAGCTATTGATCAACCCGATGTTTGGACCTTCAGGCGTTTCAATTGGACACATACGACCATAGTGAGAATAGTGAACGTCTCGCACTTCATAACCGGCACGATCTCGGGTCAAACCACCAGGCCCTAAGGCTGATAGACGACGTTTATGCGTTAACTCACCTAATGGGTTTGTTTGGTCCATGAACTGTGACAACTGAGAAGAACCAAAGAATTCTTTGATACTTGCTACAACTGGACGAATATTAATTAATTGTTGTGGTGTTAATGTTTCGGTATCTTGAATTGACATCCGTTCACGTACCACACGTTCCATCCGGGCTAAACCAATCCGGAATTGGTTTTGTAACAATTCACCAACTGAACGAATACGACGGTTACCTAAGTGGTCGATATCATCCACATTGCCGATACCTTCCATTAAGTTAAAGAAGTAACTCATCGAAGCGATAATATCAGCCGGACGAACTGTTTTAACAGTCGCATCAGGATAGCCATTACCAATCACATTTACTTCCCGTTCTGGATCTTTTGGAGAAAAGACTTTAATCACTTGTACGGTCATTGGTTCTGTTACAACACCATCTTCTGAAGGATAGTAAGTTACAGCATTCAAGCCGTTTTCTAAGAACGGTGCTAATTTGTCCATTTCTTGGTGAGACAAAACAGTCCCTTTTTCAACGATGATTTCGCCTGTTTCAGGGTCAACCAATGTTTCTGCTAGGGTTAAGTTCAATAGACGTGTTTTAAGGTCTAATTTTTTGTTTACTTTGTAACGACCAACGTTGGCAAGGTCGTAACGTTTTGGATCAAAGAAGCGGGCGTTTAAAAGGTTACGAGAACTGTCGGCTGTTTTTGGTTCACCTGGACGTAGTCGTTCGTAAATATCTTTTAAGCCTTCTTCAGTACGAGAATCACTTGCATTTTTGTGTAAGTCTTTTTCAATTGTGTTGCGTAATGACAAGCTTTCGCCAAAAATTTCCAGAATAGTATCATCTGAGCCAAAACCTAAAGCACGGACTAAAACTGTTAATGGAATTTTGCGTGTGCGGTCAATCCGAACATAAGAAATGTCTTTAGCATCTGTTTCCATTTCCAACCATGCACCACGGTTAGGAATAACAGTTGAGCCAAAACCTTCTTTACCATTTTTATCTACTTTACCGTGGAAATAAACACCTGGTGAACGTACCAACTGAGATACGATAACCCGTTCAGCACCATTGATGATAAAAGTTCCTTGTTCAGTCATTAATGGGAAATCACCAAAGAAAACTTCTTGTGATTTGATTTCGCCTGTTTCACGGTTAGTCAAACGTAATGTAACGTGTAGTGGCGCAGAGTAGTTTGCATCATGCGCACGAGCTTCTTCAACTGTGTATTTTGGTTCCTTTAAGTCGTAATCAACAAATTCCAGTGACAAATTACCGTTAAAGTCATCAATTGGTAAGATGTCTTCAAACATCTCACGCAAACCTTCATCTAAAAACCATTGGTAAGAGTCGGTTTGAATTTCAATCAAATTCGGTAATTCCAATACTTCACTGATTCTAGCGTAACTTCTACGTTCGCGATGTTTCCCGTATTTTACTACGTGTCCAGCCAAGCTCTTCACCCCTCAAAAATTTCTTTCAAAAAGGCTATCCAACTTTCGTTACAAAAAGATTACAAATATTAAATCTTCGTAACAAAAAGCATTTTTTGCGGCTTTTGGGCATAAAAAAAACCAAAAGATAGAACGTTCAAATTGACCTTTCTACTTTTGTTTTCCTATGGCAAAGCCGAAACGGACAATAGATCGTTCCTGCTTCCTTCTTTTCATCAGATAGTTTTTGCTCTGTCGATTATACAGACGAAATGTTGTTTTGTCAATGGCGCTAAGCAAATCCAGCCGTTTTCCTTAATACTTTGTTAATAAAAAAGGTTTATCACATCTCACCTTGTTAATTTGCGCTGAATATATCAAATTTTTCCTGTTTTTTAGTTAGTTGTCTTCATTTTCAGTAAGTGTTAAAAATGTTGGAATTTTTTTAGTGAGAATACTCTTACTTATTTCTATTACTTCTAATTTAAAAAAGCTACATTTCCCATAAAAATGCAACCGTTTTAAACAAATTGCAATTCTTGTTCAATAATTAACAATTTTTTCGTGACATTTCATAAAAAATATTGTTCAATAGGGGTACTTTTATATTTGAATATTTTATTTGGAGTGTTTTTTTATGGAACGTATTAGCGGTCTTTTATTTTGGATTCCTGTTGCACTTTTTTGATAATATCTGCCTTCTTTATTAAGTGGGATCGTCATAAAGCCATCTTAGCTTTTTTACTCGTACTGTTATTATTTTTCTTTCGCCAAGTACTACATCACCGTCATTTTGAATCGCCGACATTACTAGTAATTCGCATTGGCTGTCTTTTTGTTTCTTTTTTGGCGTTAATCCTTTATCTTTTATATGACCATAAAAATCGATAGGAGGTTTTTTAGTGACCACAAAAGAGCAAGTTCTTCAACTTTTAAAACAAAGTCACGACACCTTATCAGGTGAAAAAATTGCCCAACATCTAGCAATTTCACGAACTGCCGTCTGGAAAGCCATCAAAGAGTTAGAAAAAAACGGCTATGTCTTTGAACACGCAAAAACAGGCTATCGCTACTTACCCCAAGATCACTTGGATGAAGAAAAGATTGCCCAAGGCCTGACGAATTTGACTGTCGTAACCAAAGCAACATCTGAATCTACTATGAAAGATGCGAAATTAGCACAAGTCAGTGGTGTTAAAGCACCTTTTCTGATTGTAGCGGATATGCAAACGGCCGCACATGGTCGTTTTAACCGTCCCTTTTTTGCCCAAAAAGGGGAAGGTATTTATATGAGTTTATTGCTAAACCCCAATCAATCATTTGCAGAACTGCCCCAGTATACTGTTTTAGCAGCCGTCGCAGTTTGTCAGGCAATTGAAAAATTGACAAATTATCAACCTGAAATCAAATGGGTCAACGATATTTATTTAGAGGGTCGCAAAATTTGTGGCATCCTATCAGAAGCACAAAGCGATTTTGAGTCTGGGGTGATTTCGCATGTCATCATTGGTATGGGCTTAAATTTTGCCATTGCGCAAAAAGATTTTCCAGCTGACTTACAAGCCAAAGCGACTTCCCTTTTTGCAGATGGCAATGCTTCTTTTGAACGAAATGTCCTCATTCATGAAATTTGGCACCAATTCTTTACTCTCCTGGCCGCTTTACCCAATCAAGACTTTTTAACGGAGTATCGTAAGCGTTCCTTTGTTTTAGGAAAAACGGTTAGCTTTAGCCAAAATGGCCAAACCTACAGCGGCGTGGCACAAGATATCACCGACGAAGGGCAATTGGTAGTGGAAACACCGCAACAAACTTTTACTTTAAATTCCGGTGAAATCAGCCTAAGCAAAATTGATCGATAGAAAAGCATAATAAACATGGTTAGCTCTCAAGTAATAAGATAGAATTTTAATAAATTGCTTTCCAAATTTCTTCAAATTTTAGCTTATTGTCGCAGCGAGTTAGTTCATTTTGCTAGCCACTGAGAAAAGCTAAACAAACGCGTTCAACTCGCTAGCATTAAAGAAGAAATAATCAGTAAAAATCAATCATATAAACCAAAAAAGACTACGACAAAAGTTGTCGCAGTCTTTTTTTTATTAATAAATCGTATTTTTTAGCGTAGCCATTGCCATACGAGGGATAAAGCTAAACAGATTACGTAAGCACTGTTAAAGAGCACCATATTTTTTAACGCATATACAAAGCTATGTGGGGCTGGCAATTCTTTTTTATGGGCCGCAAGATTTTGACGCACTTTTGGCAAGGTTAAAAAGACTAACAAGAGTGGCCAAGTAAATACTTGCAAAAGTACACCGGCTAAAATGGCAACGTAGCTGGCATACATTAGATAAGAAAACAAGTGAATACCATGTTCTCGCCCAATATAATAAACCAAGGTATAGCGATGATTTTTAATATCTGTTTCCAAATCCCGTAAATTATTAGCCAACATAATATTGGCAATTGTACAAATCAGCGGCACCGCAGCTAAAACAAGAGCTGCTACTAACCAGAAATTACCGGTTAATGCAAATTTTCCACTGGCAATATCCAGATTTAAATACATCACATCGGGACTGGTTGTATTGATATAAACAACCATAGCGGTAATCCCTAAGCCCATCGTTACCCCACTAAAAACTTCTCCTAGCGGCATACGAGATAAAGGAATCGGACCATAAGTGTAAAACACACCAATAAAGCAACAAACAAAACCTAAAACGAGCAGTAACCAACCCGTCAAATAAGCCAAAATAAAACCTAAAACAGCCGCTACTAGTAGCATGCCCACAATCATTTGTCTAACCAAACGGGGGGAAACATTTTCTCTACCAATAACATTTTCTTGATACTTATACGTTTTGGAATGTGCTTTTTCAAAATCCATATAATTGTTAATCGCCGTTGTCGTCAAATCAAAAATCAGCATCGCGACAAAAAACAACATTGTATAACCCCAATGAAACGAATGATAAAAAGTAGCCGAAAAAAGTGCACCTACTAAAAAGGGAAAAACACTGGCGATTTTTGTTTTAATTTCTACAACTTCCAAAAAAACCTTTAAAGACATAAACCAAACTCCTTTTCATTAAAAAAACCAATTATGTTAAAAGTGAAAATAAAAAACACAGCTAAAGTCTAAGTAATTTACCATGATTTTAAGCGTTGCAAAGCTTCATAACCCATGTTAACTCTCCAGCAACAAGACGAAACCTTAATAAATTGTTCCTAAAATTTCTCCAGATTTTGGCTTACTGCCCTACAGAGTTTATGATGTTAATCCCTCAGAAAGTTTGTGACAAAAGCGACCAGCTTCAAGAAATAAGAGGTGTGACAAGACTTTTGTCACACCATCTCTTTTATTTCAATTCGCTGCGATCACCCATAGTGTAGCCTGAATCTTTGCCAATTTTGAAATTGTCTGCAATTCCTTTTGTTACATAAATTTTATCATCTTTAGTCACAAAAATCGCGTCACTGCCCTTTTCGTGTTCTTCCACAAATTTCAGACCTTCTTTTACGCCCATTGCAAAGACTGAAGTCGATAATGCATCCCCGTCAATTGATTTGTCGGTGATAATTGAGACACCGGCAATATCATTTTCGTAAGGATAACCCGTTTTGGAATCAAAGATATGGTGATATTTTTTACCATCCACTTCTAAAAAGCGTTCATAAATTCCTGAAGTTACGATAGTGCGATTTTTTTCTTTAATACTCCCCACAATCGAACCGCGACTCTTATTAGGATCTTGAATACCGACATTCCATGGATCACTTTCACCACGGTTACTATGACCTAAGACATAAACGTTGCCACCTAAATCGACAATAGCAGACGTCACGCCTTTTTCTTTTAGGACTTTGACCACTTCATCTGTGATATACCCCTTAGCGATGGCGCCAAGGTCAATGATCATCCCTTTTTCTTCTAAATAAACTGTTTGTTCTTGGTCGTTAAATTTCACTTTATGATAATCAATTTTCTTTAGCGCGGCATCAATTTCACTTTGGTCCGGTTTTCTTGCATCATCAAAACCAATCCGCCACAATTGCGTAATCGCACCAATAGTCATATTAAAAGCTTCATTGGTTTCTTCGCTGTATTTATAAGCTTCTTTTAGTAAATAATACATATCACTGGTCACTTTAACCGGTTTTATGCCCGCTTGTGCATTAATTGCATCAATTTCTGAGCCTTTTTGGTTAATAGTGATTTTGTCTGCGAGTTCTTTGACACGATCAAACGCCGGTTTTAACGCATCTTCTTTACCTTCGTCATAAACGCGAATTCTAACATAGGTTCCCATCAAAAATTTTTCTTGATAATAGGGTTCTTCTCTTAATTTTGCCGTCTTTTTTTCGCTGTCACCTTTGCCACATGCGGCTAAAAAGAAAATACCGATGAAAGCGACTAGCAGAAGGCGCCAATATTTTTTCATGTTCTTTCCTCCTTCAAATCAACGTTTACATCATAGCCGTTTTTGACTTGTTTGCAAAGTCACAAGTTTATAAAAAAAGCGTTCACAACTAATTTTATGATTAATTTGAAATAACAAAGATAATAAAAAAGACATTGTGCAAAATAACAATGGAAGCAATGAGTTGGTACAATCGGAATTTAGAATTTCTTCTTATTTTTTTTCACAATAAAAAGACTAGATTAATAAAAAATGAAAGCTATTAGTTATTTCTAACCAAAAATGTGATTTTTGTTATTCCCCTCATTTTTAATCAAAGAAAATCAAAATTTCCACTTGCTCTTGATTTTATTTTTTATAAAAACCCTCTTCTTTACTTCCCATACGATTCAACTACGGCAGAGAGCGCCTAGTTGAAGTCGCAGCTTACTCCACAAAACGGAATATTTTTTTATAAAAAATCTCTTCTTCGTTTCCCTTACGATTCAACTACGACAGAGAGCGCCTAGTTGAAGTCGCAAAAACCCGACCACACGAAACGTGCGGTCGGGTTTTATTAGACAAACTATTATTCAGTTACAATGTTGTCAATTTCGATTGGTGTAGTGTCGCCTTTTTCAGCGGCATTGATTAATTGTTCAGCGTAGATAATGAATGTGTGTGAGCTGTGAGTTGCACCAGTTACAACGTCCATATCAGCAGGAGAACCGTCTTCTTTGCCCATTGCAGCTAAGAAGTTTTTGTTTAATTCTTCGATATATTCTTTAGGACCAACGCCAGCTTTGTCTTTCATGTTCTTTTCGTAGTCAGCGTCATCTTTTTTAGATTTGCCGTCTGCGTTTAAGTTGTCGTAGTTAGATTCAGTAATTTTACCGTCTTTAACAACGATTGAGAAGTCAACGTGGTAGCCGTTTTTATCATTTTTTTCTTTCAATGAGTAAGTGCCGTCTTTAAGTGTTGCACCGTTGTCGATTTCAATTGTATCTGTGTTACCAGCTTGTGCAGCTTGGATTAATTGTTGTGCGTAGTTTTGGAATGATTCAAATGAATGAGTCGCGCCAGTTACAACGTCCATGCTTGATGGATCTTGTGCTGCTACTAACTCTTCGTTGAATTTTGGAATAAATTCTTCTGGTGAAATACCAGCTTTATCTTTCATTTGTTTGTTGTAATCCGCATCTTCTGTTTTTGATTTGCCATCTTCGTTGACGTTATCATATTTAGATTCGGTAATTTTGCCATCTTTAACTGTGATTTCAAAAGTAGCACGGTAGCCATTTGAATAGTTCTTTTCTTCTAACTTGTAAGTGCCGTCTTTCATTTCGCCACCGGCAATTACTTTTGCAGCTTCTTCTTTTGAAGATGATGCTGTTGTTTGTTCTGTTTTGGCAGAAGATGAACTACTTGCCGCACTGTCGTTGTTGTCTGGGCTACATGCGCCTAATACTAAAGCAGAAAAAGCCAAGACTGTGAAACCTGCTACTAATTTTTTTGATTTCATTTCGTATTTCCCCTCTTCATTTCACTTATTCTTGTCACACACAGAGTATGTGATACATATTACATTGTAATTAAAGTTTACAAAAAGTCAAACGTTTCCACGTTTGTTTGCTATTCCTAAATCCTGTTATTTACTCTTTTTTTCACCATTTTTCCTGCCTATGCTATCTTTTGAAAAAAAATTCACATAACTCGCATTCAACCATAGATTTTGGTAACAACTAACAAAGCCATGTCACCACAAGCCTTGTCCCTCTTTGTCCTTTTATTTCGATTAACTTTTCTGCGTAACTTTTCACAAAAAAAGCTTCCAACTTAAAATAGCTGGAAGCTAAAAAATTTTTTATTAAAATTATTCAGCCGCTTTTTTGGCAGCGTCGATAATCGCTTGTAAATAACCAGCGGTATCAGCAAATGTTGCACCAGAAACGACATCAGATACTTTAGCATCTTCGCCTTGTCCTTTTAGATCACTCACTGCTTTTTCCAAATCAGCCACTGTTTTACCTTTTGCAAAGGCATCAACAGCATGAATATTTTCTTCCCAAGTTTGGGTTGCTTGTGCATGGTCTTTCATCAGTGCTGAATAAGCTTCGTTGTTGGCATATTTTGAACCTAAAACCAAATTATCTTTAATGCCTTCACCAAAAGCAGCATTAGAGTTAGGAACACCACCAAAGTCAGCAGGATCAACATATTGGAATTCATCCACAAAAGTTGCCGCAACTTTATCGCCGTCTAAAGCAACAGTCACAGTAGCAAATGATTGATCCCCGTGAGGCGCTGCTAAAATCATGGCTTCTTTCAAGTCGGTGTTGCTAGTTTTTTCACCAACTGATACCATTCCTGATTTGGCGGCATCGACAATTGATTGTAAGTAGCCTTTTGTATCAGAGAATGTCGCACCTGAAACGACGTCAGAAACTTTTGCATCTTCTCCTTGTGCGTCAAGATCTTTCACTGCTTTTTCAACTTCTGCAATTGTTTTACCTTTAACAAAATTAGTAATTGCAGTCATGCTTTCATCCCATGTTTGGGTCGCACCACCATGATCTTTCATCATAGCTGAATAAGCTTTACTGTTTTCTTCCTTGGCAACTAAAATATTACCTGATGGGAAGTTTTCGCCTAATTTGGCATCGGCGTTTGGCACACCCGTCCAATCATCACCTTTTTCAACGTATTGGAATTCATCCATCCGCGCTGAAAGAATTTTGTCGCCGTCTAGGGTTACGTTGACAACAGCAAATGACTTGTCCCCGTGAGGCGCTGTGTATAATTGGCGCATAACGATTGTACCTGCTCCTGGAACTTCAGCATTTTCTGTTTTACCGTCCGCAATTTTAACATCTGCGTTACTTGCCTTTGCTGATGAAGCAGTTGTTTGTTCTGTTTTTGCAGATGAACTTGCTGAACTTTCGTCTTTTTTGTCTGGACTACAAGCACCTAATACTAAGGCTGAAAACGTCAAGACTGTAAAACCCGCTACTAATTTTTTGTTTAACATTTAATTTCCCCTCTTCTTCTCACTTTTTCTTATGTAACTTATGCCAAACTAGGCATGTGATGCACATTACATTGTAATTAAAGTCCTTTAAAAGTCAACCGTTTTCAACATTGAAAAAAATTCACAATAATGGTCTATCTTCACAAGCAAATTTTTTCAAAAAAAGCACGTTCTAATAATTTTTTTAGGATAGACAAACAGTCTATCTGTCTGTATAATAGGGTGGATTGTGTAATAATTATCATACTATTTTTATATTTTAAGGAGCGATATTCAATGACAAAGAAAAACATTGTCGTTGTGGGTGCGGGTTACGCAGGTGTAGCCGCTACTAAATTCATGGCTAAGAAATTAAAGAAAGATGATGTGGAAATCACATTAATCGATCGTCATTCTTACCACACCATGATGACAGAGCTACACGAAGTTGCCGGCGGCCGCGTGGAACCTACTGCTATTCAATATGACTTACAACGTTTGTTTGCCCGTAAGAAAAACGTGAAATTAGTAACAGATACTGTAGTGGGAATCGACAAAGAACAAAAAGTTGTCAAAACACAAGCAGGTAGTTACGCCTTTGATCACTTAATAATTGGTATGGGTGGCGAACCAAATGATTTTGGTACCCCAGGTGTAAAAGAACACGGCTTCACATTGTGGTCGTTTGAAGATTCTGTCCGCATTCGCGAACACATCGAACACACAGTAGCTAAAGCTGCGATTGAACCAGATGCAACAAAACGTAAAGCAATGTTGACATTTGTAGTCTGTGGTTCTGGTTTTACCGGGATTGAAATGATCGGTGAACTAGTAGAATGGAAAGATCGCTTAGCAGAAGATTACAAATTAGATCCAAATGAATTTACGTTAAAAGTTGTTGAAGCAATGCCAACAATTTTGAACATGTTAAATCGTAACGACGCTAATAAAGCAGTTCGTTATTTGGAAAAGAAAAATGTTGAACTTGTTTTAAATGCACCAATCGTTGAAGTTTTTGCTGACCACATCAAATTAAAAGATGGCTCAACCATTCCAACACACACTTTAATTTGGACTGCTGGTGTTAAAGCAACTTCTGATGCAGCCGACTTTGGTTTAGAAGCTGCTCGTGGGAATCGTTTAGTTGCCAATGAATACATGGAAGCTAAAGGCTACGAAGATAAAAATATTTATATCATCGGGGATTTGGTTTACTACGAAGAACAACCAAATACACCAACACCACAAATCGTTCAAGCAGCTGAACAAACAGGTCATTGCGCTGCAGCTAATGTCGTTTCAGCGATTAAAGGCGATGGTGAAAAACACAAATTTAAGAGTAACTACCAAGGTTTCATGGTCTCAGTTGGTTCAAAATGGGGCGTTGCAGAATTATTCGGCAAAATCCATTTGAGCGGTTTCTTAGCAATTATTATGAAACATATCGTCAACTTGAAATATTTCTTTGATATTCGCTCTGGTTACTATATGTTCCAATACATGATGCATGAATTCTTCCATATTAAAGACGACCGCAATGTAACCCGTGGCCATTCTTCTCGTTATGGTAATGTGTTGTGGAGTGTACCACTACGAATCTTTTATGGTTTAGTTTGGTTTATTGAAGCCTTCAAAAAAATCGTCGGCAATGGCGAAGTATTAAAACCATCAACTTGGTTTGGTGAAGGTTCATGGTTTACTGGTAACTCTGTTTTCCCTTGGACTTGGGATTACGCAAAAGAAGCTGCCACAACAGCATCTTCTGGGGCTGCTGACGCAGTCGGTGGTGCTTCTGCTACTGCTGCCACAACTGCTTCAAGTGTTGCCGATGCTGTCGGTGGTGCTTCTGGGGCTGCTGATGCGGCAACAAGTGGTGGTGCTGAAGCGGCAACCCATGCGGCTCACTTTGGTTTAAGCTATGCTTACGGTGAAGAACCAATGGCTGTTTTAGATAAAGCACCGGATTGGTTTAGCAGCATCATGAAAGTTATGATGCCAAATATGGATGTCGCAATGTTCTTCCAAAAAATGATGGTCTTTGTTGAAATTGGGATTGCACTTTGTATCATGGCCGGTTTATTCACTTGGTTAATGAACGGAACAACTATTATCTTAGTTGCAATGTTTTGTATGTCTGGGATGTTCTACTGGGTTAACATCTGGTTTATTCCAGTTGCCTTTGCTCTAATGAACGGCTCTGGCCGCGCAGTCGGTTTAGACCGTTGGGTAATTCCTTGGATTCAGAAAAAACTAGGTGGCTGGTGGTACGGCAAGCCGAAATCACTTTACAACCAAAAATAAACTTGCTGTAAGGCACGTAAAAAAGACCCGGGCAGTTAATGTCTGGGTCTTTTCTTTTTGCGAGTAAGTTTGTGAGTTAGTAAGGCTTTTCTTAGTTCCAAGACAAGTTCCTATGTTAAAATAAAGATTGCTTAAAAGTTCCCGCTAAAATTTCGTTAAAATTTAGCAAACTAACTTTTTATTTTGGGTTAAATTGAAAGATTTTTAAAAGCTTCGTCTGATTTTACCCGAAAATAGCAATACCTACTTTCCATCTATTTTTAGAAATATACAGTTTTAAAAGAAGTTAGAAAGGTGACTCCTTTGAAAATAAAAGAATTTATCAAAGCCAGCAAACTAAAACCTTGGGATTTTATCATCGTTATCTTTTTAATTATTGCTTCTTTTATCCCAACACTTATTTTTGGTTTGCAACAAACAAACGCACCCGTTACTACTAAAGTAGCCGTTTTACGGGTTGACGGTAAAGAAATTAAGTCTTTTAAGCTTTTTAAAGGCCAAAAAGAAACCTATCGTTACGAAGATAAGGATGGGGATTATAATTTAATTGAAGTAAAAGACGATCAAATCAGAATCAAAGAAGCCAACTGCGGCGACCAAGTCTGCGTAAGACGCGGTTGGGCCAAAGAAAATGGTGAAACTATTGTCTGTTTGCCTCACAAACTTGTCATTGAAGTACAAGGAAATACAGGAGGTGACGGCGACGATTTAATTTATTAATTAAACGTCTAAAAAATGAATCGCACACAAAAAATGATTTATATTGCCCTTTTAGTAGCTCAAGGAGTGGTAATTGGGCTGGTTGAAAATATGATTCCTTATCCTTTTGCCTTTGCTCCTGGTGCTAAATTGGGTTTAGCCAATTTAATTACAATTATTTCCCTTTTCACGATGCCTAAAAAGGATAGTTTTACGCTAGTCTGGATGCGACTAATTTTAACGACTTTACTAGGTGGTACTCTTTCAACTTTTCTTTACAGTATGAGTGGGGCCATGTTAAGTTATTTTGCGATGGCGTTTTTACGTCTTTTAGGACCAAAACGAGTTAGCATTATTGGAATTAGTGCTGCCGGCGGTTTTATGCATAATGTGGGGCAACTGCTCACCGCTTCTTTTATCGCCCAATCTTGGACCGTCATGTTATATCTGCCAATCTTGTCATTTTTTGGAATTTTATCTGGCATCGCAATTGGGATTGCCGCGAACTTTTTGTTGCGTCGCGTCCAAACGTTGCAAAAATTCCAAATCGCCTATGAGAACCAGACCAAGCAAAGTTGGCGTTAGTGTTAGTGATGCCTTTTCTGTTATCTTTACTGGGCTACCTGTGGGATAATAGTAGACACAACTTTTCTGTTACCCATTACCCCCGATTATTGAAAGGACCTGCATTTCTTACCTTTTAAAACCTAAAGGAGAATTTTATGAAGTTACATCCACTTTGGCAGGATTATCCTGCCTTACAACCTGAATTGCGCCAAACGTTGACGCTAATGGAAGATTCAATTAAGTTAAAAAACAAGCCTGTCGCTGATGCAATTTTAAGCATGATTCACTCAGGTGGTAAATTACTGCGCCCTGCTTATCAACTCCTTTTTTCTCAATTTGGCCCAGAACAAGACCGTAAAAAAGCTGTTTCTTTAGCTGCCTCGATTGAAATGCTTCACACCGCCACTTTAGTTCATGACGATATTGTCGATGAGGCGGATTTACGTCGTGGTCTGCAAACGATTCGCTCAGAGTTTGGTAATGCTGTTGCTGTTTACGCTGGAGATTTTCTTTTTGTCTGTTGCTTTAAGTTAATGGCAGATTACGCAAGTTCGATGCGGAGTTTACAAATTAATTCTCGCAGTATGGAAAAAATTTTAAACGGTGAATTAGGCCAAATGGATACCCGTTATGATACCAAAGTGACGATTAGTGAGTATTTAGAAAATATTTCCGGCAAAACAGCGGAACTGTTTTCTTTAAGTTGTTCGGTCGGTGCCTTAGAAAGTGGTACGAATGAACGTTTTGCCAAACAATGTGGGGATATCGGTCAAAATATTGGTATGGCCTTTCAAATCATTGATGATATCCTAGACTATTCCCAACCAGCTGAAGTAATCGGTAAACCCGTCTTAGAAGATGTACGCCAAGGTGTCTATTCGCTACCATTATTATTAGCCTTACAAAAAGCGCCCCAACAAGTGCTTCCGCTGTTAGAAAAGCGCGGGGAAATTACAGATGAAGAAGTGGAAACCCTATATGGTTTTGTCCACGAATTCGGTGGTGTAGAGGCAGCTAAAGCCTATGCCAAAGACTATACAGATAAAGCCTTAAAAGGCATTAAAAAGCTCCCAGATAACGATTTAAATACCAAAGCAACTCTTTTGCGCTTAACCCAGACAATTTTAGAGCGCAAAGATTAGTAAAAGCCAAGAAATTCCCTACTTCATAAGTGAGGAGCTTCTTGGCTTTTTAAGTTTTTTATCGAAATATAAATGAACATTTTGAGCAGAGCGCCTTTAATCTCTACTCTCTTTTAATCAAAAGATTTCCCTTCTGCATCACTTTCTACAACAGTCCCATTTCCATACACTTTTACAAACCCCAGCGTTCCACTTCCCCCTTGAGCTTGCCATTCTTTATTTGAGACTCTAACTAATCTATACATCCCGTCTTTATCCGTATGAACACCAGAATCGTTATAGGCTAAGTTTGAGTCGTTATTATCTCTTTTCTTCAGTATTTCCAATGTTTCTTCTTTTGAAGGTGCTTGGTTTTTAACTTTATTGTCACGGGCGTCTGCGTATTTACCATCATCATTCATACCAGCAAAATTAGTATCTAACGTGTCGTCGTAACCTCCTGTACCAATAAGGATTGTTCGCATGCCGTCTGGACTGTTTAATATTTCTGGCCAGTCATTGTCTTGATAAGGACGACCAATTGCGATTAGATTCTGAACGCGTTTTAGTATTTCTTCATTACTACTACCATTTTTAGTATTCATCTTTTTGCCTATTTCTACTGACTCCGCCCACTCTTTTGGCCATTCGCTTTTCGCTTGTTCTAAAGTGGGGTTCTTATGGGCTAAGATTGGTTCGGATATGGAAACGCCATCTGCAGGACGAAAAACCAGGCCTTCAGGAGCTTCCATCTCTGAAAGTTTCTCAACTAAAGTAGGGATTAAATTCACAGTAGCATTAGCATTGTCTAAATAAGTTTGCAAATCTGTATTAATCTGTTCCGACGTTGTCTTCACTTCTTTTTCAATATTGGCTAGTTCAGACTTCGTATCTTCATATTCTTTTTTGCTGTTTTCATAAAGTTTCTGATTATCAAGATATTTTTTGTTGCCTGCGTCAAAAGATTTTTTAGCTGCTATGTAGTTTTCTTTTGTCGTCAGGTATTTTGAATAGCTCTGATAAGTGAAGATTCCTGCAATCAATACGCCAAGTAATGATAGGCCAAGTATTATTTGGTAGGTACGTTTATTCATCCCCGATACCTCCTAATAGCTCTTCTTTAGCATCATTAAAGTCTGTGGCACCATTTGTTTTCCGATTTTTATATAACTCTGAATAGGCAGAAAAAATCGCATTGAAATCTTTACTGTCTTTTTGTTTAACAGCATTCTCATAGGCTTTATTAAGTGGTTCTGCGATTTTTGTTAAATGATCGAGTTTCTTTTTATTCACAGCAAGTTCGTCTTGTTTAACTAACAATTGTTTTTTCATACCATCCAGGCTGTTGGTATCACTAGGCATATTCCAAGATTTTTGTTCTTGGGCCCATTCAGTCATTTGCTTTTCATTTTTTACCCTTTGTGTTTTAAAATCCATTTCTTTTGTTTGATAATTTTCAGCTTTGGCGTTAAAAATATTGGCTGTTATAACCAGACCAATTATCACTGCGGCTAAAAGACCAATGCCAGCAATGTATTTTATATTTTTTAGTTTTCTTTTATCCTTTTTAGAAACGTCTTTTATTTCTGCAAATGCTGTTGCAGCGGTTTGGTTTTCTTTTTCAGTTGCTTCATGAATTGCTGAAGATGCTTGGCTACCAGATGTTTCATCTACTTGCATCTGATCTTCTATTTGAAATTCATAGCCACAAAATGGACAAAACTTTGCACTGTCTTCTACCTGTTGTTTACAAACCGGACATGTTTTCATTTTATCTCCTCCTGATTTACTTAATTAATCTTACAAACGACATAAGCACCAGTCCAACTACCCCAATTACTAGTGCAAAAACAGGAAAACCAAATACGCGGTCAAGTTATTTAGCACTAGTTCAATAAAGTTTCCGCCCACAATACCATAGACTGAAAGTAAACTAGCAACTACCAATAAAATACCTGAAACGCCAAAATTATTAGTAGCGAAAGCATCGACTGATTGACTTGTGCTTGTATAATTTTTGGTCTGAACTGATTGTAGCGGTTGTGTATTGCTGTGAAATCAGCTTAAGTGCTAGTTATCTTAGCAGTTGCTTTTTCTTTAATCACTACAAGGGGTGAAGTTGTGGTAGCCGATACTTGTAAAGCCAATTTTTTCATTTCTGCTGGTGACTTTTGCACCCCTTCTTTGGTCTTTTGTGAAAAACCTTCATAAAAATTTTTCAATTTACTATTTGCAGATAACCCTTCTCCATCTTTTATAACGCTGTAATAATATGTAAAAATTAATAGAATAAGTAAAAAAATGGCGCCACATTTTGTCTCTTCGCTATCTCAAAGGTAGACTCATCATCTTCTTCAGTTAAATCTTTTGCTCTAACGCTTTGTTTTCCATCTGAAACACCCTTTCTTTTCAAATATTGATAACCCTAACATCTTTAATTATAGACTATTTCTTTCTTAGATTGAAAATATCTATCATAATAATCCACTAACTAAAACAGCTATTACTATTATCTAACGTCTCTCTGGTTGAAACAACAGTTGCTATTTCATTTAAGTTTCTTTATTTGAAGAAATATTCATTTTTTTGGATGTTTAACTAAAAAACTGCCAACTAAACATAGCCTCTACCTCTTTACACTAAGAAGGCATAAGACCGTTGCTTTTGCTGCCAGTTTTTTATCTCTTTTATTAAACTGCTGATTTTTGATAACGTTGCATTCGTCGATATGAGTTGAAGTAAATCACTATAATGACAATAAGCATAATTGGAATAACTAAATGACCTAAGATGCGCATCAATGCAAAAGGTAATTCAAAGAAAAAAGCGCGCCAAAATTCATTGCCTGTTTTCTCCCATAATCCTGGTGTGAGGAACTCCTGTTGTGGGTGCCACAATACAGAAAGATCGGTACTGTTCATAAATAAAATGACATAAACTGGCACTAGAAAAGATAATGAACCATATATTCCTTTCCGAATTCGTTTTTCTCTTTCCAGTAATGATGAAGCATCTGAAAACAATTCTAAGTTTTGATCGCGATTACTGATAAAATACTGCGTACCACTATTATATTTTCCATAGATATGTTCCCAGCCTGCATCTGTCATAAATTGAAGGTACTCGGCAAAATCATTTTTATTTGCAAATTTGCGATAGTCAAACTGAATAATTTTATCTGTATTTGTAACTTTTTTAAAGTGATAAAAAATTCCTTCTCCTGTTATATCAAATAACTGCCACCCTTGCGCGAGTTTACGATTAAGCCAAGACTCTTCTTTTTCCAACGAAAAAAATACTCTAAACTTGGTAATTGCTTGTTTCATTTTTTCTCCCCCATTTCATCCCATAATGCTGTGCAATGCTTCATCCGATGAACTTCATTAGTTAAAATTTGGCGCCCATAATCCGTAATATGATAAACTTTTCTTCGTTCTTCTACAGATGAAACTTGCGTAATCATCTTTGCTTTTAATAAGTTTTCAATTGCACCATACATCGTTCCAGCCGCAATTCGAACGTTTCCTAAACTTAATTCCTCAATCTTTTTGATAGCTAAATAGCCATAAGTAGGCTCGGTAAAGACCAACAGCAAGTAAAAAATCGTTTCTGTTAAAGGTAATTGATCTGTCTTCATGAAATTACTCCTCTAATTTTATATAGTGCCACTGTATAGTACAACTATATAGTAAGACTGTATAATAAACAAGATAAAAAAACCATCCATTTCTTTTTTAAATAAGAAATGGATGGTTGATACTGCTAAAAAATAATAATCACAGACTACTATTTTGCTAAATAATTAAAATCCGTCAACCTTAGCGCATCGTAACAAACTCTTCTGCGCCTGTAGGGTGAATCGCAACGGTATTGTCAAAATCAGCTTTTGTTGCGCCCATTTTGATGGCAACAGCAAAACCTTGTAACATTTCATCTACCCCGACACCAATTGCATGTAAGCCGACAATTCGTTCTTCTTCCCCAACACAAATCAACTTCATTTCGCATTTTTGGCGGTAATCATTTAAAGCAAAATACATCGGTGTAAAACGCGAACGATAGACTTTTATTTTTTCATCTGGATATTTTTCATAAGTTTGTTCTTCGGTTAAGCCAATTGTCGCAATGGGTGGATGCGTAAAAATGACAGTTGGAATTAAGTCATAGTCCAAATACAAATCGGTCTTGCCGTTAAACAAACGTTCAGATAAACGCCGACCAGCCGCAATTGCAACTGGAGTCAAATCAACTTTACCGATAATATCGCCGACTGCATAGATACCAGCTACAGAAGTATTTTGAAATTTATCCACGACAATAAAACCACGATTGTCTAATTTCACCCCAATTTTTTCCAAACCGAGTTTTTCAGTATTTGGTAGACGGCCGCCAGCAAATAAAACTTTTTCAGCTGTATGACTGACGCCATTTTCAAATATTACAGTAAACGTGTTGTCCTCATTTTTAATAATTTCTTTGGCTACATGTTCTGCACATAACGTCACACCATTATCTTGATACATTTCAACTAAATTATCGCTAAGCATTGGATCAAATGTTCGTAAAGGTCGACCTTGGCGATATGCCCAAGTGGTTTTAATGCCCATTTGTTGGGCCATGCCAGAAAGTTCTGCTGCAATATAACCTGCGCCTAGGACAATCATGCTGGCAGGTTTTTCAGTCATTGCAAAAAAGCCGTCTGAATCAATCGCATACTCGCCCCCTGGGATATTCATCTGACTTGGACGACCGCCAGTCGCAATCAAAATATGTGGTGCAGAAAATACTTCCTCACCGACTGCAACTGTTTGTGCGTCTACAAATTTAGCGTAGCCTGTGACGACATCGACTTTGTTACTGTCCAACCCTCTTTGATAGGCACCGTGTAAAAATGAGATGTATTTTTCTCTTTTAGTGACTAAATCGGTAAAATCAAAATTTTTCACATCCGCTGTAATACCATAGCTTGGTGCATCCCGGTGAATCATCTCTAACATTTCACTGGCTTGCCACATCACCTTTTTCGGTACACAACCGACGTTAACACAAGTTCCTCCAAGTGCTTTTCCTTCAATCAGTAGCACTTTTTGACCGTACATCCCCGCGCGATTGGCTGAGGCAATACCGCCACTACCACCACCGATGACAATATAATCATAACTTTTCACGTTATTCTCCCCTTCGTTACTTCAGGATTACCATATTTTTCAATATCTGTATTGTACTTGAAACAAAAATGATTAGCTAGTAGGCTGTTTATAGGCTAAAATTATTTAAAATTTAGCGTTAATACCCCACTATTTTGCGTAATAGTAATTATTAGACTATAAAAGGAGTACAACCATGCAAAAATTCACCCAAATTCATCACGTTGCCATCATCGTCTCTGATTTAGCTGCGGCCAAACATTTTTATGTCGATATTTTAGGCTTGCCGATTATCCGGGAACATTATCGGCCGGAAAAAAATGATACAAAACTCGATTTACAATTAGATAATTGCGAGCTGGAAATTTTTGCGGTTTCAAATCCACCCAAACGACCTAGTTTCCCCGAAGCCGCGGGATTACGTCATCTGGCTTTTAAAACCGACGACATCACAGCTCAAGTTGCTTACTTAAAAGCAAATGGTGTCCGTTGTGAAGAAATCCGCCATGATACTTTCACCAATGAGAAAATGACCTTTTTCTTTGATCCCGATGGCCTCCCCCTTGAATTACATGAATAAACTCAGAAAAGTAAAATGAACTCATTCAGCTCTCAAGCAATAAGACGAAATCTTGTTAAATTGTTTCTCAAATTTCGCAAGATTTTGGCTTATCGTCGCAGCGAGCTAGTTCATGAAGCTGGATCAATAGAAAAGCTAAAGAAAGCGGGTAGCTCTTTGGAAAAATATCAGAAATTCGTCTTCTGGTGCTCTTTACCAGAAACTAATTTTTGAATTTTTCCCGAAGAGTTGCTGTCTGTGCTAGATCAATAGAAAAGCTAAGCAAACGTGGGTAACTCGCAAGTAATAAGATGGAATTTTAATAAATTATTTCCCAAATTTCTTCAAATTTCAGCTTATTACCGTAGAGAGTTCCTAGTGAAAATCAAATAATTGATTTACCTACAAAAAAAGCCTGCCTATGGGCGCAATCGTGAACGGTTAGACAAAAATCTAACGCTTCACGATCTGCACATTTATACAAGCATTGTTTATTCATAGCAATTATTCTTTTTTCTTACGAATCATATCGCCAACTGCGACATCCTGAACAACAGGCATTGTTAAAATCATCATCGGATTTGGAGCGCGATCGATCATTTCTCCCTCATCATTTTTCATCCATTCAACAGATTGTTCAAAATGCTTAAAGCCTGGCGAATAAAATTCAATTTCATCCCCAACTGAAAAATGATTCCGTTGGCGAATGGTAGCAATTTTTGTGGCCGGATCATAAGCCATTACTTCCCCGACAAATTGGTATTGCGGAATTTTGCGACGGGGACCAAATAATTGTTCATTTTCACTTGGAGTATGGTAGTAAAAGCCCGTAGAAAGCTCTCGTTGTGCCACTTTCCACAACTCATCAATCCATTCTTGTTTGCATACGTAATTTTCAGGGTCTGCAATATAACTATCAACTGCCGCTTTATAAACATTTGCCACAGTTGAAACATAGTGAATAGATTTCATCCGTCCTTCAATTTTTAAACTATCGACACCATTTTCGATTAAATCTGGAATATGTTCAATCATCGTCAGATCGACTGCACTCATGGAGAATTCTTCGGTTACTTGTCCTTTGTCAGTCAAACTGCGATGTTGTTCTGTACCAAAAGGCATATCATATAATTCATATTTCCAGCGGCAAGATTGGGAACAGCCGCCTCGATTGGCATCACGCATCGACATGTGATTTGATAACGTGCACCGACCTGAATAAGAAATACACATTGCGCCATGAATAAAAGCTTCAATTTCAACATCGGTATTTTTGCGGATTTCCGCTACTTCTGCCATAGAAACTTCCCGTGCTAAAACGACGCGTTCTAAACCTTCATTTTTCCAAAATTCTAATGTTTCAAAATTGGTTGCAGAAGCTTGTGTTGATAAATGAATCGGTAATCCCGGAGCTTCGGTAGCACAAATTTCAATTAAAGCTGGATCAGATACAATAACCGCACTAATCCCGACATCTCGTAATTCACGGAAAAATTCGCCGGCCCCTTCTTCATTGCCTTCATGCGTTACCATATTGGCTGCCACGTATACTTTAGCATTGTGGGCTTTAGCAAAGGCTACTCCTTCTTGCATATCTTCATACGTGAAATTTCCCGCGCGACTACGTAAACCGTAAGCATTCCCACCGATATAAACTGCATCCGCACCGTAGTGAATTGCGGTTTTTAATTTTTCCAACGTCCCTGCCGGAGCTAAAACTTCCGGACGTTTCAAGACTTTTTGTGTCATATTTTTTTGTCACTCCTACTTTAGTGTTAAAAAGACTGAATCAAAAACTGCCATTAAGCGCAACTATCTGTAAAGGCATTTTATAACATTTCAGGTATGGGCTTAAAAACCAGTTGGCAGCATCTTTTATAATGCGATTTTTTGGCTATTAAAGCAGTGCTAAAAAATGAAATAAGTTTAAACCCTACGAGGCCTTTTTATTTGAAGCCTTTTTATTTTGGTGGCTACTTAAGCGGTATGTTTTTACTTTTTTCACCTTTTAGGCTGCAACTAAGTTCAAATTCTTTTAACGAATTTTATTCGGGTCTAAATAATAAAAGCCTGTATCTAACCCACGCTTTTCTGGATGCAAAGCATGCAGTTTTTCATCAAGTGTTTTGGCTTGCGCTTCATCCCACGTACCAGCTAAAATTGCCGCTTTTGCCGTTACAAACAATTGCGCCACAGCCACAAAATTTTCTTCATCGGTAAATAAGCCGTCTAATTTCCAAGTCTTAAAGCCAGTATTAGTTAATTGATCTAACTCATTCATTAAGTCCAAGTCATTATCGGCAAAAATATGGGTGCCGTGACTGTCTTCATAAATAGAGTAGTGGGTCTCGGGCTTTTTCGGCTCAGATAAGAATAAATTACGCTCTTTACTCGTACTTTCATCTTGTTTTGTATAATTATAATAGTTTTGTAAAAGTGGACGCTTGGATTGGTGAATACAAGTGGCCCCATAAACTAAAACTTCAGTTGGAATTGTTAATTGCGGTGCTAATTCTTTCATTTCCGCAAACGGAACTTCTCGGGCTAAAACCGCTCCGACAGCACCTTTTTTACCCCAAAAATTAATTTGCCGCGCACTGGTCACTAACGTTTCGCCATCATAAACAAAAGGAGTCGCTAATTTTTCATCTTGTGACATAACATAAACGACACCCGGATCACCGACGACAATTTGATCGGTACCAATTTCTTTGACAAAGGCCAAGTATTCTGGCACAATTTTCATTTTTTCTGGATGCATAATGCCATTGACGGCAATTGCTGCTTTTTTCCCGGCAGCATGGGCTAAATTGACTAATTCCCGTTGTTCTGTGCGTGAAAATGAATACGGTAGGCGTAATCCAAATGTTTCTTCCCCAAAATAAATGGTATCTACGCCAGCAGCTAATAATGCTTTAGCTTGCGTAACTGAAGCTACCGTTGTGATTAATTCAATCATCTTCTTCCCCCTTTAATAACTCAATTATCTTATCACAGGGCGTGTCATTTTAGAAGTAGCAATCAAAAATCCCACTATTTTTAAATCGTGACATACTGCAAAATAAGAAAAACTAAAAAGACTACTCTACTCCTCAAACAATCAGACAAAAGTTTGATGAATTACATAGCGATTTTTTGATCTCTTAGCGACAAAAAAAGCCACAACGCTACGAAAGCTCGTAACATTGTGACTTTGATAAATTCAGTTAAAACTTAAGCTTTTTGCAATTTACGTTTTTCGGTTGCTTCTTTGACCGTTAACGTAATCTTACCTTTTTTCGCACCAATTGTAACGTTATCTCCCAAATGAATTTGGCCAGATAACAACGCTTCAGATAATCGATCTTCCACTTCTTTTTGGAGCGCTCGCCGAATTGGACGTGCCCCGTATTCTGGATCAAAACCAGCTTTACCAATTACTTCATTAGCAGCTGGGGTAATCTTCAAGTGAATATCTTGTTCGTCTAAACGTTTCACAATGGATTTACTCATGATCTTCACAATTTGCTGAATTTCTGCTTCACCTAATGAACGGAAGACCACAGTTTCATCAATTCGATTTAAAAATTCAGGACGGAAGGCTTTTTTCAACTCTTCCAAAATACGTTTTTGCATCGCGCCATGATCTTTAGTAATATCCGTCACGTTAAAACCGACATTTTTCTCTTCCCGAATTTGCGTAGCGCCAATATTTGAGGTCATAATTAAAATCGTATTGCGAAAATCGACTTTTCGTCCTTTCGAATCTGTCAAATGACCATCATCTAAGACTTGCAATAAAATATTAAAGACATCTGGATGCGCTTTTTCTACTTCATCTAATAAGATTACCGAATAAGGTTTAGAACGGACTTTTTCTGTTAATTGGCCCCCTTCATCATATCCCACATAACCAGGAGGGGAACCAATCAAACGACTGGTACTATATTTCTCCATAAATTCTGACATATCAACACGGATTAAGGCATCTTCACTGCCAAACATCGCTTCAGCTAAAGTCTTGGCTAATTCCGTTTTACCGACCCCTGTTGGCCCTAAGAACATAAACGAACCGATCGGACGATTAGGATCTTTCAAACCACTTCTAGCCCGTCGAATAGAGCGTGCGACAGCTTTCACCGCTTCGTCTTGACCAACTACACGTTGATGCAAAATTTTCTCTAAATCTAATAAGCGTTCACTTTCTTTTTTCTCCATTTGTTGTAATGGCACACCTGTCCATTGGGAAACAACAGTTGCCACATCTTCTGCTGTAACGTGATCTGCAAAACCAGATGCTTCTTTTGTTTCCGCAAAGGCTAATTCTGCTAAACGTTGACTTAATTTCTTCTCTTTTTGTCGTAGACGAGCAGCCGCTTCAAAGTTTTGATTTTGAATCGCTTCTTCTTTTTCACTCATTAAGTTAGCAATATCTTCTTGTAAGCCAATAATTTCAGAAGGTTCGTCGGCTTTATCTAAGCGGACTTTCGCCGCAGACTCATCCATTAAGTCAATCGCTTTATCCGGTAATTGCCGCGAGTTGATGTAACGTACTGATAATTGGACAGCCGCATGCAAAGCATCGTCAGAAATTTCAACGCCATGGTGTTCTTCGTAGCGTGGACGTAAGCCTTTTAAGATTTCTTCTGCTTCTTCAGGAGTTGGCTCATCAACTTGCACACGCGCAAAACGCCGTTCCAAAGCGGAGTCTTTTTCAATATATTTTTGATACTCATCCAGTGTGGTGGCACCGATTGTTTGCAATTCTCCTCGTGCTAGCGCTGGTTTTAAAATATTAGAAGCATCAATGGCACCTTCTGCTCCCCCTGCGCCAATTAAAGTATGCAGTTCATCGATAAATAAAATAATTTGACCATCGTGATAAATTTCGTCAATGATTTTTTTCATCCGGTCTTCAAATTCACCACGATATTTTGTACCGGCCACAAGTGAACCCATATCTAACATCATCAAACGTTTTTGTTGCATATCTTCTGGAACTTCACCACGAACTATTTGTTGCGCTAGCCCTTCTGCTATAGCTGTTTTACCAACACCTGGTTCGCCAACTAGAACAGGATTATTTTTAGTTCGACGAGAAAGAATTTGAATCAGACGTTTTACTTCTTTGCTTCGGCCAACTACAGGATCGAGACGATTTTCCCGCGCTAATTTAGTCAGATCACGAGCCAAACCATCAAGTGTTGGAGTTCCTTGTTGTGTTCCTTTTGTACCTTGAGTAGGACGACGACGGCCACCTAAACTATTATTAGGGGCTTTACTTTCGCTAACTCCCATTTTCTTTTTCAAAATTTGGCGCATTTTGGCTAAACTCAAACCGAGGTTGATCATAATGCGAGAAGCTAAAATTTCATCATCTCGTAAAAGACCTAACAATAAATGTTCCGTCCCAATATTAGGAGCCCCTAGGCGTTTGGCTTCATCACCAGCATAAGCAAAAATTTGCTTTGCTCGAGGTGAATAAGGTAAATATGCACCGGCTGGATAAGATTTCATCGTACCATAACCAGTTAAGTGCTCAATTTCTTCTCTTATATCGTTTTCTGAAATATTCATTTCCCGCAAGACTTTACCGGCAATGCCGTCTTGTTCAATAATCAAAGCCAGTAACAAATGCTCTGAACCAACGGATTGGTGTTTAAACGTTTTGGCTTCTTCTTGGGCAATCGTTAAAACTGCTTTGGCTTTTTCTGTAAATAATTCATCCATCTGACTCACTTCCTATCTTCATAACTTAATCGTTCCAACACCGCGTGGAGCATGCTAGCGCGAATTTCATCTTCATTTTTAAAATGTCCTAACGTATTTTTAGCTAAAGCAGCTAAAATCAAATTACCTTCAGTTTTGGTTAAAATATCTTCTTCATACAATTTTTGAATAATTGCTAATGCATCTTTTTCGCTTAACTCATCTGCAAAAAGCTGATCAACTTGCTCTAAGAAGCGATGATTATCTGAAATTTTAATTTTTTCAATCCGGATATAACCGCCACCACCACGTTTACTCTCTACTACATACCCTCTTTGAATGGTAAAGCGAGTATTAATAACATAGTTAATTTGGGATGGCACACAGTTAAACAAATCAGCCATCTCGGTACGTCGGATCTCGATCATTTCGCTATCTTCCAGAATTTTTTTCAAATAAGCTTCTATTAAATCGGAAGTATTGTGACGACTCATCATTCGTTTTCCTCCCTTGACTAATTCTGACCTTAATTATACCCAACTTAGTAAGATAATTAAAGGAACACGATTGTAACACAATATTCTGTTAAGAATTAGCTATTATCTGGATAAAAGCGCAATTTTAGAGAAAATAAAAGAAACTTCTATCTTATTTTACCGTAAATTCCAAGAATGTAAAAATTTAAAAAGAAATCGTATAAACATGCAAACTAACTAACACGCTTAATTTTCCTTTCTATTCATTTGAATAAATAATAATGCATAACTTATTTTAACATAGCTGAAATATTTACAAATTCAAAACTATCATATGATTATACCAACATCACTTAGTTACCCAGAAGAAAAATTAGCATAATATTTCAAATTTCAAGAAAACAAAAAAACGAAATCAGCAATGTGATTTCGTTAAGACGCGCCCAAGAGGAGTCGAACCCCTAACCTTTTGATCCGTAGTCAAACACTCTATCCAGTTGAGCTATGGGCGCATAATTATTAAATTAAGTTTGATAATATTATAGCCTAAATTCTAAAAGAAAGAAAGCCAAAAATAAAAAAAATCGGGAAGACAGGATTCGAACCTGCGACCCCTTGGTCCCAAACCAAGTGCTC